>Ga0068859_100006788_pt1 | contig 11630 bp, 4 predicted proteins | sample KBSSwiS22_FD_66585 | JGI IMG/M metagenome (GOLD analysis project Ga0068859, IMG submission 66585) | Switchgrass rhizosphere microbial communities from Kellogg Biological Station, Michigan, USA - KBS Switchgrass S2-2 | ecosystem: Host-associated > Plants > Roots > Rhizosphere > Soil ... | reverse complement strand
GCCAGGTCCAGCGCTCCGTCCTCGAACGGCAGGCGCTCGCCCTCGAGGTGGTGATAGTGCACGTGCGGGTTGTCGTGGGCCGCGGTCGCGAGCGCGCCGCGGGCCATGTCCACGCCGTGCAGCTCTCCCACCTGAGGCGCCAGCAGGCCGTCGGACAGGCCGATCCCGCAGCCGATGTCCGCGACGCGCAGGCTCGAGGGCGGACCGAGGTGGGTCCGGGCGACACGCAAGAGGTGGCTCACCTTGCGCTCGGTGAAGAACTCGAGCTCGAGGCCGCTGAAAGCGATCGAGTCCTGGACGGCCTCCCGGTAGGTGTCCTTGTACGCGTCGAACGGAGCGCTCAACGCGGGTCCACGGCGGACATCGTCAGCTCCTCCGCGTCGGCGGACTCGCTGGGGAATCCGACGTGGTTTCGCACGATGTAGAGCGGCCTATCCTTGACCTGCTCGTAGATCCGGCCGATGTACTCCCCGATCAATCCCATCACCGTGAGCTGCACCCCGCCGAGGAAGAAGATCGCGACGACCATCGAGGTCCAGCCGGTGACGACGTAGACGCCTGTGATCTTGCACAGGACGGCGAGCAAACCTCCCAGGAACGAAACGGCGGAGACCAGGAAGCCGAGCTTGAGCACGAGACGCAGCGGCGACTTCGAGAAGCTCAAGAGGCCGTCGAGCGCGAGATCGACCATGCGGCGCAGGGGGTACTTCGTCTCTCCGGCGCGGCGCTCGGCGCGCACGAACCGAACCTCCGCCTGGCGGAAGCCGATCCAGGAGAACATGCCGCGCACGAAGCGGTCCTTCTCACGCAGCGCTTTGAAGGCGTTCAAAGCCTTGCGGTCGACGAGGCGAAAATCGCCGACGTCGGCAGCGATGTCGACGCTCGACAGGCGGCGGAGGAGCCGGTAGTAGAGGGAAGCGGTCGTCCGCTTGAACCAGCTCTCGCCGAGGCGCTCGTCCCGCACCGCGGCGACGACCTCGTAACCCTCACGCCACTTGGCCGCCAGCTCGAGCGCAACCTCGGGCGGGTCCTGGAGGTCGGCATCCATGACCACGACCGCCCGTCCTCGCGCGTAGTCGAGCCCGGCGGTGATCGCCAGCTGGTGGCCGAAGTTGCGCGACAGCTCGACGATGCGGAAGCGCGGGTCGCGCGCGTGGATCCCGTGCATCAAGGCGAGGCTGCCGTCGCGGCTCCCGTCGTCGACCAGGATCACCTCGGCGCTTCCGTCCAGGCGCTGCAGCACCGCTTGGAGCCGCGTGGCCAGCTCGGGGAGGACCTGCTCCTCATTGTGAACGGGGACGACGAACGAGTACGTCGGGCGGTCCATCGGACGCCTCCTGTGACGCCGGGAAGTTAGGGCACGCTCGGTTGCGCGGTCAAATCCAGCCGCCACAGCTCGATGGGACCGCTCCGTCCGACCCGGACCGGAACGGTGCCGTCGGTGATGAGGTAGCGGGCCGGCCGGCCATCGACCAGGAACCCCTCGGCGCTCGAAGCCGGGTAGAAGGCGAGCCAGCGCGTGCGGCTCGCGCGCATCTGTTGCCGGAGCTCCTGCCACTCGCGCTCCCCGTGGTAGCCCGTGTTCGCCGGAGAGACGAAGGTGAACCGGTGCCCGGGGACGACGCCGTAGTAATAGAGGTTGGCCGCCCAGGGCATCACGGCCACGGGATCGCCGGGCGCGACACCCAGGCGCGCCAGCGCCTCCATCGCCTCCTTCGCCGGCGCGGCGTCGTCTCCGAAGGTCAGCCCGGCCTGGAGCGCCAGCCGCAGGTGCGGCATCGTCGCGAGGAAAAAGACGAACGCGAAACCGGCCAGCGCCGTCACGCCGAGCCCCCGCAAGACCGGCCCGCCGCGTCCTTCCCAAGGAAGCGTGGCCAGGATCAGCAAGCCCGGGACGCACAGGTAGAAAGCGTGGTGCGCGTCCGTGCGCCCGGTGAGAAAGACGAGCGGGGCGATCGCCGCCGGCAAGAGGAGCGCCCGGCGCGTCGATCGCCACCGCCACAGGCCGGCGATCGGGACGAGCCACAACACGGCGAGGCACGCCGACGCCGCGCCGGCGACGACGAGCTTGTTCCAGCCGACCTCGTGCCGCACGCGATCGAGGAGCCCGGCGAAGAGGCTCACGTCGTTGATCCCGCCGGTCTGCTTGTAGCCATCGTCGACGACGAAGGAGACCGCCTGGCGCAGAAAGGGGTTCCACTGTCCCGTCGCCAGGAGCGAGCCGACCCAGACGGCGAGGGGCACCACGGCTCCCGCGAGGACCCAGGGCACCCAGCGCCGGCGGGTCACCCCGTCGACGCCCCCGAGCAGCGCCCCCGCCAAGGTGGCGACCGCGAGGACCGTGAGCGTCTGCACCGTCCAGCCGGCGAAGAACAGAAGCGCTCCCGCCGTCAGCCACGCGCCCCGGCGCCAGGGCTCCGCGCTTCGAAAGAGGAGGAGGCAGGCGAGGGCGAGTGCCAACATGCCCGGGAGGTGCGGCGTGATGATCGGCCACAGGGAAAGGCAGGGGCCCGCGACCAGCACGGCTACACCCAGCGCCGCGGCGAGGCCGCGCCCGTGCATTCGGAACCACACGGCGAGCGTCCCGCCGAGGAGCAAGGCCGTCGCGCTGTTGAGCGCGCGCAGGACGGTCATCCCGCCGCCGAGCGACCGTTCGGCCATCGCGTAGAGGTAGTAGCTTCCCGGAAAGTGGAACTGGAAGAAATCGCGATAGGGGAGGAGCCCCTCGTTGATCCACCGCGCGCACACGGCGATCCAGTACTCGTCGATGATCGCAGGAACGAAGGCCGTGTCGATCACGACGCGGTGGTACCAGACGAGGGCCACGCATCCGAGCCCGACCAAGCCCAGCGCGATCCGTTCCAGCGTCCGGCGAAAGTGGGAGGCGTCGCTCATCGATTCCCCGCGGGCAACCGGCGCATCCGGATGATCTTGACCCGGTGCCCATCCGGTGTTGCGAGCGTCCCCTCGTAGGTCCACACCGGCACGCCCTCGGGGGAGAGCTCGATCGCCGAGCCGCCCTCGGAGTGGACGATGAGGGTGTTGCCGTTCGGGAGCCGCTGGCACGAGCCCATCACGCGGTCGAAGAACTTGGTGCCCCCCGGGGCGAACTGACGCAGGGCCTCGGGAGCGAGCGGATCGAGCTCCAGCACCCGCGACGCCCCCCGGGCGAGGCCGTTGTCGAACACGAGCACGCGGCCGTCGGGAAGCATCGAGGCGTCGTGCGGCCCGGACACGATGCCACGGCCCCAGTGCCACAGCAGCTTGCGCGCGGCGCGATCGATGATGAAGAGGTCGTCCTGATGGCGCGACGTGACGATCACGGTGCCCGGGCCGTAGATCGGGCTCCGCGCGGCCATCGCCGGCACGCTCGCCGGGCGGACCGCGTTGCAGTGGAAGGTATCGAGGAGGTGGGTCTTCCCCGCATCGTGCACGCCGGCCCTCTGGATTGGGTACGGCGGCGTCGCCCCGGAAAGGACGTCGTACAGCGACACGCGCTCGAGGACCACGCCGTCCATGGACACGAGCACCAGCTCGTCGTCCGCGATGTCGTTGACCGGGTCGATCTCCGGAACGCGACGCCGGGTCATGACGAGCGTCAGGAGCTTGCCGTCGGGAGTGATGCTGACGTCGTGGTGGGCGTTGATCTCGAGGCGCCAGACGACGTCGCCCCGGGACGTCAAGCGCATCAGATACCGTCCCGACTGGATCGGGTCTTTCGCCTGATCCTCGTCGAGGCGCTCGCCCACGACCACGACGCCTCCGTCGGGGAGCAGCTCGGCGTGGTCCCACCGGTGGCACGGGGCGTCCTTCCAGGAGCGCAGCACGTCTCCCTCGGGCGAGAGGAGAATCGCCTCGCAGCTCCCGGAGTAGACGACGAGGGTGAGGCCGGGGGCCATGCGGTCCCGATCGAGGATCGAAGCGCCGCGACCCGCGCCCTTCTTGGGAAGGCCCGCCGTTCCGAGGTATCCCAACGAGCGGAGACGCTCGATCGCCTCGTCGTCCGTCGACGAATCCTCGACGGGTTGCTGTCGTGGAGGCGGTGGCGCGGACCGGCCGCAGCTCGCGGCCAGCAGGATCGAAGGGAACAACCAGCAGAGGCGAGCCCTTCCGATTCCAGTCATGACCCTTCCAAGTCGATCGTGATTACGGAGAAGCGAACAGCATTCTCGTACAGAAACCTATTGACCGAGTACCCGTAACTCGTAGGACTATAAGCACAAGCCGGGGCCCGTCCCCCCCCAACCCCGGCGCGGGTTGGTCATCTTCAGGAGGAGAATGTGCGTACTCGAGGCAGAGTCTGTCCGATCGCGTTTGCCCTTGTCCTGATCTTGTGTACGGGGCGAGGAACACTCTGGGCGGCGCAGCCCGCCGCCCCCCCAGAAGCACCGACCAAGGAGTCGGTCGGTAGAGTCGAGGCCCAGTCGAGGCCCATGACGTCCGTTCCCGTCGTTCGGACCGATGACGTCTTTCCATCATCTTTCGCCGTCCTGTACGACCAGACGGCCAACGTCAACGCGAATGCGACGAGTCAGAACTTCGAGGCGGCCTACAACGCCTACGACAATCAGGCCGCGGACGACTTCGTCGTCACGGCCGGATCGGGTTGGAACGTCACCACCGTCTTTGCTCCCGGAACGTACTCCACCACCCACGGGACGCCGGCGAGCATGCGGGTGACTTTCTTCGCCGACGCAGGCGGCTTCCCCGGCGCGACCATTTGCGACTTCCCGGCGCTCGCCTTCACCGAGGCGCCGACCGGGGCGTTCACGATCGCCCTCCCCGGAGGCTGCGTCCTCAGCGCCGGGACGAAGTGGGTCTCGGTCGTGGCCAACCTGAACTTCGGCGGGGGCGGAGGCCAGTGGTTCTGGAGCACGCGCACCGTTCTCACCGGGAACCCGTCGCGCTGGCAGAACCCCGGGGGCGGGTTCAATACCGGCTGCTCGACGTGGGGCACGCGGACGACCTGCCTGTCCGGGCAAACCGACCCGGACATGGCGTTCCGTCTCGACGGAGGCATCGCCACGTGCACCGTCAACAGCGATTGCGCCGACGGAAACCTGTGCAACGGTGTCGAAACCTGCAGTGCCGGAAGCTGCCAGCCGGGAACTCCCGTCGATTGCAGCGACGGATTGCAGTGCACGCAAGACGTCTGCACCCCCGCGACGGGCGCTTGCTCGCATCCGCCGAACCTTTGCAGCGACGGGGACTCCTGCACGGTGGACAGCTGCAGCGAGGCCCAGGGATGCCAGCACACCAGTCCTGTCCCGCTTCACTTCTGCAACGCCGGGGCGATCACGATCCCTGCGCTCGGCACCGCGACACCCTACCCGTCATCGATCGCGGTGTCGGGTCTCGGCATCTCCGCGTCGGTGTGCTCGGTCGAGCTGCTGGGGCTCAATCACACCTTCCCGGACGACATCGACGTGTTGCTGTCCGGGCCGACGGGCGGGGCTTCGAACGCCATCATCATGAGCGACGTCGGCGGAGGCACGGACGTCACCGGGGTCAACCTGACCCTCAAGGATGCCGCGGCGGCTTCCCTTCCCGACTCCACGATCCTCACGTCGGGCACCTTCAAGCCGACGAACATCGGCGGCGGCGACGTGTTCGCTGCTCCCGCGCCGGCACCGGCGGGCGGCTCGGCGCTTTCGGTCTTCAACGGGACGAACCCGAACGGGACCTGGAAGCTCTTCGTCACCGATCAGTTCTCCGGTGACAGCGGCGCCTTCGCGGGCGGCTGGTGCGTCAACATCGTCGTGACCGGATGCACCGTCGACGCCGACTGCAGCGACGGCAACCCCTGCAACGGCATCGAGAGCTGCGTGGGCGGCTCGTGCGCGCCGGGAACGCCCGTCAACTGCGACGACTCCCTGTTCTGCACGATCGACTCGTGCAACCCGTCGAACGGCCAATGCGTCCACACCGCGAATCCCTGCAATGACAGCAACCTGTGCACCGCGGACGTCTGCGATGAGACGAACCAGTGCCAGCACATCGATCGCTGCCAGCAGTTCTGCGCGTCCGGCCCGGTCGCGATCAACGACGCGTCGCCGGCGTCGCCGTATCCGTCCATCATCTCGGTCTCCGGGGTGGGCGCGCCGGCGACACTCGCGTCGGTCGAGTTCTTGCTGACCCACACCTTCCCCGACGACGTGGACATGCTCCTCGTCGGGCCGAACGCTCCGACCGAGAATGCGGTCATCTTCTCGGACGCCGGCGGCGGCGATGACGTGACCAACGTCTTCGTGACGATCTCCGACGCGGGGGCCACGGGCGTCCCCGACGGCGGTCCGCTCGTCAGCGGGGTCTACAAGGTCACGAACATCGGCACCGGCGACGCGTTCGCCGCTCCCGCGCCGCCGCCCTCGTCGGCGACGGCGCTCAGCCCCGCGTTCGACGGGAACGCGAACGGGTCGTGGTTGCTCTATGTCGTGGACGACGCCGGTCAGGACACGGGCTCGATCGGGGCCTGGTGTCTGAACATCCTGCCGCCGGGATGCACCACGAACGGGCAGTGCGACGACGGCAACCCGTGCACCGACGACACCTGTGCCGCCGGTGCCTGCATCAACACCAACAACACCGCTCCCTGCTCGGACGGCAACGCCTGCACCTCGGGCGACACCTGCGACGGCGGCCAGTGCACCTCGGGCGGCGCCGTCAATCCCGACGACGGCAACGCCTGCACGGACGACTCCTGCGATCCGGGCACGGGCGTCCACAACGACCCGAACACGAACCCGTGCGACGACGGCAACGCCTGCACCTCGGGCGATGCTTGCGGCGGCGGCTCGTGCCAGCCGGGCGGCGCCGTCAATCCGGACGACGGCAACCCCTGCACGGACGACTCCTGCGATCCGGGCACGGGCGTTCACAACGTCCCGAACAACGCACCCTGCAGCGACGGCAACGCCTGCACCGCGGGGGATACCTGCGGTGGTGGCTCGTGCCAGCCGGGCGGCGTCGTCAATCCCGACGACGGCAACGCCTGCACGGACGACTCCTGCGATCCGGGCACCGGCGTTCACAACGTCCCGAACACGAACCCGTGCGACGACGGCAACGCCTGCACCTCGGGCGATGTCTGCGGCGGCGGCTCGTGCCAGCCGGGCGGCGCCGTCAATCCTGACGACGGCAACCCCTGCACGGACGACTCCTGCGATCCGGGCACGGGCGTCCACAACGTCCCGAACAGCGCGTCCTGCAGCGACGGCAACGCCTGCACCTCGGGCGATGTCTGCGGCGGCGGCTCGTGCCAGCCGGGCGGCGCCGTCAATCCTGACGACGGCAACCCCTGCACGGATGACTCCTGCGATCCGGGCACGGGCGTTCACAACGTCCCGAACAACGCACCCTGCAACGACGGCAACGCCTGCACCACGGGTGACACCTGCGGTGGCGGCTCTTGCCAGCCGGGCGGCGGGACGCTCAACTGCGACGACGGCAACCCCTGCACCGACGACTTCTGCGCGGGCGGCTGCCAGCACACCAACAACACCGCGTCCTGCGACGACGGCGACCCGGGCACGATCAACGACACCTGCAACGCAGGCGCCTGCGCCGGCGTGACCGCCTGCACTCCGGGCGGCCGTCCGAAGTCGAAGGGCTACTACTGGTCGCTGTGCCAGGCGCCGCACTCGGGCGACACGCTCACCGCCGCCGACGCGGCGTGCGTGGCGAGCCTGGGCGGCACCTTCTCCGACGTGACGAGCGTGGCCGACGTTTGCGCCGCTCTCCACACGACGGGCTCCGACTCGTGCCTCAAGGCCGAGGAAGACTTGATGGCGACGGCTCTCAACATCTGCAAGCAGAAGGTGTGCGAGACCCAGCCGATCGACTCGGCCTGCAGCTCCTACACGACGGTCGGTGCGTCCTACGACGCGGCCGATGCGGCTCTGTCCAACCCGAGCCGTACCGGTGCCACGTGCGACGCGGCCGACTGCCAGGCGAAGGAGATCAACAACGGCAAGGCCCTGATGGCGAACTCGCTGACCATCAGCTTCGTCGCCGGCCAGCTCCGTCTCGATTGGGAGGCGCCGCTGCTCGAGAACCCGGCCCAGCTCCAGGGCTACAAGGTCTATCGGCGTGCCGTCGGCAGCAACGTGGCGTTCACGCAGATCGGGACCGTCACGACGCCGCACTACATCGATCCAAGGGGTGCGTCGGGCAACTTCGAGTACGAGATCGTCGCGTACTGAGGTTGATGTAAGTCACTTCAAGCCCGGGCCGGGAAACCGGTCCGGGCTTTTTTTTGCTCTCAGGGGGATCCGGCGCAACCGCGCCGATTCCCATCCGGAATGATTCGGGGTATATGAACGTCCGTCCGAGGGGGGTGGGTCATGTGCCGAAGGGGATCGTCGGGCGTCCGGCTCTTTCTGTGTCTCGCGTCGCTTCTGCTCTTCGCCGTCGCGCGACCTTCGCTTGCCGACACATGCACGGGGATGGCGGGGGGGCCGGGCGATCTCGACGGCGACGGCTTCGTCGGCGGCTCGTCGGATTGCGACGACACCGACCCCGGGCTGTGGGCGCGGACCCAGGGGATCGGCCAGGTCAAGCTCGGCCGGGCGGCCGGCGGAGCCGGCGCCGTTCTTTCGTGGAACCCGATCACCGATCCCGGCGGATCATCGGCGAGCTTCACGTACGAGGTGGTGCGCTCGCGCGTGGCCTCCAACTTCGCGACCCATCCGACCGCGACGTGCCTCGATCCCGGCGGCACGGAGCTCCAGTTCACCGACCCGCAGGTTCCTCCGTCCGGCGGCGTCTTCTACTACCTGGTCCGCGGCCGCAACGCGTGCGGGCCGGGCACGGCGGGCACCCGGTCGAACGGCACGCCACGCGACGTGAAGGATTGCGCGTTCAGCGTGGTGTGCAACGACAGCAACGCTTGCACCGATGATTCAGCGGCCAACGGCGTCTGCACCCACGCGGCGATCGCCCCGAAGATCATCACGGCGCCGTCCAGCATCGGCGTGTGCACGGGCGATCTCGCCCGCTTCACGGTCGAAGCGCAAAACGGCGCCGGTGTCAGCTACGCGTGGACCAAGAACGGCGCACCCGTCGGCTCGAACAGCCCGAACCTCGTGCTGCCGCCGGCGTCGCTCGCCGATCATCGCAGCACGATCCGGGTCACCGTGCAGGACGCGTGCGGCAACAGGACCACGCCCGACGCTTCCCTCACCGTGTTCTCGGATCCCGCGGCATGCGAAGGAGGATTGAACGTACCGCCCGCGCCCAACGGCGCGAGCGATGCCGAAGTCCAAAAGACCTGGCACCCCGCGAACTTCCGAGGCGCCAAGGACGGGCCTGCGGCGCGCGTCGATCTGCACTCGGGCGAGCTGGAAGTCGCCGAGACCGACATGGAGATCCGCGGGCGCGGGTTCGATTTCGCGTTCACGCGGTACTACCGCTCGCGCCGGTGGCAGAGCACCTCGCAGGGCGTCGGCTGGACTCACGCCTACGACCGCGACGTCTTGTATCAAGCCGACGGCCTCGCGGTCGAGAACCCGATGTACGGCGAGGAGAAATTCGCCTCACCGCCCCTCGGCGGATCGTGCTACGTGTCGCCTCCGGGCGTTTTCGAGGAGCTGTGCCCGCAGGCGGACGGCACGCTGGCGCTGACTCATCCCGACGGTCAGATCTGGATCTTCGGCGGATTCGACGGCTCCGCGACGTCCGGGAAGATCCTGCAGTCGCGCGATGCGTACGGCAACGCGATGAGCTTTTCTTACGACACCGGGGGGAAGCTCACCACGATCACCGACACGCTCGGCCGCGCGATCACGCTGACGTACAACGCGCGCAGCCTGATCTCCGCCGTGACGGATTTCACGGGCCGCAGCGTCCACTACGCGTACTACGACGGCATCGAGGCCGGCGGCGACCTCGACGATCTGAAGTCGGTCACGACGACGCCGGTCACAGGCACGCCGACCGGGAACGACTTCCCACAGGGGCGCACGACGACGTACACGTACTCGAACGGGTTCGCGCTGGGCGAGGAGAACCACAACCTGCTGTCGATCACGGGGCCGGACGGGACGGCCTACGCGCGCTTCTCGTACAGCCTGACCGACAACGCGGCCGATCCTGCGTTCGACCGGCTGTACCGGCTCCAGACGTACGCCGGGGCGCAGCCGGCGGACGAGATGTTCACGTACGTGGCGCTGACGCCGGACCCTTCGAACGACTTCGCGGTGAGCAAGACGATCGTGAAGGACGCGACCGACCACCGGACCGACTACGTCTACGACGCGCAAGGGCGGATCCTGCGCGAGACGGAATTCACGGGCGTCCTTCCGGAATCGCCCTACTTCGCGAGCGACCTCGACAACCTGCCCGGCCCGCCGCCCTCGCCGGGGGATCCGCCGTCCTACGACACGAAGTTCCAACACGACGGGAATGCGCTCCTCACCGAGCTGACCCTCCCATCGCTTTCGAGCGTGTCGCGCGTCTACGATTCGGGGAACCCGAGCGTGCGCAAGCGCGGCGACCTGCTCAGCGAGACGTTTCATCCCGGGCCTCAGGGCGGGGACCAGTCCGAGATCACGCGCTCGTGGACGTACGCGACGCCGTTCGGAACCGACTGGCAAGGGAGCGGCGAGACGCGCCTCGTGCATCCGCCCGGCACGCCGCCCGGCACGTGGCGGCGCATCAGCGACGTGCGCATCGTCCATCCGCCCGGCACGCCGCCGGGGACGTACCGCCAGATCAAGGACATCCGCATCGTCCACCCGCCCGGCACGCCGCCCGGCACGTGGCGGCGCATCAGCGACGTGCGCATCGTGCATCCGCCCGGCACGCCGCCGGGAACGTATCGGACGGTCACGGTCGTCGTCGCCGACGACGACACGCAGGATTTCGGGCGCGCCTCGACGCACCCGAAGGTGTTCGAAAACGCTGTCGAGCTCTTCGGCAGAAAGCGTTCCAAGCAGAACCAGCAGGAAGTCGATCCGTTCGCGGGGCAGAATGCCGGTGGAGAAAAGAAAGGCGGTCTCGCCACGGGAACCCTCGAGATCTACGTCGAGGATTTTCCGCCGCCCAAGGGCTCGAAGAGGGAGGGGATCTGGGGCAGCGAGTGGTACACGCTCGACAGCGACCTCTGCACCGCGGCGGCGCGGCGCCGCGCCGGGCTCAGACTCAACCATGCGTCGGACGACCCCTTCGGCATCGCGCAGGCGAGACTCTCCCTGTGCTACTCGACGAACGGCGTGAATTGGTTCCCGCAATCGGCTTCGAGCGCGAAGTCCGGCTACGAGAAGCGCGATTACACCGTCCAGTACCAAGAGTCCGACTGGGACTTCGTGAGCAGGAACGGTGGCTCGGGTGGCGCGGGCGGTGGGGGGGGCGGGTGCGGGGCGGCCCGCGAAATCTCGCCGGGGCGCGTGATCGCGATCGCCACCTCGCGAGACCGAACCCTCCCTCTGGGCTTCGGCGGCACGCTGCCGTCGGCAGGGTTCCCGACGACGGCGATCGACGAGACCGGGCAGACGTGGACGTTCACGTACGATACGGCAGGCTTCCTGACCGATCTGACGGCGCCTCTGGTGGTCACCGGCACGCTCACCGGAGCCCCGCAGACGATCCATCATCATTGGGACCGGAACGCCTACGGCCAGATCGTCGCGTAC
>Ga0068859_100006787_pt1 | contig 11631 bp, 11 predicted proteins | sample KBSSwiS22_FD_66585 | JGI IMG/M metagenome (GOLD analysis project Ga0068859, IMG submission 66585) | Switchgrass rhizosphere microbial communities from Kellogg Biological Station, Michigan, USA - KBS Switchgrass S2-2 | ecosystem: Host-associated > Plants > Roots > Rhizosphere > Soil ... | reverse complement strand
TCTTCCTTTGCATTCTAAAACAAAGGAAATGAAAAAGTATACCAATCACCCAAAACAACAACTTGTTGAGGCGTTTTATGAAAAAGCGCACGCACAGAATATAACTGCGTTTGCAACCAAGCTCCTTCTTGTGTTGGCGGCAATACTGCTGCTGGCAACCATCACCAATGCACAATCGGCCGGCACAACAGGTTTTGTCAACGTAAACAGCCAGGGCGTTATCCTGGATGGCTATGATGCCGTAGCATTTTTTACAGACAATAAACCGGTAAAAGGCGATAGCCGGTTCCAGCTTTCTGATGGCGGCGCCATTTATTATTTCGCCAGCAAAGAACACCTTGATCTTTTCAAAGCCAATCCCGATAAATACAAACCACAGTTCGGCGGGTATTGCGCCTATGCGGTTTCGCTTGGCAGGGTGGCACCTATTGATGTAAACACATTTTCAATTGTAGACGGCAGGCTGGTATTGCAGCACAACGCGCGTGCGGTAGCTGGCTGGAACAAGGATGTTGCCGGCAACCTGCTGCTGGCCGATAAATACTGGCCCGCGGTTGCCAGCAATGCCGGTAAACAAATAAAAACCGATGCGGAAAATGAGTTTTATTACAATACCAACAACGATGGTGTTGTAATGGATGGATATGATGCTGTAGCCTATTTTACAGACAAGCTTGCAATAAAAGGAAACCCGTCTTTTTCTGCCCGCTACAATGGCGCTACCTACTATTTCAGTTCACAGCAACATGCTGATGTCTTTAAAGATCACCCCGACATGTATGCTCCGTTGTATGGATCTTTTTGCGGTTATGCCATGGCGTTTGGCAGAAGACGCCCCGTTAACCCTGAATACTGGAACATTGTAGATGGCCATTTAATACTGCAGCATTCAAAAACCGCCTGGGAACTATTTAATAAAGATGTTTCTAAATTCAAATCACAGGCAGATGAACAATGGCCCCCTATCATGAAAGAAAATGCCGGCAAAAAAGTGAAATACGATAAGCCGGTATAAAGAACCCGCCACCCCCACAAATAAGTTTCAAACAATATACAGATGAAAAAAGCGATTTTTCTTTTCATAGCAATAGTTGCTATCATTAACTGCCCGGCCCAAATTATCAATACCAAAACAATTTCGCTGGAAGCTGCAAAAAAAATAGTTGCCGAGGCGGTGAAATATGCCAAAGCAAACAATGCCCCCGGCGCTGCCATTGCCATCGTTGATGCAGGTGGCAACCTGGTGTACCTGGAGCGGCTTGACAATACTTTCCCCGCCGCTGCAGAAGTGGCTACCAGGAAAGCCAATACGGCTGCCACTTTCAAAGCGCCTTCTTCTAAACTGGAGAATAGTATAAACGGTGGCAGGCAGGCATTGATTACCGTTGGGCACACTTTCCTGCAGGGAGGCATTCCTATTATTGTTGAAGGCCAGGTGGTAGGTGCCATCGGCGTTAGCGGCAGTGCCAGTGCACAACAGGATGAAGACATGGCAAACGCGGGTATAAAGATCCCCTTAAACTGAGTTTATCTGCCTTTCAAAATAAAATATGAAAAAAATATTTTTACTGCTATACTGCGGCCTGCAGTTCATCGCAACAGTCAATAGCCAGGAAACGCGGCAGCTGGCAATAGACAAGCCACAGGCTATTGCGGATTTGCGAACTACGGAAGGTGCCGCACTGGTGAACGCCAGGTGGCTGATACAGCCTGCCCATGTTGTTGAAGCCGATTTTAAGTCGCCGGGGCCTTCAGCTACCGATGCCATGCTGTTGTATCCCACCGGCATGAACATTAAAACACATACGCTTCACCCACAAATAGGGGCAGCTGATTTTGATGCTGGCTTTACACCCATTCAACCCGCCGATCTGGAAATGCGTGAAGGTACCGGCCTGGTTTCGTTTATATGGTTAAAACTGGAACTAACCATACCCGAAACGATTGGGAAACTCAGCACCACCGCTGCAACGGCCGTATTTGAAATTGTGGTGGACGATTACAGCGAGATTTGGGTAAATGGCAAACAGGCGCAGGGTTTTGGGCAAACGGGCAATGGTGTAATTCCCGGTTTTAATACACGCAACCGCGTTATACTAAGCGATCATGCAAAACCAGGCGATCATTTTTCAATTGCTATCCTCGGCATCAATGGCCCGCTCGGAAAAATTCCTGATAATTATATCTGGGTACGTAATGCAGTAGTTGATTTTTATAAAGAATGGCCCGTAAATAACGCGTGGAAAGACATTGGGAAAATTTATACAATCGATACAGGATTGAATGCCATTATTGCACCGGGAACAAAAATAGAGAAGCTGGCAGACGGGTTTTCTTTTACCGAAGGGCCGGTATGGCATCCTGATGGTTACCTGTTGTTCAGCGATCCCAATACCAATACTATTTACCGGTACGATCCGCAAAATCATAATGTTACCGTATACATGAGCCATAGCGGGTATACAGGTTCCGATATCGGAGATTATGGCCAGCCGGGTAGTAATGGCCTCGCCATAGACAAACAGGGAAGGCTGCTAATCGATCAGCATGGCAACCGGCGGGTGATACGCATTGAAAAAAAAGGGCCTGTAACTGTACTCGCAGATAAAATAGACGGGCATCGTTTCAACAGCCCGAATGATATTGTATTAAAAAGCGATGGCACAGTTTATTTTACCGACCCGCCCTATGGATTGCCTGGCTTTTTTAATGATGCACATAAAGAACTTCCCTATTCCGGCGTGTTCATGATTAAAAACGGCAAAACACAACTGCTGAGTAAAGACCTGGGCGGACCAAACGGGATTGCCTTTTCGCCCGATGAAAAATATTTGTACATAACCAATTGGGATATCCGCGACGTTCATCATACCAAAACATTGTGGCGATATGAAGTACAGAGCGATGGAACATTGAAAAATGGGAAAGTATTTTTTGATTGGAATTTTACAGAAGACGAAGAAGCACTGGATGGCATGAAGGTTGACAAACAGGGAAACCTGTTTATATCTGCACCCGGCGGTGTATGGATATTGAATGCAGCAGGCCGTTTGCTGGGGAAAATAGTAACCCCCGAACGCCCGGCCAATATGGCCTGGGGCGACGATGGAAAAACATTATACCTCACGGCGCATACCAGCCTGTATGCAATAAAACTGAAAACCGGCGGCAGGTTCAGCTGGGAATAGAGACGCCGGATGCAATGTTGTTTGGAAGCCGCGGGATTTTTATCCGCGGCTTTTTTATTGCAATAACCTGTTAATCTCCATTTATGCAAACTGCACGACAATTAGCCGCCGGAGCTTGTATGAAATTTGAATAACAAAAATCATTGATCATCTTAATAGTACTGGTATGAACCAAAATAATATGCTGCAAAATAAGCAGGTACTTATTACAGCAGGACCAACAAAAGAAGCCATCGATCCCGTAAGGTTTATCAGCAATCATTCGTCCGGTAAAATGGGTTATGCAATAGCTGAAAGCTTCTTGCAGCGAGGCGCCAGGGTAACGCTGGTTTCAGGTCCTGTGTGTATTGAACTGAACCATCCGCGGCTGCAATTGGTACAGGTACAGTCGGCCACTGATATGTACCTGGCCTGCTGCCGTTTTTTTGAAGAGACAGCGATTGCTGTTTTTGCGGCCGCTGTAGCTGATTACCGGCCTGAAAAAATAGCTACACATAAAATAAAAAAGGATGAAGACATTTTTAATATCAGGATGGTCAGGAACATTGATATTGCAGGCGAGTTTGGCAAAATAAAGACCAGGCACCAGCTTTCGATTGGCTTTGCGTTAGAAACGAATGATGAAATTACCCATGCCATTGGAAAATTAAACAGGAAGAATTTTGATATGGTGGTATTAAATTCAACCAATGATGCCCAGGCAGGTTTTGGCTACGATACCAATAAAATAACGCTTATCAGGCCTGATTTCAGCCAAACAACTTTTGCATTGAAGACAAAGAAAGAAGTGGCAGAGGATATTGTTGATGCCGTAACAGATAACTGGCTGGAAAAAGAAAAACGGTTGCTGGAGGAAAGTGTTTTTGACTATGAAACAATGTATCGTTGAGACTTGCTGCTCCGCCAATTCTTGTTAGCGGATGATAGTCGCCCGGAATCCTTTTACCATGATTATTTCACGCAATCGGTAGCACAGTATTGAACAGCGTCACCGAACTTTTCACGCAGGTAAGAGTAAGATTGAATGCCTTTGTTGTGATCAACGTACAGTATTATCCAGTCGTCGTGCTTTACAGCCCGGGCATGAACGGTTACCGGTTCCGCTATAAAATCTTTCACGGCCTCGTTCATATTTTCTCCGTCAGCGCCTGCTAACAGGTAATAATTGGCGGCCCCGGCTTTGTCCATTACACGAAGAACAGGTGACACGCCTCCGAGTATACAGCGGATGGCACAATCTTTATGCGGTTTCCCCTCACCCGGTTTCATTACGCCGAAATAGCATTTGGGATCAACAATTTCTCCTTTTACCTGCAGCTCGCCCAGGTTTTCTATATTTGGCAATAAAGAACTATCGGCTTGTTTGCCAATTGCCAGCAGCGGTTTATCATTACTGTCTACCTGCATCAATAATTTGCCATCGTTATAGAGCAGTGTTCCCCTCAGGGTTATTTCTTTTTGATTGAGCGAGGTATTTTTTTCTTTTTCGATATCGCTGATGATTCCGGCCGCCCCCATTTTGCCAAAACCCAGCAATGGAATGGTAATATAAGACCGGTTGCCAAAAACATCTTTACTGCTCATTACCTTAACACAGGGCACCGGCTTACTGAAATAAACTCCGCTGATTTCGGTTAGTTTGCCAAATTCAAAGTTGCCGCTGCCAAATTTTTTCTGTGCGCGCGATAGCAAAATGGCTGCGACCACTACCAGGATCACCAATGCCCCTATAAATTTCTTTACCTGCCGGGCAAAAGAAGGGGGTGCTTTGGGCATCCATCCAATATAAAATTCGTTGCTCATAATTTGTTATAGGAGGCTCACTAAAATCGATACGCTGTCTATAATGTCTATCCAATTTGTGCTGTCAAGTAATTGCTACGCCCGGCTTTTCTGTTCCCTCTGGGAATGGCACAGGATTCAACCAAAGTTTTGAACCCTCCACCCGCAGATCATAGGTATTTACTTTTTCTTTGAATGGCGGCGGCGATTGCCCGTTATTGGGCAGGTATTGATATCCATGCCAGGGACAGGTGATACAACCATCTATTATTTTTCCTTCACCTAATGGACCACCCTGGTGCTTGCATACATTATGAATTGCGTATAGCCTGTTCTCCCATTTGTATACCGCTATGCGTTCCTTATCAATGCAAAATATTTTTGCGCGGTCTGCTGCTATATCATCTGTCTCGCATACATAAGTAAAGCCATCTTTTTCCAGGCCATACCGGGTACTGTCTTTTTGAACTTCTTTAGCGCCCGCCAGCAGGTGCAGCAGGACAAGCGTTGCCGACCCTGCAGATAAAATAATCACAAATACCGGGTTGGTTTCATATTGCAAAGCACCCAGCACAACATGCAGTATAATGAGCAGGTAAGCTGCGTACACCAGCATGTGCAGTGTTTTCCATGTTTTGGGCGATAGGTTATGCAGCCAGAAATCGTGGCTGGTAACAGCCATCAGGAAAAATATGATCAACGCAAAAAAGCCCAGTGCCTGGAAAGGAAACTGCGATAAAGAACCAAACTGCGTATTGGAAGTGAACAGCGATACAAACGGGTTCGTATTGCCCAACGCATGAAACTGAAAGATGCTGAAACTGCCATGTACCAGTGCAACTGTAAACATGGTTACGCCCAGGTGACGGCGGTTGTATAACAAAGGCAGGAATTTTTTGTTGAGCCGGCATAACGGTCCGATACTTAAAATAACATGCAACAATAACAACGCAAGCGTGGCTGTAGACCGGATGAGCGTGGTTTCAAAAGTATAGTCGGGGTTGCTAATGGCCGTTATGCCAACAAACAGCGTGAGGTACAATACACAAAATCCAAAAATAAGCCAGTCGTATTTTTTTTTCTGCCTGTTCCAGCCAACTGCTGTATAAGATGCGCTCATAGCATTTTCTCCAAAAGAAGCTTTTAAAAATGAATGGTATCTATTACCTGCTGATGTATAAAATCGTATAACAACAGGTCGCAAGCACCGGTTGCCTGGAAACTTTTATCCAGCGGAAACCGGTATACGCCCCTTGCTTCTATTCTACCAATTAATAAACCTGCTTTAATATCTGTACTGCCGGCAGCCACTTTATAAATGGTAGCGGTGGGTACCGTTAATACTGTTTTATTTACCCACTCCAACTGGAAACTGCTGTCATTATCTTTTCTCAAACGGATACTGTAGTTTTCTTTTTCAATTGTTTTCACAACAGTGGTGTAAGCCGGCGTTTCAGCCGGTTGCCGTAATGTATCTTTTGCGGGCACAGGCGTAGCCAGCCTGGCACTGATAATGCTTACGGGTACTAACACCAGCATCATTGACCAGATTTGTAAATGTCTTTTACGAAGCGATTTTACCATATTAGTTTAACAACTTCTTTTTAAACACACCCCAGATATAGATTGGCTTTTGATTTATACGCCCGGTCGTTTCCGCCTGACAGTTATCCATTTCTTTAATAGAAAGGGCCATAAAACGATCACGCCGGGCAAAATAATTATCCTGAATCCAATGCTGGATCCCTGCGCGGCCTCGTCTATCATGGCTATTCCTTTTGCCAAAAATGCCAGGGCAAATAAGAAACCGCATAAAAGATATATGCCAACAACTATCAAACCTATATCAACAATTAATTCCATCTACCTGGTTTTCGATTACAAAAATGCTGTTGAAACCTGCCAGTCCATCGGGTTCGCGGTAAGGATTATCTACATCTTCCATCCAGTAGCATTCATCTATAAAAAATTTGTACTGGTACCTGCCGGCGGGTAACAATGGGATCTCAATTTTCCAAAGACCATTCTTATGCGGTTCCATCAGCAAAACATCCTGCGCCCATTGGTTAAACGACCCGGCCAATGATATTTGCGATGCGTTATCATGTTGTACATAAAATTCAATAGATTGTTGTTTCCTGTTAACCAGGGGCGATTCCAGTGGCTTTGCAAATACCTCTCTTTTCAATACCTGCAACAACGCCTTTCCAGGCTGTACCATGCCAAATCCCTGGCGTTCTGCCGCTATGCCCGGTATACGTTTCGAACTGGAAAACAACACATGTCGTATGGCCGCCGGGCTTAACAGCGGATTAGCCTCCAGTAATTGTGCAATAACGGCACTTACTACCGGCGCAGCAAAAGAAGTTCCGTCTGCATGCATATAATGCGGCGAAATATATTTGCAGCGCTGAATACGTTGTACAACCGCCTCTCTTATAACAGCAATATTTGTTGTATGAACTAATCCGCCGGCTAACTGCGTATACTCTATGCATCCGGATAAATCTTTGATCAACGATTCATCCGGCGTATTCACCAATTGATATAAAGTTAGGGCTTCTTTTTGTCCCCGAGTACAGGGTAATATAGGTGCTGCCATCCAGATAGCGTGTGCTACCAGTTCAGGTTTCATGAGCTCATCCACTGTTTTTCCATAAGTGGAATGATAAGCCGTCCAGCCATGACCCAGCTGATTGCCGTCGTCAATTCCGCCTACGGCAATTACGTTCAGGGCGTTGGCGGGGGGCTTTATCATGCCGTTTTCATCATTACCCACTGCTGCTACAACAGCTATGCCCAATGCAATCAATTCTTCCGCCAGCTTATCTATTTCGCTTTGTTTGAAAGAAGCTGCTTCGTCGCCACCCAGGCTCATGTTCACTACCCTGATATTATATTCAGCATGGTGAAGTGTTATCCACCGCAGGGCTTTTACAATATTGCCGGTGCGCACACGGCCATCTTCATCCTGCACTTTTAATAACACCAGTTCAGCGTCGCTGGCAATGCCCCTGTAAAGACCATTGCTTAAATAACCGTTGCCTGCGCATACCACGGTGGTCATGGTACCATGCCAGGCGCCCGTATTTTCCAAACTATTGTTTATCCTTTGTTCCTCAGCGGGCGCGGCAGTTATATCAACTACTGTTTTAATTCGGTTATCTCCAACCGTTAGATCCGGGTGCGGGTAAAAACCGCTGTCGATAAAGCAAATAGTTACCCCCTTGCCGGTATACCGCGGATCGGCGTTCAGGCGCAGGCCCGTTGGCAGGATCACAAAATCGTCGGCGCTTTTAATAGAGAAATGGGGGCCAATTCCGGGCAGCATGCGCTGTTCACACACAATTTCAGTATGATAATAATCCACACAGCGGCTGCATATACCATCGTATTCCGTCCAGTCGGGATGCTGCGCTTTAATGCGATCGATCACGGACCGTTCGCTGTCGATATGAAAACGGTACAGCAGTTTATCAACTGCATCGTTGCACAAGGGACAGGTTATGCTGGCGCCGGTATTCATATCTGCAAAAGAAACACAGTCAGGGATTTTTTGCTGTCGGGCAGTTGACGAATAATGGTCTTTATGATACGGACTGCGCAATATAGCCAGGTATCCTTGCCTGCCCGGCAGGCAGGCTTCGCACACGTGTACAGTAAAACTCTATTGAACCGTACATGGTTAAGGATTGATTGGTAAAGGCTATTGCATCATAAAAGGCCTTTGCATCACCAGCATTGCATGCCCGTCTGCATCGCGTACTATGAAGGCATGGGTTTGCTTGTGATCTTTTGTTTTTAATTCAACGATCCCCTTTGAAACAAAGCGGTATCCCGCCGATACCAATCTTTCATATAACGGCCTGGCATCATCAACCCATAAAACTGTTTGCCAGTGCCAGATATCGTCGGCCTTTGAATCTATGGGATAGGGCTTACCGGGACCAGGTTGAATGTATTCTAAAAATTCAATGCCCGGGCCTGCGGCTGCGCGCAAGCCGGTAATATGCAGGCTTGCTGCTTCTACAAAATTCAGGTGGGCCTGTTCCGTGCCCATATTCCAGCTATCGCCTTTCCTGGTCATCCCCAGCAGGGTTTCATAAAAATGCAGGCTGCCATCTGTATTACTTACTGCAATGGCGGTGTGATCGATCCCCATAAAAAGTCTTCCTTTGATGGTTTGCCATTTGGCCTGGCCCTTCCCTTTGGGAAAGTAAATAAGTTCCAGGTTGTGCATATCGGGATCATGAAAATAAAATGCTTTTACACCGGCTGCTGCCTTATTGCTGCGCGGTATGGTTTGCGGTCCGGTGGAAACCTGCATCGCCATTTTTTTTCGCAGCACAGCGTAGGCTTTACCCATATCACTGACCACGATGGCAATGTGCTGAAACACCAGGTCATTGCTCTTTGCATTTTCTGGAATACTTCTGCCACCGCTTGTAATATAATCTGTCAGGTCAATAAATTCATCGCCCAATTGCAAACGAACTACCCGCATGCGCAGGCCAAAAATGCCCTCCAGCTTTTCATATGGCTCTCCATACAATTCGGTTTCATTTATTTTTTTAAATCCGAGTACCCTGGTATAGAACTGCAGTGAACGCTCCATATTGCTCACCGTAATGCCAATAGCACCTACTGCTTTTACCTGTGCCCTGGCTGCATAATTCAGCATGCAGGACAATACTATCATTATTGAAAATCTCAATACCTGTTTCATGCGTTGCCCGTTGTATAGTTAGCTAATTTTTTATTTTTCAGTTTTTGCAGCAGCAGGAAGCATTCGGCTGCGCACAGCATGCTTACCACAGGCACTGCCAGGTAAATCCAGGCAGCTTTCCAGTTATGTGCAGGCCATGCGGAAGCAAAACTGCGTGCGGGGTTCATTCCAAAACCGCTGACGGGACCGGCTACCACCACATAAACAAAAACAAGGCACCCACACAATACCCTGGTATATTTCTTTAACCTATGGTGCGCGGCTGTAAACAATACCACACTCATGGTAATAAACGCAATGATGAATTCCATAAAAAATGCCGGCCATGCCCCGGCTTTGCCAGGAACAGTTATCACTGAGCTTACCGGTGCATTAATGAGTGCAGCTCCTAAAAGGTATTGCATTGCAAAAACCGCCGCTGTACCACCTGCAAATTGAAAGACGATGTAAAAAGCCGCATCCCAATGACAAATTTTTCCCAAACGCAAAAAACTCAGGGTTACGGCGGGGTTGATATGTGCACCGGAGGGGCTTGTCCATGGAGAATAAAAAATAAACAGGGCTGTAGCTCCCATCAGCAGGCCCATTACCAGCATTCGCTCAAAACTGTTTTCAATAGCAACGCGCAGTATACCATTCTCCGACTCCAGCAGGGTTCCGAAAAAACAAGCAGAGATCATAAAGATGGCCAGTCCCAGTGCCTCCTGTAAATAATGGATCCAGTTTTTTTTGAAAGAAGCTTTCAGCTGAACGATACCGCCTGAACCGGTCAATACACGTATGGGCATCGCTCTCATATTGCAAAGAGAGAAAGAACCCTGTAATTGGTTTGTCAATCGGCCGACTGTATTGCAGTAATTGTTGAGGCACTATGCATTTGTTTCAGTTCCTTTTCCAGGAAATAATTGAGCAGGGTTCTGATAATAGCTATGGCAGCCAGTTTACCAATATCATCCCAACTGGGTGCTACGGCAGTAGCCAATACATCGGCACCCAGCAGCAATTCAAGTGATACGGCAACGGAGCTGCCAAACTGCAGCCCGATCATCTCCCTGGTTTTTTTTTGAACGCTTCTTTTTAATAAAGAAATATAATTGACCAATGTTTTTATTACAGCTATCCCGATGACGATTGCTGCCACTACCTCTACCCCATGGCTCACATTGATGGTAATATCTTTCGCAATTTCTTCCATACAGTATTCATTTGAACGGGCTCATTGATGGTTTTTAAAAAGCCCCTGCAAGCAGGGGCCTTACTAATCAAACTGCTCTATCACCAAAAAAGCTACAACATAACCGGTTCTTCATATTTGAAATCTTTCGCCACCGAGAGTTGATGAATGATATGCCCGCTAATCCGCAGTGCATTGGCGGCAATGGTTAAGGCCGGGTTGAAAGCACCGCAACTTGGAAAAAAACTGGCATCTGCTACATATAAATTGTCAAGATCGTGGGCTTTGCAGTTGACATCGAGTACCGAACTGGAAGGATCGTTTCCAAACCGCAGTGTGCCATTCTGGTGGCTCATACCGGTGATATCCAGGTCGTAGCCGTTCCATTGTACATGCCGGTAGTCTGCATCCAGCTCACCCAACTGAACAAAAACATGTTTTAATTTCTCTTTTAGTTTTTCATAAGCCGCATAATTTGTTCTTGCATAGTTTACTTTAATACTGCCGTCCTTACGCAGGGTAACCCGGTTTTCCGGAGATGGCAGGTCTTCTGAAGTGAGCCAGAAATCGATGGTCATCTCTTTTAATTCAGCATAGGTTTTACCGGGTGCAATTTTTTCAGCCAGCCAGTTAATGGTATCCGCATCATTCCTGCCCATTAACTGAATTTCGCCCAGGGGCAATTTGCTGTCATCGGCGCCAAAATAGAAATCGGCAAGACCCAGGCTTTTCTGGAATACACAATCATTTTTCTTTTTTGT
>Ga0068859_100006786_pt1 | contig 11631 bp, 27 predicted proteins | sample KBSSwiS22_FD_66585 | JGI IMG/M metagenome (GOLD analysis project Ga0068859, IMG submission 66585) | Switchgrass rhizosphere microbial communities from Kellogg Biological Station, Michigan, USA - KBS Switchgrass S2-2 | ecosystem: Host-associated > Plants > Roots > Rhizosphere > Soil ... | reverse complement strand
CCGGCGCATGCGGCCTTCATTTTGGCGCGCATCGCCTGCAACGGCTCCAATACTTGTACGATGTCATCCTGGCTCACTTGATTTCCTTTGCTCAAGTCTGTCACTTTCCATCTCCATTCGACTGGGTAACAGCGGGGCCATGCCCTCGCGTCTCTCGATATTTCAGCCAGTATTGAACGCAGCCTAGCGAGACACCGAGCTTAGCGGCTATCTTGACCTGGGCCATTTTGCCGGCGAGACGCGCGATCTCTCCCTTTTGCTCCTCGGTGATGGCGCCCCGCGGGCCGTGAGGGTTTCTCAGTGCGTTCCCGTTCTTCGCGCGATCGAGCTGGTTTTGGGAGTTGGTCTTCCACTCCAGGTGGCGAGGGTTGACGCAGCAATAGTGACCCTTGCCGCAGGTGTGGGCGGCCTGGTGTTTAGGCGTTGGCGGTGCGCCATGCGCCAGCTCGCACATTAAACGATGCGCCCAATAACGCCGACCATTATGACCGAGCATTCCACGGTTGACCCGCAGGTCACGGCCGAAAGGCCAGATTAGGCACGCATCTCCGGTATGATTGGAGTGCTCGACGAGCCAACGGAAAGATCCCCCGTTGCCCTTATTGGGCCGGCTGCATTTGCGGCCCTTGACCGGTACTTTCCATCCGTATTGAACGATATCCATTTTGCTCTTTCGGTTTTATTTGCTCTCGCGCACGCTACTGATCACAGAAACAGCACGGCGAGCGCGCCAGTCGTGATTAGGCCTCCAAAAGCCAATGGCCAGGTCCACGGTGGACACCCTTCGCCGAACCACTCATCAATCCAATTGTCGATCCTACTTCTCATCGGCGGACTCCTTGCCAATCTGGACTATTCGGCGTCTTCGGTTTCCTGCGGCCCCCACTCATCGTCGTCGGCCATCTCTTCAGACACGGCCGTCGAGAACGAGTATTCGATATTGGTGACTGCAATGAACTCCTTGTTGCAAAACGCACACTCGAACGTCGTCTTGCCGCCGTCCTCATAGTTCAAGCTGTGCGGATGGTCGTCGGCCCACACATCGAAATCCGTGTCGCAATGGGGGCATTTCGGCATCTTGTTGCAGTAGTACTCGATCGAGTGCTTCATTGGTCTCTCCATGTCACTGTTTCGGACAGCCGGCCAGACTGGACTTAAGAGCGAACGCGCCGCAGGAAGTCAGGGTGGTATCCGCTATCGGTCTTGCGTCCATCCCATAGGACGCCGGGGGACACGCCGCTGTGCCGGTGGCGGATGACCGTGCCAGTTACTCCGGCATATTTGGGCCACCGCTTGGCGGCCTCGGCTGTCATTCTGACGCGGCATCCAATTGGAAGGCGGCACTTCAGCTTGGTTTGGATTCGCTTCAGGATCGCGTTGTGATCGATTTTCATGGTTGGGTCTCTTTAGTGTTTCGGTCTGTTTGAAAGTCTGGACTACTCGGCCGCCTCGGCCGTGAACGTCGGGTGCTGCGTCGTCATGTGCCGGTGCAGGTTCTCGAACGTGCGGTTGCAGCACGGGCAGACGCCGTGCCCGACGCGGTTCTTGATCTTGGTCACCTGGCCGCGGGCGGCGGCGGTACGGCGCTCTGCGGCCTCCCGCAGCTCACGCTGCTGCTTCGCTTCGTCCGACCACTCCGCGACCCGCTGGGCCAAGCGGTCTCGTTCCCGGCGCATTTTATTAAGTTCGCTCTCGCCCTTGGCAAAAACCATGGGGTGTCCGTAGCCACAATAGAACGAGACGTTCGGCGCCCCGGCCTTTGCCGCCTCGTAAAGCGCGTCAGTGATCCACACGTCGCATTTGCACTGGATGCAGGGGCCGGCGTTTTTCATCTCAGTTCCCCTTCGCCAGCGCCTTGACCTGCACGCCCATCATCCATGACCGGTTCTGGGTTGGGTGCGTCGCCCATGAGCGGTTGCTTTCGGGCTCGTCCTGCCAAAGCGATATCTTGATGAGGTTCGAGAGCAGTCGACCCTCTCGGCTCTCGGCGTCGACGAGGTTTCGTTTCACGAGCAGATCACGGAGAACGTCCGGCGAACATCGCTGTGTCAGCCGTGCGTCAATCTTCTCGCATGTTCCCGCCCCGTTCACGGCGGTCTGTTCTGGTTTGGCGTCTTCGGTCATTTCAGCATCCTTTGTTTCTAAGGGCTTTTTGCGCCCGTTCTCGGTTAGCCTTGTTCCTCTGAAGGGTAGCGGGCTAAGTCACCACACCCCTATTTTAATAGGCTTTCCGCAATTCGCTTGGTATCGCGTGTCAATTCTGCGTCAATCAGCCGGTCGGTTAGTGTGATGTCCTTGAGGGCGTGCCCGTAGGTCTTGAGCACCTGGGCCGGCGTCTTCCATCCCCCGAGATAGGCGACCGTGGTCACGTCCACGCCGCGGCGCAGGAGGCCCGTAGCGAAGCCGTGGCGGCAGCTATGCGGCGTCAGGCGCTTGATGCCCGCCCGCTTAATCGCGCCATGCCAGGCCCTCACGATGTCGTCCGGGTGCTGGTAGACGAAGACCGGCCGCTCGTTGATCCGCGGCAGATTGGAGAGCATTGCGACCAGCGGCGTGGGCAGATGCGACAGCCGTTCTTCCGATACCTTGGACTGCCGGATCAGGACGGTGCCAGCATTCAGGCTGACATCCTCCCAACGGACATCAATCGCCTCGCCGACGCGGGCGCCGGTCAGGAACATGAACCATGCCAGCGCTTCGATCGGCCCCGAGGCGTGCGGGCTAAAGGCTCGCAGCCATTCGAGCGTGACCGGCTCCTTGACCTTCCCATCCACCTTGAAGCGCTTGACCTTGATCGGAGAGCAGAGTTCGGATTCCGCGGCGAAGTTGATCACTGCTTGCGCTGGCGTGATGCCCTGCCGGTTGCGGCCGGCGTTGCCACAGTCGGGATAGAGGTCAATCGCCATCTGCCGGATAGCCCCGCCCGTGATGTCCTTCACCAACGTATCCTTAAAGTGCTCCTCGATGCGCGACAGAAATCGTTCTGACTTACTAGCCGCGCGGTAGAGTTGCGCGGCCCGCCGAAACGTCAGGATCGCGCCAGGGCCATCGAAATGACCTTTCCAGTACTTCGCTTCGATCTCGGCAACCTGACGCGCCGCAATGTCTTTGTCCGCGGTTTTGCAAGAGCCTCGTAGGCGCGATCGGCGCTCAGCCGGGCCAATTGTGCCGCGGTAATTCCAGACCCCGTTGCGCATATAGAGCTTGAGGGACATCGTTGCGATTCCATGATTTTGAGAACGTCGTCTGCGGTAAGGGTCATACAATCGCCCGAAATCAAGCACGCGCCAAGGGCCTTGGCGATCCTACGCACACGCCTTTCCGGCCAGCCGAGGTGCTGGGCAAGAGCCTTTGGAGTGGTGACCTCGGGTAGCGTCATTTGCTAAGTCCGGTCTTTCGTCAAGTCCGCGGTAGTGGTGGAAGTGGCGCCCAGTGGGTTGGCTTCACGATGGAGTAGTCGTCATCCTGTAGGTAATACGCACCACGCTTCAGGAGGGCGATATGGATCATGTCTGGCTCTTCTTTGATCCCGCCCAACCAAGCGCTCGGAACGAACACAAGGACCGGGGCGAATTCTCCCGGCGGGGTCTCGATGGTCTGCCACTTGGCGGCACGGTACCTAGCGTCCTGCTCGTGCAGATCGTAAAGCCAGTCTTCGTTCATGTTCGGTCCCCATTCGGATGTTTGGTCTTTCGATTCACAACTGCAAGTTCTGACATAAATTCACGCGCCCGCTTGTCTTCGTCCGGGGTCATTTCCGTAAGCGCAATTTTGGCCACCCTTGCGGCCTCTTGGCACCCCTGGCAGCATGTGTTGTCAGCGATGGACTGCAGAGCCGCCCGCAGCCGCACGATCTTGTCAGCGGCTTCATCGATATTCCTAGCAACGCCTTTCGAGAACTGTAGCTCGCATCTTGTTGCGTCAAACCGCAATCGCTCCACAATATCATTCATCTGGCTCTCCGATGTTCGATCATGCAAGTTGATAAGCATAGTGCATCGTGAGGCTTCCCAACCTGCCGGAGGTTGCTTTGACTGCCAGTGATTCCGTCTTGGAATGCTTTCGCATTTTCAACCTTCAGGCCTGCGTCAGGGAGTCTTTCCGGGTTCCTTGCCTGTCAATCCAGGCCGTCACGATGTGGTCAAGTCCGTCACAGCACTTCTGCGCGGGGCGGCGCGTCTTCCTCAGCATCTTTGTAGGCCTCTGGCGTGCAGGTCTCCCAGCCGTTGTCGTGGTGGTCCGTGCAGCAGTTGGTGCAGAACGTGCGCAGACCCCAGCATGTCGGGCACTGATGCACGTTAGAGACGCCGGGAAGGCATCCCTCGCCCCTCTCAAGGTGCTGACAGGGCTGCTCGCCGACCGTATATCGGTTTCTTATTTTCAGTGTCACTTTCGGTCTCCAGAAGTGATCGCGACTTTCTGGGCCGCAATAACATCACTTAGATGCGCCATGACGCGACCAAGGAGTCTGCGCTGCTCAATCCTAGAGTACTTGTCGAGGTGAGCCATCATTGCGGCCACGTCGCAAAGAAGTTTGTGCTCTGGCGTTAGGTCGCTCATGCTTCTGTCTTTCGGTCTGCCGGAGAGTCAGGATTGCGACTGTCATATGAGGCGCCGCAATCCTGACAAAGCCAGTAGCTGTAGGAGCCGCTTTCGCCGACAGCACCGCCGCCAAACTTGCGCGGGTGCGTGCAATTCTTCCGCCTCTGCTCGTCGCGGAAGCTATCGACGGCGTTGATCGCGGCCTGGGCTTGACCGCGCCACGCGTCCTGATTTCCGGGCGTCTCTTGCTCGAAGGCACCCAGCCAAAGCTTATCCTCGCACAGAGCTTTGGCCACGCGATCAATCTCGCTCATGCTTCACCCCGTTCATCTGGCGGACTTCCCACATCTGCGCGAGGGCGGCTCTTGCCATTCGGGTGTAGAGCGTCCAAGACAGCATCGGCGATGAGCAGGCAGCGCCTCCATTCGCCCGGATACTGATCGTGGTAGCCGAAATAGACGCGCTCGCCGCCGGAAGGCCAGCCAGAATATACCGGGCCATCAACGTTCCAGATTACTTCCGCCAGCTTTTCGCGAACGATCGGAGCCAAGGCCTTTTGGATCTCACTCACTGGCGGACTCCTGGGGAGTGCGCCACGCCCCGTTATTCACTACGCGCCAGTGCCGCATATTGGCGGCGCACCGCATGGCTTCATCGACCATAGCCTGGTCGGATTGCGGCCTGACGCCTCTGTCAATCTGGCGTTGTCGCTCAAACGCCCAATCCTCTACAAGCGCGGGGGCAAACGGGTCGCGCGCCAGCAGGACAAACATCGGCTCGTCGGGAAGCGCGTTGTGGTAGCAGTCGAAATCTCCCGGCTCGTTCTTCGATCCCATCTCTATTCTCCTGTTGTTCGATGTTGCGAAGAGTCCGCCGGGCTGAGATCCATCAGCGTGTCGGCCTCAAGCTCTGAGCGGTAACGGCACCACGCGGATTTGAAAGCGGTAGCCTCTGGCTCGCTGATCCAGATGTCGTTTGACCAAATGTCGGCATCAAAATCCCAGCGCGTGTGCTTCATTATGACCTTGATGCCTGGGACCGTGTGTTTGTCCCACTTCTCAATGTGCTGAACGTCGGCAAGTGGAACGATGACGCTGGCGCCGTTGAAGATGGATTCGGTAACGGTATGCACGGCTATTCCCCCTGTGAGTTTCGAACTGGGCGCGACACCGGCTTTCGCCGCGGCTTCGGAATCTTGACGTGGCGCTTCCACGGGGGCTTGAGCTTCATCACCCCCTCACAAATCCGATAACGAACGGCGCCAAGCACAGAAGCGCGATGATTGTCCAAACTGTGTCGCTCATTTTCCCAGCGCTCCACATATTGCCCAATAAGCCGTGACGAGGATTGTCACAATCCATGGATCGATGGCGGGGCTAATCATTTGCCCTCGCAGATGGTCGATGTATCCGAAACCCTGCGGGGGCACGGCAAGCAACGTGTTCGGTCGGTCTCATAACCAACGGGCGGACAGTCGGAGCAGAGCGTGGCTGTAATACCAACGGCAGCCTTGGTGGCATGCCGCCGCTCCCATTCCGCGCGCGGTATACCCTGTACGCGCTCCCACTCCCGCTGAGCTTCGTCAGCGCTGGAAAGCCCGATGCTCTCGGCGAAGAGTTCCAGACATGCCTGCGCTTGTCCGACCTCACTGGAAACAACCCCGGCCGGACGCGAGTAAACGCGATCAGTAATCCGGTTGAAGACCTCTCGCTCCGTCCCTTCGGCGTGTGCGAGTTCGATTGCCTCTTCAACGAAGCGCAGCAAGCGCTCAGATCGAAGCTTGGCAACTGGTCCGAACATATCGACGGCCCAAGCCAGGAACGCTGATGGTCGCGGAGTTTGGGCATGACCGGCAGTGATGGCGAGGATAGAGTCCGCCTTACGGTAAGCCATCTCGCGCCGTTCCAATTCAAAGCGAGACCAAGTAACACCGTCAAGGTCTTGGAACCTTGCGCCCGGATCAACAATACCAGCGATCACTTCGCGCAGCGTTTCGGTCACGGGAGAAGATGGCGCTGGCTGGGCATAACGGCGCAGCGCAGAGACGATCAACTTCCGGTCTGCTTCACTCAGAATGATGTCTTCAACGAAGTTGCTGGAATAGCTGTTCTCGATCTCATCGGCCAATTCGGAAGTGCTCAACATGGAATGCTCCAATATATAAACGAGCCAAAGATTCCGCACACGACCGAAACGAAGCCAGCCGGGACAAGCAGATCGACGCTCATGGCTGCCCCCAAAACAGTGTGTAGATCGCGCCAGCGGCCGGCAGACCGAGAACGGTTGCCAGAGTGAGAAGGCCGAAGAGGCTGGGGCCGTCGAGCGCGTATCTCATTTCGGCTCCTTTGGCTGGAGGGCGGCGTGCGCTCTCGCAAATGCAGCCTGAATGCTTGTGGTGTCTTCGAACGTCCAGACCGGATCGACATCCTCATCACTGAAATCAAGCAAGGAATCGAGGTGCCGCAGCGCCTCTTCCAGTTCCTGGATGCGGGCCTTGAGGGAGGCGTGTGAGTTGCATGCCTCGACAATGAAATGAGCGTCCGCCATGCCAAGTCCGGTCCGCGAATCGTAGCCAACGCAGGCGACATTCTCGTCTCGCTTAAGGGCTTCGTCATACCGGTTGATGCCCTGCCACTCGCCGCCGTTCATCCGGAAACGAACGCCCGAGACGAACCAAGGCGTCGGCGTGTGTGTGGCGATCTTCGGCTGTGTCCGCGGGGGTGAGTTCATGCCGGCGCCTTCATGCTGTCGATTGCCTTGAGCACGTCAGACTTCAGCGATTGATACGGGTGCTCGTCGGTCCACTCGATCTGCTTGTGCAAGCCCTTATCGTCGTTCCACCTTGTGCCGAGCTGATCGGCGCGGGTTGCGTCGCGGATGTAGCCGCGCCATAGCGCGTCGTATGCGGCTGCTGTGGGAACGTTGGCCGCCCCATCCAGGGGCTGGACTTTTGAGGATGGAGCGGCCGGCCGCCCTGCCGCGTCCGCCGCGGGGGTTGTGGGCGGCATTACCTCTGGCTCGCGCTGCCACGCGCGATATTTTTCGACCAAGATGTTCCAGACTTTCCTGGCACCTTCGTTCTTCGCCAAATCCCTGCGAGACGTGACCTTGCAAGTGTTGCGGATGAAATCCGCGGCGTCGCCTTCCACCTTCGCTTGGAATGCCTCGTTCACGAACTTGATGAACGCCTCGTCTGTTGCGAGCATGCCGGACTGCTTAACTGGGCCGAGCGCATCCCATTTGCTGCCCTGCCACTCTGGCGGTGTCTCGCCATCATCAGTCCAGATCTCGGTTGGTTCCGGCTCGCGGATATGGTCGATCTGCGTTGCCTTGATCAGGCCAGTGCCGCGCCTCTCGCCCCATTCCTCAATTATTTCCTCGGCCGGCCGATCATCATCGCGCTTCGATGAAGCCATTTCATCGTTGGTGTAGAGGCCGGATAGCTCTTGTGGGAATGCCTTGCGCAAGGCCAATGCCTCGGCGCACTTCGCGATCATGACATCACCCATGCGTTTCCACATGACCGTCAGGTCGCCTTCCTTCTTCGTCTGCGAATACGCGGAGAACCGCGCGACACCCCATGCGGGCTCCTTGAAGCCCTTGCGCAGAACGCCAACCTTGGCGGCTGTCGGATTGCCAGCGGCAGTCCAGACGTCTTTCCACTCGCCATCAGGACCGCACCAGAAGGGGCCGACTTGGCCGGCGTATTCCTTTGAGCGCTGAGCAACCAGCCGCAGACCGTCGATCGACGTCTGGATCCCCATCACCTCGCGGCGCAACTGACTGTCCCAGCGCTTGATGGCGTAGATCTGCCGCGCGAACGGATCGAGGCCGGTACGCTCGCACTGATACATGAAAAGCTGAAACTCGTCGTTCGTTGCGTCCCGGCAGATCGTGCGCTTGATCAGATCGGTCTGATCTGGCGTGAAGCGTGAGACTTGTTGCTCGGATCGAATTGCTGGAACGGTCATAGCGCCATCTCCATAGTCGGCTCCTGCCACGTCTCGTTGCGGGCGGCATCCTCGGCGCGCAGTTGCCGGATCATCTCGCGACCGCGGAATATCCGGCTCTTGACGGTGCCGGCCGGTAGCTCGGTCTGCTTTGCGATCTCGCTGTAGTTCATCTTCTCGTAGTGGATCAGCTTGAGAAGCTTCAGGAACGGCGCCGGTATCCGGCCAAAATACGCCTCATCGGATTCGGCGAGCGTGAACGACGGGTGCTGGCTCTGGCGGTCGTTCATATCGCCTTGCTCCAGATCCCGGTCCACAGTACCGCGGCCATGATGAACAGGATCACAGCGACCCCCTCGCACAGCACGGGAACTGCGATCAGAACGATCTCGACGGGTTCGATTTTGCGGTCACGCATGGGCCACCTCACGCGCGGCCGCCGCGATCACGTCGAAGGTGACATCCTCAACGCCCTCGTCGGTCACATGGTGAATGAAGCTGATGCGCTCGGGGTCATATTCGCGCGACAGGATGCGGGCGACGACCTCGCGGCGGGTGATTTCGGGGTCGACGATCGCTTCCTGGCCTTTGCGGCCGTAGTCGATCATGACGACGAAATAGGAGAAGGTGGGGGCGGTTGGCGCGCAATGGGCTGACATCGGGTGATCTCCGTGGTTCGGAAATCACCTTAGTTCGCACCTTGCGAATTGGTCAAGCCCTAATTTCGCACCTTGCGAACTATTTTCGCCTCAGGCTCGGGTAAGCCTGGGCCGATCTCGAGCATAAGGCTATGCCCGGTTGCTTGCATATCGCCAAACAGAAGCCAGTCGAGCGTGACGCCAAACCGCCGGCGCAGGCGCCGCGCTGTTTCCATGGTGAGCGGACGATCGCCCGTCTCGTAGCCGTTTAGCGTGCTTTTGGCGAGGTGCAGGTCTTTGGCCAGCTGCTGCTGCTGGAGACCAGCACGCTCCCTTAGAGCGATGATCCGCCTTCCTACTGCGGTATTTGAGTCCGGGTCCATGGCGTCAATGGCATCACATCCGTGCAAAAAAGTCGTTTCGCAGTTTGCGAACCCTTGACTAGTTCGCATGGTGCGAACTATGGTCGGCAACATGGACAGCACCGACACCATCATCGACGCCCTTGGCGGCACCGGCGGTCTTGCCGAAGCCCTTGGCCAATCCAACTCGACGGTCAGCAGCTGGCGGGAGCGCGGCATCCCGGCGCCCCATTGGGCCGACGTGGTCGCTCTCGCCGCGAGCCAGGGCAAGATGGATATCACCCTCGAAGTCTTGGCCGGGTTGGCTGCGCGAAAGCGCAAATCCCAGCGCGACGAGGTGAGGGCATGATTCGGAAACGGCAAGATGGCTGCCACGTGGGGAACCCCCCAAGGTTGAGCGATCATCCAAACACATATGACACCTGCCTGACACTAAAATTTCACATGCGTGGCGAGATTCTTTCCTCGTGTTCCATCGAGGAACAAGCGTCACGAACACTGTCACGTTGCGGATTTTCGCGGCCCATTCGATCTGCATCACCCCAGCCCCCGATTTTGTAATGCGTGGAGAAAAACGATGAGCTTTTTATTTGCCTGTAGCTTTGCAAGCTCTTGCAAAACCCTTGCAAGGGGGCCGCGATGACCGTGTTTTCGCAGGCCCTCCAAGAGCTCGCAGAGCCTCGACCTGTCGGCGACACCGTTCAGTCCGCGATCGTGCGAGCGGCACGCGCCACCGGCATCCCTTATCCGCGAACCTTCAATATTTGGTACAGGCGCGCGCGCCGCATCGACGCGCATGAGGCTGACCAGATCAACGAGGCCCTGCGCATCAAGCGCGAGAAAGCACTGGCAAATGAATTTCACGAGCTCAAAGCACGCATCGCCAGATTCGAAGCAGCACTACTCGTTCAGGCAAACCCGAACGTTTCTCGCGAAGCTCCTCATGCGGCTGGGTTCGGGGTTCGTCGCACTCGGTGAGCGCATCGCGCCCTGGGTTCATGATTACGAGCCACCGGCTGAACTCCCGCGCCGCCGAGCATTCTAGTACCGCGTCCCCGTTCACAAGATCACGAGGACATCACGATGACCGCATTACCTCCTTCGCCGTTTTTCAATTCCGGCGCTTCAGTTGCCCTGACGCCGGATGAAGCCGCCGCGCCTCAAAGCTCCCAGGCCCCGGGCGCGGCGGTGGGCGGCCCTTTCCCTTCCGTCGCCATCGTGGAGCGACCGGCGGAAGCACCGGCCGTCGCGTCAGCCCCCCAGGCTCTGAGTGACGCGACGGCCGAATGCTGTATCGGCGAAATCTTCGTCGGCGCCCGCAAGCTGTTCGATCCCGATCCGCGCGCATACCCGCGCGAGGACAAACTGCTCTACGAAGTGCTGAAGGCGATGGACAATCCGCACGAGCGCGATCTGCCCGAGGTACCTGCTGCGCTATGGGCCCAGTTCGAGCCGCTGCCGCTGTTCCTGCGTCAAGCCTGAAACGCGCGCCGCGGGCGTATCGCGGCTTAACAGGAGTGCCCATGTCGGACGAAGAAACGGAACTGAACACTGAGAGCCTGCGCGGCGACATCCGCGATCGAATTCTGACCGAGTTCAAGCATATCCCCAACGTCTGGCAGAAGATGGCCGAATCCGAGCAGGAGCGGCTGATCTCGCGCGCGCAGGATATTGCCAGCGAACTGGTGCGCAAGGCCGTCGACATCGTTGCCGAGCGCGGACTGCCGGCGCTGCCGATCGAAGTCGGCAAGATCACGATCGACGGCGGCGCCTGCAAGGGCACGTTCGAGTGCTACGCCGACGACGAGAACCTGCTGCGCATTCGCCACCTGCAGGGAAGCCGCGCGATGTTCGTGCTGGCATCGCCGGACGCGTTCAACGGCGAGAAGAAGCCGGCCGAGACTGACGTGGTTGGCGATCTTTCGATGCCCAAGGGCGACGAGCCGCGCGCCGATGAAGCGCTTCTCGACCAGGTTGGACAAGGCAAGGCCGCCTGATGCGCTGGACCGACGACCAGCTTGCGGAATACGAGGCGCGCCGGGCAACTGGCGCGCCGTCCGTCGCTGATGCGCCGTTCCATGCCCCAGTCGAACCCGGGCATGAGCCGGTGACGATCAACATGGTCGGCGTGCCGCAGGG
>Ga0068859_100006785_pt1 | contig 11632 bp, 13 predicted proteins | sample KBSSwiS22_FD_66585 | JGI IMG/M metagenome (GOLD analysis project Ga0068859, IMG submission 66585) | Switchgrass rhizosphere microbial communities from Kellogg Biological Station, Michigan, USA - KBS Switchgrass S2-2 | ecosystem: Host-associated > Plants > Roots > Rhizosphere > Soil ... | reverse complement strand
TGAAGTCGGGCGCGTACTCGAGCCCGCGGCGGAGCACGTTCTCGGCGATGTCGTTCAGGAACCACCAGCCGCCGATGGCCGTCTTGATGCCGACGGGCCGGCCGGTGAGCGTGCGCAGGTACGCCACCTGGTCGAGAAGCTCGGTCGTATTCGCGACGTCCCGGTGGCGATTGGGGCTGATCGAATCCTTGCCCTCGGGGATGCCGCGGATGGCCGCGATTTCAGATGTGACCTTGCCGCCGGGCAGGACCCCGCCTTTCCCGGGCTTCGCGCCCTGCGAAAGCTTGATCTCGAAGGCCTTGACCACCTTGCCGAGCTCGACCAGGCGATCCGGACTGAGGTTGCCCTGCGCGTCGCGCAGCCCGTACTTGGCGGTGCCGATCTGCATGATGATGTCGCAGCCGCCTTCGAGGTGATAGGGCGAAAGCCCGCCCTCGCCGGTATCCATCCAGCACCCCGCCACCGCCGCGCCGCGCGACAGCGAGCGGACCGCCGGCTCGGAGATCGCACCGAAGCTCATGCCGCTGATGTTGACGATGGAGCGCGCCTCGAAGGGCTGCTTGGCATAGCCCTCGCCCATCACGCAGGAAGGCGTCGGCAGGCGCTCCTCCTCGAGCACCGGGAACGGGTGGTTGACGAAGATCAGCGCGCCTGACTGGTGCAGGTCGTAGGTCGAGCCGAAGCCGATCACCCCGCCCTCGTTCTTCGCCAGCCGGTAGACCCAGCCGCGCGTCGAGCGGTTGAAGGGCATCTCGTCGCGGTCGCCCGAGAAGAAATACTGCCGGAAGTACTCGCCCAGCTGCTCGAAGAAGTAGCGCAGGTGCCCGATGACCGGGTAGTTGCGCAGCACGCCATGCTTCTTCTGCGTGATGTCGGAAATGAACAGGAACGCCAGGCCGATGAGCAACGCGAAGCCCACCAGCGTGCCGATCCCGTACGACAGAATGCCCATCACATCCATCGGCCTACCCCCCGGCCGATATGATAGGCGAAATCAGGACTTCAGCTTGCGGACGACGTCGTAGATCTCGGCGGCGTGATGGCGGGGGTTGACGCCGTAGGCGGCGTGGCGGATCACGCCTTTCTTGTCGATCACGAAGGTGGAACGCACCAGGCACTCGCGCCGCACCCCGTCCATCTCCTTTTCCTGCAGCACGCCGTAGCGGCGGCAGACCTCGCCGTCCGGGTCCGACAGCAGCCCGATCGACAGCCCGTGCTTGTCCCTGAACTCGGCGTGCGTGAGGCAATCGTCGCGCGAGACGCCCAGGATGACGCAGTTGCGCTCGCCGAACTCGCCTTCGTGGTCGGAGAACTCCGCCGCCTCCATGGTGCAGCCGGGCGTGTTGTCGCGCGGATAGAAGTACAGCACGATGTGCTTCTTGCCGAGGAAGGACGCGAGCTCGACCGTCTGCATGTCTGCGTCCGGCAGCGTGAACACTGGTGCGTTTTGGCCTGGTTGCAGCATCGATTGGTCTTCGGAAAATTTTATGCTTGCTCGGGCTTTTGACAAGTGCCGTATGCCACGTTGTCGCTCGCTTGCCACACATATAATCAAGTGATGGAAGATGCGCTGCTAGGGGGCTTGTCGCCGCAGGCTTTTTTGCGTCGTCACTGGCAGAAGCGCCCATTGCTGGTGCGCGGGGCACTGCCCGGAATGCGGCGCGTGATCGGAAAGCGTGCGCTATTTGCGCTGGCTGCGCGCAGTGATATCGAATCCCGTCTGGTGGAAAGCGCGCGCCGGCGCTTCCGCGTCACGCACGGGCCGCTGTCGCATTCCCGACTCGCCCGGGCCGGCGCGCGCAACTGGACGCTGCTCGTCAACGGCGTCAACCAGCACCATGAAGCGGCCGAGCGCCTGCTGCGGCGCTTCGCCTTCGTGCCGCAGGCGCGGCTGGACGATGTGATGGTCAGCTATGCCGCGGCAGGCGGCGGCGTCGGCCCGCATTTCGATTCCTACGACGTGTTCCTGATCCAGGGAGCGGGAAGGAGAAGGTGGCGCCTCGCAGGGAAGAAAGCCTTTGAATGTGAAACGCAAACCCCTCTTCGCCTGATCCGCGACTTCGTCCCGGACCTGGAGTACGTGCTCGAACCGGGCGACCTGCTCTACCTGCCGCCAGGCTGGGGGCACGATGGCGTGGCGCTCGATCCCTGCTTTACCTACTCGGTCGGGTTCAGGGCGCCAAGCGGCGCCGAGCTCTCCGCCGCTTTTCTCGATCATCTCCACGAACGGGGCCTGCCGGATGCGGCGTACCGCGATCCCGGCCTGAAGGTGACCGCGCGCGCAGGAGAAATAAACCTTGAATTGCTCAGATTTTCAGAACAGGCATTGAAGAAAATTCGCTGGACCCGCCGGGACGTTGCGGAATTCCTCGGCCGCTACCTGAGCACGCCAAAGCCGAATGTGGTTTTCCGGACGGACCCGGATTTTTCCGGAAGGATCGGAAGCAAAACGGTAACCCTGCATCCCAAAACGCAGATGCTCTACCGGGGCAGCCGGTTCTTCATCAATGGCGAAGTGTTCGTTCCGCGCGCTTCGCAGCGCCCGGCGCTCGCGAAACTCGCCGACCGGCGGCGCGCCGCCGGACGATCGCTTGCGCGGGCCGGGCTCGAAAGTTTAATCTTGGAATGGCGGCGTGCCGGATTCCTGACGCTTGGCAGACAGTCGTGAGCGAAGAAAAACCGAAACCCGAGTACGAGCGCTTCGAAGGCGAAGCGCAGTTCCAGCAGGCGCTGGACCGCTTCCTCGCGCAGCCGGGGCGCGAGCTGCGGCTGTTCGACCCCGACCTGAAGGCGCTGCGCCTGAATTCGCCCGCGCGCATTGCGCAGCTGGACGGCTTCCTGCGCGCCAGCCGCACGCGCAAGATCTACATCGTGGTGCACGAGACCGATCACGTGACGCGCCAGTGCCCGCGCATGCTCTCGCTGCTCAGGCTGTTCAATCACGTCATCCAGATCAACCGGACGCACGAGGAGATCCGCGGCCTGCAGGATGCCTTCATGGTGCTGGATGCGCAGCATTACCTGCGCCGCCCGCTGGCCGAACAGCTGCGCGGCGCGGTCGGGCTGAACGACGAGACCGAAGCGCTGGCGATGCGCTCGCGCTTCCAGGAGATCTGGTCCGCTTCCTATCCGGGCGTTTCGAGCACGACGGTCGGGCTCTGAAACTTCAGCGCAGTTCGCGCCAGGCGAAGCCCTCTTCCTGGGTGGAGAGGCCGATCCAGTCCACCGCGCAGCCCATCGCGCGCGCCAGCGCTTCGCGCGCCAGCTCGGGCCGGTTGTTGTGCTGCGACAGGTGCGCGGCGAATACGTGCTTCAGTTTCGACCGGTCGAGCGCGCCGAGCAGCTGTTCCGCCTGCCGGTTCGAGAGGTGGCCAAAGGGTCCGGTGATGCGCTCCTTGAGCCATTTCGGATAGTCGCCGCCCCAGATCATGTCGAGGTCGTGGTTGGTTTCCAGCACCAGCGCGTCGCAGCCCGAGAGGGTCGCCTCTACATGCGTGGTGGAGGCACCGATGTCGGTCAGCACGCCGAGGCGGAACGCGCCGTCGGAGAGGACGAACTGCACCGGCTCGCGCGCGTCGTGCGGCACGGTGTAGGGCCGCACCTCCACATCGCCGATCGCGAACGCGTCGCGCCCGAGGATGGTGCGCGTATCCACGTCGCCGGGGACCTTGCCCGATTCGGCCATCGCGGCCTGCGTGCCGTGCGTAAGCCACACGGGCAGCCTGTGCAGCGCGGCGAAGGGATAGGCCTGGCCCGCGTGGTCATCATGTTCATGGGTGACGAGGATGCCGCTGATGTCCGCGGGCGCCAGGCCGATGCGTGCAAGGCGGCGTTCCGTTTCGCGCGGCGACAGGCCGCAATCGATCAGCACCCGGGTGCTGCCGACTTCGGCCACCAGGCAGTTGCCCTTGGAACCGCTTCCGATGGAAGCGAAACGCAGCGTCATGGGCTGCGTCCTTTCCTCGGGCTCACTTCAGCTGTTCGTACAGGAGCGCGACGATGCGCTTGGTGGTCTGGGTATTTGCCTGCGCGCCGTCCTTGGTCAGGACCTGCACCACGCTCTTGCCGGCAAACTGGCGGATATGCACGCGGTACTGCTCGGCCTTGATCAGCGGATCGTTCGATTTCCAGAACTGCAGCCTCGCGAGCAGGCCCTTCTCGCCGTCCTTGCGCGCCATGTCCGTGGCGTCCGTGTCGGCGTAGCGCACGAAATACTGGCCCTTCTGCCGGTCGCGGTCCTCGACCGTGAAGCCCACCCGGTCGAGCGCGAGGCCGACGCGGCGCCAGGCGCGGTCGAAGGGCTCGTACACTTCCAGCGTCTCGAAGCCGCCGATGCCCGCCTGGATGGAAGCGCGCGCCTGCGCCGGCGTGCTGGTGGCGACCATCTGCTTGGCCTTTTCCTCCTGCGTGCCGAGCCTGACCATCAGGCGGCGCAGGAACTCGGCTTCGAGCTCGGGATCGGGCGGGCGCGGCTGCCAGACGGTGCTCTCGCTCTTGCGGTCGGCCCACACTTCGATCATGCCGCGGTGGCTGATGTAGATTTCGCTGCCGCCGTCGTCATTGCGCTCCAGGCGCGTGCGGAACTTGTCGCGCTCGGCCGTGGAGTAGATCTGGTCGATCAGCTTGCCCAGCATGCTGCGCAGCCAGTCCTGCGGAATCTTGGCGCGGTTCTCGGCCCAGTCGGTCTCCATCACGCCCGCTTCCGGCACGTTGACCGCGATCAGGAAGCCGTTCTCCTGCCAGAAATCGCGCACCAGCGGCCAGACTTTCTCCGGCGGCTCTGCGACCACCAGCCAGCGCTGATTGCCGGCGCGGTCGACGCGCATCTTCTCCATCGAGGGCAGCACGCCGGAGGCGATGTTGCCGGTCTTCGCCTGCTGCGCGCGGTCCGCCTGGTAGCCCGACAGGGTCGCCGAACTCTTGCCCGTGTCGGGCACGACGTAGCGGTTGTCGCGCGCCGGGGTCGTCAGATCGGGCGGAATTTCGAGCGTCGGCAGCTGGCCGGCCGACTTGTAGTCGACCTTCGGGGCCTCGAGGATGCTGGTCGCGGTGCTGCAGGCAGCGAGCGATACCGCAAGCGCGATGCTCAGCGCTTTGTCCATCTTGCTCAAGCCCGCTTCTCCACCATGCGCAGCGGCAGCGCAATGCCCGCCTCGTTCATCGCCTCGCGCACGGCTTCGTGGCTGCCCTCGGTCAGCGGCACCATCGGCAGGCGCAGGCCGGGCTCGATGAGCCCCATCTGCGACATGGCCCATTTGACCGGCGCCGGGCTGGTCTCGATGAACAGCTTCTGGTGCAGGCTGATCAGGCGCAGGTTGATCTCTCGCGCCTTCTTGACGTCGCCAACCAGCGCGGCCGAGCACATCTCCGCCATCAGGCGCGGCGCGACGTTGGCGGTGACCGAGATCACGCCGTGGCCGCCCAGCAGGATCAGCGGCAGCGCCGCCGCATCGTCACCCGACAGGATCGCGAAATTGCGCGGTGCGCGCTTCACCAGGTCGGTGGCGCGCTCCATGTTGGAGGTGGCGTCCTTGATGCCGATGATTCCCGGCACCTGCGCGAGGCGCAGCACGGTGTCGTTCGTCATATCGGCAATCGTGCGCGAGGGCACGTTGTAGAGGAACATCGGCAGGTCCACGGTTTCCGCGATCTTGCGGAAGTGCTGGTACATGCCTTCCTGCGTCGGCTTGTTGTAGTACGGCACCACCGACAGGCTCGCGGTTGCGCCGGCCTTCTTCGCCGATTCGGAGAGCTCGATCGCCTCGGCGGTGGAATTGCCGCCGGTGCCGGCGATGATCGGCAGGCGGCCTTTGGAATGCTCGACGGCGACGCGGAACAGCTCCTTCTGCTCGTCGAAATCCACCGTCGGCGACTCGCCCGTGGTGCCGACGACGACGATGGCCGAGGTCCCCTCGGCGATATGCCAGTCGATCAGCTTCCTGAAGCGCGCAAGGTCGATCCGGCCGTCCTCCAGCATGGGGGTGACAATTGCGACCAGGCTGCCTGTGATCATGTGCGGAACTCCGTCGAAACTCGCGAATTTTCCATTTTATCCCTTCCCCGTCCGAACCGCACAAAGTCTTTGAATCATTGCGGGTTTTGGCTCCAGGAATTCGCCCTCTTCGAAGCCTTTGACGCTCAATTCCCTGAATGTTTCCAGCAATTCACCTGGACGCAGCAGGAATGCGGGATTTGAGGGCTTGCCGAACCTTTCGTTCCCCTGCATGAAGGTTTCGTAAATCAACACGCCGCCGTCCGTAAGGCTTTCCTGCAATGTCTTCATTAAGAGACGGTTCAGGTAGTTCGTCACTACGATGCCCTCAAACCGCATTCCGGGGAGCGGCCAGGGGCTGCCGTCCTCCAGATCCGCCTGTATGAAACGCGCGCCAGCGATGGCCTGCGGTTCGCGATCCACGGCAACGACTTTCAGGTTCCTGCCTAAAAAGAATTTCGAATGCCGGCCGCTCCCGCAAGCCACATCAAGCACCGTGCCGCGCGTGATCAGCGGTGCCCAGCGAATGACCCACGCCGAGGGCGCGGTCAATCCACTATGAACGTCTTGCGGCACAGGACGTGGCTTTCGTACTGGAACTCGAAGGTCCACTCGCCGGCCGCGATCTCCTCGGCGCGATCGAAGCGGAAGGCCGTGGCCGAGGAATCCGGCTCCTTGCGCAGCAGGGACTCCTTCATCATGCCGCCCTCCTTTGCCGGCAGCGGCGGGTGGCGGATGACGGCTGCGATGTTCCCGCCGGCGGGAATGCCCTCGAACCTGTGCACCACGCCGAACATCACGCCCAGGCGCGCCGAGACGCGTTCGACCTGCTCGATGCTGGCGCCCGGATGCGCGAGGAACTCGATGCCTCCCGGCGTCACCGCCGCCTCGCGCGAACCGTAGGTCGCGACGTCATGGAAAATGCCGGCGTTCAGGATCGTGCAGCGTGGGACCTGTGCCAGCGCCAGCGCTGGAAACATGGTCAGCAACAGCAGGAGAACTTTGGGAATGGCCTTCAATCGAGCCGCGGGCGCGCATCCCGGAGGAACACCGGCAGGTCAGTGGTCGGGACGCGGGCCGGCACCTGATAGAAAAGGTCGGCGACGTAGCCCCGGTGATAGGTCGTGTGGTTGGTGATGTGCATCAGGATCTCGCCGCGCGTCATCGCCCCCCGCCCGCCTCCGACGAAAGTAAAGTTCACTGTCTCCGCCAGCGCGGCGTCGGTGATGGCATCGCTCCAGCCGACATACCAAGCATCAATCGCCTGCTGGGCTTCCCAGAGTTCCTGCAGCGGCGGATGATCCGGCGTATTTCGCGCGGCATATCCGTGCTCGCGTCCCTCCAGGTGCGCCTGGAAGATCCTGTCGATGACGTAATTGTGGTTCAGCATGTGGACGATGTTCTTGAACAGCGTCTGGCGCGGCCTGGTCGCCTCGCCTGCCGGCAATCCGGCGACCGCATCGAAGATCAGCTTGTTGGCCCAGGCGTTGTAGCGCGCGAGTATCCGGGCATCGCGGCGGTTCATTTCTTTCGCGCGAACCAGTACAGAAGAATGCCTGCCAGCATCACGAACAGTCCTGCAAGCACCAAATTGCCGAACTTCGGGCCGTATTACGGGTTGAAGATGTAGACGAACGCCTTCCAGAACATGAACCCGCACATCGTGCAGAAGATCAGCGGAACGACGGGATAGAGCGGGACCTTGAAAGCGCTTTCCGCCTTGCTCCTGAACCTGAAAACGAAAAGCATCACGCCCGTCAGCAGGAAAAACGTCCAGAACACGGGCGCCGTGTACGCCACCATGGCGTCGAAGCCGTCCCGCGTCGTCACTGCCGCCGCGATGATCAGCACCAGCGAGATCGCGCCCTGAAGCACGAGCGCGTTGGCCGGCGTGCTGCCCGCCTCGCGCCAATTGCCGAGCCCGGCGAACAACGGGTAGTCGCGCCCCATGGCGAAGTTGGTGCGCGCGCCGGTGAACACCGCGGCGTTGATGGTGGTCAGGGCCGACACGCACACGATGAACGCAAGAAGCACCGCGCCATTTTCCCCGGCGACCAGGCGCATCACGTCGGCGCCCACGGCTTTCGAGCCGGCGACACCTCCCTGCCCCAGCGCCACCAGGTAGCCGATATTCACCAGAAGATAGAGCACCGTGACTGCCACGATTCCGCCGACCAGGATCTTCAGCATGTTGCGGCGCGGATCGCGCACTTCGCCCGCAAGATAAGCCGCCTCGTTCCAGCCGCCAAAGGTGAAGAACACGAACATCATCGCGAACAGGAAGTCTCCGCCACCTGAACCCGCGGCCGCGGGCTTTGGCGTGCTGCCGACCACCATGCCGGCAACGGCGAGGAACAAAAGACCTGCGATGAGCGCGATTTCCATCACTTTCTGCAACGTCTTCGATTGCAGCGTGCCGGCGAGATTCAGCAGCGTCAGCGCGACGACCGAAATAGCGGCATAGATCGCCGCGCTCTGGTCGCCGAGGCGGACAATTTCGCTCGCGTACTCGCCGAATACGAACGCCACTGCCGCGATGGCGCCCGTCTGGATCACCGTCATGCGCGACCAGGCGAACAGAAACGCGGCGCCGCTTCCCAGCCCATGCGTGAGGAAAGCGTATTCGCCGCCAGTCTCCGGATAGCGCGCGGACAGCTCGGCATAGACCAGCGCACCACACAGCGACACGACGCCGCCGAGCAGCCAGGCGAGCAGGAATTCGCCGCCGCCCGAAGTGTTTCCCGCGACGATGGAAGGCGCCTTGAAGATGCCGACGCCGATCACCATGCCGACGGTCAGGAACATGCCGTCGGTGACTGACAGCTGCTGCTTGGGTGCGGAACTCATGGCTGCCGGGTCGCCTTCCAGGGAATGGTTCGGTAGTTCTCGCCGTCGGAGATCCGGACAGTGCCTTCGATCCGCCCTTCGACAACCTTGCCCGCAAACAGGGTGTTGTAGCCCTTCCCGCCCACCAGGCCGGTGATCGCGAGGCGGATCTCCTCGCCCCGCAGGCGCGCGCCTCGCACCACCATGTTCGAAGCGCCGGCACGCGCGTCCACGTCCAGCACCTGGTATTTCTGCTTCACGTCGAACTGCCAGCGGCCGCCGAGCTCCGGCAGGTCGGCCAGCCAGCGGCCACGCGCATCGGCGGGCACGACCCACAGGAACACCCGCGAGCGCCCCAGCGGCCCGACCATTTTCTCCGCCAGCGCGAGTTCGATCATTTCATCGAACGGCCAGGGACCAAGATCGTAGTCGTGAGAGACGATGCGCGCGCCGGGCTTGAGCTGCTCGATGAAGCGCGGCACGAGCTTCAGGTTCACCTCCGGCAGCAGGTACATGGTGACCACGCTGACGCCGCGCAGGTCGGTCTCGAACAGGTCCTGGATCTCGAATCGCGTGAGCGACTCCACGCCGGCGCGTTTCGCGTTGTCCGTGGCGAGCTTCACCAGCCGCGGATCGATGTCCACGCCCAATCCCCGGGCGCCGAAACGCTTTGCCGCCTCGATCACGATGCGCCCGTCGCCCGATCCCAGGTCCACCAGCCGCTCGCCCGATTTCGGCTGCGCGAGGTACAGCATGCGCTCCACTACCGCGTCCGGCGAAACCACGAACGGCGTCGTGCCGTCGTCCCAGGCCCAGGCCGGCACCGCAAGGAACAGCAATGACAGGAGGAAAAATCTCATGCGGGTAAAATCCTTTTTCGCGCCCCGGTAGCTCAGTGGATAGAGCAGCCCCCTCCTAAGGGGCAGGTCGCACGTTCGATTCGTGTCTGGGGCGCCACTCACGCGCTGGATTCTATTTTGAAAGGGTTTGGATAACCAATGGTATTTCATGGCAAGTGGTACGACGAAGTTCAGGTCGGCGACAGTTTCGGCAGCAGCGTGACGGTCACCGAGACGCACATCGTCCTCGGTTCCGGGATGTTCGGCGACTTCAATCCGCTGCACATCGATGAGGAGTTCTCGAAGAAATCGATGTTCGGCGGCCGCATACTGCACGGACCGTTCACCAGCGCCCTGGTATCCGCCCCGGTCGGAAACTATTTCGCCGGCACCGCGATCGCCTACCTCGAGCACAGCTGCCGCTTCAAGGCGCCGGTGCGCGCCGGCGATACCATCGCCACGCGCTGGACGGTGACCGCCAAGGCGGACAAGCCGAAACACAAGGGCGGCATCATCGAGATGAAGGGCCAGGCGACCAATCAGCGCAACGAAATTGCGGTGGAATGCGAAGGCAAGATCCTGGTCGCCAGCGTAGTTACCTGAATTTCGCGATCCATCTCCGATCTACCCAGTTTTTCCACTGCCAGACCCAACCGCCCTCGGCTGACCAGCCACCGCGGCTGGCGATCGCGTATTTTGCCCCGCAGCTGAGCAGGCTCAAACTGGATTCCTGCGGCACGTAGTCGAGCATCGGCATGCCGCGCACGACGCGCTTCAGGTTTTCCGCCAGCACCGCGCCCTGGCGCACGGCGTAGACGCCGGATTTGGGCAGATCGTGCCCCTGCAACGACGCGTTGTCCCCTGCGGCGAAGACATCCGGATGCGAGACGCTGCGCAAGCCGGCATCGACCAGCACGTAGCCGCGCGCGTCGGTCTTGATGCCCGATTCGCGCAGCAGCGGAAGGGCTGAAGCACCCGTAACCAGGAATGTCGCGTCGAATCCCGCAGGTGCTGCGGTACTCAGATGCAGGGGAATCGAAAGCCCTTCGAGCGCACGCCGAATCCTGGCAGCCACATCGGGCGGGAAAACCAGTCGATCCGTGAAGAGTTCGACCGACCCGCCGCTGCCTTGCTGGTCGAATGCGAACTTCATCGCCATCGCCAGCTCCACGCCGCCCGCTCCCGCGCCGACGACGGCAATGCGCCGCGCGTCAGGGGGCCTTTGCAGCAATTCCTGCCAATGCGCGATGAATTTTTCGAATGGCTTTACCGAATTTGCCTTCGAACCCAAATTCAGCGATGCCACGTCGTAAGAAATCGCATCACCGCTCGCCAGCACGACCTGCTTTGCGGCCGTATCCAGCGACCGGACACTGCCCAGAACCAGTTCGACGCCTGCGCGCGTCGCGAGTCGCGCGAGATCGATCTGCGCCTCCGCCACCGAATAGTGGCCGGCAACTACGCCGGGGACCATCCCCGAGTAGACATGGACCCGGCTTGGCGTCACGAGACTGACCGCGAGATTCTTCGATACAAATTCCCGCAGCTTCAAAAGCACAAGGGCGTGCGCATGCCCGCCGCCGAGCAAGACCAGCCGCGTCACTTGGCCGTCGCTAGCTTTGCTTCTTCCCGCTTGCGCAGTTCCTTGCGCTGCACCTTGCCGGTGGTAGTCATCGGCAGCGCGTCGATGAACTCGATCTCGCGCGGGTACTCGTAAGGCGCAAGACGGCCGCGGACATGGTTTTGTATTTCTTCAACAAGATTTTCAGATGGTGGATATCCTGATTGAAGAACAATAAAGGCCTTGACGACTTGGCCGCGCGCCTGGTCGGGTTTGCCGATCACCGCCGCGTTAGCGACCGCAGGGTGCTTCACGAGGCAGGATTCGATTTCCGCCGGGCCGATGCGGTAGCCGGAGGCCTTGATCACGTCGTCCGAGCGTCCCTGGTACCAGAGGTAGCCGTCGTCGTCCATG
>Ga0068859_100006784_pt1 | contig 11632 bp, 10 predicted proteins | sample KBSSwiS22_FD_66585 | JGI IMG/M metagenome (GOLD analysis project Ga0068859, IMG submission 66585) | Switchgrass rhizosphere microbial communities from Kellogg Biological Station, Michigan, USA - KBS Switchgrass S2-2 | ecosystem: Host-associated > Plants > Roots > Rhizosphere > Soil ... | reverse complement strand
TCGCCGCGCTCGAAGCGCTCGACGAGCAGCACGAGCGCGAGTAGCCGTTCCTCGTGCAGAGGCGAGCGGAGCAGCGCGAGCGCGGAGCCGAGCGGCTCGGCGCGGAACTCGCGCGCGACGCGGCGCAAGTGCGGCACGCGGATGCCAAGGAAGCGATCGCCCGCGCCGTACTCGCCGGCACCGGATTTGAAGAAGCGCGCAGAGTACGCGGCTATGGTGGGATTCGCGAGGCCTCGGAGCCGCGCGCGAATCGCGGCGGCCGATGCGCGCACCGTCATGGGCGGCGCGTGTTCTGCCGGACGTGCTGCGTTCGGAAAGGCTTCGACTCAGCGACGCGCTTGCCCTCGGGGGATTTACCGGTTCCGCGCGGCTGGAAGCGCGGCACGAGCTGATGCTTGCCGTTGCCGATCAGGTCCTCGCGGCCCATCCGCTTCAGCGCGGCGCGAAGCATCGGCCAGTTGTTCGGATCGTGATAGCGCAAGAACGCTTTGTGCAGCCGGCGCACCTTGAGCCCTTTCGGCACGTGCACTTGCTCCGAGTCGCGCGTGACGCGGCGCAGCGGATTCTTGCCCGAGTGATACATCGCGGTCGCGGTCGCCATCGGTCCCGGCAGAAACGCCTGCACCTGATCGGCGCGGTAACCGTTTTGCTTGAGCCAGAGCGCGAGCTCGAGCATGTCCTCGTCCGTAGTACCCGGATGCGCCGCGATGAAATAGGGGATCAGGTATTGCTCCTTGCCTGCCGCCTGCGAGTAGCGATCGAACAGCTGCTTGAATCGGTAGTAGGTGCCGACTCCGGGCTTCATCATCTTCGAGAGCGGGCCTTCGCCGATCGCCTCGGGCGCGATCTTGAGGTAGCCGCCCGTGTGGTGCTGCGCGAGCTCCTTCACGTATTCGGGCGACTCGATCGCGAGGTCGTAGCGCACACCCGACGCGATCAGCACCTTCTTGATGCCCGGCAATTCGCGCGCCTTTTGATACAGCTTGATCAGCGGCGCGTGATCCGTGTTCAAGTTCGGGCACACGCCGGGATAGACGCACGACGGGCGCCGGCACGCCGACTCGATCTCGCGGCTCTTGCACGCGAGCCGATACATGTTCGCGGTCGGGCCGCCGAGATCCGAGATCACGCCGGTGAAGCCGGGCGCGTGATCGCGGATCGTTTCGATCTCGCGCAGGATCGAGCCTTCGCTCCGGTTCTGGATGATCCGCCCCTCGTGCTCGGTGATCGAGCAGAACGTGCAACCGCCGAAGCAGCCTCGCTGGATCGTGACGGAGAACCGGATCATCTCGTACGCAGGGATCTTCGCGTCGCCGTACGCGGGATGCGGCCGGCGTTGATAGGGCAGCTCGTAGATACGATCCATCTCGGGCGACGTGAGCGGAATCGGCGGCGGATTGAGCCAGACATCTCTGTCGCCGTGCCGCTGCGCGAGCGCGCGCGCGTTCCCGGGATTCGACTCCATGTGCAGGATCCGCGACGCGTGCGCGTAGAGCACCGGATCGTCGCGCACTTGCTCGTAGCTCGGTAGGCGGATGTAGCTGCGGTCGCGATCGGCCGTCGGCACGCGGCGCGTGAAGCGCACGACGTTCACGCCCGGCTCGTTCGCGGCCGCCTCGCGCGCGGCCGCCGCGATCTCCGCTTCCATCGCGTACGGGTCGGGCTGCTTGTCGATGCGTCCCGGCAAATCGAGATGGGTCGAGTCGATCTCCGTCCAGCCTTCGCCAGCCGCGCTGCCGAGGAACGCCGTGCCGCGGACGTTGGCGATCTCGGTCGGCTTCTCGCCGGCCGCGAGCCGATGCGCGATTTCGACGATCTGCCGCTCGCCGTTGCCGAATACGAGGAGGTCGGCGCGCGAGTCGAGCACGATCGAGCGGCGCACCTTTTCCTGCCAATAGTCGTAATGCGCAATCCGGCGCAGGCTCGACTCGATGCCTCCGATCACGATCGGAGTTTGCGGAAACGCTTCGCGCACGCGCTGCGAGTAGACGATCACGCTGCGGTCGGGCCGCTTACCGCCGACGCCCTCCGGCGTGTACGCGTCGTCGCGCCGAACGCGCCGGTCCGCCGTGTAGCGGTTCACCATCGAGTCCATGTTGCCGGCAGTGATCCCGAAGAAGAGCTTCGGCGTGCCGAGCCGCTCGAAGTCGGCTGCCGTTCGCCAATCCGGCTGCGCGATGATCCCGACGCGGAAGCCCTGCGACTCGAGCACGCGGCCGACGATTGCCATGCCGAAGCTCGGATGGTCGACGTACGCGTCGCCGGTTACGAGGATCACGTCGCACTGATCCCAGCCGAGCTCGTCCATTTCCTCGCGCGACATGGGCAGGAACGGCGCCGGCGTGAGCCGGTGCGCCCAATACTTCCGGTAGCCGAATAGCTCCGGCGCTCTCTGTCGTGGTGAGGTTGCGGCAGACATTGCTTCGACGGACCGGCTTCCACGCACACTGGATGCGTGTGCTCCGGCGGTCCGAGCGGTACAGGTTACCACTTCGCGCGGCGCGGCGCGGATCGCGCGCCGCCAGCCGCTGCGGCGGCGCTCAGCGATGGTCGATCACGCCATGGTAGAAGCGCATGATTCCGTCGGTCACCGCCGTGTCCGCGGTGTCGATGCTGAGCACCGTCGAACCGTGATTGTGGCCTTGCCACTGCACGAACATCGGGCAGTCCGCGTACTTGCGGCATAGCTTCGCATATAGATCGGCCACGCTCGTCTCGATAGCAGGCGCATCGTATTCGGCGCTCCAGAGCAAGATCGGCACGGCAGGACCGGCATAGCTATCGACCAAGGCGAGCGGCGTGTGCGTGCGATCAGCGCCGTCCTCGAACGGCCCCGAGCTTAGAATGGCGGCCGTGATGCCGGGTCCGCTCGGAAGCTGCGAAGGCTCGTGGAACAAATACGTGGCGACGTGAGCGGCGCCCGTGGAGTGACCCATCAACACGATGTTGTGCGGGTCGCCGCCGTAGGGCTCGACGTTGTCGCGCAGCCACGTGAGCAGCGTGCGAACGTCCTCGGCCCCCGATGACCATTCGGCATCGGATCCGCGCCGGTACTGGGCGACGACGCCGATTGCGCCGACGAGCGCGGCATAATTGCCGACGTTGCGCCCGCCGCGCGACGACTCGTCGCCCAAGTACGCGACCACGGTCGTGAGCTCGCTGAAGCCGCCTTCGGGCATGTAGACGTCGACGCGCTGCTGATCGTGCGGTCCGTACTTCAAGTCGGCGACTCGGCGGATGCCCGTCGTTTCCGCCTCGTTCAAGCCGGCGTAGAGCTTCGTCGTCGCTTCGGCGATCGACTCGTTCCACTGCTTGCCGAGTGCCGCGACGCCGGCGCGCGCTGTGTGGACCGCGGTGGCCTGGCCGTTCGCCGGCGCGTGTGCGCCGTGGTGGTGGATGCCACTCAGCCCACCGTGATGGGCAACCGCCACCGCGACGACGGCTGCGACCAACCCGAGTGCGAGGACTCCTACGATCGCTGCTCTCTTGAACGACATGATTCGCCTCGGCGTCACCACCACCTTCCGCTAGAAGTATAGTAAATATTACACAGAGTCAATTAATATTGACATGAAGTACTGTAATCATTACTCTGCGTCGCGTAAACCGTACCAAGAACCAACGCATGGCCGTCGTCTGAGTTTGGGGTCCCTGCCGACGAGATTCGCCTCGGCCCTTCCTCCCCGGAGCCCGGCCAAGCAGACGTCGCGTCGGTGGGGACTCCGTCCGGAAGCGCGATGCGCTCCGCGATCCACCAATTTGGGAGCGAACCAAGATGTCATTCCGCGAAAAGAGCGCCTGGGTTTCCTTCGCATGCTTGCTGTTGTTCACGCTCGGCGTCTTCCACAGCCAGCATGTCCATACTCACGACGCGCAGGGCAACGATCTGATCACTCCGTTGCACCTCGCGCTTGCGATCTTCGTCGGCTTCATCGTTCTGCAAGTCGTGCTCCACGTGATCATCGCCGTGCAGTCGCCGAAGGACGCGCGCACGCCGAAGGACGAGCGCGAGCGATTCATCGAGCTGCGCGCAGCGCGGATCGGCTTCTACGCGGTCGTCGTCGGTGAGCTCATTGCGATGGGCGCGTACCACGCGCACGGGCGGATAAACACGATGATGTGGAGCGTTCTGTTCGCGATTCTCGTCGCATGGCTGATCAAGCTCGGCAGTGAGATCGTTTTCTATCGGAGGGGCTAGAGATGTCGAGCCTACCGATCGACAACAACATCCGCCGCCTGCGATTCGAGCACGGCGAGATGACCCAGCAGGGCCTGGCCGAGCAGGTCGGCGTCACGCGCCAGACGATCAACGCGATCGAGCTCGGCAAGTACTCGCCCTCGCTCGAGGTCGCGTTCCGGATCGCGGCCGCGTTCAACGCGCCGCTCGAGCAGGTGTTCCAGTACCGAAAAGACAGGCCAGCCAAGAAGTGAAAGGCTCGGGTACACTCGGCTAGGGCGACGGAGGGCCTGGCTGCTAGGGAGACTGGACGGCCGCCTTTTGTCCGCCTTGAGTGGTCGTTGTCTAGGGGAACAGGGGGACACACATGCCAAGCCGTGCCAGCGCGCGGGCGTCGACCCGTACCGCTATTCTCATCACCGCAGTCGGTATCGCAGCGGGTATCGCGGGCGCCCTACGGGCCCAACAGCTCGACGAGATCCTCGTCACCGCCGAGCGGCGCGAGTTGTCGCTTCAGGAGACGCCGATCTCCGTCATGGCCTTCACCGGCGCAGAGCTCGAGCTCCGCGGCGTCAACGACATGTTCGAGCTCGCGACCATTACGCCGAATCTCGACATCAAGGGCTCGCGCGGCACGGGTAACACGTCGCCGACATACGAGATTCGGGGGGTCAGCGGCACAGGCGGCGCAACCGGCGAGCGCAGCGTCGGCTTCTACATCGACAACGTGTTCATGCCCCGCACGACGGGTCCCGTCATGCGAGTGCTCGACGTGGACCGAATCGAAGTCTTGCGCGGTCCGCAGGGCACGCTCTTCGGCCGCAACAGCACCGGCGGCGCGATTCGGGTGTTCTCGAAACAGCCTAGCGCCGAGCAGGACGGGTATTTGAAGCTCACGGCCGGCAACCTCGATCACTACGACATCTCCGGCATGATCAACGTGCCGATCTCCGACAAATTGTTTCTGCGCGCCCAGGGCGCCTATCTGACCGAGGAGGGGTATCTGCGTCGAGGCCCGCAGATGCTGGGCGGCTCCGACGACTCCATCGTGCGCTTGCAGCTCGGCTGGCGCCCGAGCGACGACGTCAGCGTGACGTTCGGGATGCTGTATACGAACTCGAAGTCCGATGGCAGTCCGACGGACGTCACGGCCTTCAACATGGATCCGGTCTGCCCGACGAATACGAGCAATCCTTACGTTTGCTGGCAGGGCAATTACGCCGACTGGGTGTCCGACTTTCTGCAAACGGCGGGGCAAGAACGGTTGCGTCAGAACGATCCCCGCGTCGTGCTCGACAACTACACGATGCCGAGTTGGTGCTTCCTCGATGATGCGAATCCCGACTGGGACGACAAGTGTCGCCAATGGAACAAGGCGACGTACAGCCAATTCGACACGAACGTGACATGGCGGATCTCGGATCGCGTCTCGATGGTGTCGACCACCGGCATCTCGAGCTTCGAGAGCAAAGGCGTGAGCGATTGGCAGCTGCTCGGCATGGAGTACCGGCCGTCCACGGTCAACTCCGACGTCCTCTATCAGGAATTCCAGTTCAATTTCACGCTTGCGAACGGCAAGGTCGATCTCGTGACCGGCGCGAACTACTTCAAGGAGGATTCGGGCAATCCGCGCGAGTGGCTCGAGAACGCGATCGGCTCGAGCACGTTCGCGGCGGCTGGCCCCACGGCGGCCACCGGCGGATCGGCGAACGGCAACCTCTGGGGCTGCAACGATTCGCTCGGCATCCCGTGCGCGGGCACAGTACGCAGGACGAGAATAACGGGCGACAACTCGACGGATCAGACCGCGACCGCCTACGGACTGTTCGCGAACGGCACGATTCACTTCAATAAGCTCGTGAACCTCACGCTGGGCGTTCGCGAGTCGTACGACAAGAAGGACTTCTCGAACACGTTGTTCGCGAACGACTCGTTCATCCCACAGAGCGGCGGCTCGACGACCGTGAGCGCGAGCGACCACTGGGACGCAACCGACTGGCGCGGAACGCTCGACTTCCAGATCACCAACGATCTGATGGTTTACCTAACTTCGTCGCAGGCTTTTCGCTCGGGCACGTTCATGGTGCCGCCGCCCGTCTGCGCGGCGGCGGTTGCCCCCGGCGCTCTCTGTAATACGTATTACTTGCGACCGCAGCCCGGGGCTGTGCCGCCCGAGACGCTGCACAACAAAGAAGTCGGCTTGCGGTCCCAATGGCTCGACGGACGCTTCCGATTCAATGCGACTTACTACGACATGGACTACACGGACCGCCAAGGTGCGTCCGCCGTCGCCGATGCGAGCTCGTCGACGGGTTTCACGATCCAGCTCGTGAATCAGGGAGACGTCCACCTCTGGGGCACCGAAATCGAGACGATGTTCGCGGTGACCAAGCGGTTCACGCTAGAGGCTGCGGCGGGAGAAGCGAATTTCAGCATGGCGAACGCCTGCATCAACAACGGGCCGTACCTGTTCCCGCCGCCGATGGAGCGCGAGTACACGCTCACTGCGCGTTACGACTTTTCCGGAGAGCGCGGCCGTTACACCGCCATGGTCGGCTACGCCGACACCGGGCCGATGCAAACGCATCCGGGCGGCTTCACGCCGGAGGAGAATGCTTTCTACGGGTGCACCGCCTTCGCGGCGAGCTTCATCGACTCGCGTTACGAAGTTCCGAGCTACGGGCTCGTGAACGCATCGGTCCGTTACGAGACGAAGAGCGGAAAGTGGGCGACGACGCTGTTCGTGAACAACCTGACCGACGAGGTCTACGCGAACAACGCCCAAGCGTTCGGGCGCGGGTTCTGGACGGTGGGAGGCCCGACCGGGACCGTCGGACCGTTCGCCGCGCCGCGCAACGCGATCGCGGACTATCGCGCGCGTCCGCGCGAGGTCGGCCTTACGTTCCAGTACAACTTCCATTGAGCGGCACGCGGAAGGTCGAGCTCTCGGACTCGACCTTCCGCTGCTGGGCATGAGCCAGCGGAGCCTTGCTGACGTCGTCGCGGCCCATCTCGCGGAATGGGACACTGCGTTCGTTGAGCTCGCGATCTTTGGTCACCAGGACCCGGCCCGAATTTCCGCGGCGCTCGACGATCTATGCTCCGAGGCATTTGGCTCGAGGGTGGCCGGCGCGCTGTTCTATCAATCGAGCGTCGCGGCGGTCGCGTGCCTCGAGCTGCGCGACGGCCGTCGCGTCGTCGTGAAGGCTCACCAACCGGATCAACCCAGCTCGACGCTCGCCGAGCTCGCGCACATGCAGGCGCGGGTCGCCGAAGCGAGCGGGCTCGCGCCGCGGCCGCTCGCCGGCCCGCTGCCGTTCGCAAACGGCTTGGCGACGGTCGAGGAGCACGACGAGCGCGGCGTCTCAGCGGATGCGCACGACCCGGATGTCCGCCGCGCGATCGCGGCCTCCCTGCACGACGTCGTCGAGCTGCTCGCTCCACTCGCCGCCCGATCTCGTCTACCGCGCCATCTGCTTTTCGCGCGCGCGGGAAACGATCTCTGGCCGCGCCCGCACAGCAGGCTGTTCGACTTCGAAGCGACGCGGGCCGGAGCGGAGGAGATCGACGCTTTGGCCGCAGCGGCTCGAGCGGCTCTGAGTCCGCACGGCCGCGCAGTGCTCGGCCACGGCGACTGGCGTGTAGAGCACCTACGTTTCGCCGGCGGACGCGTCGTGCTCGCGTACGACTGGCAGAGCATCTGCCGAACCGAGGAGGCCGCGCTCGTCGGCTTCGCCGCGCACGCGTTTTGCGCGGACTGGAGCGGCAGCGATCCGCGCCAAGCGCCGTCGCTCGAGGAGGCGCGCGCGTTCGTCGCGGACTACGAGCGCGCGCGAGGCGCGCCGTTCGACCGTGAAGAGCGGAGTCTCTGCGGCGCGGCGTTCGCGTACTCGGTGGCTTATACCGCTCGCTGCGGTCACGCGGGCGGTTACGACGGCCGCGGCACGCCGGGCACCTTCCGCCATTTGCTCGTCGCTCACGGCGCCGAGCTGCTGAAACTCTGACCGCGCAAGACTCAGACGACCCCGACCGTAGACGCTCGGGCACCCTCGGCCCGCCCAAAGGTCAAATCGACTTGCAGGCCGCGCCCGCGCCGATTTAGGGTGCGCAAGTTTTCGAGAACAACGAAGGGGATGTCGATGGACCTACCGGAGCGTGCAAAACGCGTCGGTGCGCTCGCTAACGAGCATGCCGAGTACGGAGACAAGAACGGCAAGCTCGCCGAGCCCGTCGTCGAGGCGCTGCACAACGAGGGGCTGCTCGGCATGTGGACGCCGAAGGCGGTCGGCGGCGCCGAGCTCGATCCCGTGAGCTCGCTCGAGGTCATCGAGAACGTCGCGTACGGCGATCCCTCGGCGGGTTGGGTGCTGATGGCGGCCGCGCTCGCGATCGGCACGGGCGCTGCGTATCTCGGCGATTCGGCGGTCAAGCAACTCTTCTCGGGGAAGCGTTTGCCGGTGATCGCGGGCCAAGGCACGCGTCCGGGCACCGCCGTTCCAGAGAAAGACGGATTTCGGTTGAGCGGCTCATGGAGCTTTGCGTCGGGCATCAAGCACGGCACCCACATCCATACGCTCGGCATCATCCAGGGCACCGGCGAGCCGAGGATCTTCGTGCTGCCCGTCGAGCAAGTGCAGCTGATCGACAACTGGGACGTGATGGGCCTGCGCGCGACCGGCAGCATCGACTACAAGATCGACAAAGCGTTCGTGCCCGAGGCGTACACGCACTTCGCCATCACCGAGACGCCGAAGCGCGGCGGCTCCCTCTATACGATGGGCATCATCGGCTTCGCCGCGATGTGCCACACGGGATGGGCGTGCGGAATCGGCCGCAGGCTGCTCGACGAGCTCGCGGCGAACGTGCGCGCGCGCGGCGGACGAGCCGGCACGCAGAGCACGAGCGAAAGCTTCCTCGAAGGGTACGCGGCGGCAGAGGGCACGTATCGCGCCGCGCGCGCGTTCGTCTACGAGACGTGGCGCGACGTGCGCGACACGCTCGCGCGCGGTCAGCCGCTGTCCGTGCGGCAGAACACGCTGATCCGGCTCGGAATCGCACACGTTACCTGGGCGGGTCACGACGTCGCGTCGTTCGTCTATAAGTCGGCAGGCACGACCGGATTGCGCGCGGGCACGATCCAGCGTCTGTTCCGCGACATGAACGCGGGCACGCAGCACGTCGTCGCTTCGCCGCCGGTGTTTCGCGCCCTGGGTCGCGAGCTTGCCGGTCTCGCGGAAGGCCAGAAGTGGCGGTTCCTCGAGCTCGTCGACGCGAAGGGCTGACGCACGCTTGACCGTCTACGTCTCGATGCTCCGCGGCGTGAACGTCGGCGGGCACAGCAGGCTCAAGATGACCGCGCTCAAAGAGGCGTACGTCGCGATCGGCCTCCGCGACGTGTACACGCTGCTGCAAAGCGGCAACGTCATGTTCACGAGCCGCGCGAAGGATCGCCACTCCCTCGCGACGCGGATCATGCAGGAGATCGAGCGGCGCTTCGATCTCAAGATCGAGGTGCTGATTCGCACGCTCGACGAGATCCGGATGCTCGTCGAGCGCGGCCCCGCGACGCCGCGCGCCGATCCGAGCAAGCTGCTCGTGATGTTCCTCACGCATGTTCCCGGCGCGGCAGCTCAGAGTGCGCTGCTCAAGGAACACAAGGGGCCGGAGATGATCGAGCTCCGCGGCCCCGAGGTCTATCTCTATTATCCGAACGGCGTCGGCCGCTCCAAGCTCACGAACGCGTTCCTCGAGAACAGGCTCGACGTCGCCGGCACGGCGCGCAACTGGAATACCCTCAAGAAGCTCGTCGAGATCGGCGCGACGCTCGAGCGCGCCTGAGCGGCGCAGCGCGTGCTCGCGCCGATCTATGCGTAAAAGCGACGGTGCTCCAAGAGCCGCGGCTCAGGTCGGCTTGCCTTGCGGCCACTCCGTATCGAACGGGAAAGGCCTCTGCTCCGTGTTGAACGTGAGGTAGCAGACGATCTGATACGTGTAGGTCGCCAGCGAGAGCCCGAGATCGCGCAGCGGCCGATTCGTCTCGCCCGTGAACAGCACGTGGCAGAACTGCGCGACGATGACGACTACCGTCACGATCCGAGAGACGGCATAGAAGAAGCCGAGCACGATCATGAAGAAGAGTCGGAGCCAGGTCGAACGCGACTTCAAGTGGCTCTCGAACGTGCGCCCGCCGTTCGGGCTCTGGGGATTGTCGTAGGATTCTTCCATGGGTTACTCCCGCCGTCGTTGAGATCGTTTCGAGACTTGGGATCGCGTGCGACGCGACACCGGAACCAGATTCGCGATAAAGGCGCCGACTCTTGTCGCGCTCACGCCTTGGTCGAGCAGCTTTCCGGTGAGCGTTTCGCGAGCCGGGTGAAACGCCGCGAGCGCCGCGCGGCCGTATGGTCCAAGCTGGCGCACCGCGTACGCTACAACGCCCGTGCTCCGAATCTCCTGCAGCGCGTCGCGGTAGTGCGTCAGTAGCGCATCGGCGACCACCGTGCCGCCGTGGCGAAGCGCGATAGCGGCCGAACGCGATAGCACCAGAGCACGCTGAGGCAGCTCGCCGACAGCCGAGATCGCGAGCAGCGACGACAGAACGAACACGCTGCGCTGCTGTGCCGCCGCTTCGGCGCGCAGCTCGCTCCAGACTCGGCGCACGCTCGCGCGTGTCGGCAGCTGCGGTGCCGGCAGTTGCCTCACCTCGGTCACGAGCTTGGACCATTCGGAGCGCAGCTCCGCGACGTCGAGCGGCGGCACGTTGACCGTCTGCGCGAGCTGCGCCGCGCTGCGCTCGAGCCCGCCCAAGAGCTGCTCCATGGTCGCGAACGACTGGCCCTGGTCGAGCAGGCCGGCTTTCTTGAGCTCCTCCGCGATTTCCGGAATCAACTGACGACCGAATCCGCAGACGTCGGCGAGCGCGGCAAGCACCCAAACTGGCGACGCGCGGAACGTGAGCAGCCCCATGAGCTCGATACCGTTGCCGGCCGCGCGGCGCGCGAGGAAGTTCTCCGCGAGCTCTTCGCGGCTAGGGCCGGTGGCCGAATCGACTTGCCCTATCTTCTCGATCAGGAACTGCAGTGTCACGTCGACGAGGTTGCGATAGAGCCGCCCGCGGCGCACGCCGACCGGCAACACGACGGCCGCGGTCTCGCGGACCAGGCCGCCTGCCAGCGCCGACACGGACCGCAGCGTGCGCTCGGGCAACGACAGCACGTAGACGCCGCCGCGCTTCCCAAGCGAGCGCAGCTTGCTGGTCACGCTGTTGCGACGCCGAGCCATGATGAGATGTAGCGAGCTCATTCGAACCGTAGCACGGTCGCGGGATTCGCGCGCGCCGCGCGCCAGGCCTGGCTGCCGACGGCGGCCCATGCGATCACGAGCACGATCGCGAGACTCGCGGCGAACGGCATGGGCGTGATCGGTATCCGCTGGATGAACACGCGCAGATACGTC
>Ga0068859_100006780_pt1 | contig 11634 bp, 12 predicted proteins | sample KBSSwiS22_FD_66585 | JGI IMG/M metagenome (GOLD analysis project Ga0068859, IMG submission 66585) | Switchgrass rhizosphere microbial communities from Kellogg Biological Station, Michigan, USA - KBS Switchgrass S2-2 | ecosystem: Host-associated > Plants > Roots > Rhizosphere > Soil ... | reverse complement strand
CTGTCTGCCTCGCCCAGCGGGGAAACCATCTCCTCGTAACTTATAGTAGAAAAAGCCCGAACCGCGACTGCGCCCCCGACTGGAGCTCCTGATTTCCAGCCGATCCGCCAGGAAATTCCTCGTGCCTGTTACCGAGAGCGCACGGTTTTTTGGCAGTGGCAGCTGTCTTGCTTATAAGGCCTGCCGTGAGAGCAGCTAATGGATCAGGACGATCAAGCGGAACCTGTGCAGTAATGCCGGGAGCCGCGCCGGTCACGATGACCGCAATGGAGCGCGAGGCATTAATTGTCGATACTCTGCCGCTGATCCGGCAGATCGCCCACAAGATGGCCATGCGTTTGCCGAGCACGCTGGAAACGCGTGACCTGGTGAATGCCGGCGTCCTTGGCTTGCTTGACGCCATCGATAAGTTCGAGCCCGAACGTGGCGTCAAATTCAAAACCTACGCCGAAGTACGGATTCGAGGCGCAATCCTCGATAGCCTTCGTTCTCTCGACTGGGCTCCCCGTTCCTTGCGAAAAAAAGGCAGGGACCTGAGTCGCACGCACGCAGAACTAACGCAAAAATTGGGCAGGCCGGCAACCGACGAAGAAGTTTCCGAAGCTCTTGGGGAAAGTCTGGAGAATTATTATGCCCTGATTGACCAGCTCCATGGCTTGACTGTCGGCTCATTTGAATTCGCCCTGGAACATGACGACAAATCCGAGGACCACATCAACCACTATCCCGACGACGGCAGCAACGATCCTCATGTCTGTTTCCAAAGCAAGGAAATCACCAGGATATTGAACGAGGCGATCGATAGCCTTCCTGAAAGGGAGCGTCTCGTCATGTCCCTTTATTACTACGAAGAGTTCACGATGAAGCAGATCGGAGCTCTTCTCGGCGTGAACGAGTCTCGTGTTTCCCAAATCCACACGAGCGCAACTCTGCGTCTCCGCGATTCCTGGAGTGCTTGAGCTAGGACAGAACATGGAAATAACTTCGACTGAATCGACCATTCAATTCCAGGAAGGCCTCATTGGCTTTTATGACTGCAAGAGTTTCCGGCTGATCGCGCGCGAGGAGATCGCGCCCTTCCGATGGCTTCAGAGTACCGACCGGCCCGATATCGGCTTTCTCGTTATCGATCCCTCGCTGGTCATCAGCGACTACAAGGCGATCATTCCCAACAGGGAGTGGGAATCTCTTGGAGTTGCCGACCCGGAAAAAGGAATGGTCCTTGTCACGTGCATGGTCGCGCAATCAAGTGGCGCAAGCACCGGCAATCTCCAGGCGCCCCTCCTTGTAAACTTCCAAAAGCGCGCAGGCAAACAGGTTATCCTCACCGAAACTGGGCTCACTTCCCGGCATCCCCTGCTATAGTTGTTTCCAAGCACCTTGCTGCCGCCAGCAGTCTCTTATATGATTCAGGCGATTTCAGGAGGTCTGAACCAGCAAGGGCCAGCGGAGGGACCTGCAGCATGCTCGTTGTTACCCGCAAGAAAGATGAGAAGCTCATTATAGGAAATGAGATTGAGATCCAGGTTCTTCGGATCGGACGCGATAACGTACGCCTAGGCATCAAAGCTCCCTCTCATATCTCCATTTATCGCTACGAAATTTACGAAGCCATTAAACAGGAAAACGTAAACGCCGTTCAGTCTCAGATTCCCGATAAGAGTGCGATGGAAACGTTGAAAGGCGTTTTCCGAGTCGAAACCAAAGAAGAGTAAAAGGAGGCTCCCTTCAGTCTATTGAGTCCAGGCCATGAAGTGTGACATCTGTACGACGGACGACGGCGAAGGGATCCACTATCACGCCTTTATAGAAGGCAAGCACCACTGGGTGTGCGAAAACTGTAAGGCCAAACTCAAGGTTGAAGCAGAGCACACTGACGAGTAGCGGTGCTAACGCCTCACTTCTGTTGAATGAGGAACTTCCTGATCTTTAGTCCCGCTATGGCCTGAAAGGGAAAGTTGCCCATGGTGTAGTGACCGCAAGGCAGCCATTCCTTTCGCACAGGGATCGAAAGGCGGTCAAACTCGTCGTATCCCTCCTGGGTTAGATTCGCAGGAAACGTCAGGTCGTAGCGACCGGACAACATCATGATCGGCCGCGTACTTCCTTTCAGTCGCTTGATGAATGGCAAAGGACTGATCGGTTCCCACAGCAACCGCAGACTATTCAGGTCGATCGCGCTTTCCAGCGTTCTCCGAACGTGCGACGTTGAGAGGCCATGCCAGACAACGTCTGCGTAATAGCTCGAGACATGGATGAAGACTCCAGTCGAGAATCGCGGATCATGCACGAACGTAAGGAACGCGATGCAGGAACCGATGCTCGTTCCGACCAGTCCTACCTTCCGGTAACCTCGCTGGAATAGCCAGTCCGCTGCACGACGGGCATCTGCTACAGCCTGCCGGGAAGCCGCGAGAGTCCGACCTATATTGGGCGACACGAGATACTCTGAACGTTCAATCTCTTCCGGCTTACGCTGATGGTGATAGGGCATGCTGATGCGAAGGGCGGCGATTCCTGCCTGCTGCAGCATTCGACAAAGTCCGACCTGGCCCTCCCACTTGCAGTTCCACTGTGGCAGGACGACGACAGCCAGGTCTTTGCCTGCCTCAAAGAATCGTCCGTAGACCGTGTTGTTTGCCTCATAAGGAGTCTCGATGTAACTCGGAAATCTCAGAACATGTCCGTCGAAGTCATACTGTGACGTCGGTTCGTACGCATAAAACGAGTCGCTGTTCGCCAATGCTCCTCGTGCGTACTGCTCGAGAGATGACTCGGGGTCGGCTGCAGGAGGAAGGTTCAGGTGCTCCAGACCCCACTCGAAAGGCAGGGAGCGGCGATTGCTATCTTGTGCGTGGTGAGCCCGCTCGCGATACTCGATGAACCGTTGAAGCATTAATCAAGCTGGGAGAGCAAGTGCGAGCGCTTCGGCGGGATGAAGCGCCTTTTTACCCGTAGCATGCTCGACCTGCTGTCGGCAGGAGACTCCGGGCGCGACAACGATGGCATCCGGTTGCCGTTCAACGGCCGGGAACAGGCGTCGTCGTCCGATTGCCATCGAGACGTCGTAATGCTCTTTCTCGAAGCCGAAGGACCCTGCCATGCCGCAACAGCCGGAATCGATTTCTTCCACGGTATACGCCAGGGAAATCGCTTCCTTAAGGAAGCGCGAGCCGATCAGCGCCTTTTCATGACAATGTCCGTGAATCAGCGCTTTGGCGCTCTGGCGTTTCAGGTCCAGCTTCCAGCGGCCTTGACTCTTTTCGCGAACGATAAACTCTTCGAGAAGGAAGGACGCTTCCGCAACGGCTTTCACTGCATGGCCCTTGAGAAGGTCGGGATACTCGTCTCGAAATGTCAGTATGCAGCTCGGCTCGCAGCCGACAATCGTATAGCCCTGCTCGACGTACAGATGCAGCTTGCCGACGTTAAAGGCCGCATTTGCCCGAGCCGCTTCGGGCAATCCCTTCGAAATCATTGGCCGGCCGCAGCATTGTCGCTCTGCGAGTTCGACATGGTAGCCTGCCGCATTCAGCAACTTCGTCGCCGCCTTACCGATTTCGGGATAGTTGAAGTCTACGAATGTATCGTGAAACAGAACCACTTTTCCGACAAGTTTCTCAATCCGTGGCAGCTTATGCCTTCGAAACCAGGTCTCAAAGGTTTGTCGCGCAATCGGCGGGAGCTTGCGCCGCGCATCAATCCCCAGGTAACGATCCAGAGCATTGCGGACCACCGGTCTGGCCATCATCGAGTTTGCCAGCCCCGGCCATAGGGCGGCCATTTTCGACAGAGAATGGATTCGGGCAAAGAGCTGTGAGCGAAGCGGTGTTCCATTCGCTTCGTTGTAGTGTGCCAGGAATTCGTACTTCAGTTTAGCCATGTCCACGTTCGAGGGACATTCGGCCTTACACCCTTTGCACTCCAGGCAAAGGTCCAGGGCATCGTGAAGCGCCTGCCCCGTAAACTCTTCGGGATCTACTTTGCCGGATAGAATCTCCCGCATGTAATTGGCTCTTCCGCGGGTTGAGTGCTCGTCCTCGAGCGTGACCATGTAGGAAGGGCACATGGTTCCCTCGTTCTTCTTCCGGCATACACCGGCTCCGTTACACAGCTCTACTGCCGTGGCGAAGCCGCCTTCGCGTGAGAAGTCATAGTGGGTGTTTATGAAGATCGTGTTGTACTTCTCGCCGTAGCGGAGGTTCTCTGTCATCGGCGGCGCATTGACGATCTTTCCCGGATTCATTCGTCCATGCGGATCAAAGGCCAGCTTTACGTCCTGAAAGGCTTTATAGATCTGATGGCCGAACAGCTTTTCGTTCAGGTGACTGCGGGCAAGCCCGTCGCCGTGTTCCCCACTCATACCGCCACCAAACTCCAGGACAAGGTCGGCAATCTCGTCTGTCATATCCTTCATTACCTGAATCTCTCGACGACTTTTGGTATTGATGAGGGGGCGGATATGCAGACAGCCGACGCTGGCATGGCCGTAGTAACCCGCGGTTGTGTCGTACTTGTGGATGACCTCTCGAAAACGAACGAAGAATTCGGAGAGTCTGGAGGGGTCCACGGCACAGTCTTCCACAAAGGCGATAGGTTTTCTCTCCCCCTTCATGCCGAGCAGGAGTCCGAGACCGGCCTTTCGCAATTTCCAGATTTTTGTCTGTTCTGCGGCATCAAACGAGCGCACGTATGCATAGCCAAGCCGTTCGCGCTTGAGAGTGGCCTCGAGCCCTTCAAGCCTCGATCGAACATCGGACTCGTTCTCTCCGTAAAACTCGACGAGGAGGATTGCTCCCGGAGCACCGTCGATGAAGTCCATCTGACGAGAGAGCTCCAGCGAGCCCCTCGCTAAATTGAGAATCAGATCATCGACGAGCTCGATTGCCGATGGTTTGAACGGAAGAATAAAATCCGTGGCGCGTATCGACTCGACGATGTCCTTGAAGTGGACGACGGCCAACGCCACGGCCGCCGGTCTCGGTTCAATCCGAACCCTGGCCTGGTGGACGGCAGCCAACGTCCCTTCCGAACCTACGATCAATTTTGAGAGATTAAACTTTCCATTCCGGACAAACTCATCAAGGTTGTACCCACTGACTCGTCGTTGGATCCGCGGAAATCGCCGGTCAATCTCATCCCTGTTGGTGGAAACAATCTCGGCAATACGCTCTTCGAGCCCCGTTGTCTGGGCGGCCTGGGCGAAGTTCATTTCCCCGAAAACGCGCTGTTCCCCGGAAGCGAGAACCACATGAGTCTCGAGAACGTGGTCGATCGTCTTCCCATACACAATCGAATGAGAACCGGCGGAGTTGTTGCCCATCATTCCGCCGAGAGTCGCCCGGTTTGCGGTGGATGTATCGGGTCCAAACAGGAAGCCCATTGGCTTAAGGTGCAGGTTGAACTGTTCCTGCACGACTCCAGGCTCGACGAGAGCCCAGCGCTCATCGGTATTCACTTCGAGAACACGATTGAGGTACTTGGACATGTCCAGCACGACGGCTTCGCCGACGGTCTGACCGGCCAGGCTCGTACCGCCACCCCGGGGAAGGACGGGAACATTGAAATCGCGGGTGATTTCCATCGCGGCGAAGACGTCTTCGTGCGTGCGGGGAATGACCACACCGATAGGCTCGATCTCGTAGATGCTCGCATCGGTGCTGTAAATAAGGCGGGAAACCTTATCGAACCGAACTTCTCCCGAGATCCGCCTTTTTAGAGCTTCGTAAAGGTCTTCATTCATGTGCTGTTACATCTGGCACATGCCGGGCTCGGCTGCACCGCATCGACCACATCCCGGTGCCGAGTCCATCGCATCGCCGCCCTGCGACGTCGATACGGCAAAGACGGAAAGTTGTTTTTCCACGCGGGCGCTGGCGCAGTGAGGACAGTCAGCCGGAGAATCGTGGCGAGGAACAATCCTCTCGAATTCCTTACCACACTCCTTGCAGAGATATTCAAATAAGGGCATAGGGTCTAGTCTATCCAGTCCGCAATAAAGATATTTGTATTTCCAGGTGTCGCAGGATTCCGGTTGGAAGCCCACACGATCTTCTTTCCGTCGTTGCTGAACATCGGAAAGGCATCGAAGCTTTCGTCGAACGTTACTTGTTCCAGGCCCGATCCGTCCCGGTTGATGAGGAACAGATCAAAGTTGGGCATCCCTGGGTTTGTCGCGTTCACATTTGACGCGAAGATGATTTGCTTCCCGTTTGGATGAAAGTAAGGGGCGAAATTCGCCGCGCCATTCGAGGTCAATTGCTTCTTTTCGCTCCCGTCAGCTCGCATGATCATGATCTCCAGCTTTGACGGCATTACGAGATCCTTCGCAAGGAGATCGCGAAACTGCTTGAGGTCGGCTTCTGTTTTAGGCCGGCTTGCTCGCCAGACAATCCATTCGCTGTCCAGGGAGTAAAAGGCGCCCCCGTCGTATCCAGGCTCATTGGTGAGGCGCTTTTGATTCTTCCCGTCGATGTCCATTTCGTACAGTTCGATGTCATTGTCGCGGGTAGATGTGAAGACGATCTTGCGGCCGTTGGGAGATACCGTCGCTTCTGCGTCGTATCCATTTGCGGTCGTGAGACGCTTCAGACCTGTGCCATCGGGTCCGGCAGAGAAGATGTCAAAAGTCTTATAGAGCGGCCAAACGTAACCGGCGGCGCGGTCGGGGTTGGGCGGACAGTCCGGCGATCCAAGGTGGGTTGAAGCATAAATGACGCGACTACCGTCCGCGGTGAAGTACCCACAGGTGGTTCTTCCTCTGCCCGTGCTCACCATCTTTACGCTGGCATGTCCGGTGTCGGCATTCGCATCCATCGTGAAAATCTGGTCGCACTTATACGGCTCGCGAGTGGATTGAAAAATGATCTTCTTTCCATCCTGAGAAAAGTAGGCTTCGGCGTTCTCTCCGCCCGATGTCAGCTGTCTGATATTCCTGATGTGCCTTTCCTTCGGGTGGGGTTGAAGCCCGCGGCTTTGCGAAAGCGACAATGCGGCGCAGGCTACGGCAAAAACGAAGACAAGGATTCGTTTCATGGGTATCTCTGTTGGAAGCAAAGCTGACAAGCCTACTTCCTCACCTCCAGGGTCACATTGACTTTGATGGACTGTCCATTGCGCTCTACCACTACCGGAACCACGTCACCGGGCTTCTTGCTTCCGAGGGCATCGGTGAAGTCATAAAGATTTTTGATCGGCGCACCCGCGAATTCAACGAGAAGGTCGCCGGCTTTAAGGCCCGCCTTACCAGCGGGACTATCGGGTCGTACATCTGCAAAGAGCACTCCACTCAGGTCGTCGCGAAAATCCGGCACAGAGCCAAAGTAGACCGCATAGGGGCTTCCGCCGCCTCCGGCTGTCTGCGGACGATCCTCTTTTACTTCCGTGTAAAGAAGTTTGGACGGGGCATTGGCAATGAGCTCCGCGGCGCCAGCAACGAGGGAGAGCACGCGAATGGCGCCCTTTCCATCGATCTTGTCTGCGGTGTCGGTGGGGCGATGATAGTCAGAGTGCAACCCCGAGAAGAAGAACAACGTCGGAATGCGTTTCCCATTGAAGGAAATATGGTCGCTGCCCTCGTGGCCTCCGTTGGAAAGAGTCAGAGTAAGACCTGCCGCTTTATTAGCCTCTTCGATCCATGCTGGAAAGTCCGGCGCGGTACCGGTACCCATGACGTTCAACGGGCGGGTGCCCAGCCTTCCAATCATGTCCATGTTGATCATGGCATTGATCGAGGAAATCGGAACGGTCGGATAATTCACGAAGTGGCTTGACCCAAACAGTCCCAGCTCCTCACCCGCGAAGGCCATCAGGATAACGGATCGCTTGAACGCCTGCTTGTTGCGTCCGATCAGGCGGCCGAGCTCGAGAAGCCCCGCCGTTCCCGAGGCATTGTCGTCGGCTCCGTGGTGGATCTTGCCGACGTCGTCCTTTGAGAGCGAGTTATTCGGATCGCCGAGGCCGAGATGGTCATAATGAGCACCGATAACGAGCCATTCGTTGCGCAGCTTGCTGTCCGATCCCCGAACCGCTGCGATCACGTTGCGCACCGTCTTGCGAATGGACTTGATATCGGTCGTTACCCGAACGCTGGCGTTTGAGAATTCGAACGGTTGCGGCTTTCGATCCCGATCGATGGCCGTCTGAACCGCCGAGATACTCTTACCCATCCTCTCGAACAACGGTTGCACGGATTCGCGAGTCACTTGCATGGCCAAAATGCTCATATCGCGAAATTCGAGATCTGCCGTCGCTTTGCCGACCGCGTCCGGCTCATTCGGGTGATTGTTTGGATCCGTTATGAACAGTACTGCCTTGGCACCGTGAGACCGGGCGTTTCGGACTTTGTTGATGAATGTTGACGGTGTGGCAGGATCCCGGGAAAACCGGCTCGCGGTACTCGCCTCTTCCGGATCATGACGAAAGATCAGGACAGCTTTACCTGTAACATCGATCCCCGCGTAATCGTCCCACTGAAGAGCTTCGGACGTGATGCCGTAACCCCCAAAGACTACCGGTCCTTCATAGGTGCCTGTGGACGATAACGGTATTGTGACGAAATCTTTATCCTTCGCTTTGGATACTCGAGAGATCTGGAGCGCGTTCTTTGGTCCGAACTCAGCACCTACCGTAATGTCGAACTTCTGAAAATAGGTACCCTTGTCCCCTGCCGGCTCCAAGCCATAAGAGCGAAATTGCGCTGCTAGGTAATCTGCGGCGCGTTCAAGTTCGGGCGAACCATTACCGCGGCCTTTCAGTTGATCTGAAGCAAGGAAGGAAACGTGTTGCAGATAACGTTCTGCAGAGAGTTCACTTAACGGAAGAGTGGCGTGGAGGGTCGCAACGGTAAAAACCAGCAAAAGGATTGCAGGCAGGTACCGTTTGCGCTTCATACCGCACGGACATCGACCTGCGCCCCTTTGCCCCAGAAGACTTTCAGGTCATGAATACAAGTCATCTGGTGAGGGCCAAAATCGAGGCCATGAAGCCGAGTCTGACCCAGGTCCGTGCGAATAAAGTCGGCAAGAGCGCTCGCTCTTTTCCGAATAGCTTTTTCCACGGCCTTCGGCGGATTTTCGAACAGAATCAGATCAACGTTTTCAGTCGATTCGTTCCATTCCCAGACTCCTACTACCTCTCCATTGCGCACAATCGTGGCGATGGGATCGTTGATCAGTTTTCCTTTCCATCGGGAAAACGGCTTGTCCGCATGTTCAACGCGAAGGAAGCGGTCAACTATTTCTCTCTGACCTTTGAGATACGTATCACGGTACGGAATGAGATTCGATGGCGAATCCTCGGGGGAGAAATTGTAGAAGTCATCCAGGTCGGATTCAGGCAGGAGGTACTCGTCTTTGCTTCCTTCAACCGTGATGGGAACCAGTCGGGGCTTTACTTCTTCGATTCCCTTAATGGCATCAGTCACGTTGATGCCAGCCCACCAGGCAAAGTCTCGTGCGCGAGCCGGCGACTCTGCTTTGAAATACTGCGCCGCCAGACGAGCCCACGCTTCGTTGTTCCTCATTGCGAAGGGATCGACCTCCGGAAGAAGGTGAGAAAGGAGGATGTAGGAATATTCGGTCGAATCCAAACGCCTTCGCGACTGGATCTTAATAATCCGCCCTTCCTCTTTCAGAAGATTCAGTGCAAGAGACAGGCTGTTGATGAACCCGATCCGCTTCAGCTCCGGACCAAAATCTTTCATGAGAGGCCGGGGTATCGCCTGCTGAAGTTGGGCCGTCGTCCTGCTTCCCTGTTCCAGCTCCTGGATCAGCCTCGTCTTGAGCTTGTCCATTTCCGCATCGCTGACGGGCATCATCGGCCGCGCCTGCTTTGCCAGCTCCGTATACGTACGTGGACGAATGCGAAGAGCTACCGCCGCCTGACTGCGTGGCACCAGCATCGTGCATCCGCGCAAGGTTTCGAGTTGAACAAGCTTTTGGTCCTCAAAAACGAGCTTGTTCAGGTTTTCAGTTTTGAAGGAAGAGAGCCGCGCCCACAGGGAAAGATACGGAGTCGAGCAACCTGGAGAATAAATCCACCCAATCGCGTTGATGAGATCAAGCAGGCTGTTTGATTCGAACGGTCTGTCCAGAAACTGGCGGCGCATACGCCACGAGTTCAGGTGCGGCAAAGAAACCGGCTTCTTGAGTTTAGACAAGGGCATACTGCAAAAAAGTGTTCTGGACTCCCCAGAGATATGAGTCCATCATTGTAGGTTCCGTTCGGAGTTCAAGTCAATGCACCCGCTGCTTTTAGGTCTTCGGCATGTTGCCCTCAATGTCCGGAATGTTCGCGACTCGGTCGACTTTTACTGCAATATTCTGGGTATGCAAGTCGAATGGGAGCCCGATCCGGACAATATCTATCTGACTTCCGGAAGCGATAATCTCGCAATTCATAAGCTGCCCGAAGGCGCACAGCCCGGATCGATTCAGAACGTTCATCACATTGGATTCATTGTTAGCCGACCCGAGGACGTTGACCTGATGGCCGCTCGAGCTACCGCTCACGGTATCCCCCTGGAGCAACCCGTCAAAGCCCACCGAGACGGCGCGCGATCTTTTTACTTTAGAGATCCCGATGGAATTCTCATTCAGCTCCTTTATCACCCTCCAATCTCAGAAAAGGGCCAGCCCTGAGAAAAAAGTTCTTGCGATCTGTACTAAACACATGTAAGTAAGCACTTACTTACATGAACACTAAAGATGGAAAGCGGCAGGAGATTTTGAAGGCGGCGATGGAGCTATTTGCTCGAAAGGGATTCCGGGGCACCACCACTCGCGATTTGGCCTCCCAGGCTGACGTCAATGAAGCCATTATCTTCCGTCATTTCACGAACAAAACAGAACTCTATCGCGCGATTCTGGAGGAAAAGGTCCATCAGAGTCGCGACAGTGAACACTATACAAAGGTAGAGAAGCTGGCGAGGGAGACCGACGCGCAGACTTTTCTGGAATTTCTGGGAAACAAGTTTCTCGAACGCCATGAGCAGGATAGCACCTTCATGAGGTTGCTTCTCTTCAGCGCACTGGAGGGACATGAACTGGCAGATATGTTCCTGGCGTCGCTTGAAGACCGTGATCCCATGGTTTCTTACATGGAAAGGCAGATGGCGATGGGAACGTTCCGGCGAATGGATCCCGTGCTTGCCTCGCGCGCGTTTCTCGGAATGTTTGTTTCGCATATCCAAATGCAGGAGATTTTTGGGCACAAGAAGAGGGCAGAATTCTCTCGCGAAGAGGTGGTGAAGACGTTTGTCTCCATCTTCCTGGCAGGAATGAAACCATGAAATCGAACGGAGTGCTGATTCGTAATATCAAAGCGGCTGCGACCGAGCCTCCCAAAGAATCGTCGGTACGTCTGGGCCGATTTCTCAGCTGTTCTCACCAGAGCGCGAGTTAAATGTCATGACCAAAAAAACCGTCGTCACAATCACAATCCCGGTGTTCCTGATCATCGTTGCAGTTGCTGCGATGGCTGCGCTACGCGTTCGCAGGTCCCTGACAACGAACACGGAGTACTTCACCCAGATCATTGAGGAAGGTCCGTTACAGAAGGTAATCAATGCGACTGGCAGCGTTCAGACCGTTGTTACTGTGCCGGTAGGCAGCCAGGTCTCGGGGCAGGTCCAGG
>Ga0068859_100006770_pt1 | contig 11640 bp, 8 predicted proteins | sample KBSSwiS22_FD_66585 | JGI IMG/M metagenome (GOLD analysis project Ga0068859, IMG submission 66585) | Switchgrass rhizosphere microbial communities from Kellogg Biological Station, Michigan, USA - KBS Switchgrass S2-2 | ecosystem: Host-associated > Plants > Roots > Rhizosphere > Soil ... | reverse complement strand
ATCACCAAGGAATTTTATATTTACGAAGACGAGGCCAGACCTGCGTATCCCTATGATTTTTCCATTGTTAACCAGTCTTCAGTTAAATTATATGCTTCTACGGCTAACCCGCTTAGTACATTGAAACAGTATGTCATGGAAATAGACACCACTGAACTGTTCAATTCATCACTGAAAGTAACCAAAACAATTTCTTCAGTGGGCGGGTTACTTGAATTTGATCCGGGTTTGGCCCTGCACGACAGCACGGTATACTATTGGCGCACCTCGCTGGTGCCGGCTGCCGGCGCCGATTATCACTGGAACACTTCTTCGTTTATATACATTGCAGGTTCCTCTGCCGGCTTTAACCAGTCGCATTACTTCCAGCACCTTAAATCCGATGTAGACCGTATTTCACTTGGCGCGGACCGCAACTGGAAGTTCGGCTCAATTGTGAATAACCTTTTTATCAGAAATGCGGTATACCCCACAGCCAAAACCGATATTGACTTCAGTGTTTCGATAAACGGCAATTCCTTTATACAAAGTGCCTGTGTTGGGTATTCGCTGATCTTCCAGGTAATCGATCCGATAACATTTAAGCCCTGGAAAAATGTTGATGCAGTAGGAAATAATTTATACATTGGCGGAAGTGGCTCGGCTAGCTGTGCAATCACACGTAATTACAATATCGAGTTTTCATACATGAGTTCTGCCAACCGGAAAAAGATGATGGACTTTATGGACAATCTTATTCCGGACGGGTATTATGTTGTGGTGCGTAGCATTTCCAATACATCGCAGCCGAACAGCGGATATGTGAATGACTGGAAAGCAGATACCGCCCTGTATGGTTCAGGAAATTCCCTGTATCACCGGTTGTACAATGCGGGACTTGCAGACCTTGATTCTTTTTACCATAATAGTTGTTTCATTTTTGTATATAAGAAGAACGATGCTTCATTTACCCCAAAATATAAGGTTAGTGCAGGACCCGACGATCCGATGGTTATGAATGTTGATTGTCCCACACCCGACACCCTGGGCTTTATAACCTCGCCTGCATTTGGTCCTGCTAAAAGCTGGAAACAGGTTCATTGGCGGGGAATCAGCCAGGAAGCTAATTCACCAGATAACCCAACCGTACAGGTAATTGGCATAACCCCGGGTGGTATAGAAACCCCGCTTTATGTGTTGGACAAAAATCAACAGGATTTTGATATTACCGGAGTAAGCGCTGCACAATACCCTTCCGTGAAATTGAAAATGCGTAATATTGATTCGATCAAAGTCACCCCTTACCAGTTGACATATTGGCGGGTTGATTATGACCCCGCACCGGAGGGCGCGGTTATACCCAATATCTATTTCAAAACAAAAGACGTAACAAAGGCAAGCGATACATTGGATATTGGAGACAAATTTAGTTTTGGCATTGCATTCAAAAATATCAGCCCCGTAGCATTTGACAGCCTGGACATTAAATTTTATATACTCGATCGGAATAATGTTGTTCATAATATCAGCATGCCGAAGCGAAAGCCATTGATTGCTGCTGATTCGGTTCAGCTGAATTATGAAATTGATACAAAAGATTATCCGGGTGCCAATACATTGTATGCAGAATTTAACCCAGACAATGACCAGCCCGAGCAATACCATTTCAATAATTTTGTCTATCGTAATTTTTATGTAAAGCCTGATAAGACAAATCCATTGCTGGATGTCACTTTCGATAACGTACACATCCTCAACCGGGATATTGTGTCAGCAAAACCTCATATACAGATTAAATTAAAGGATGAGGCAAAGTTCCTGCTCTTGAACGATACCTCTATGCTCACATTACAGGTAAAATTCCCCGATAATACCATACGCACTTATAAATTCAATACCGATACGCTCCGGTTTACACCGGCGGCAAGTGCATCGGACAATACAGCTACGATAGATTTTACTCCACAATTTCTTAACCAGGTTCATGAAGATGGTGACGAATACCAACTGATTGTAAAAGGGAAGGACGCCAGTGGCAATATGGCTGGCGCAGCTCAATACAATATAACATTCAGGGTCATCAGCAAGCCAATGATCAGTAACCTGCTTAATTATCCGAATCCCTTTACAAGCTCTACCGCTTTTGTATTTACCATTACCGGAAGTGAAATTCCTGAGAATATGAAAATTCAGATTCTGACCATTACGGGGAAAGTGGTAAAAGAGATAACCAAGCAGGAACTGGGGCCATTGCGGATAGGCAGAAATATTACCGAGTATAAATGGGATGGAAATGATCAGTTTGGCCAGCGATTGGCAAATGGCGTATACCTGTACCGGTTTGTTACCACGCTGAATGGAAAAAAGATGGACAAGTTTACCGACAGCGGAGACAACACGGATAAATTTTTTACACGGGGCTATGGTAAAATGTACCTGATGCGTTAAGAAATGGATGAATGATATTGAAAAGGTTGCCTTCGGGCAGCCTTTTCTGTTTTCTGTACGCATCGGCAACGTGGCTATTGGCCCGCACACTGTATATTTACCCATATTTTAATGGCTGCCAAAAACTATGAAGAAAAAGACGGTTATCAGGTTGATAGTGCAACTCCTTATTGTTATTCTGCTGCTAGAAATTCTGCTGCGGATAGTGTTTTATCAGCAAACGGGCAGGGACCGCTTCGCATTGACCGAGATCGCAAGGCGGATAAAAAGAAAAATCATTCCACAACGCGGGGATCAGGATCGCGTATACAAGGATTTTCTGCTGGCTAGACCAGACTCTTCCAATGAAGTGAATAAACAGATTGTGCAGGAAGCCATTGCCAGCAATCATTTCGAATATGCCCCCTGGGCAGAATATAAGAATATTGATTTCTCCGGAAGGTATATCAGTACCAGGGGTTTTACCCGAACAACCACGCCCGACAGTCACTTAAGTTCGGACAGCATGCAGTTGAAAAAGATTTACTTTTTTGGCGGTTCTACCATGTACGGTGTAAATATTACCGATAGGGAAACAATAGCAGCAGCTTTTGTCAGTATTTACAAACAACAATTTCCGCAGGGCATCTCTATCAGGGTAGTCAATTATGGCATACCAGCATATCATTCTTACAACGAACTGATGCTGCTGTCTCACCTTATCTATTCTAACCAGCAGCCCGGCATTGCGATAATGCTGGACGGGCTAAACGATTTTTTGATGCCCGACGCAGTACTGAACCGGCGACCCTATTTTTATTACCGCCTCAGGCAGGCAAGCAAAGACAATATTAATTTGAAAGAACTGGAAAATATCAACGATTCAACGGCCAGCCTGTTTAATAATCCGGCAGGTTATAGTGAAGATGCACTTGCTGACACGCTTGCCAGAAATTATTTATCAAATATTGACCGGTTTAAAAAACTTGCCGCCGCCAATAATTTCGATGCATTTTTTTTTATTCAACCCAATCCTTTTTATCATTATCCAAACAAAAAAAATGATCCTATCTGCGACAAACAACAATATCCGCTGGTAGAAAAAGGATACGGCATATTGGAAAAAAGCAGTATTGGCATCACCCATTGCTTCTTTCTCGGCAATATGCTTGCGCATGAACAGGGATATCCTTTTATAGACAGGTTTCATTATTCGCCTTCAATGTGCCAGGCCATTGCAAAAGAGCTGGTGGCTGTTGTGGGGCCTGAAATAAATAAACACTGATATGATTGAAACTGGAACCAGTTCTCAAAACTATTATCGAAACAAAAAATAAATTAACCGGATGAACATATTGGGTATTTCTGCTTTTTACCACGATGCAGCCGCTGCCCTGATAAAAGACGGGATAATAGTTGCTGCAGCACAGGAAGAACGGTTTACGCGTAAAAAGAACGATCCCGCATTTCCTGTCAACGCCATTAAGTTCTGCCTGCAATATGGAGGAATTGGCCTCAACGAACTGGACGCAGTAGTATTCTATGATAAACCTTTTTTGAAATTTGAGCGCCTGCTTGAAACCTATTGTTCCTTTGCGCCCAAAGGGCTTCCTTCTTTTGTCAGGGCCATGCCGGTATGGATAAAAGAAAAATTGTTTTTAAAGAAGCATATTTACGATGAACTGAACAGTATTGAAACCTTCAACAGAAAGAAAGTGAAATTATTGTTTCCGGAACATCACTTATCTCACGCGGCCAGCGCATTTTATCCGTCCCCTTTTTCAGAATCTGCTATTTTAACCATTGATGGGGTGGGGGAATGGGCAACGGCTTCTATTTCCAAAGCAGAAGGCAACAGTATTCGTGTTATTAAGGAACTTCATTTTCCGCATTCACCCGGTTTGCTATATTCTTCTTTTACTTACTATTGCGGCTTTACTGTTAACAGCGGCGAGTACAAGCTAATGGGACTCGCACCTTATGGCAACAAACATTCAGCACTGTACCAGCGTTACATTGAGACTATTAAATCAAAATTAGTTAGTATCGCAGACGACGGGGCCCTATTTCTTAACCAGGAATATTTTTCGTATGCTACGGGTTTGCGGATGGTTCCGGATAATAAATGGGAGGCTTTGTTTGGCTTTCCAAGGCGCAGGCCGGAATCGCCCCTGGAGCAACAGCACTGTGATTTGGCCCTGGCCATTCAAACAATAACGGAAGAAATAGTTATTAAAATGGCGACAGAAGCACAACGTGTTACCGGCAGCCGGTATTTGTGCATGGCCGGCGGTGTGGCATTAAACTGTGTGGCCAATGGTAAGCTACAGGAAGCCCAGATATTTGACGATATATTCGTACAGCCTGCCGCAGGTGACGCGGGCGGGGCACTCGGGGCTGCTTATGCAGCACAGCATATTTACTTTAATTATCCCAGGAAGATTGCGGAAACCGGAACAGATATGATGCAGGGCTCTTACCTGGGGCCGGTTTATAACGATGACCAGATTGTTGCAGCTGTAAAAAGATTCAACCCTGTTTACATACAGAACGATACGTTTGAAGAAACAACTGGTGTTACGGCAGAACTGATAGCAAACGGCAATGTAACAGGGTGGTTCCAGGGAAGAATGGAGTTTGGTCCGCGTGCGCTGGGCGCAAGAAGTATACTTGCAGATGCACGCGATCCTGCTATGCAGCAAAGGCTAAATGTAAAAATAAAATTCCGGGAAGGATTCAGGCCTTTTGCACCATCGGTATTGGCAGAAAACGCAAATGAATATTTCGAAATGTCCGGAGCCTCACCCTATATGCAGTTTGTAAAGAAACTGGTTAAGGAAAAGCAAATAGCCTCACCGCCTGAATATGATAACTGGTCCCTGGCGGATAAACTTCATTTCAGGAGAAGCGAATTACCTGCAATCACTCATATAGATTATACCGCAAGAATACAAACGGTAGATAAAATTACCAGCCCGGTTTTCTGGAAACTACTGCATTCTTTCAGGCAATTGACAGGCTGCGCCGTTGTGATAAATACAAGTTTTAATGTACGTGGCGAACCAATTGTAAATACCCCCGAGGATGCTTACCGTTGTTTTATGCAGACAGATATGGATTTTTTGGTAATGGGTAATCTTATATTTGATAAAAAAAAGCAGCCTGCATGGAAGAAAGAAACCGGCTTGCAGAAAGAATTTGCATTGGATTAAATTTTTAATCGCATGAAAATAAAACGAAGGAAAATACTGTATGGCATCTATCTTATCGCCATCACTTTTTTCCTGCTCGAAGTAATTCTGCGTATGTACAACCCTTTTCACTTTCGCGTCAAGGGCGATAAAATACTGTTACAGGCAAACAGAAAGGTAGTTATTGAAAACAATAGCATTCCGGTGCTTGAAAAGAATATTGTTTACAGCACCAATGACCTGGGTTTTCGCGGCGTGGCCGCGCCCGATTCGCTTCAGCAATATCTAAGTATAATATCTGTAGGAGGCAGTACAACAGAATGCCAATACCTCGGAGAAGGTAAAACCTGGAGTGATTATGTATACAAACGATTGCAGGCTACATTTGATCACGTGTGGCTTAACAATGCGGGTATCGCCGGTCATTCAACTTTTGGCCATATCGTTTTAATGAAAGATCATATCAGCGCACTCAAACCTAAAGTGGTCCTTTTCCTCGTGGGTTGCAATGATATCGGGCGGGATGATTTAACCGAATCTGATAAATCAAATATGAAAGGCTATTATCCGGGATTTTCCACCTTCCTTTCAAAAAACAGTGAAGTATGCAATACAATTGTTAACCTGGCAAGGGCCTACCGCGCAAGCGTACGCCAGCTAACAGTGGGATACATAGATATCAAAGCGGCAATCAATGACACAATTACATTGCCTGAGAAATTTATGCAGGAACAACTGATTATGCAAAAGGCTTATTTACAGGGATACGAAGAACGTTTGAACACATTGCTGAATATTTGCCGGCAAAATAATATTCAACCCGTTTTTATTACGCAGCCTGCACTGTTTGGAAACGGTAAAGACAGTATAACCGGCGCCAACCTTGCCGCAATAAGGGTACATCAAACCTACAACGGAAAATTATGGTGGGCGATACAGGAATTATACAACGACGTAACAAGAAAGCTGGCGCTGCAAAACAAGATATACCTGATTGACCTGGCTGAAAAGATGCCAAAAAGCAGCCTGTATTTTTATGATATTGTTCATTTTACCAATGCAGGGGCCGAAAAAGCCGGCCAAATTATTTATGAAAATTTAAACCAGTATCTTTCAATAATATTTCCAATGTATTTAAAGAAATGATATGGATTTTCTGAAGGACTTATGGCGCTTTCTCGCTGCCCGGAAAAAATGGTGGCTTGCACCATTGATTATCGTGCTCTTTATTCTTGGATTATTAATTGTATTGGGTGGAACTTCAGCTATTGCACCCTTTATTTACACTTTATTCTGATGAAAAAGCAGCGGCACAAAGAACTGGAAACTATTTTGGTGCTGGTATTAGCGTTTGTTGTGCTGTACCGGGTTAATGGTAAACCTTATTTTTTTTCAGTGTCGTTAGGCCTGGGGTTGCTCGGTTTATTCTTTCCCGCCGCCGCCCGTTTTATACATTTCTGCTGGATGAAGCTGGCCCAGGCGTTTGGATGGGTAACCAGCAAAATCACGCTTACACTCATATTTATCATTGTGGTTATTCCGATGGGATGGATAATCCGCAGAACAGGTAAATCATCCATTAGCCTGACACCGGGCAGCAAGTCATATTATAAAGATAGAAATCATCTGTATGAGCCGGCAGACCTGGAAAACCTGTGGTAATCAAATTGCTTAATTGTAATTATGCAAACTGCCCCTTTCTCCACCCATAAGATCAAACGCGGTTTTTTTGTTTTTTTTATTTTTCTTATAGCCGGACTCTTACTGTTCCTGCCCATTATTGATAAGGGTTTTGCTTCAGATGATTTCCTGGTTTTGCACCGCATTGTTTACGAAAAAGTATTTTTTATCTCCGGGTTTTTCCGGCCTTTATCGGATCTCAGTTTATATACTTCTTATCTGATGGGCGGTTTTAACCCGGTTTACTACAATATTTTTAATATAACTATCCATGCCGGCTGCGCTTTTTTACTCTACCGTATATGTTTGCTCAAGAACTTTCCCGCACCAGGTAACCGGTTGGCTTTTGCATGGCTAAGCTCCATCTTATTTCTTGTTTATCCTTTTCACAATGAAGCCGTGATTTGGGCTATCGGTCGTGGAATTGTGCTGTCTGGATTTTTTGGCCTGCTTTCACTGCTTGTGGCACTCTCAGCACCGGGTGGATACAGGAATTATTTGTTATCTTGTTTTTTATATTTCATCAGCCTGTGTGGTTACGAAACAAGCCTGCTATTGCCCGTAATCGTCTTGCTGCTGTTGTACAAACATATATCTTCCAGAAAACTGCTGTTCATCCTTACAGCCTATTCACTCACGCTGGCGTTTAACCTGGTTATCAGACTAAAGATGGCAGGCACAATATCTGGCGATTATGGCAGCAGGGTGTTTTCTTCAGGGGTAATAAATATTATCATAAAATTCTCAAAGGCAACAGGCAGGCTGTTGTTGCCACCCTCTGCGCACGCTGTATTGCTGGGTATTTGCTTTGCGCTTCTTATTGCGGCAATTATTGCGGCGGGAGTGGTAGTTGTCAGGCAAAGAAGAACTCAATTGCAGGATTATACGTTGTTAAGTGGTATTGCTTTTATTTCCATTGTTGTGCCGGCCCTGTTTGGCGTAAGTACCAAAACATACGAAGGCGATCGGGTTTTTTATTTTACGTCTTTTTTCCTTTGTGCCTGGCTGGCATATCTTATCATGTTGCTTAAGAACAACAGGATGCGCTGGTATAGCAGCATCGTTGTGGCCGGTTACTTTTTGTTTTTCTTTTACCGGAGCATACTAACCTGGGAAAAAAGTGGCGTTGTCGCAAACAGTATTATCAGCGCCGTACGTCATATTCCACACAGGGAGGGAAAATTATACCTCGTAAATCTTCCGGAAGAGTACAACGGCGCACCCGTATTCCGCAACGGATTTACGCAGGCATTGCTGGTCAATCGCGCAGATACAACCGGAATAGTAGTAGTTAATTATCTTTCTTCCGAATATGCGTTCAGAACAGCGGGTAATATTCAACCGGTGCAACAGCAAGATCATGTTTTTATTTATCCGTCTTTATTGATCAGCAACCATAATATCGACGCAAGAATCCGGACAGATGTAAATCAAACAGATTCCATTCACATTTCATATCGTTCTGCTGATAAAGTCTACTACTGGGACAAGAAATCATTTGTAGCCTTTCCGGTAAATTTTTAAATCAGTTATCGGGCCCCTGAACAAGGACGAAGTTTTTTAAGTGATTAGGTTTATTTGATAACAATCTTTTGCATGCTCATACTGTTGTTATCGGAAATACGCAATACATAAGTTCCTCCTGCCAATTGAGTGAAAGGTATTGTTAGCAGTTCATCCTGGCCGGTTAATTTTTTTTCCATTTTATACAGCAGTTGCCCACTGATATTGTAGAGCTGCAGGTTAATTTGACTGCCCCTGGGATTAAGTAATGAGATGTTGAGTTTATCGGGCGCCGGGTTGGGATAAATTTTTATGTCATTTTCAAGTGTGCTGCCCGCGGCGATTTTCCTGGTGATGCGGTCTTTGGCCAGCAGCCAGTAATTAGGATCAACAAACATGGTATCTGCCTTAAACCCGGGATTTACCCAAAAGGTTTCTCCATTCTGCTGGTTGTTTACTGTTATCAGCGTGTCCCTGTTGGTGCCGACAAATCTTAGTTGCACCGGCATATCATAAAAGGAAACTATAGGGCTTGAGGTAATTTGATTGAGTTGTAAACGAACCCAGTTGTTCCTGTTTTGCATCCAGGTACAATTGTAGCTCGGGTAACCTTCGCCATAAAACCACTTCTGAAAAAAGAGGGAAAGGTTTTGCCCGCTTTCAAGTTCAAGATTGCGTTGCAGGTCTGCAGTACGCGCATAATTATATTTCAATAATGGATCATTGAGGTATCGTCTTAATCCGCGGAAAAAAACATCATCACCGAGTTTCCATCGCAGCATATGCAATAAGTACGCACCTTTTTCATAAGAGAGTCTGCCATTGAATATGCGGTTTGCATCGGTTGTATCGGTAACAAACACGGATCCGCCTGGCTGGGAGGTTACGTCCCTGGTCATGTTTTTGAGGATAAGCATGTACAATACCGTATCTATGTATTGATTATACACTACCTGGCAATATGTTGCAAAACCCTCATTCAGCCATACGTCCTGCCAACTGCCACAGGTAACCTTATCCCCAAACCATTGGTGCCCCGTTTCATGCGAAATCAGTTCACCGGTGGGGCTTCTCAGAAACGTATTCGTCTGATGCTCCATGCCACCACCCGCGTCAAATTGAGTGAACCCGTATTTCTCTTTCGAAAAAGGATAATCGCCAAAAAATTTTCCATACAGTATCAGGGCCTGTTTTGTATATGTTCGCTGGGAATTAAAATCTCCCACACTTTCGGGATAAGCATAGTCTACCATGTTCATTGGGGCGCTGCCAATCATCACGGTGTCCTTCATAACAGCATAGTTGGTTATGGCAAAAGCAACGAGGTAAGAAGAAATAGGATAGCGGTGTTTCCAGGTGCTTGATTTTATTCCGTTATCTATTGATTCTCCCACCATGACGCCATTTGAAGAAGCCTGGTAGGCGGCCGGATTTTTAATGAGAATATCAATTGAATCGGCTTTATCACCAACTGCGTTTTTGCATGGCCACCATTCTTTGGCTCCATACGGTTCGGACAGTGTCCAGATAACGGGCACACCATTATGAGACGATTGGGCGAAAGCTCTAAACGAAACAGGTAAGCGCGGAACGCCATTATAGTAAATAGAAACGGAGTCAGGTTGCCCTTTGGCTATCATTGAAGCGAACTGTATTTGCAAGCCATCGCTGGCAATTTTTTGAAAGCCGATGGAATTGCCATGGTAAGTAACACTGTCTACGGTTAAAGTATCACTGAGATCAAAAACAATCCTGTCTGCAGAAGCAGTCATCGTAAAATAAGAAGTAACCTTTCCCTTTATAAAACGGACAGCGGGATCAATCTCCCATTCGCAACGGTAGAAGCTAATGTCAAAATTATCTGAAGCCACAGATCCACGGTATGAGTCAGTGCCTTGCTGAACCCTCGCCGATAAATTTTTGAAAGCTTGTTTTTCTTCCTCTGCAAATTTTTCGATGTTCATCAAAGATGCGGGTAACGTATGCTGTGCACTTGCCTGTATGCCCGGGAAAAGCATGAAAAAGTGCAGAATTGACCAAATCGCCGAAAAACAGATTTTGTTCATTGTTAATAAGAAACTGGAATTAAAATCAGCTTCTGAAAAACGATAAAACCTATAAAAGATTGCTTTTATAACTGGTTTCGGCCCACCTGACAATGTATTTGCCCAGCATATCAAATTCAAGGTTAACCGCATCGCCGGGAATGGCTAAACGGAGGTTCGTATGTTGGTAAGTGTATGGTATAATGGCAACAGAAAAACGATCATTGGTAACATCAAATACGGTGAGGCTGATGCCGTTTAACGCAATAGAGCCTTTTTCAATAATATAGGGGGCAAATTGAGGGTCAAATTCAACGATTAACCGCCAACTGCCGTCCAGATCTTTTTTTTCGACCAGGATACCCTTAGTGTCTGTATGTCCCTGTACAAAATGACCATCCAGTCGCCCGGAGGGCTGCAGGCAACGCTCGAGATTGATGAGATCCCCGGCCTTCCAATCGTCCAGGTTGGTTTTTGAAAGCGTTTCTGCTATAGCCGTTACCTGGTACCGATAGTCCCGGATGGCTTCTATGGTCAGGCAAACACCGTTGTGTGATACACTTTGATCAATTGTAAGCTCCTCTGCCAGGGGGCAGGCTATCCAAAAAGTTTTGTTGGTACCGTTTTGACTGATTTCATGAACAGTGCCGGTTGTTTCGATAATCCCTGTGAACATATCATCAAAATTAACGTCTAAAAGCATTTGGCTGTTTACGAATTTCCTTTATCTTTGCCGTCCCAAACACTAAAAGGGGGTATTAATTATGTTGATTATTGATTCCAAAGATTGCGAAAACATTGACAAAGCGCTGAAA
>Ga0068859_100006767_pt1 | contig 11641 bp, 9 predicted proteins | sample KBSSwiS22_FD_66585 | JGI IMG/M metagenome (GOLD analysis project Ga0068859, IMG submission 66585) | Switchgrass rhizosphere microbial communities from Kellogg Biological Station, Michigan, USA - KBS Switchgrass S2-2 | ecosystem: Host-associated > Plants > Roots > Rhizosphere > Soil ... | reverse complement strand
CGTCGGCACGGTCGCCGCAGGCGTCGCGAAGGCCAACGCCGATCACGTCCTGATCGCCGGCCATGACGGCGGCACCGGTGCCTCGCCGCTGTCGTCGATCCAGGCCGCCGGCGCCCCGTGGGAGATCGGGCTCGCGGAGACCCAGCAGACGCTCGTGCTCAACAAGCTGCGCGGACGCATCGCGGTGCAGGCCGACGGGCAGATGAAGACCGGCCGCGACGTGGTGATCGGCGCGCTCCTGGGCGCCGACGAGTTCGGCTTCGCCACCGCACCCCTCGTGGCCGAGGGTTGCATCATGATGCGCAAGTGCCACCTCAATACGTGCCCGGTCGGCATCGCGACGCAGGATCCGGAGCTCATCAAGCGATTCGAGGGAGCGCCCGAGCACGTCATCAACTACTTCTTCTTCGTCGCGCAGGAAGTGCGCGAGTGGATGGCGCGGCTCGGCGTCCGGCGCTTCGAGGAAATGATCGGGCACACCGAGTGGCTCGATACGCGGCACGCGGTCGAGCATTGGAAGGCGAAGGGCCTCGACTTCTCGCGGCTCTTCTACAAGCCGCGGCTCGACGAGGGCGCCTCTCTGCACCAGTGCGAGCCGCAGGAGCACGGGCTCGCGCGCGCGCTCGATCACGAGCTGATCGACCGCGCGGAAAGCGCGCTCGCTTCGCGCAAGCCCGTGCAGGTGGCGATGCCGATCTACAACCGCAACCGCACGGTGGGAGCGATGCTCTCCGGAGAGGTGGCCCGCCGGCACGGGCACGCGGGGCTCCCCGACGACACGATCCACGTGAAGTTCGAGGGGTCCGCCGGCGGCAGTTTCGGCGCGTGGCTCGCGCACGGCATCACGCTCGAGCTCGAAGGCGACGCCAACGATTACGTCGGCAAGGGACTGTCGGGCGGGCGCATCGTCGTGTATCCGCCGAAGGACTCGAACCTCGTTCCGGAGGAGAACATCCTCGTCGGCAACACGGTGATGTACGGCGCGATCTCCGGGGAAGCGTACTTCCGCGGCGTGGCCGGCGAGCGCTTCTGCGTGCGCAATTCCGGAGCCACGGCGGTCGTGGAGGGCGTGGGCGACCACGGGTGCGAGTACATGACGGGCGGTACCGTGGTCGTGCTCGGCAAGGCCGGGCGCAATTTCGCGGCGGGCATGTCGGGCGGGATCGCCTATGTCCTCGACGAGGAGGGCGACTTCACGCAGCGCTGCAACCTCGCGATGGTCGAGCTCGAGCCGATCCCCGAGGAGGACCATGCCGCGGCCGCGGCCGGCACGAGCGGGGAGCTCGAGACGCACGGCAAAGTGCAGATCGACCACGTCGGCGGCAGCGACGACGCGATGCTGAAGAGCCTCGTCCAGAGCCACCTGCTCTACACCGGCAGCGACCGTGCGCGCGTCATCCTCGAGAACTGGACGGCCTACCTTCCGAAGTTCGTGAAGGTGATGCCGCTCGAATACCGCCGCGCGCTCGCCGAGATGGCGGGCGACCCTGCGCGGCACGGCGAGCCCGCCGCGCCAACCGAAGTCCGCGCCCACGACTGAAGGCCGCGATGGGAAAGATCACCGGGTTCCTGGAAATCGACCGGACGGACCGCCCGTATGTCCCGGTCGCCGAGCGCGTCAAGTTCTTCCGCGAGTTCATCCGGCCGTTGCCGGACGAGGAAATGAGCCGCCAGGGAGCGCGTTGCATGGATTGCGGCATCCCGTTCTGCCAGACGGGCTGCCCGGTGAACAACATCATCCCCGACTGGAACGACCTCGTTTATCGCGCCCATTGGCGCGAGGCGCTCGAGGTTCTGCATTCGACCAACAACTTCCCCGAATTCACCGGGCGCGTCTGCCCCGCGCCGTGCGAAGCCGCCTGCACGCTCAACATCAACGACGACGCGGTCACCATCAAGTCGATCGAGCAGGCAATCGCGGACAAGGGGTGGAGCGAAGGCTGGATCGGGCCGCAGCCGGCGAAACGCAAGACCGGCCGGAAGGTCGCGGTGGTCGGCTCCGGCCCGGCGGGGCTTGCGTGCTCGCAGCAGCTGGCGCGCGCAGGCCACGACGTCACGCTCTTCGAGAAGAACGATCGCTTGGGCGGGCTGCTGCGCTACGGCATCCCGGATTTCAAGATGGAGAAGCACCTCATCGACCGGCGCATGGAACAGATGGCGGCCGAGGGAGTGACGTTCCGTGCCGGCGTGCATGTCGGCGTCGACCTGGCGGCCGCCGATCTCGTGTCGGGATTCGACGCCATCGTGCTCTCGGGCGGTGCCGAGAAGCCCCGAGACCTCCCGGTGCCGGGGCGCGAGCTCGCCGGCATCCACTTCGCCATGGAATTCCTGCCGCAGCAGAACCGCAGGGTCGCCGGCGAGAGCGTGCCAGGGCAGCTCGTGGCCACCGGCAAGCACGTGATCGTGATCGGCGGCGGCGACACCGGCAGCGACTGCATCGGCACATCCTTCCGCCAGGGCGCGGCATCGGTGGTCAACTTCGAGCTCATGCCGCAGCCGCCCGAGCGCGAGGACAAGCCGCTCACGTGGCCTTACTGGCCGCTCAAGCTGCGCACGTCGTCGTCGCACGAGGAGGGCGCCGAACGCGACTTCGCGGTGGCGACGAAGCACTTCTCGGGCGAGAACGGGCGCGTGACGAGCCTCACGGCGTGCCACGTGGAGTGGGTGAAGGACGAGAAGGGCGTGATGGGCATGCGCGAGGTGCCGGGTACGCAATTCACGATCCCGGCCGACCTCGTGCTGCTCGCCATGGGCTATGTGCACCCGGTGCACGAGGGGCTCATCGACGCGCTCGCGGTAGGCAAGGATTCGCGCGGTAACGTGAAGGCTACGACCGAGGGTGGCGGCGCGTATGCGACGTCGGTGCCGAAGGTGTTCGCGGCCGGCGACATGCGGCGCGGCCAGTCGCTGATCGTCTGGGCGATCCGCGAGGGGCGCCAATGCGCGCGTGAGGTCGACGCGTTCCTCATGGGAAGCTCGGACCTGCCCCGCTAGGGCTGGCATGGCGCTCGCAAAGGCGCTCCTTGCCGCGATCGCCATCGGCTATGTCGCGATCGCGCTTCTCCTCTGGGTCGCGCAGGAGCGCCTGATGTTCCTCGCGATGCCGGCCGGCGCCCCGCCGAAGGCGCCGTCGGGCTGGCGTCTCGAAGCTGTTTCGTTTCGTGTGCGCGACGGCATCCTGCTCGACGGCGTCCTCTTGCTGCCGCCCCGCCCGCGCGCTGCGCTCGTCATCTACTACGGAGGAAACGCGGAGGAAGTCACCGCGTCAGCTGCCGAGGTCGCCAATCTTTACGGCGATCGCGCCGCGCTGCTCGTGAACTACCGGGGATACGGCGCAAGCCAGGGGCGGCCCGGGGAAAGGGCGATGGTCTCGGATGCCTTGGAGCTCTTCGACTGGGCCGCCGCGCGCAGCGACCTCGATCCGGCGCGCTTCGTGCTGCACGGACGCAGCCTCGGATCGGGCGTCGCCGTCGCGGTCGCTGCGGCCAGGCCCGTGAGCGGCATCGTCCTCACCACGCCGTTCGACAGCGCGCTGCAGGTGGCGGCGCGCGCCTATCCGTGGATTCCGGTCGGATGGCTCATGCGTCATCCGTTCGACTCGGCCGCCCTCGCGCCGCGCGTTCACGCGCCGGCGCTCTTTCTCATCGCGGAAGCCGACAGCGTCATCCCCAAGCACCATTCGGAACGCCTCGCGCAGCGTTGGGGCGGGGCCGCCGAGCGGCGCTACTTTCCGGGCTTCGGACACAACGATCTCGACCTGCATCCAGGCTACGCGCAGGCGATCCGCGAGTTCCTCGATCGGCACGGGTAGCACGGCCGCATGGCCGCGCCGTGCGAGAATCGCCGCGATGCAAAACGACACGTTCCTGCGTGCGCTGCGGCGCGAGCCCACGCCCTACACGCCGATCTGGATCATGCGCCAGGCCGGCCGCTACCTGCCGGAATACAACGCCACGCGCGCGCGCGCCGGCAGCTTCCTCGCGCTCGCCCAATCGCCCGAGCTCGCCTGCGAAGTCACGCTGCAGCCACTCGAGCGCTACGCCCTCGATGCGGCCATCCTCTTCTCCGACATCCTCACCGTCCCCGACGCAATGGGCCTGGGCCTGCACTTCGTCGAGGGGGAAGGGCCGCGATTCGAGCGTCCGCTGCGCGACGAGAGCGGCATCGCGGCGCTGGCCGTGCCCGACCTGGACAAGCTGCGCTACGTCTTCGATGCCGTCGCGCTCATCCGCCGCTCGCTCCATGGCCGCGTGCCGCTCATCGGGTTTTCGGGAAGCCCGTTCACGCTGGCTTGCTACATGGTGGAAGGCGGCGGCAGCGACGACTTCCGCACGCTGAAGACGCTGCTGTATGCGCGGCCGGAGCTCCTGCACCGCATCCTCTCGATCAACGCCCAGGCCGTGACCGCCTACCTGAACGCGCAGATCGACGCCGGCGCGCAGGTGGTGATGATCTTCGACACCTGGGGCGGCACGCTCTCCGGCCCGGCGTTCGATGAATTCTCCCTCGCGTACTCGCGCCGCGTCCTCGGGGGCCTCTCGCGCGCGCGGGACGGAGAAACCGTCCCCCGCATACTGTTCACGAAGGGCGGCGGGGCGTGGCTCGAGTCGATGGCCGACTCGGGAGCCGATGCGCTGGGCGTCGACTGGCAGACGGATATCGGGGAAGCGCGTCGGCGCGTGGGCGCGAAAGTCGCCTTGCAGGGAAACATGGATCCGATGGCGCTCTTCGCGCCGCCCAAGGCGATCGAGCGCGAGGCGCTGCGCATCCTCGAGGCCTTCGGCCCCGGCGCGGGCCACGTCTTCAACCTCGGCCATGGCGTATCGCAGCACACGCCCCCGGAGCACGTCGCGGCGCTCGTCGAGGCGGTGCATTCGCGCTCGCTCGGGGCCCACCGCGCCTAGGCGGTGTCAAGAAAAATATTTGTCTCGCAGTGATTGCTTATTCACACAACTCTCGTTCTCGGCGTCGCCGCAGGCGCGATTGTGCATTTCCACACCAACATCCCATATCCCTCGTAAATTCAGAACCTTCGATTATTGTGCGCCGCAGTATTCCTCCGTGTCTTCGACGCGGACGCGACGGGGCGAGCGCGAGCGCGCGACGTATGCACAGAGTTATCCACAGGCTTCCCGGCGCGTTATTCCGGGTCATTTTCGAGCGGTGAAAATCGCGCGCGTCGCCCTCGACCTGCCGATCGACGAGGCTTTCGATTTTCGTGTCCCGGAAGGCCTGGACCCGCCGCCCGGAAGCCTGGTCGTGGTGCCTTTCGGGCGTGCACGCAAGGTCGGCATCGTGGTGGCAAGGGCCTCGCGCACCCAAGTCGCGCCCGAGCGCCTGCGCGACGTGGAACGGGTGGTCGAGGACGTCCCGGCCCTGGGGCCGGCGGAGCTGCGCCTGTGCCGCTTCTGCGCCGGCTACTACCATCGCGCCTTGGGCGAGGTGCTGGCCATGAGCGTGCCGCCGCGCCTGCGGCAGGTTCGTCGGCGAAAGCTCGCGCCGGGTGCTGCGCGCTCCATCCAGGACAGCGGTTTCCGTCCCGTGCATGCGCTCACGCGCGAGCAGCGGGAGGCGGTGGAAGCCATCGCCGCCGGCCGCGATCGCTTCCATCCGTTGCTGCTCCAGGGGGTGACCGGGAGCGGCAAGACCGAGGTCTACCTTCACGCGATCGCCGCGGCCCTCGGCCGTGGCCGGCAGGCGCTGCTCCTCGTCCCCGAGATCGCCCTCACGCCGCAGCTCGAGGAGCACGTTCGCGGACGGTTCCCCGCAGCGGAAGTGGTCGCGGCGCATAGCGGCCTCAACGACGGCGAGCGCGCGCGCGCCTGGCTTGCGACGCAATCGGGAGCCGCCCACGTGGCGCTCGGTACGCGCCTCGCGGTTCTGATGCCGTTCGCGAGCCTGGGCCTCATCGTGGTGGACGAGGAGCATGACCCCTCCTACAAGCAGCAGGAGGGCGTGCGCTACTCGGCCCGCGACGTGGCCGTACGCCGCGCGCAGGAGCTCGGCATCCCGATCGTGCTGGGCTCCGCGACGCCCTCCCTGGAGACCTACGACAACGCGCTGCGCGGGCGCTACGCGCACCAGTTGCTCGCCACGCGCGCCGGCCCCGGTGCCGCGATGCCTTCCGTGCGAACGGTGGACTCGCGCGCGGATCGGCCGGTCGAAGGGCTCACCCACGCGCTGGTCCTCGCCCTGCGCGAACGGCTCGCGCGCGGCGAGCAGAGTCTCGTCTTCATCAATCGGCGCGGATTCGCGCCGGTGCTGTATTGCCGCGCCTGCGCCTGGCATTCGACGTGCACGCGATGCAGCGCGAACCTCGTGCTGCACGCGCGCACCGGCGAGCTGCGCTGCCATCACTGCGGCCGCCGCGAGCGCCCTCCGGCGGCCTGTCCTCATTGCGGGAGCGCCGATCTCGCGCCGATCGGCCACGGAACCCAGCGGATCGAAGAGGCGCTGCGCGAGGCGCTGCCGGGTGCGGCGATCGCACGCGTCGATCGCGACGCGGCGGCGGCGAAAGGCGCGCTGAAGGACACTTTCCGCCGCGTGCGCGAGGGCGCGATCGACGTTCTCGTCGGGACGCAAATACTCGCCAAGGGGCACGACTATCCGCGGCTCACGCTCGTGGGCGTGCTCGAATCGGACGCTGCGCTCTTCAGCGCGGACTTCCGCTCCGCGGAGCGTCTCTATTCGCTGCTCGTGCAGGTCGCGGGGCGGGCGGGACGCGCAGAGCGCCCCGGGGAAGTCCTGATCCAGACCGATTTCCCCACGCACGCGCTGTATGCGGCGGTCGCTCGCCATGACTACGCCAGTTTCGCGGCCGAGGCGTTGGAGGAACGGCGCATCGCCGGATTTCCGCCTTTCGCCCACCTCGCGTTGTTGCGCGCGGAAGCGAAGGCGCCGGGCCTCTCGCGCGCCTTTCTCCAGGGTGCGCAGCGCCTGGGCCGGCGGCTCGGGCCGCGCGTCGAAATCTTCGATCCGGTCGCTCCGCCCCTCGAGCGCAAGGCGGGATTCGAGCGCTCGCAGCTACTGGTGCGTTCGCGCACGCGCGCCACGCTGCAGCCTTTCCTCAGCGCGTGGAAAGCCGCGCTCGAAGAGCGCTCCGACCGGCGCGTGCGCTGGTCGCTCGACGTGGACCCGCGCGAGGTCTGATGCCGGCCGCCCCGTATAATGAGCGGTTTTGGAAAGCGACTTGAGCACCCCCGCAGCCGATCCGAAGACCCGCCTGGCGGCGCTGCTCGCCGCGGCCGTCCGCCGGGCGTTTCCGGACACGGAAGAGCCCGCGATCGAGATCGACCGTCCCCGGAACGCCGAGCACGGGGATCTGGCGACCAACGTCGCGCTGCAGATCGCCAAGCGCGTCGGCCGCAAGCCCCGTGAGGTCGCCGAGGCGATCGTCGCCGCGCTTCCCGCGAACGAAGCCATCGCACGCGCGGACATCGCCGGCCCCGGATTCATCAACTTCACGCTCTCCGGCGGCGCTCGTTTTGCCGTGGTCGCCGATGTCCTGCGGGCGGGCGCCGAGTTCGGCCGCGGCAAGGCGGGAGGCGGCCGAGGCATCATGGTCGAGTTCGTTTCCGCAAATCCGACCGGGCCGCTGCACGTCGGCCACGGCCGCCAAGCCGCCCTCGGCGACGCCATCGCGGCGCTCCTCGAATGGCAGGACTGGCGAGTCACCCGCGAGTTCTACTACAACGACGCCGGCAACCAGATCGCGAACCTCGCGTTGTCGGTTCAATGCCGCATTCGGCAGGAGGCGGGCGAGAGCGCCGAGATGCCCGCCGACGGCTACCACGGCGAATACATCCGCGAGATCGCCCGCGCGTACGTGGCCGACCGGCTGGGCGACGTGCACGGCCACGACCTCGATGCGATTCGCCGCTTCGCCGTCGAATACCTGCGCCGCGAGCAGGACATGGACCTGCGCGCCTTCGGCGTGAAATTCGATTCCTACTTCCTCGAAAGCTCCCTCTACACCGACGGCAAGGTCGACGAGACGGTCGAGCTTCTCAAGCGCGCCGGGCACACGTACGCCGCGGAGGGCGCACTGTGGCTGAAGACCACGGACTTCGGCGACGACAAGGACCGCGTCATGCGCAAGTCCGACGGCACCTACACGTATTTCGTGCCCGACGTCGCCTATCACCTCACGAAATTCCGCCGCGGGTTCGAGAGCGCCGTGAACATCCAGGGGTCGGATCACCATTCCACGGTGACGCGCGTGCGCGCGGGCCTGCAGGCGCTCGGCCTCGACGTGCCTGCGGGCTATCCCGACTATGTGCTTCACAAGATGGTGCGCGTCATGCGCGGCGGCGAGCAGGTGAAGATGTCGAAGCGCGCCGGCGACTACGTCACGGTGCGCGAGCTGATCGACGAGGTCGGTCGCGACGCCGTGCGCTACTTCTTCCTCATGCGCACCGTGGATTCGGAGCTCGTCTTCGACATCGACCTCGCCAAGCGCCGCAGCGAAGACAACCCCGTGTTCTACGTGCAGTACGCGCACGCCCGCGTGTGCAGCGTGCTGCGCGAGTGGAACGGCGCTGCGGCTTCGCTCGAGCACGCGGATCTCTCGCCGCTCGTCTCGCCCTACGAGGCGGCGCTCTCGCAGGCGCTCGCCGAATTCCCCGAAGTCCTGGCGCGCGCGGCGCGCGAGTTCGCGCCGCATCTCGTCACGTACTATCTCCATGATTCCGTGGCGGCGCGACTGCATACCTACTACAATGCCGAGCGCTTCCTCGTCGAGGACGAGGCGCTCAAGATCGCGCGTCTCGCCCTTGTCGCCGCGACGCGACAGGTGCTCGCGAACGGCCTCGCGGTGCTCGGCGTGAGCGCTCCCGAAAGAATGTGATGCCCAGGGATTACAAGGATTCACCGGCGACGCGCGCCGCGGCCGAAAGCCGCCTCAACCACCCGATGCTGCTCGGCATCATCATCGGGCTGCTGCTCGGCATCGTCATCTCGCTCGCGGTCGCGCTCTGGCTCAACCGTCTTTCGAATCCCTTCGTCGAGAAGGGCAAGGCGATGGAGCCGCTGCCGAAGATCGGCCCGGCGCAGCCCGCGCCGCCGCCCGATGCGGCAAGGGCCGCGGAGCAGGCCGCGAAGGGTAAGGCGCCGGAGAAGCCCGGCAAGACCTCCGAGCGCCCGCGCTTCGAGTTCTACCAGATCCTGCCCGGCGACAAAGAAGTGAGCGATCGCGAAGCGAAGGCCGCAACGGCGAAAGCCGCGCCGCCGCCCACCGCCCCGCGGCCCGGCTCGTCGCCCGCTTCGCCCAAGCCCCATACCGGGGAGGTCTACTGGCTGCAGGCCGGCGCCTTCTCCGAGGAGAAGGAAGCTGACAACCTGAAGGCGAAGATTGCGTTAACCGGATTGGAAGCGGCGGTGCGGCCCGTGACGATTCCCGACAAGGGGACGCTCTACCGCGTGCGGCTCGGTCCTTACCAGAGTCTCGAGGACGCGAACCGGATCAAGACCGCGCTGTCCCAGAACGGGGTCGGCGTGGCCATCATTCGCACCACCGACGAACCCAAGACCCCATAGGAAATCCCATGTCCCTCAGAAAAACCGCGGCACTTGCCGCCCTCCTCTGGCTCATCCTCGCGGGCGCGGCGTTCGCGCAAAGGGCGGCGCCGTACACGCTGCTCAATCCCCCGCAGCCGACGGAGCCGGGAAAGATCGAGGTGATCGAGTTCTTCTGGTATGCGTGCCCGCACTGCTACCACCTCGAGTCGGCGGCCGCTACGTGGGCCAAGAACACGCCCAAGGACGTCGTCTTCCGCCGCGTGCCGGCGGCCGCCGGCAGCTGGGCGACCCTGGCCACCGTCTTCTACACGCTCGAGTCGATGGGCCTGCTGGAGCAATATCACGCGAAGGTCTTCGACGCGATCCACAAGCAGGGCCTCAACCTCGGCAACCCCTCGGTGCGTGACGAGTGGCTCACCAAGCAGGGCATCGACCTCGCGAAGTACCACTCGGTGGAGAAGTCGTTCGCGGTGATGACGAAGGTGCAGCGCGCCAAGCAGATGACGGTGAGCTACAAGATCGACGCCGTGCCGCAGCTCGTCGTGGACGGCAAGTACGTGGTCTCCGCGGAATCGGCCGGCGGCCAGGAGCGCATGTTCCAGGCGGTCGACCAGGCGGTCGCCACGGCGCGGCGCGAGAAGACCGCGAGCACCGGCACTTCGCCGGAGCTGGTTAAACGCTGAAAGTCTTCATCACCGGCGCCTCGAGCGGGATCGGCGAGGCGCTGGCGCGCGCGTATGCCGCGCGCGGCGCGACTCTCGGGCTCGTGGCACGGCGGGCCGAAGCGCTCGACGCGTTGAAGTCGGGACTATCCGTTCCGTGCGAAATCTATGCGTGCGACGTGCGCGACCTCGAGGGCCTCGCCAGGGCGGCGCGCGACTTCATCGATCGCCATGGCGTACCCGACGTGGTGATCGCGAACGCCGGCATCTCGCGCGGCACCATCACCGATTCGCCCGACGACGCTGCGGCGTTGCGCGAGACGCTCGACACGAATGTCCTCGGCCTCGCGTACACGTTCTACCCGTTCGTCGCGGCCATGCGCAGCCGCGCGAGCGGCTCGCTCGTGGGCATCGCCTCCGTCGCCGGTTTTCGCGGGCTCCCGGGCTCGTCGGCCTACAGCGCCTCGAAGGCCGCCGCGATCCGCTACTGCGAAGCGCTGCGCGTGGAGCTTCACGGCAGCGGCGTGCGCGTGACGACGATCTGCCCGGGGTACATCGCCACCCCGATGACGGCGCGCAATCCCTATCCGATGCCCTTCCTGCTCGACGCCGACGATGCCGCGCGCCGCTTCATCCGCGTGATCGACCGCGGCGCGGCCTACGCCGTGATCCCCTGGCAAATGGCGATCGCCGGGCGTCTTTTCGCGATTCTCCCGGACGCGCTCTACGACAGGCTCGTGGCGAAGGCCGCACGCAAGCCGCGCCGCTGACGGGCCTAGCAGCCCTTCTCCGGGAGGGAATGGATGTTGTCGACCCAGAACACTTCCTCGGGTTTCTCCACCACCGGGATGTCGAGGTTCACCACCACCGGATCCTGGCCGCTGCGCAGGAGCACGCATTCGAGCGGCTCGTCCTCGCTCGCGTTGATCTCCTGGTGCGGCACGAACGGCGGCACCCAGATGAAATCCCCGGGGCCGGCTTCCGCCGTGTATTCGAGCTTTTCGCCCCAGCGCATGCGCGCCTTGCCCTTCACGACGTAGATCACGCTTTCCACCGGCCCGTGGTGATGCGCGCCGGTCTTGGCGTTGGGTTGTATCTTCACCGTGCCCGCCCAGATTTTCTCGGCGCCGGTGCGCGCGAAGTTGATGGCCGCGGCGCGCGACATGCCTTTCGTCTGGGGAACATTGGGATCGAGCTCGTGCGCGTGCACGACGCGCACCCCGCGGTGCTTCCAGTCGTGCGGATGTTCGTCGCTCATGACCGCCTCCAGGTTCTCACAGCTCCAGCGTTTCGCCGTGCGTCGGGCGCCACACCAGCAGCCGTCGCTCGACGCGGCTCACGACGAAGTCTACGACCAACGCGAACGCGGTGAGGACGAGGATTCCCGCGAACACCGTGTTGATGTCGAACGCCCCTTCGGCCTGCTGGATGAGATAGCCCACGCCGCTCGCCGAGCCGAGGTA
>Ga0068859_100006764_pt1 | contig 11645 bp, 10 predicted proteins | sample KBSSwiS22_FD_66585 | JGI IMG/M metagenome (GOLD analysis project Ga0068859, IMG submission 66585) | Switchgrass rhizosphere microbial communities from Kellogg Biological Station, Michigan, USA - KBS Switchgrass S2-2 | ecosystem: Host-associated > Plants > Roots > Rhizosphere > Soil ... | reverse complement strand
GGAAAAACTGAAGAGCGAATGCGAGCCGTCGAAGAGTAGGCTGCGAACCGTCGTAATTTTTTCTTTCCATTACTCCCTCTTTTCCTGTGTTCACGCTTGACTTTTTTTCTCAACATAATTCGGTATCCTAGAAAGGTGTTGCTGTATGGCACGAATACGCAGGCGGGCTATAATGTTGGAGCGTTACAGCTGAGTAATGGAATCAGATCTTCGTTCACAAAGTACCGCAATGATAGTGTTTCAGATCGATTTGTGTGTTTCACTGCCGCCGGCAACCCCCAAAGACCATTCGCGGGCGAGTAGTAGTGCTTGCAGGTCAGTAACTTGCATTTTTTTCCAAAATATCTTTGTTAGAACTTTGTAAATAGGTAGGATGCCCGCCGCAACAGAACACCAGTCGTTGCGCCCTTTGGAAAAAAAAGTAGGTCGTCATCCAGTCGGGTCGTGGGGAAGTGTCCACCAACTTCATCTACACAACCGAATATCTGAAGCTGCGCGTGGGAAGGCAGTCAACGGCGATTGAGTTTCGTACTCACGATGGAAAGATCGTCTCCCGCCATGCAGACATGCTCAGTTCGGCGGTGGGAGACCTGTGGAACGAGGTCGAAGCGGAACAACTCAACGCTTACCGTGCCGAATTCCCAGCGGTGAGTTGCTGGCTGCGATTAATCGGGCAGCGATCAAACTCCAGCGACTCGGCGAATCGCCATAATCGTTAGATCATCTCTCTTTGCCGCGTCAGACCGAAAAGCCGCTACATCCTGGAGGCATGTGTCGATGAGCTCCTCCGGCGGCAGTGCGTGACTTTCGCTTACCAGCCTCGCCAGACGCTCTCTTCCGTATTCGGCGCCAACTCCATCTTGAGCTTCGGAGAGTCCGTCAGTGTAAAGGAGCAGAGTGCTTCCTGGAGAGAGGCTCAGCTTGTCTGTAGAAAACTCTTCGTTATGGAACATTCCCAGCGGAAGGCCCGAGGCCGTCACCATTGTGATCTCGCCGCCACAGGAGACGAGCGACGGCAAATGTCCCGCGTTGCAAAGTTCGACCTCTCCCGAAAGGCCCGCTCTACCGCATACCAGGGTGGCATAATGCGACGGGAGCGTGCTTTCGCAAAACACTCGGCTCGCGCGTTCGACTATCTGATTGAGTGGGAGACCAAAGGAGATAAGGCTGCGGAACATCGCATGAAGATGCGCCATGAGCATCGAAGCAGCGATGCCTTTCCCGGATACATCCCCGACCACGAAGTAAAGGGACCCATCCCCTGTCTCGACCAAATCACAGTAGTCGCCGCTGACAGGTCCTGCACCTTCGTAGAAGTGCGACACCTCCCATTCGCCTATTTGTAGTTTGTTCTTTGGGAGCAATCCGCGCTGAATCTCGGACGCCAGCATCAGGTCTTCTTCGAGGGCGCGTTGTTGGGCCAAAGTGAGATGATCCAGACAGAACTGTGTAAGCGGATCTCTTATCAGTCGCTCAGGCTCGATCGGATCATGACAGACCTCGCATAACCCGAACGTACCGGCTTCCATACGCTCGAGGGCGGCATCGACCTCACTCAAGAGGCTCTTGAGCGCCTTGCGTTCGTCAAACACGACGGTCGCTGACTCGAGCTTCTGTCGTCGATTGAGCAATTCCTCGCGGAGCGTGATCTCTATGTTGACAGGCATCCAAGTCCCCCTGTTCCTCTTCGAAGCGCCGTTACTCCTGCATCGATTAGTGTACGTTAAATCGTGCTGTGTTGATCCATATCCTTTCCTGAAGGTTGGGTGTTTCGAAATGGGTGTTCGGTATTTTGCATCGGCAGCATTTTGAATTACCATCGAGATCGCGCCGGCAGAATACGTCAAGGAAACATTCAGCGTGATAAAAGACGCGCCTGCGCGGGGTAAAATTCCAAAACACAGTGAAACTCTTCTTTCGGCTAATTCTTTCTTCGCTATTGCTGGCCGCTTGCGCCGGCGGGCAGACTAAGGTTTCCACGAATGTCGATCTCGCCGCGTACGAGGAGCGTGCCGTTCACGATCCGGACGGAATTGGCAGATTCTATCTCGGGCGTGAGATCGCACACGTTATGGGGCACGAAGGGGCAGAATGGCTTGAGCGTGCAAACCGCGCAGATACCGAGCTGCCTGATCAAGTCGTCAAACAAATGCAACTCAGGGCCGCCGACGTCGTCGGCGATATCGGTGCGGGAACAGGCTACTTTACTTTTCGCCTGAGCCCGCTCGTCCCGCGCGGTAGAGTCTACGCGGTCGATATCCAGCCGGAAATGCTGGCAATGATCAGCCAGCGGAAGCAGTTGCTAAAGGTTGAAAATGTCGTACCCGTGAAGGGAACCGAGTCGGATGTCAATCTTCCCGTCGGCGAGGTCGATGTGGTGTTGATGGTCGACGCTTATCACGAATTTTCGTGGCCGCGCGAGATGATGACCAGCATCACGAAGTGTTTGAAACCCGGTGGCCGTGTGGTACTGGTCGAGTATCGCGGCGAAGATCCGGACGTCCCAATCAAACGGCTGCATAAGATGACGGTCGCACAGGCGCGCAAGGAAATGGGTGCAGCCGGTCTCGCCTGGAAGCAGACGAAGGATTTTCTCCCCTACCAGCATTTCATCGTATTTGAGAAGCCACTCCGATAGCTTTCACACACCTCACGGCGGGCTAACAGTCCAAGGTCCGGATGACGGACAAGTCATATCCGATCGGATAGTAGGCAAGCCGATCTGATATGAGTGCGGCCGCTTTCAGGTGTTTGGTTGATGACCCGAATAGCCGACGACATCACACGCTAATTCAATAGAGGCAATGCTGATCCGGCTCCCTGGCGACGCCGATGAGTTACTGCGAAGGTGGCTGGCACAAGGATTGACTAGGAAAGGCGCGTGCGAATTGATCGCACGGACAATGGGATGGCCCACACGTTTGAAAAAAAGGACTTGTACGATAAGGAGAGAATATGAAGAAGCATGCTTTGAAAGCCCTGACGACGCTCAGTTTTCTGACGGCGCTGGCAGTAACCACTGTATTTGCACAGAGTCCTCTTCCGATTCGGGCGGACGTCCCATTTGAGTTCAGCGTTGGGAACCAAACGATCGCCGCGGGCAAATGCACCGTAAAGAGGCTGTCCGGAACCTCGACCATCGTCGTCGAAGGCGACCATCGCAACGTCGCCGCAATCACGATGAACACTGTGGCCTCCAGGGATGCCTCGAAGACCAAACTCGTTTTCCACAAGTACGGCAACAGTTACTTCCTTGCTCAAATTTGGACGGAGGGTTCACCGGACGGCATCGCGCTGGTGCGATCGAGTGCAGAGCGAAAGCTTATCAAGAGTCTGAAGGAACAGCACCTGGCTATGCAGGAAGCAACACCGGAACTAGTGACGGTTCTTGTCGACTGAGCGGTCCCTTGCGGAACTCTAACCAGGAGGGTTCACCTAACTCCTCACTTTTCCCTCCTCAGCCACGGCAGCCCGAGAAATTGTTTCGGGCTGCCGCGTCGTTTTTCACGGTCGAGCACGTCGCTGGCACCCACGTGACGCCGATCGACACCAACCTATAGCCTGGGTCTGATCAACACAGCGAGAAGAACGCCGGCCAGGCCCCATCCCACAACTGAATCTACAAGGGCCGAGAGCAGGTAGCGAGTTGGAAATCCGTACCAGTTCCAATAGGGAACATCTATTGCCAAAGAGGCGAAGAGGCCCAACGTGGCCACAAAGAGCACTCTCCCGGTGAAGGATGGCAGGGAGGGAACTGCGAGTGAAAGCAGAAGGGCAGCGATCAGGCCACCGAGAATATCCGCCAGCAGTTGCCTCATCAGAAGCTTCGTAAAGGGAAGTGAGTCCCCAGTTGGCTGCTTTACGACAAGAATGCCGCTGGGATACTTCTTGAAATCCTCATCCCACTTCTTCATTGCGGCTTCCTTTTGTTCCTTCGTACCATTATTGGGATCCATCATTCCAGCGCCCGGAAAGAAGTAAAAGCCGGATTCCTTGATGTTGTCCGACAACGCAGTGAGTACGGCGGGTTCGTTCGGAATACCTTTCATCGACGATTCCCCGAGACCAATAAGCTCATGTGAGACAAAGCCCCAAAAAAAGGCGAGAAGTCCGGCTAGAACGCCGGCAATTAGCAGGCGACCTTTCATTCTGGTTCCTCCTTGAGTTCGGTTAATCGAGGTTTACTGCAATGGCCCATCGCGAAGGTCTCGCTTTAAGCCCTTTGACCTGGAGTGAAAGCCGTGGATCTAGCCGCCTATTCAGGTAGCAGACGTTCGAGACCTGCGGGCCTTTCGACCGCGCCCATATTTCTTGATCTTTTCCAGTTGCCCGGTGGTTTTCAGAAGGGAAGAAGGACAAAGGCGTTCGACCGGGCACTTGTCGCAGAGCGGCTTTCTGGCCATGCAAATCTGCCGCCCATGCATGATCATGCGATGCGAGAAATCGATCCATTCACTTCGTGGCAAAAGTGTCATCAGGTCGGTCTCTATCTTGTCGGGGCGTTGCTCAGTGGTTAAGCCCATACGCCGGGCGAGTCGTTCCACATGCGTATCGACCACGACGCCCGACGAAATACCGAACGCAACTCCGAGTACTACATTGGCTGTCTTGCGAGCGACTCCGGGGAGTTCTACCAGTTCCTCGAGGGTTCGAGGCACCTCCCCGCCGAAACGTTCGATGAGGAGGCGGCACGTGCCCTGAATTGATTTCGCTTTATTGCGAAAAAAACCAGTCGGGCGTATCTCCTGCTCAAGCTCGCTGAGCGGGAGATTGAGGTAGTCCTCGCAGGTGCGGTATTTTCTGAAAAGCGTTGCTGTCACCTGATTGACCCGTACATCGGTACACTGCGCCGACAGGATCGTAGCGATCAGCAGCTCTAGCGGGGAAGAGTGATGCAATGCGCATTCGGCGCCAGGATAACTCTTTTTCAGAATCCGGTTGATCTCTCTCGCGACGCGTTTACGGTCGACAGGATCGTTCATAGTCGTCGTGTATCCGATATGGCAGGGGAGATGGTAATGTAAACGGCGAACAGTGTAAAAGGAGAACTGAGAAATACGGTGAAGCCTGGAAGGAGTTGGAAACTGTGACTGCGGCCGAGAAGGAGCGCGTGGCGGGTCTCTGTCGTGAAATCGAGTCTCGACTAAGCGAATTGCCCGCGCTCGATGCGAAAAATGTGCGTGCGCTGAGACGTGAGGTTTCCCAGCGGATTTCGGACCTGCCTTCTGACGTCGTGCTGTCTCTCGCTGTGCGCTTGACCCGGTTGAACCATGTCCTGGCATACGAACTGGTCTATTTCCATGGTCCGCTCCTCAGAAGCCTTAGGGCTGCTGATGTCGAGCTTCTCGGCAAGAATATGGATAGCTGGGGAGCCGTCGACTGTTTCGCATATTACGTAGCAGGCCCGGTGTGGCGGGCGCGCCGGATAGAGGACACAGTGGTACATGGCTGGGCCGCCTCGCCATCGCCATGGTGGCGACGCGCTGCGCTTGTCAGCACCGTGCCATTAAACAACAAAGCCCGGGGTGGGGCAGGGGACACAGGGCGGACCATAGATGTCTGTCGGCTCCTGATTGCGGATCGCGAAAAGGTGGTAGTGAAAGCCATGTCGTGGGCCTTGAGGCAGCTTAGCAAATGCGACCGCGAGGCTGTAGCGAGCTTTGTTAAAGAGAATGAGTCTACGCTAGCGGCCATTGTCAAGCGCGAGGTAAATAACAAGCTTCTTACTGGGCGCAAAGTCAGTCGTGTGCATGAGCCGGGCAAGGTCCGACAGGATGATCGGCAACGCAAGTCGCGCTGATTATCTCTCGAACTGATCGAGGACTACATGAATAGGGAATGGCAGGCAGGGCTTGTTCCAGCACAGATTTTGATAATAATAGCACCTCTTGAATCTTTTTCTTTCCTGGAGGAATCATGACACTGGGTGCGGCGATGTTACCGGAGTTCGATCACGAGATGATGAACACACGCAAGACTCTTGAGCGGATCCCCGAGGAGAAGTTCAGTTGGAAGCCCCACGAAAAGTCCATGGTGATGGGAAATCTGGCGACTCATCTTGCGACGATACCAAGCTGGGTGGCGTATACGCTTGATAGGGATTCTCTCGATGTAGCTCCGCCTGGCGAGCCGCCGCTGCAGAATACGCCGGCAAACTCAGTGAAAGAGCTCCTTGAAAGGTTCGACCGCAATGTCGCAGAAGCGCGAGCCGGGATCGCCGGAGCGAACGATGAGCACTTGCTCAAGCCCTGGTCGCTTCTCGCCGGCGGGAAGACAATCTTTACGCTGCCACGAATTGCTGTATTGCGTAGCTCTATTCTGAATCATGCCATTCATCACCGAGCCCAACTCGGCGTTTACTTGCGCCTGAACGATGTAGCAGTGCCCGCGATCTATGGCCCGTCCGCTGACGAGGGTCAGATGTAAGGGCTACTATTTTGATGCCGCCACGGAGCGATGCTGCAATATCAGGTAATTAGAGCCTCTAACCTCAAGTACACTCTGTAGTGGCCTCCTGAGTTTACTCTCCGATTTCGAAAACGAACAATCCCAGAAGCGGACGAACTTTGTCGTTTCAGTATGTCCGTCATCTCTGTCAAGTCCAGCATTTATCACATTTAGCCTAGCCGTGATTCTGGCGCACCGGTTGCTCCGTTCTCTCTCGGATCTACTCGTATGAAGTGTATCTGCGTGTCATGACGCACGGAGAGTCAAGTAATTGACTCTTGATAATCTAGTTTAAGAGGAACTATGCAATCATTCTGGCAAGACCTGCGCTATGGCGCGCGAATGTTGCTCAAGCAGCCGGGCTTCACGTTGATCGCTGTGATCACCCTAAGCCTGGGCATTGGTGCGAACACGGCGATCTTCAGCATTGTCAATGCGGTTCTCCTGCGCCCGCTGCCATACAAAGCGCCTGAGCGCCTGGTGATCCTGGAAGAGCATTACGGTGCGGGGGGCATGTCGCCGTCTTATCCCAACTTTGTCGATTGGCGCGATCAGAACACTGTCTTCGATTCAATAGTGGCGGTGCGTCCGAATGAGAGTTTCAACTTCACGGGCGCAGGCGAACCGGAACGCTTGCAGGGACGGCTCGTCTCGACGGAGTTTTTCGCCACCCTGGGGATCAAGCCGCTACTGGGGCGAGACTTTCTCGCGGAAGAGGATCGCCCGGGCGCTACTCCGGCAGCGATCCTGAGTTACGGATTCTGGCAACGAAGGTTCGGTAGTAATCCAGGCGTCATCGGGCAGCAGCTCACACTCAACAATCAAAGCTTCACCGTCGTCGGGATTACTCCGCCGAATTTCCAGTTTGGAGAGCAAGCCGACGTCTCTGTGCCTATCGGTCTCTCGTCGGAACGCTTTAGACAGCGCGGCAGAGACCCGGGAACTGGCGTCATCGCACGTTTGAAACCGAACGTGTCGAAGGGGGAAGCGGAGACGGAGCTGAATATGATTGCCGCGCGTCTGGAACAACAGTATCCAGAGAGTAACAAAGGGCGGCGTGTGCGCCTCACGCCTCTGCACGAAGGCATTGTCGGTGACATCCGACAGCCTCTGTTGATTTTGTTGAGCTCCGTCGGCCTGGTCCTGGTGATCGCCTGCGCCAATGTCGCCAATCTCTTGCTCGTCCGTTCGTCTACGCGGCGAAAGGAGATGGCGGTGCGCATCGCGCTTGGCGCCAGCCGTCGAGCGCTCATTCGTCAACTGCTGACCGAGAGCGTCCTCCTGGCCGCGTTGGGCGCCGCGTTGGGAATTCTACTCGCGCTTTGGGGCACGAGTTTTATTGCATCCCAATTGCCTGTGGGCATTCCGCGCTTGCAGGAAGCCCAGGTTGATGCGCCGGTGTTGGTCTTCACACTCGCCCTTTCGCTCCTGACCGGGTTGCTCTTCGGCCTGGCTCCGGCGTTGCAAGCCTCACGGCCGAATCTGACTGAAGGGTTAAAGGAAGGGGACCGGGGTTCGTCCGGGCGCCGTCAGCGCCTGCGCGGCGCGTTGGTGGTCGGCGAAGTCGCCCTGACGCTGACGCTGTTAGTTGGCGCTGCTTTGCTCATTCAGAGCTTCCGGAGAGTGCTACAGGTTGACCCGGGCTTTAATCCGCGTAATCTGCTCACGATGCAGATCTCCGTCAATAACCGCGACGGCAGCCAGGTAGCTGACTTCTTTGAACAGTTGCAGCAGAAAGTCCGGAGCCTGCCTGGCGTCAAATCGGTCGCAGTCTCGAACGGACTTCCATTTGGTGTGGCGAACCACCCGACTTTCATCATTGAAGGCCGACCGGACCATGAGAATAAACCGACCAGCATTCGCTACACTGTGAGTCCCGATTACTTCAAGACAATGGGCATTGGATTGATAAAGGGCCGTGTCTTCACCGGGCAGGACACGCGAGACAGCCCCCGGGTGGTCATCATTGATGAAGTGCTCGCCCGTTTTGCTTTTCCCAGTGAAGACCCGCTTGGAAAGCGATTGAAGCAGGGTCCCGACTCGCCGAGTTTTGAGATTGTGGGCGTCGTTCAGCACGTCGAACATGACAGCCTCGATGGTCAAATCCCAGCCTCAGCCCAGTTTTACACCAATTTCAATCAGATTTCCCTGGAGGTACTGCCAAACAATGTCCGCCGCATCAATCTGTTGACGCGCACCGAGGTCGAACCGTTGAGTCTCGCCTCAGGGGTGCGCCGCGAGATTGCGGCTTTGAATAAAGATCAGGCGGTCTTCAACGTGCGCACGATGGAGCAGATTGTGGCGCAATCGGTAGTGGCTCGGCGTTTCTCCATGCTGCTGCTCACCGTCTTCGCGATCGTTGCGCTCGCGCTTGCCAGCCTCGGGATTTACGGGTTGATGTCCTACGCGGTCGCGCAGCGGTCACGTGAAATCGGCGTGCGGATGGCACTCGGCGCGCAAAGCGGCAACGTGCTCAGATTGGTGATTGGGCAGGGAATGAAGCTGGCTCTCGCCGGTGTGGCTCTTGGCCTGGTCGCGTCGGTTGCGTTGACGAGGACGATCAAGAGTCTGCTCTTCGGCGTAAGCGCCACGGATCCGGCCACATTTGCTGCAATAGCGATGCTGCTGGCAGCGGTGGCACTGCTGGCCTGTTGGATTCCGGCGCGACGGGCGACGAAAGTAGATCCAATGGTTGCGTTGAGATTCGAGTAGAAAACCCAAGTGCCTATTAACCTTCAAGTATGTCTTTAGGTCCACATAAAAAATTACCCCTAAATTTAGGATTTTGGAGTACATTGCGATCGCTTCGACAGAAATCCCGGTATCGAACGAAGGGGGGCACCGACGACCCAGATGGGCTTAAACAGGCGATAAGCAGATACTTAAAGCATCAAAGTGCTCGATGCGGATTAGTCTACAGCGCGGGACTGAAACTATGCACCTTGCCTTTGACCGGGGTTGCAGACTTTTAATCTGGAGGTCGTTGACGTTCAGGCGTTAGTAATTTCAGGTTACTTGACGACGCCTTTGCCTTGCTCGACTGTCAGGAATTGATCGACCCCTTGAATCCGGAACCTCTCGGCCTTCCCGTTCGCCCAGCGGACTTCGAGTGCGTCCGCTTTAGTTGCCGCTCCCAGGCCGAAATGCAGGCGCAGATCAGATTGGGAATAGAAGCTTCGCCCGCTGGCTACTTCCGCGCGCAACCGCCGGCCCTGAATCTCACAGAACACTGTCGTCCCAATCGCGTCACGCGGGCACCTCTGCGCCGGGTCGCCGACCAGCTTAACGGTTAGCCAGTGGCCGGTCTTATTTGCTCCGTCATTGCGCAGCAAAGCGGGTGCATCATCCACGGCGCTGAGAAGGATATCAATGTCGCCATCATTATCGAAATCGCCCACACTGCAACCGCGCGCACTACGCGGCGTGTAGAGTGCCTCGCCGGCGCTGGAGCCCACTTCGTGAAACTTGCCCTGTAGATTGCGGAATAGGAGCAGGCGTTGTTTGTAGGTCGTCCCCCAACTCGGCTCGTCAATGTTGGGATAGATGTGCCCGTTGGCGACGAGCAGATCGAGTCGGCCATCATTGTCGTAATCGAAAAAGTTGGTTCCCCAGCCGAGAAATGGGATCGTGATTTCGCCGAGCCCGGCCTCAAAGGTGGTTTCGGTGAAGTTTCCGCTACCCGCGTTGTGATAAAGCACGTTCGAATCATCTGCAAAGTTGGTGCGATGAATGTCATCGCGTCCGTCACCATCGTAATCGCCAATGGCCACTCCCATACCGGCTTGCTCGCGCCCATTGTCGTTGAATGCAGTTCCGGACGAGTAGCTCACATCCTCGAAAGTCCCGTCTCCATTATTATGATAGAGGTAGCTTGGTCTCGAATCATTGGCGACGTGTAGATCGAGCCGGCCGTCATCATCATAGTCAAACCACGCCACTGCAAATCCGTAAAGTCCTGCCGTGTCTGACACGCCGGCCTTTACGCTGACGTCAGAGAACGTCCCGTCACCATTGTTGTGGAATAGATGATCCGCCTCGCCTTCAAGTCCGCGCGGCCCGCACATGACGCGCTGGCCGCGATAGACGCAATAGCCCAGGCCGACGGCATATGAGGCACCCATCCCGACGGAGGATTGCTTTTCTTCCGACTTTGATTTGCCGGCTTGTGTGCTTTCCGGCACAGGTTGAGTCGCAGCCGGGGGTGGATTCTTACTATCAAACTTGACATAGCCGGCGACGAACAAATCGAGTAATCCGTCGCCATCATAATCTCCAAAAGCACAACCCGAGGACCAGCCGCCGAGCGCAACGCCGGCCTGCTCGGCGATGTCTGTGAAGGTACCTCTGCGATTATTGCGATAGAGTCGGTTTTGCCCGAAGTTGGTCACATAAATATCTTCCCATCCGTCATTATCGAAATCGCCAATGCACACCCCCTGCCCCCAGCGTTCATTGGCGACACCGGCTTTTTCGGTGACATCTGAGAACGTTCCGTCACGATTATTGCGATAGAGCGCAGCCCTCGGCGCTTTTGTCTTCCCGCGCATGGCCTCGAGCGTCGAACCATTGAGAAGGTATATGTCCTGCCATCCATCACCGTCAAAATCGATAAGTGCGCAACCCGAGCCGGGCGCCTCGATTATGTAGTCCTTCGCCGGTGTGCCGGAGACAAAACGGAACCCGGCGAGTCCGGCTGCTTTGGTTACTTCCGTAAACCGCACACCCCTGGCCGCAGCATTGGCGGGCAATGGTGTCGCCGCGGTGGGAGGAATAACTTTTTGCCCCACTGACGAAGCCGGCTGCTGTGTGAGCACGAGCAATAGTCCCAGGAGTTGTTTCAATTGAAGCAGCAAATACATTGCGAGAAAGCCGACGCTATTTCACGATGCCAGATGCAACTCTTGTTCATTCAGAGCGAGGCATTATACTCCTGAAGAACGGTGGGCGGCCGAGTTGTATCCTCGATCCCAAGAGCCTGTTCAGCAACAAACTAAACGCTTTGCGGCTCCTGGATATCCCTGAGTCTGATAACGAACTAACTTAAACATAACACTTATTATCAGACGCAGAATTGCTACGGACCTTCGCTTTGTGTTTAAGCCTCTTTATTGAGTCTACTTAAATGAAAACTGGAACCTTGGTGAGCACCTACCCGCCCTTCTGCATCGCCGTGATATCCTCGAGCAGCAACTTCTCGT
>Ga0068859_100006762_pt1 | contig 11645 bp, 10 predicted proteins | sample KBSSwiS22_FD_66585 | JGI IMG/M metagenome (GOLD analysis project Ga0068859, IMG submission 66585) | Switchgrass rhizosphere microbial communities from Kellogg Biological Station, Michigan, USA - KBS Switchgrass S2-2 | ecosystem: Host-associated > Plants > Roots > Rhizosphere > Soil ... | reverse complement strand
ACGCGAAATGGAAAATGCTTATCTGAAGGCGCTCAAACGTCCGGAGAACCTAATTTTCGTGAGGGACCAGGGTGCTGCCTGGGATCTATTTACGATTGGCGCCTATCGTGATCTGAAACACTTTGCGGAAAGCGCCGGCATTCCTGAAACAGACCAGGAAGCAGCGGCAAAGGCAGCCGGGTTCGAAGCAGCTAACCGTATTGGTCCATACCTCCGCACCCTGATTAGTCTGCATCACGACACGCTGGCGGTAAGCGTGAAGTAGTCACAATGCGGATTCCAGTAGTTACTGAAACTGGCCGGGGCCGATTTCCATTCCGATAGGAATCACCTCATCTAACGGCAGACCGGCGCGCGTCGCGTGTTCTCGGCAAGCTTCTGCGCTCGGCGCCTCAAATTCGCAAAAAGAATGCTGGCCGTCGGCGGTGATGTGGCTCCGGATCCATTCCATCCCCATTTGATCACAGGTCGAGATCACGTTTTTGCCAATTGCTTGCAATTGCTCGGATGTGAGCGGGGGTAGTGTGCGGCTAACGATAAATCGTGGCATCGGTTGTTCTCCTTGGCGGATGCTTCATTCGGATTGTGCGTACAATCTTACGCTGCAAGCGGATTGTCAAGAACTCGAAGGCTTGGTTGATTCCTTACCAGGGAGAGTCGCATGTGGACACGTCAGGTGATGTCTTGATTTTAAGGTGTTTCTCCGCGGTCCTCAGAGATACACAACGCAGCAACGCTGATAGATCGCACCTCACATGGGAGCGACAGAGTTCGACATTTTGATGAAACCAACTCAAAAATGCCGCCGTACTAATCTCTCGACTAAAGCAGATCACCAACAAGCTGGTCCGCAATTCTGAATTCTGAATTCTGCTATGCGTTTCTGAATTCACAATCGCGTTTTCTGAATTCTCCAACAATTTATTGAAGAGACTACGAGGACCGTCATAATGATCCGAACATTTGTTCTGTTGCTACTAACAGTTCCCACTGCAATGGCCCAGGCTACCTTTCACGGTGATGCTGCTCGCACCGGAGTTTATCCAGCAGCCGGGCCGCTGCAACTAAATGGAACGAAGTGGACCTTCAAAACTGACGGACCAATCATTGGCTCTCCCGCAATCGCCGACGGTGTGGTCTACATCGGCAGCACTGACGGCAATTTGTACGCAGTTGATCAAGAGACCGGAAAGCAGAAGTGGAAGTTCAAAACATTCGCTTCGCGACAAGTCACTTCGACTCCAACGATCGCCAATGGTCTGGTTTATTTTGGCGCCTTTGATGGAATTCTTTACGCCGTCGATGCTCGAACGGGCACGGTGAAATGGACCTTTGTAGCCGAGTATGAACGACGATTCGAAGGCAAACGGTTGCACGGCTATCCGTCGGGCTTCCAAACCATTCCTGATTCATGGGACATCTACACCTCTTCCCCGGCGATCTACAACGGTCGAATCTATATCGGCAGCGGCGACGCAAATGTTTACTGCGTCGATGCGCTGACTGGAATTCTGCAATGGAAGTTTGCCACTGGTGACATCGTCCATGCCTCACCCGCAATTGCGAACAATACGGTCTACATCGGTAGCTGGGACAGCTATCTCTACGCGCTTGACGCAGAAACGGGCCAGGAGAAATGGCGCTTTAAAACCGGTGAAGATACCTACATCCGCAATCAACAAGGTTTTCAATCTTCGCCTGCGGTAGCCGACGGAACTATCTATGTGGGCTGCCGAGATGGACATCTTTATGCAGTCGATGCCGTGACTGGTCGTAAACGTTGGGACTATCCAACTAATAAAGGCTGGGTCAATAGTACGCCGGCGATACGCGGCGGCGTGGTCTATGCAGGAACATCGGATGGCTACAGGTTCTTTGCGCTTGACGCAAAAACGGGGCGGTTGAAATTCACACTGGACGCAAAGGGAGCCGTGTTCTCTTCTCCCGCACTCGCCGGCGATCTTGTTTACTTCGGTGTATCGAACGGGCGGCTGCTGGCGGTTGATGCGAAATCGGGGAAACTGATGTGGGACTTTCAGACTGAAGGCTCGAAGCAGGATCCGTTGAAGATGTTGAAGCCTGACGGAGGTTTGAACAACGAAGCGATCTATGCACGTTATTTTGGCGACTACCAGGACATGGTGCTCGCGTTCTATCGGGTGTTCTCGGTTGGTGCAATCTGGTCTTCACCGGTCGTTGATAAAGGGGTGGTCTACTTTGGGAGTACGGATGGGTCGTTGTATGCGATTCAGTGAAGCGGCGCATCTCACCCGGAAGGAGTGCTCTTCGCACAAAATCACAGGATCACGACCATTGTTCCTTCAGGGATTTGATCGTAGAGCTTCTGAATGTCGTAGAGGTGCATCACGACGCAGCCCCAGGAAAGATGACGCGGGCCGCTATTATCCCACTCTTTGATCCAGCCGTGGAAACCGATGCCCCCGCCGAGCTTCGTGCTTTCGAGTGTGGCGGCTCGCTTTTCCCAGGCAGCAGTAATGGCGGCTTGCTGCAGCGCTGAGATCATTTGTTGCGCGGCCGCTCGGTTAGCGTCGTATTTGTTTGGGTAGTTTATCTTGATCCAGTGCCCACCATAGTACGCCCCGTATGCTCCGTCGAAATTACCGCGATGTTTTCGAATCACGAAGTACATACCTTTCGGAGTCTTGTTGTCTCCTTCGACGAGCTTCTGGCCCTTGCCCTGACCAAAACTCACGTCGTACTCCTGATTCAAGGAGCCCGATTGATAGAACCTCGCTTTGTAACTCTCCTGGTCGACGACGATCAGGTTCGCTTCTTTTTGCGGCACGAAGAGTTTGCGATGACCGTCAATGAACGCGCTGGGCTCGGCATAATGTTCCCTGACCCATGCTTCATTCCTGCCGTTTGACGACGGCCAGTAAGTTGGCGAGAGGCTTTCGTCCCAACGCAGCTCCAGGTGTAGGTGCGCAGCGAAGAGTTTGTCGGGATCCTGGCCGACAGTTGCTATTACCTGACGGCGCTGCACGACGGCGCCTTCGTTTACCTTGATCTCGTTTAGGTGAGCGTAGAGAGAAATAATCTTGCGGTGCTCGTGATTCTCGTAGAAGTGATGTTCGATAGTTATGACATTGCCCCACAAGCGGCCGCAGTTTTGTGCAAACGCGACGCGGCCGTTTGCGACTGCATGAACGTCCTGGCCCAAATCGGTGTTACCGCCGCCGTTGCCGTTCCAGTCCTCGCCTGTGTGTATGCCGAGCTCGTAGTTTTCTGCAAAGTGAGTGGCGATGCGCCAGCCGCGATATTCGATTCCGGTCGCGACATCCTTGTATGGGCCGCTGGCGTTTGCGTCGCCCACGGGAAAATCGAAACCGTCGGCTGGTGGGAGGTCAGTGTTCAGGTAGTTGTCGAAGACGTTTGACGAAGTTCGCTGCTGATGTGGCGGGTTACTCGTGGTGGGCCGCTGGCACGCTTGAACGCAGATAGTGACGAGAATCAGAACGGCCAGTGAGAACTGTTTGCATTTCCTCACGCGCAACTCATTACTTCCAGCAATCTTGGTATTCGTCATCGGCACAAAGAGGATTCAAATCGATCCAAGGCTCTGTGCGAGAAGGGATTTTCCCCGCTTAAGACTTTTTGTGCAAAGCCATTCGTCATTCTAAAACGCTTCTACTGCGAACGTTGTACTGCAACCATGAGACTCGCGCCCAGATGCTTCTTAAGGTATAACCTTTACTCAAACCCCTATGAATTTCTACTCTCACGACACTTACGGTGAGCGCGTTGCCGGCGTTTACGACGACTGGCACTCTGATTACGATCCAAGCACGATCGATATGCTGGCTGAGTTGGCCGGTGACGGCCGGGCGTTGGAGTTGGGGATTGGTACGGGGCGAATCGCTTTACCGCTCTCAGCAAGAGGCGTCGAAGTTCATGGAATTGATGCGGCCGTCTCGATGATTTCGCGTCTGCGCGCAAAACCCGGCTCCGAACAAATAACCGTCACTCAAGGAAACTTTGCTGAGATTGCGGTTCAGCAGGAGTTTGCTTTGGTCTATGTAGTCTTCAACACTTTCTTTTCGTTGTCGACTCAGGACGAGCAAGTCCAATGTTTTCGTAATGTCGCTGCCCGTCTGTCTGCCGGCGGATGTTTTCTTGTCGAAGCTTTTGTTCCGGACCTCACTCGTTTCACGGGCGGTCAAGTAAATTGGGCCACGAAGGTGTCGACAGATGTGGTTGAGCTGGACGTGGGCCGACACGATCCTGTTACGCAGTCCGTGGTTAGTCAGAAAGTCGTCATGACCGACGGAATTGTACGCTTGTATCCACTGCAAATCCGTTATGCGTGGCCAGCGGAGTTAGACTTAATGGCGCAACTCGCCGGCCTGCGTTTGCGCGAGCGTTGGAGCGGTTGGAAGCGTGAACCGTTTACAGCGCAAAGCACGAAGCACATTTCGATATACCAGTGATGAAGTGGATTCCCTGGCGAGAAGAGTCATCAGCCAGGTAATTGTGCCGTCGTTCCTATTGAGGTGTCGCCGAGTCCGTTACCTGACGATCTTCGGAATTAGCACCACTATCAACGCACGATCGTTGATAGTCGCCGTGCCCACCACCACTTTCTCTCCGTCTTTCAGATTAAGCGCCGTCTGCACTCGACCGCGAATCCCTTCTCCCGAGAGTGTAAAGGTGAAGTCCTGTATCTGAATTGCCTGAGCACCCGACGCACCCGGCACAAATGAGAGTTGGTTAACATAGTATTCGTATTGAGCTGTGGTCGTGCCTGTTTGCGCGCCTGGAATCTGCGCCAAACCACTACCGGTGAGAGCTCGATTTGTTTCCGTTAGTCGCTGCAAGACGGAAGTAACCAGCTCATAATTCTTATAGGCAAGCGTGCCCCGCAACTCAGTGATGACGTCCTTCAACTCGGCCGGAGTCTCTGCACCCGGCGTGGTGAGAGTCCGGTTCGATGCCAGTAATACGTGCATATGCATCTGCACACTGGATGGAGGCGCGGCCGGTGTATCGAGACGTTTGATAGCCTCTTCGATGGTCGCGACGTTCTCTGGAAAATCTCGGACCGTAAGGGTATTGAACTCATTATTGGCCGAGATGCCTGCACCCTTAAACCCACTGCCGAGTTGACGCAGAACATTTGCGAGACTGCTCGGCTCACGGTACTTAACCTCAAAAATCTTACTCTTGAACTGTCGTTCGGTGACGAAGTCGTCTTTTGGCTTCTCCGGCGAAGCGCTCGGCTGTTGTGCAATTACTGCCGGTATGACGATTAAGGTGACGACAAGTGATGTCAGTGACTTCGCGATAAAACTCAACATGAGAATCTCCTTCTATAGGCCTTTCGAACCGTCCGTTCCGTCAGTACCAGGACGCTGACCGGGCAACCAGATGATGCGTATATTTCGATCGCTTGTTTGTATTTCTACCCGCACCGGTCCCGCATCTGATGATGGTTGCGAGACACCGACCGCGCGTTGAATCACACGGTAGTTTGATGAGGGCTCTACCTTTATAGCCTGCGCCAACTCCCGCGTAAGGTTGGTAGCGACTACACCATCGTTTGCTTCTCTCTTGCGAGTGATTAGGCGACGCGTGGTAGCCATACGGACTTGCGTTTTGTTTGGAGACGAAGACGAACCCGCCGACTCATTACTCTGCTCTGATCGAACCTCAGCACCAGCTTGTTTCGGCTCTTCGGTTCGAACAGCAACCTGGTGGTCTGTTGGCAGTCGGCGCAAAACGTTGCGACTGAAGTATAGAGCAGTCACTGAAATCGCAAGCAGTAGCGCCGCTGCTGCCCATCTCATCCGTGGCTGGACCAACGGTAAAAACAACCGCGAGAAGATGCCGGGCCACACGCGTGGATGAGACTCTCGCGCAATCTCAGTGAGAACTTGCCTGCGGAGACGCGTGTAAATCTCATCGCTGAATACGGGACCTTCGTACCCTTGCAGCAACTGCCTGGCCCCAGCGTATTCATCTGCGACAACGCTGCATTCTGTACAGGACTGCAAGTGACCTGCAACCAACCGCGATTGTTTTTCATCCAGATCGCCGCCAACATAGAGTGGCAACAACGGCTCAACATTCTTACAGTTCATTCGACCGTCGCTCCTCTCTTTTTCAGATATCGTCCGCAGTACACTCGGATCTTCTGCCTTGCGGAACTGATCTGAGAGCGCACAGTCGTAGCCGTCGAGCTCATGATGTGTGCTACTTCCTCCGTACTCAAACCCTCGAGATCGCGAAGCAAGATGGCCGCGCGTTCTCTCTCAGGCAGGGTCGCGATGGCCCTCATTATCAGTTCACGCTCCTGCACGCGAATTAGAGTTTGTTCAGCATCCGCCCGGTCGTCGCAAACCACCAAAGCTGCCTCATGGCCACCGTTTTCCAGCGAGATGAATTGAGTATCGTATTGTCGACGTTTCTTCGCGATATCGCGGCAGACGTTCAGTGTAATCTGATATACCCAGGCGAAGAACGGCTGATCCTGTTTGAAGCGTCCCAGGTACTTGTACACCCTGAGAAATACTTCCTGGGCAGCATCACGAGCGTCGGCTTCATTCCCCAACATCCGCCACGTCATCTGCATTACCCGTTTTTCCGAGTGCTTCATAATCTCTTCAAAAGCGGCCAAGTCCCCCGCGGCAGCGCACTCAATGAGGCGAGCCAGCGATCTCGGAATTTGAGTCGGAACAATTTCAGGCAACCGTTTATCAGAAGCGACGCCGAAATTGTGGGCCTCGATTGTTGCCTCTGGACTCATCTACCTCTCACCTATATCTACTTGCACAGACAGAAAAGCGTTGAGAATAATTTTGGTCATCGGGAAAGCTTTGCACAAAAGAGTAGTATTGGGTGCGTTTTCTTCTCAGTGTGACTCTGCGGTCTGTGCGTTGAAATGCCCTTTAACCGCAGAGCACGGGTAGTTAGCGTTAGACTCACTTTCGAAAAAGCGAAAAGTTCCGTTTTACTGGGCGATCTCACTTACACAAAACTCCGGGCGGCGGTGTTTGGCTAGCGGAACACCTCTGCCACGCGTCTTTCACGCTTGAGACTACATCGAGGAAATATGAGGATATTGATAAACTTCAAAGCATCAGGCTTAGTCGCACTCATTATCACAGTGACCGTTCTGGGCCAGGCTTTATTTGTCCGGGCTACAGGCCCGCATACGGCGAACCAAACGGAGCAGCCATCCGACGCAGCACGGATTGGCCATTTTGAAACAGTGCTCGAGAGCCTGCGACAAGACCTGAAAATACCGGCGTACTCCGCTGCCATCGTGAAAGATCAAAAAGTGATTTGGGCGAAGGGTTTTGGCTATGCAGATGTCGAGAATAAGATTCCAGCGACCGAACATACCGCCTACCATCTCGCTTCGCTGACCAAGACGTTTGCTTCTACGATTCTGATGCAGTTAGTCCAGGACGGAAAGGTCAAGCTGGACGATCCCGTTTCGAAGTACGGCATCGTGCTCGAGAGCGATGGTGTAATTAGAGTGCGCCACTTGTTCTCCCACACTTCCGAGGGAAACCCAGGCGAGCATTACAGCTATAACGGCAATCGCTTTGCTGAACTGGATAAAGTGATCCAGCGGGCCAGCGGACGGTCGTTCGGCGAACTTCTAATCGCCAACATTCTCGATCCTCTCGGCATGAATGAAACGGCGCCGAACGTGCCGAAGATCGTCAACACGCGATCGCCAAACCCAGACCCGGCGGCAGATGCCGAAGTGAAAACCGCAGTTATGGATATCGTTGCGGGCTACAATTCCAGTAACGTTGAGCAGATTGAGCGACGTCTTGCCCCACAGCAAAACCGCTTTCGCGGCGAGGGAGGGTTCTTAACTTCTTTTGTTGATGCCTCGGAATTAAGACAAGCATTCCAAACGGGTTTCAAGGTGAACATGGAGGTCCACAACCTCGAGGTCGCGGTTTACGGCAACAGCGCCATCGCAACCTTTTTCGCGGGCACGACTATCACCGCTCCCAATCGGCCACCGCGCACTGAAGGTCCGTGGAGGTGTTCGTACTTCTGGAACAAACAAGATGGCGGTTGGAAACTCGTTCATGCGCACCAGTCGCCATTGGGCGGAGCCGTGATTACGGAAAAGCACCAGCAAAGATTCGACACCGTCGTAAAGATGTTGGCCCAGCCTTATGCGCTTGATCGCGAATTTAAGATCACGAAGATCAGTTACCCGCAGGGGTTCAGCACTTCCGCCGGTTTGATCTCGACAGTTCTGGACATGGCGAAGTATGACATTGCGATCGATCAGAACAAGTTTCTGACCAAAGAAACGCAGCAACTTGCTTTCACGCCAACTATGTCAACCAAAGGTGAGTCACTGCCCTACGGGTTGGGTTGGTTTACGCAGAACTACAAAGGCACGAAGCTGCTTTGGCATTACGGCTACTGGACCGGCAACTCATCGTTTATTTTGAAAGTGCCCGAGCGAAACATGACCTTCATCATCATGGCAAACTCTGACAACCTGAGCCGTCCGACCGACCTGGGCGCAGGTGATGCACTAACCTCTCCGGTGGGCATGGCTTTTTTGAAGACGTTCATTTTCCCTGAGAAGTTCGGAGAGGCCATCAGCGACATTAGTTGGAACGCCCCGGTGTCAGAGTTGAAGAGTCAGCTAAACGCTCTGGCGGAAAAACCGTATGCTGAGCTCTACCGTAAAGACCTGGTTTCAAAGTTCCGGATCTATCAAAGCGTGGGGCGCGCAGGCGAGGCCGCGGAGTTGATGAAAACGTATGGGACGCTCTATTCCCAGCCCATGCCCGGTGATCTGGTGAAGCTGCCATTGATCGCGCAAATCGTTCAGGTGCTGGACAACGAAGATAAGACTGTCGCGTTTAGTTTACCGAGTAGCCAGAACGTGCGTATTTTCGCCATAGGCGAGGGTCAGGGCGGGGAGATGTTTGACTACGGTTGGGTTGAAAACGACAAAGGGTCACGGGTGTGGGAGATGCAAGAGGCCACGACTGCACATGCAGGTGGTGCCGGTAAGAACAGAAAAGTTGATGCGGTAATTACTCTCGCTGCGGGAAACTACAAGTTGCGATATAAATCAGACGATTCGCACGCGTTCGACCACTGGAACAGTCTGCCGCCAGACATAAATTTCTGGGGAATTGCCGTCTATAAGAAATGAATGGAGTTTCGTAAATCGTAACCCGCGCATCCCGGGAAACATCGATCGTCCGACTTGCGGCAACTAAAGTAGTGATGTCCTGATCATCACATTCGCGCTCTCATCCGATTTCTTGTCGCATGGGACGCAGAGTTCGTTTCAGTCGCACGCCGCTGAAAGTTGCTGAGTCGAAGCCAATGCTCAAGAGTCGACGTCAAGCCGTAATCCCCCTCTTTCTGGCAATAGTGTTCTTGATGACTCTGTTACCCGGCGTGGGCCAGCAACGACTCTCAGGCTTTGACCCCCGTGGCAATCCCAGATCTTCTCGCCCAACACAGTTGCCAACCGGTGCTGAGCACCCGGGAGAGTATACGTTTGCACGGATTGTCTACGACTCGCCTCACTCGCCATATAACGCCTGGTTCGGTGGAGCGTGGCGCGTCGATTATCCAGAGGCGGACGTGAATTTCATGGAAGGCATTCACTTGTGGGCGGGGACTAATCTGTTCCTATCGTCGAGCCCGATCCATCTGCGCGCCACTGATGAGCAATTGTTCAACTATCCATTCGCGTACATCGTTGAGCCCGGCCACATGGAACTGTCCGACGAGGACGCTGCAGCTCTGCGCGAGTACCTGATGCGGGGTGGCTTTCTGTTTCTGGACGACTTTCACGGCGAGATCGAATGGCAGCATGCAAAAGAACAAATCAAAAAGATCTTTCCTGAGTACGAGATCAAGGACTTACCGCTCACGCATCCGATTTTCCACAGCTTCTATGATCTGGACCAGGTAATCCAGGTCCCTGGCGTGGCCGCGTTGGTTCAAGGGGTGACGTATGAAAAGGGCGGAGTGACGCCCCATTACATGGGCATCGAGAACAAAAACGGGCGTCTGATGGTATTCCTCACCCGTAACTGTGATCTGGGCGACGCATGGGAGTGGATCAATGATCCGCGTTACCCCGCTCAATACGGTCTGATTGCTTATAAGATAGGCATCAATGTTGTCGTCTACGCAATGAGCCATTAGCGTTGTGGGCGACGCAACTGATCAGGGTTCCCTACATTCCAGAGTCTCACCATATCCAATTCTGGCCGCTAACAAATGCACGGGTCTTCAGTCTCGAGTATCTTGTTTCTTACACAAGAGACACATAGTACTGGCCGGCAATATTTCTGGCCCCAAACCTTGACAGCAAGGGATCGCAGGCATAGTCTTCGCCTACACTAAAAGCTGCAATTCAACCTCTCAACGCCCGGTCGCGTTGATGACCGCTATTAGGATCCGATCGTGATCAGCGAGGATCGATACACAAACGGGACTGCTTAGATTTAAAGGAGACGACATGACAACGGCAGCGAATCAAAAACGTGAAATTGGTGTCGCAACGGTAGACATGAAACTAGAGGTAATAGTCCTCCCAGTGGCGGACGTCGAACGCGCAGAGCAGTTCTACCGCAGGCTGGGGTGGAGACAGGATGTTACGCCACCAGGCTCCGGCGTACTCCAATTCACGCCACACGGATCTGCTTGCTCGATCCAATTCGGCAAGAATCTCACCTCGGCCTCCCCCGGGTCGGCGCAGCGAACATACCTGATTGTCTCTAACCTCGAGAATGCCCGGAACGAGTTACTTGCGGCGGGCATCGAGGTGAGCGAGATCTTTCATCTGGCTCCGAACGGTTTCGCTAGCGGGCCCGATCCTGAACATGGCACCTATCGATCGCTTGCCACGTTCAGTGATCCCGACGGCAACACCTGGCTCTTACAGGAGATCACGACCCGGCTTCCCGGCCGCATTGATTCAGGTGTGACTTCCTTCGGGTCCGCAACCGATCTCGCAAACGCGATGCGACGCGCAGAGGCCGCCCATGGCGAGCACGAGAAGCTAACGGGACAAAGAGACGAGAACTGGTCCGACTGGTACGCCGAGTACATGGCAGCCGAGCAGTCGGGAACACAACTGCCGACATAGAGCAACTCCATATCCTCAACGCGTAATCAAAACGATGGCTGAAGAGACTAAAATCATCGTCAGTCCGGAGGTTTTCGTGAACGCGATGATCGGTGTGGACAGCTTCTGACGTACATGCATCGACAGCTCATTATTTTCGCCGCGTTGCTATTCATTGTCGCAATCGCGATCGTGGCGATTGGATACGCCACGGGCACTGGACCACTCGGCGTCTTGAGCAACGGCATTTCACGTATGACGGCTGGCGAACAGATGATCCCTTCTCGAACTCTGACTGAAGAAACCAAAGCGCCAACGGCGCCGGAACTCTCGAGTGGACCCTGGATCAACTCCGACCCGCTCACCTTGAAGAGTTTGCACGGACGCGTGGTCTTGATCGAGTTCTGGACATTCGCGTGCTACAACTGCCGCAACACGGTGCCGACGGTTAAGAAGTGGGACGCCCAGTATCGTGACAAAGGGCTGACGATCATCGGCGTGCACACTCCCGAATCAGATCTTGAAAGCAATATCGACGATGTGCGCC
>Ga0068859_100006760_pt1 | contig 11646 bp, 13 predicted proteins | sample KBSSwiS22_FD_66585 | JGI IMG/M metagenome (GOLD analysis project Ga0068859, IMG submission 66585) | Switchgrass rhizosphere microbial communities from Kellogg Biological Station, Michigan, USA - KBS Switchgrass S2-2 | ecosystem: Host-associated > Plants > Roots > Rhizosphere > Soil ... | reverse complement strand
TTTCGCGAAAGCCTGGCCCAATGTGATGCCAACGTCCTCGACCGTGTGGTGAGCATCGATGTGCAGGTCGCCCTTGGCGGTCACGTCCAGATCGAGCATGCCATGGCGAGCCACCTGGTCGAGCATGTGATCGAGGAATCCCAGCCCGGTGGACAACGCCGCCTTGCCCGTACCATCGACATCGAGCTTGACGCTGATCTGCGTCTCGAGTGTATTGCGAGTGATTTGAGCTTGGCGCATGTTCACGTGTTTGGAGGCTTCAGAGAATAACATCGGCATTCGAGGCTCCAACCATGCATATCAAGCGGCGCACGGGACACTTGCGCACAGCGCTTCCAGAAACCTCTCGTTCTCCTCCGGCGCACCTACTGTCACGCGCAAACACTCGGCGAGCATGGGATGCGATCCGCTGACATTCTTGATCAGGATGCCGTGCGCCTTCAACGTCGCAAAGACGGTATTCGCATTTGCTACACGGAACAATATGAAATTCGCGTCGCTGGGGAAGGGTCGGATGCCATGCAAAGCAGCCAGACGTCCCAGCACGCGCGCGCGCTCGCTCCGTATCGCGGCTGCCTGCTTCTCCAGCAAATCACCGCGACTCAATACACATTCCGCCACTGTCTGCGTCAGCACATTGATATTATAGGGCAAACGCAGTTTGTCCAATTCGGCTAACCACTCCACCCGACCGATCAACAGCCCAAGGCGCAGGCCGGCAAGACCCAGCTTCGACAGAGTTCGCATCACCAACAGATTGGGATGGCGAGCGAGTTGCGGTAGCAAGCTTTTGCCCGCGAAAGCGTGATACGCCTCGTCGACTACGACCAGGCCAGGAGATACCTCTGCCACGCGCTCGACAGCCGCAGCATCGAACAGGTTACCCGTCGGATTGTTGGGATAGGCAAGAAAGGTCAGCGCTGGACGATGCGCGCGGATCGCCTCCTGCAACGCCGACAAATCGAGCCCGAAGTCGGCAGTCAGCGGAACGCCGACATATCGCAAGCCGACGAAGGCGGCGATCATGCGGAACATCACGAAGGACGGCTCCACACCCAGCAGAACTGCTCCCGGTTTGTTCACGGCTAAAGCCAGCATCTGGATCAATTCATCAGAGCCGTTGCCAAGCAGGATCTCCATGGCGTCGGGGATCTGCATGGCCTGGCGCAGGCGGACCTTGAGAGCTCGAGCAGTTGGATCGGGATAACGGTTGAGGCCGGCTTGCGCGGCAAGCCGGCCAATCTCCTGCGTGAGATCGCTAGGCAGACCATAGGGGTTCTCCATGGCATCCAATTTCACCATGCCGGTACTGTCCGGAACGTGGTAGGCAGCGATGCCGCGAATCTCTTCGCGAATTACCGAAGCCGGCGACTTATCCATGCACGCGATACTGCGCAGATTTGGCGTGTGCCGGCAAACCTTCGCCGGTAGCAAGCTCAACGGCGATGGCGCCAAGCTTGCGCGCACCCTCGCGCGAAACCTGGATCAAGCTCGTGCGCTTCTGGAAGTCGTACACACCGAGCGGCGAGGAGAAGCGGGCGGTGCCGGAAGTAGGCAGCACGTGGTTCGGACCAGCGCAATAATCGCCCAGCGCCTCGGAAGAATAACGCCCGAGAAAAATGGCACCCGCGTGTCGGATACGAGCAGCCCAGCGTTCGGGATCCTCGACTGATAGCTCCAGGTGCTCCGGCGCGATGCGGTTGGCGATGTCACACGCTTCGTCGAGATCACGCACTTGAATCAAGGCCCCGCGCGCCGTAAGCGATGCGGCGATGACGTCGCGACGGGACATTGCGTCCAGTTGATGCTCAATGCTGTCGGCTACCGCTCGTATAAAGCCGGCTTCTGGGGACAGCAGGATGGCCTGAGCCATTTCATCGTGCTCGGCCTGTGAAAACAGATCCATCGCCACCCAATCTGGATTGGTGTTGCCGTCGCAGATCACGAGGATTTCGGAGGGACCGGCCAACATGTCGATGCCCACCACACCGAACACTCGCCGTTTTGCCGCCGCCACATAGGCGTTCCCCGGTCCGACGATCTTGTCGACCCTGGGAACGGTGCGCGTGCCGTAAGCGAGGGCGGCAACAGCCTGCGCGCCACCGATCGCAAATACCCGATCCAAGCCGCACAAGGCCGCCGCCGCAAGTACCGTCTGATTGCGCTCCCCATTGGGCGTAGGTGTGACCATGACGATCTCCTGAACGCCCGCGACCTTGGCTGGCAGCGCATTCATTAGAACCGACGACGGATACGCTGCCTTGCCTCCCGGGACGTAGATTCCGACCCGATCAAGGGCGGTGATTTGCTGGCCTAAACGCGTGCCGTCGGCGTCGGTATAACTCCAGGATTGCGCAAGTTGACGCTCGTGGTAAGTGCGGATACGGCCAGCGGCTTCCACCAATGCCTCTCGACGCGCCCGCGTGAGGCTGCCGAATGCCGTTTCGAGTTCACCGCGCGGAATCTCCAGCGCGCTCATCGTGGCAACATCGACCCGATCAAGCTGGCGCGTATGATCCAACAGCGCGTCGTCGCCGCGCAGTTTCACATCCGCGAGAATCGCCGCAACCGCCTGGTCGATCGATTCGTCTTGCGTATTCTCGAATGCCAGCAGGCGCGCGAGCTGCGCATCGAAATCCGCGTCGCGCGTGCTGAGATGGCTAAGCCGCAGCATCGACAGATTCGCGCGCTGCTGCGCGGGCAAATGCCTCCAGCAAGGGCTGAATGGCTGCGCGTTTGAGTTTCAGAGCCGCCTGATTCACCACCAGCCTGGCGCTGATCGGCATAATCTCTTCGACCGCTTCCAGACGGTTCGCCTTCAGAGTATTGCCGGTACTGACCAAATCCACGATTGCGTCGGCCAAACCCACTAGAGGCGCAAGTTCCATGGATCCATACAGCTTGATGAGATCTACGTGCATGCCTTTGCCGGCAAAGTGCTCACGGGCAGTCTTGAGATATTTGGTGGCAACCCTGAGGCGCGCACCCTGGCGCACCGCCGCCGAGTAATCGAATCCTGTGGGCACGGCCACCATCATCCGGCACTTTGCGATTCCCAGATCGAGCGGCTGGTACAGGCCGTCGACGCCTTGCTCATGCAGCACATCCTTGCCTGCGACGCCCAGATCGGCAGCACCATAGCGCACGTAGGTCGGGACATCGGATGCGCGCACGATGATGATGTTCACGTCCGCGCGATCAGTGGACAGGATCAGCTTACGAGAGGCCTCCGGGTCCTCATCAGGGTGAATTCCGGCCGCTGCGAGGAGAGGTAACGTCTCGGTGAAGATGCGCCCTTTGGAAAGGGCGATGGTAATGCGGTCCACAGGAAGTCTCGTCAAAGCTCGATTCTACCGTACCCACTGCCGCACGGTGCGAACGCGATCCATTGCGGAAAAACGCGGACCTCCAACCGCCTCGGCGAATGCTAGCTCCCGACAACTTCTGCTTTGGCCATGCTGCCGCACGTAACCTGCCCAGGCCACGGGGCAAGGTTAGCCTGCACCGAAAGCTGTCGCCACATGGGCGATTCTTATCGCACGCCCTTATTCGCGCGTCGAGGGATGAACCTTTGGCTTCGGCCATGCTACCGCACTTAACCTGACCGAATCACGGTAGGTTAGCCTGCGCCGCAAGCTGTCGCACCTGGGTGAGTCTTTATCGCACGCGGCGTATTCGTGCGTCGAGGGATGAACTTTTGGCTTCGGCCGTGCTGCCGCACTTAACCTGCCCAAACCACGGGTAGGTTAGCCTGCGCCGAAAACTCAGCCAACTCGGCCGAAGATCTAGCGAACACGTCTGATTCTTGCGCCGAGTTGGCTGAGTTTTTCTTCGATGCATTCGTAACCGCGATCAAGATGATAGATCCGGTCTACCACTGTCTCGCCCTCAGCCACCAAGCCAGCCACCACAAGACAGGCGGACGCTCGTAGATCGGTGGCCATGACGCCTGCACCTGAGAGTGCTTGCGTGCCCCGTACCACAGCCGCATTTCCCTCCACCTCGATCTCAGCGCCGAGGCGGCGCAGCTCCTGCACATGCATGAAACGGTTCTCGAACACGGTTTCAGTGATGACGGATGTGCCCTCGGCGACGGTGTTAAGGGCCATGAACTGCGCCTGCATGTCGGTCGGAAACGCGGGGTAAGGCGCGGTGCGAACGCTTACAGCTTTGAGCCTCCCGTTACTGCGCAGACTGAGCCAATCCGGTCCGCGCTCCACGTGCAGACCGGCCTCTGTCAGCTTGGAGAGTACGGCATCGAGGATGTCTGAGCGGGTGTCCTTCAAACGAATCTCTCCGCCAGTGGCTGCCGCCGCGATCAGAAATGTTCCCGTCTCGATGCGGTCAGGCATCACGCGGTAGGTCGCAGCGTGTAAGGCCGATACCCCGTCGATGGTGATGACGTCCGTGCCCTGACCACGGATTCGTGCTCCCATCGCAACCAGACAGTTGGCAAGATCGACGACCTCGGGCTCGCGCGCTGCATTCTCGATAACGGTGGTGCCTTCGGCAAGCGTTGCCGCCATCATGATGTTTTCGGTACCTGTCACGGTAACGATATCCATCACAATGCGCACACCCCTTAGATGCTCGGCGCGAGCGTGGATGTACCCGTGCTCGATGTCGATGTGGGCACCCATGGCCTGCAAACCCTTGATGTGCTGGTCCACGGGCCGAGACCCGATCGCGCACCCACCCGGCAGCGAAACACGCGCTTCACCGAAACGGGCCACCAGCGGCCCCAAGACCAGGATTGACGCGCGCATGGTCTTGACCATCTCATAGGGCGCTACGCGATTGGACAGTTTCGCCGCCGTGAGACCCACTCCCAATCTTTCATCGAGCGAGACCTCCACTCCCATCTGTCCCAGCAAGGTTAGATTGGTCGTCACATCCCGCAGATGCGGGACGTTCTGCACACACAGCGTCTCACCCGTCAGGATCGAGGCGCACAAGATCGGCAGAGCGGCGTTCTTCGCACCTGAGATGCGCACTTCGCCTGCGAGCGGCACCCCGCCGCGTATGAGCAGTTTATCCACTAGTGCGGGGCCTTTTGCCAGTCTTCGGGTGCATAGGTCTGCATGGAGAGTGCGTGAATCTCCTCGCGCATGCGATCTCCCAGCGCCTTATAGACGAGTTGATGTTGCTGCACCCGGTTCTTGCCGCGAAAGGCTTCGCTCACGATCACGGCCTCGAAGTGATGGCCGTCCCCTACGACCTCCACATGCTGGCAAGCCAGCCCTTCCTCGATATAGCGCTTGACGTCTGCGGGCAGCACCAAGGTTGATTACCTCCAAGTGGAAAAGCGAAAAGCACTATTTTATCTGCATGAAAGGCCGGACAAGCGGCCTTGGATGGCAGACTCAGTGACGCAATTTGTACCCGGCCGCGAGCAACCGCAGATTCACCGCCGTCAATCCCAGTACGCAGCCGCTCACCACAGCAGCGCTAGCCGCAGGAGAAACATCGGCGACACCGAAGAAGCCGTAGCGAAATCCGTCGACCAGATAGAAGAACGGATTCAAGTGGGAGGCGACTTGCCATATCGGCGGCAAGGTATTCACCGAATAAAACACGCCCGCCAGAAACGTAAGTGGAATGATGACGAAATTCTGGAACGCCGCGAGCTGATCGAACTTGTCGGCCCAAATGCCTGCGATGATCCCCAGCGCACCCAGCATGCCCCCTCCCAGCAGAGCGAAAATGAGGGCCCAAAGCGGATGCTGCAGCGGCACATCAGCGAAATACAGCGTGACCAGCAGCACACCCAGCCCGACTACGAATCCGCGTACGATGGCAGCCAGTGCATAAGCCCCGAACATCTCCAGAGGAGATAGCGGCGAGAGGAGTACGAACACGAGGTTGCCGGTGATCTTCGACTGGATGATGCTCGATGAGCTGTTGGCAAAGGCATTTTGCAGGAGCGACATCATGGCCAGGCCAGGGATGAGAAAAGCGGTATAGCTCACGCCCGGGTAAACCTGTACGTGCGATGCCAGCGCGTGGGAGAAGATCAGAAGATACAGCAGAGCCGTCAGAATCGGGGCTGCGATGGTCTGGAAGCTCACTTTCCAGAACCGCAGCAGCTCCTTTTGCAAAAGGGTGAGAAAGGATGGCATCAGTGCCTTCTCATCATCTGCACGAACACGTCCTCCAGATCCGCCTGCATCACTTCCATTTCCTGCACCTGTATGTGTGATTCGCGCAGACGGGCGAGCACTTCCTCCACGCTGGCACAATCGGGCAGCTGCAGGATCCGGCTCCCATCCTTTGTCCCTACGCTGTAGCGCTCGAGAGGCGGTGGTAGCTCGTCGGGTTCCAAGCGCAGGCGCAGCCGGGCGCCCGAAACGTGCTGGAGCAGATTGCGAGTTGTATCGAGCGCAACGATGCGGCCCTGCTTGAGCATCGCGATGCGAGCGCAAAGAGCCTCGGCCTCTTCGAGGTAGTGAGTGGTCAACACGATGGTGTGACCCGCCACGTTGAGTTCCCGGATGAACTTCCACAACCCTTGCCGCAACTCGACGTCCACACCCGCCGTAGGCTCGTCGAGAATGATTACGGGCGGCCGATGCACCAGCGCCTGCCCGACCAGCACCCGCCGCTTCATCCCTCCCGACAGCGAGCGCATGTTGCTGTCGGCCTTATCCTCGAGGTCGAGGCGCTGGATGATCTCGTCCACCCACGCGTCGTTGTGACGCAGGCCAAAGTAGCCCGACTGCAAGCGCAGCGTTTCGCGCACACTGAAGAAAGGGTCGAACACCAGCTCTTGCGGTACTACTCCAAGGGCGCGTCGTGCCCTACGATAGTCACAGGTCACATCATGGCCCATGACTTTGAGACTGCCGCTGTCCGCACGCGCCAGCCCCGCCAGCAGGCTGATCAGCGTCGTCTTACCCGCGCCATTGGGCCCAAGCAACCCGAAGAACTCACCCTGAGCAATGTTGAGATCAACTCGATCGAGAGCCTGCACCGCGCCATAGCGCTTGGATGCCTGCCGGACCTCTATTGCGTACGCCATCGGACAGTGCGCGCACAGGGTACGGGGATCACGCGTGGAGCCTGTGGCGGATCAATCGTTGACGCCGGGAAGGAGGTCGCTTACGCCGTACAGGACGGCGAGGCTCTTCAAGTTGGCGGCGCAGTCCATGTAGCGCATGGTCCGCCCTCCGCCAGAGGCCACTCGCACCCATTCGAGTAAAACGCTCAGGGCGGAGGAATCAACTTCTGTAATGCGGCTTAAGTCGACTTGAACCTGTGGCCCGTCAAACAGTTGGCGCCCTTCGGCAAGCGCGGTCTGTACCGTAGCCATCGTTAGCGCCCCCTCGATGAAATAGCGATCGCCTTCGCGAACGATCACTGCTTCTTGACTCCGGGCGGCTTGGGCAGGGTCTTGACGGCGTTCATGTCAGCGAGCGCCTTGATGAGGCCATCGATGCCGCTTTTCTGGATCTGGTCCGAGAAGGTCGAACGGTAGGTCGTCACCAGGCTCACGCCATCGACTGTGACGTCGTACACCTTCCAGCCGGCATTGCCCTTGAACATGCTGTAGTCAACGTTTACAGAAGGCGCGCCGCCAGGAAGCTTGATCAAGGTTTTGACTTGCACGTCTTCATCGTCTGGCTGCAACTTCAAAGGCTTGACTTCGATGACGATGAATTTATAGGCGCTATACGCGGTGCTGTAAGAGCGCAACAACAAGGTGCGGAACTCGTCCATCAGCGCTTTTTGTTGCTCTGGCGTAGCCTGACGCCAACTCTTTCCAACGGCGAGGCGCGTCATGCGCTCGAAGTCAAAGTTGGGGACGATCTTCTCTTCGATCAACTGCGCCATCTTCGACTGGCTGCCTGCGGCGAGTTCGCGATCCTGCTGGATGATCTTGAGGACGTCATCCGCAACACGCTTCACGAGTTCGTCGGGTGGGGTCTGCGCTGCCACCATAGCCGGCAGCAGGACTGCGATCACTGCAAGCAGCCGCACGACGCTTCGCCACGCGGTACGGTCGGCAATACGGGTTAGCCAAGTCATGATCACCTCTTCTTATTCTGTCCGTGCGTATCCAGGGTGGGAGTGCGAACTATTTTGACCCACCCTCGGCCGCTTTGCCGTAGAGGAACTGCCCGATCAGCTTCTCCAGCACCACTGCCGATTGCGTTAGCTTGATCTGCTCGCCGTCCTTCAGCGTTTGAACGTCCCCGCCGCCATCCAGGCCGATGTACTGCTCGCCGAGCAGACCCGAGGTGAGGATAGAGGCAGAGGTATCCTTGGGAAACTGGTAACTCCGATCGATGCGAAGAGTGACGCGCGCGACGAACTTTTCATTGTCAAACCGGATATCCGCGACGCGCCCCACAACCACGCCGGCGCTCTTGACGGGCGCTCGCACTTTCAGCCCACCAATATTGTCGAAGGCTGCAGTCAGATGGTAGCCATTGGAGGCTGTAACAGAGGTCGCGTTACCGACTTTGAGCGCCAGAACGAGTAGAGCACCCAATCCAGCGATCACGAATATTCCTACCCATAAATCTACAGTGGTCCGTCTCATGGTCACACACCGGTAAACATAAAGGAGGTCAGTATGAAGTCCAATGCAAGTACGGCCAGGGCAGAGGTTACGACAGTTCGGGTTACCGCATAAGAAACCCCTTCTGCCGTGGCTGGGGCGTCATAGCCCTCGAACAAGGCGATCAGGGTTACCGCCACCCCGAACACGGCGCTTTTGATGATACCGTTGAGGACATCTTCCCTGAGATCGACATTGGCCTGCATTTGCGACCAGAAAGCGCCGGAGTCTACGCCGATCACGACCACTCCGATGAGATAACCTCCGAACACGCCCATGGCGCTAAAGATGGCCGCCAGCAGCGGCATCGAAAAGACTCCACCCCAAAATATCGGTCCCATCACCCGCGCGAACGGGTCTACCGCCATCATTTCCATAGCGGACAGTTGTTCGGTAGATTTCATGATCCCAATCTTGGCAGTGATGGCCGAACCGGCACGGCTGGCAAACAGCAGAGCCGCGACCACTGGCCCCAGTTCGCGTACCAGCGCAAGCGCAACCAATGCTCCGAGGGCCTCCGCGGAACCATAACGTTTCAGTGTTTCGTACCCTTGCAACCCGAGCACCAACCCGACAAACAGCCCAGAGACGATGATGATGATGAGCGAGAGCACGCCCGTGAAATAGATCTCGTCCAGCGTGAGTTGGAGGCGCCGGAAGCTGAGGCCGGAGCGCGCCAGCAGATACCAGGAGAAGCGTGTTGCGCTGCCTAGGCGCCACACACCGTTGACGCATTTGTGTCCTACCAGGCGTATGCCACGGTCGACAGCGCCTATCACGTATGGCGCTCCAGTCCGAGATCGCGCGCGATTGCCGGTGCGGGATAGTGGAACGGCACCGGCCCATCGGACTCGCCGTGGATGAATTGGTGCACGTAGGGTTCACGCGATCCACGCATTTCGTCTGGTGTTCCTTCCGCCACGATGCGTCCGGCCGAGACGAAGTAGACGTAGTCCACTATCTTGAAAGATCCCTCGACATCATGCGTCACGAGTATGCTCGTTGCTCCCAGCGCATCCGTGAGCTTGCGAATCAAGTTGGCGATCACTCCGAGCGAAATGGGATCCAGGCCGGTGAAAGGCTCGTCATACATAATGAGCATAGGGTCCAGTGCGATTGCGCGCGCCAGCGCCACGCGCCGCGCCATTCCACCCGACAATTCCGCAGGCTTCAGGTGCGCCGCTCCTCGCAGCCCCACCGCATTGAGCTTCATTAGCACCAGATCCCGGATGATCGACTCCGGCAGAGCAGTGTGCTCCCGCAAGGGAAAAGCCACGTTCTCGAATGTCGAGTAGTCAGTGAACAACGCGCCGAACTGAAACAGCATGCCCATCTTGCGGCGCAGGCGGAACAACTGCGCATGGCCCAATTTGTGCACGTCGTCCCCCGCGACCGTGATGCTGCCGCCGCTCGGCTTGAGCTGGCCGCCGATCAGCCGGAGGATGGTGGTCTTGCCACTGCCGCTACCTCCCATGATGGCGACCACCTTGCCGCGCGGGAACCGCATGCGGATACCCTTCAGGATGGGACGGACGTCGTAATTGAATTCGACGTCTTGAATTTCGACGAGGGTGTCGGCGGCCACAGGGAGTAGTTTGTAAAGGCGACCGCATTGTAAACCGTTTGCCGAAGGCCGCCTAGGCGCGGCAAGGCCACGACGCTGGAGGCGGTGGCCAAAGGGTCTGCCAGAAAACGACGCCGGCGGTCTTGCGCATGCGGCGAAATCGCGGCACTGTTGCGCTGTCTGCATTTACATTGAGGTGAGATGAGTTACGACTCGAGTTCAGAACCAGCTGCCGCCGTATCCGCGCTCGTGTTCGACGGCGTTAGAAAGTCCTTCGGCAAATCGCTGGCTCTCGATGCGTTCAGCCTGCATGTCGCCCAGGGTCAGTCCTTCGGGCTGGCCGGGATGAACGGCGCGGGTAAGACCACCCTTATCAAATGTCTGTTGGATTTCTGTGCTGGCGATGCCGGTCGCATCGAGATCTTCGGTGTCAGCCACCACCTCACCGCCTCGCGGAGTCGACTCGCCTTCTTACCCGAGCGCTTTCAGCCGCCGTATTACCTGACAGGCCGAGACTTTCTGCGCTACATGCTCAAGCTCCAGGACCTATCCTATGACGGGGCTGAAGCAGCCGAAATGCTCCAGGCGCTCGACTTGGACCTCTCGGCGCTTATCAAGCCGGTCCGAACGTTCTCGAAGGGCATGACCCAGAAGCTAGGGTTGGCCGCGTGCTTTCTCAGTCGAAAGGACCTGTACATCCTGGACGAACCGACCAGCGGCCTCGACCCAAAAGCTCGGGCTTTACTCAAACAGCGTCTTCGCGTACTCAGGGAACAAGGACACACGATATTTTTTACCTCGCACTCGCTGGCGGATGTCGAAGAGATCTGCGACTCCATGGCGGTCATTCATCGCGGCCGCCTGCGGTTCGCAGGCACACCCGCGCAACTTCGCCATCAGCACGATGCAGATTCGCTCGAGCAAGCGTTTCTGGCCTGCATCGAAACAGTCGACACCCCGGCCAGAACGACTGACCTGGCACAATAATTGATGACCTCCGAGCGCCTTGCTTCCGACCAGCCGCCGGTGGATACAGCCGCTCCAGCCAAGCCCGATCTGCTCATCGTGGATGATGATCCGCTCATCACCGACACGCTCGACTTCGTGCTCGGCAAGGATTTCAACGTCTATGTCGCTGATTCACGCGCACAGGTCAAAAGCATACTGCGTCAAATGGAAGCTCCGCCTGAACTGGCTTTGGTCGATCTCGGGCTTCCGCCTGCTCCGCATCGTCCGGACGAGGGATTCCAACTGATTAACGAGTTACTCGCCTTGTCACCCGGTATCAAGATCCTCGTTTTGTCGGGACAGAACGACGAGAACAATGCGCGCCACGCCCGTGCGCTGGGGGCAATCGAGTTCGTAGCCAAGCCTTGCGAACCGCAACGCCTCAAGCAACTACTCCTGAAGGCGCGCACCATCACCGCTGCCGAGCGAGCCGCAGATGGACAGGACGCTGGCATTATCGGAACCGGTGTGGCCGTCACCAAGTTACGGCGGCAGATCCGGCAGTACGCCGGTT
>Ga0068859_100006758_pt1 | contig 11648 bp, 10 predicted proteins | sample KBSSwiS22_FD_66585 | JGI IMG/M metagenome (GOLD analysis project Ga0068859, IMG submission 66585) | Switchgrass rhizosphere microbial communities from Kellogg Biological Station, Michigan, USA - KBS Switchgrass S2-2 | ecosystem: Host-associated > Plants > Roots > Rhizosphere > Soil ... | reverse complement strand
TGCGCTGGAGGATGGATTTTGGCGGGTCGAGTCGATTTGGGATGACCCTCCGCCGGGGAGAGCGAGCAACGTCCGAAGACGCTTCCATCATCACCACCTCACAAAACAACCGTGCCGGACGCAGCGCGACGTTAGGCGACCGTGCGGCCGAAGTCAACAAGAAAATACTAGATGTCGCCCCCTGAGCCGAGGACGCCCCTAGATCCAGCGGTCGTCGATATCCCCATCCAGTCGTGGGTGGGCGGGGGTAGGGGCTTGGGACGTGTGGACGGGCGCGTCTGGCTCGTCCCCGGCACGGTTCCGGGGGACCTGGCTCGCGCGCGAATGTCCCGCGATCACGGGCGCTGGGTGGCCGGCTCGCTCGTCCAGATCGTCTCCGCTTCGCCCGAGCGGCGCACCCCTCCCTGCCCGATCCAGCCCGTGTGCGGCGGATGCCCCTTCATGCCGGTGGGCGAACAGGCGCAGCGCGAGGCGAAGCGGCGCTTCGTCGTCGACGCGCTCGAGCGGATCGGGAAGCTCCGGGACGTCGAGGTGGAGGCGTGCGTTCCCTCGCCGGCGCCGCTGGGCTACCGGAACAAGATCGAGCTCACGTTCGGGACGATCGAAGGACGCCCCATCGTCGGTTACCACGCCGCCGACGATCCGGCGCGGCTCGTCGAGGTCGAAGTGTGCCCGATCGGCGACGCGCGACTCACCCCGGCACTTCACGTGGTGCGGGCGGGACTGGGTGACGGGTCGCTCTCGCCTCGTCCCGGGCGGCTCGTGTTGCGAGCGTCCGGCGCCGGCCGCGGCGTCCTCGTCGGATTCCGCGACGCCGGCGAGCCGTTCCCCGAGGCCGCCGGTATCGCACGCGCGCTCGAGGCCCACGTGCCGGATCTCCAAGGCGTCGTGCGATTGATCGCCACCCCCGGACGTCGCGGCGGGACCCGCGTCGAAACGCTGTCGGGGCACCCCTGGATCGACGACGTCCTCCTCGGTCGCGCCTATCGCGTCCCGGCGGGAACGTTCCTCCAGGTCAACGCCGCCGCGGCGGACGTCCTCGCGCGCCACGTGGTCGACGGCGCCGGGCACGTCGCGAGCGTCCTGGAGCTCTACGGCGGCGTCGGCGCGATCGGGGCGGCACTCGCGGAGACGGGAGCCGGCGCGACGATCGTGGACGCCGACGGCGACGCGATCGCCTGCGGCCGCGAGGCCACGGACGGCGCCGGACTGAAGATGCGGTTCGTGCGAGCCGACGTGCTTCGCTTCCTCCGCGCGGAGCGACGGCCTCCGGAGCTGGTCGTCGCCGATCCCCCGCGGAGCGGCTTCGGGCCGGGCGTCGGCGAGGCGTTGGCGAGGCTCGGGCCGCCGCGGATCGCGCTCGTGTCGTGCGATCCCCCGACGCTCGCGCGCGACCTCGCGCGACTGGCCGCGGCGGGCTACCGCGTGGAGCGGGTGCGTCCCTTCGACCTCTTCCCGCAGACCGCCCACGTCGAGGCGGTCGCGTGGCTCACGCGGCGGGAATCGCCCCCGCGACCGCCGCGAGCAGGGTCTCGGCGACGAGGGTCCGGTTCGCGTTGATCCTCAGGTCGGCGCGCAGGCGCGAGGCGAGCGCGACGATCTCGGCGGCGGCACCGGCATCCAGCACGCGCGCGAGCTCGCCCAGCCGGGGTCCCGCGTCGGCGTGGAGCACCTCGGAGTGGCCGGACGCGAGGCGCGCGGCGTCGCGGGCGAGCGACGCGACGAGCTCGATCCCCTCGACGAGCTCGTCCTCGCTCTCGCCGGCGAGGGCGGCGGCGTCGTCGCCGAGCGAGAGGGCGCCCCGGGGCGAGGCGGCGAGCCGGATCATCGTGCCGAGCACGGCGTCGCGTCGCTCGCCCGTGGCCTGGACGTCCACGGTGAGCGCGCGACCCGGTCGACCATCCGACAGCGCGGCGCGGCGGCGCGCCTCCTCGGGCGCGACCCCGCGACGCTCGAGCGCCTCTGCGAGCGCCGCCGGAGCCATCGCGGCGAAGCCGACCTGGAAGCATCGGGAGCGCACTGTGGCGAGGAGCGCGTGCGGCCGCGAGGCCACGAGGAGGATCACCGCCCGGCCGGGCGGTTCCTCGAGGGTCTTGAGCAGCGCGTTCTGCGCTTCCAGCTTCATCCGGTCCGCGGAATCCACGACGAAGACCCTGCGGGGGCCCTCGCGCGGCGCGTAGGCCGCGTGCTCCGACATCTCGCGGATCTGTCCGACCGTGATCACGGCGCGCAGATCGCCCTCGCCGGGCTCCTCGTCGTCGGCGGCAGCGTCCTTGGGGAGACGGCCGATCACGAGGAGATCGGGGTGGTTTCCATGGTCGGCCTTACGGCAGGACACGCAGGAGCCACACGCCTCGTGGGTCGTCTCCCGCGGGGTATCGCACAGCAGAGATGCCGCGAACCTCAACGCCAGCGTGCGCTTCCCGACACCCTCCGGTCCGTGGAACAGCAGGGCGTGGGGGACGCGCCCCGACGCGAGGATCTTCCCGAGGACCTCGCGCGGGCGCGCCAGGCCGACGACGTCCTCGAAGATCACGAGATCGTCTCGTCCAGGCACGGGAAGACGTCGGACAGGAGGTCCGCGATCCGAGCCTCGACCTCCTCCGCCGTCCCTTCCGCGGCGACGATCCGGAACCGGAAGGGCTCGGCCTCGGCGAGCGCGAGATACCCGTCGCGCACGCGCCGGTGGAACTCGAGGTCCTCCTGCTCGAAGCGACCTTCCGTGGCCCGCACGGCGAGGTCCTCGTTGCGCCGCCTCGCGCGGCGGAGGCCCAGGTCCGGCTCGATGTCGAGCAGGATCGTCCGGTCGGGCCGGCGGTCGAGCGGCGGCCGGCGGTGGAGCGCGCGGATGAAATCGAGATCGATCCCCCGCGCGTAACCCTGGTAGGCGAGCGTCGCCTCGAGGAAGCGGTCGCAGAGCACGTGCGTCCCCGCGGCGAGCGCGGGCTCGATCACGTCGTGGAGGTGCTGCGCCCGGTCGGCGACGTAGAGGAGGAGCTCCGCGGTGGCACCGATCGGGACCGTCTCCTCCGCGAGCAGGATCGCCCGGAGCTGCCGGCCGAGGGGAGAGCCGCCGGGCTCGCGCGTCGCGAGGACGGGCTCGCCTCCGGCGAGGAGGCGCTCGGCGAGCCGCCCGAGCTGCGTCGTCTTCCCGGACCCTTCGATCCCCTCGAACGTGACGAAGAAGCCCCGCCGGCTCGCGGAGGAGATCAGGCGCGGGTCGGCCTGCGGGGAGGGCGAATACGCGGATTCGACCGGACCCGTGCCCGAAGCGAACGGAGAGGAATCGTCGAGATCGTCCATCGTGGAACCGGCGCGCGAGACTACGACGCCCGGTGCTAGGGGTCAAGCCGCCGGCTGCTAGACTCCGGGGCCGATGAAGCCCCTCCGTGTCGTGGCCGGCGGCATCGCGCTGTTCGGTGTCGCGCTCGCCCTCCTCTACCACGCCAAGCAGAACCCGGTCGCGTTCGAGGACGTCCACAAGGACGTGGCCGCCCTCGAGCCCGAGTTGGTGGACATCCCGGGCGGGACGTTCACGATGGGGGACGATGCGCGTGGCCGCCCGATCGAGCGGCCGGCGCACGCGGTCGAGATCTCCCCGTTCCGGATGGGGAAGTACGAGGTGACGAACGAGGAGTACCGGCGCTTCTGCGACGCCACGGGCCGTCCGTACCCCGAGGACCCGGACTTCGCCGTGGCGAACCCGATCGGCAAGGACTACTTCAAGTCCCTCCCGCGGCATCCCGTCATCATGATCTCGTGGGACGACATGCGCGCCTATTGCGCATGGCTCTCGGCGCGCACGGGGAAGGACTACCACCTCCCGACCGAGGCGCAGTGGGAGCGCGCGGCGCGCGGCGGCGTCGAAGGGGAGGAATACCCCTGGGGGAACGAGCGGGATCCCTCGCGCGCGCGGATCATGTTGACGTGGAGCGAGGGCCCGGTCGAGGTCGGCCGGTACCCGCCGAACGGCTACGGTCTCCACGACGTCGCCGGTAACGTCGGCGAGGCCACCGCCGATTGGTACGACGAGTGGTACTACGGGCGCTCGCCGCGCAAGGATCCCCTGGGGCCGTCGGGAATCGGGAACTACCACTCGCTCGTCCATCCCTGGAAGCGGAGCCGCCTCAAGGGGCGCTGCCACGTCGTCCGCGGCGGCTCGTTCCGAGCGCCTTGGGATGGCGTCATGATCGCGCCCGACGGGCGGCCCGAGCTCTCCTGCCAGACGTTCGGGCGGGACTGGCTGTACCAGCAGCCCTACACGCACTTCGACCTCGGCTTCCGCGTCGCCGAGGGAGGGGTGTGGCGCTAGCGGGAGCGGCGCACGGCGGGCAGGCCGGCGAAGTACGACGTCGCGGCGGCCGCATCGCGCGCGATCTGATCGGCGAGCGGGGCGGGCCCGTCGAACTTCATCTCGTCGCGCAGCCGCGTGAGGAACCGCACGTCGATCCGTGCGCCGTAGAGGTCCTCGTCCACGTCGAGGAGATGCGACTCGACGGTGACCGCGGTCCCCTGGAACGTGGGGCGCACGCCGACGTTCGTGACCGACGGGAAGTGCTGCGCGAAGGCGATCGTGTCCGTCACGTACACGCCGCGGCGCGGCACCATCTCGTTCTCGACCGCGACGTTCGCCGTGGGAAAGTGGAGCTTCCGGCCGCGCCCCTCGCCGCGCACGACGGTCCCGGTGACCTCGAAGGACCGGCCGAGCATCGCGCGGGCGCGGACGACGTCGCCGTCCTCCACCGCTTGGCGCACCGCGCTGGACGACACGGTCTCGCCCTCGACCTCGACCGGGGCCACGCCCACGACCGTGAAGCCCGTCACGGCACCGATCGCCTCGAGGGCCTTCAGGTCGGCGGCGCGCAGGTGGCCGAAGCGGAAGGCGCGCCCCACGTGGACCGACGCGAAGCGGATGCGGCCGCCGAGCAGATCGAAGAACGCCTTCCCGTCGAGGGCCGCGAGCTCGCGGTCGAACGGGAGGATGAGGAGGCCGTCGATCCCGCACGCCTCGATCGCGTCGATCTTCTGGCGCCGCGTCATGAGGAGCTTGGGGCGCCGCGAAGGCGCGACGACGGCGAGCGGGTGGGGGTCGAAGGTGATGCCGAGCGAGGGGATCCCGCGCGACCGCGCGGCCTTCGTCACGCTCGAGAGGATCGCCTGGTGGCCCAGGTGGATCCCGTCGAAGTTCCCGATCGTCGCGGCCATCGGCTCGCGCCCCGTGGGGAACGCGTCGAGGCCGTTCCAGACGTTCATGCGACCCCCAGGAGCGCCGGCTTGAGCGCCGCGAGCCCTTGGAGGACCAGGTTCGCGTAGAGCCCCGCCATGAGGTCGTCGGCCATGATACCCGAGCCCCCCGGCAGCGCCTCGAGCTGCCGCGCGGGCCACGGCTTGACGATGTCGAACGCCCGGAAGAGCAGGAACCCCGCAATCAACACCTGCGGGGTGGCGGGGACGAAGCACAGCGTCACCATCTGCCCCGCGATCTCGTCCACGACGATGCGCCCCGGATCTTTCTCCCCGAGCCGGGCCGCGGTCCGGTCGGCCGCCCAGGTGCCGGCCAACGCGACGACGCACGCCACGGCGGCGACGCCGAAGCCTCCGAGACGCCGCTCGACGATCCACGCAAGGGCGACCCCGGGAAGCGAGCCCCACGTCCCCGGGACGAGCGGTCCGTAGCCGGTGCCGAGACCGGTCGCGAGGAGATGCGCGATCCGGTCGGCGAGGCGCGCGGGCGGCAAGACCTCAGGCCGCACCGACGATCCGTCCGACGAGGTCGTAGCCCGCCGTCTCGGTCACGAGCACGCGCGCGAACGCGCCGGGGCGGGCGTGCGGGAGCAGGCGCGGGTCGTCCGCGGCTTCGTCGGTGACGAAGCCGTCGTTGACGATGACCAGACCGTCCACGTCCGGGGCCTGGGTCGCCATCCTCCCGACGAGGAGATCGTCGGTGTCCTCGTGCGCGCCCTCGAGCAAGACCTCGACCTCCGAGCCGACGCGCGCCTCGTTCCGCGCGAACGCGATCCGCTGCTGCGCCTCCATGAGCGCGTCCCGCCGGTGCTCCTTGACGGCCGCCGGGACGTCGTCGATCGAGGTGAACGCGCCCGTGGACTCCTCGTGCGAGTACGTGAAGACGCCGAGGTGGTCGAAGCGGGCCTCCTCGACGAACCGGAGCAGCTCCTCGAACTCGGCGTCGGTCTCGCCGGGGAAGCCGACGATGAACGTGCTGCGCAACGCGGCGCCGGGGATCGCCTCGCGGAACTTGTCGAGGAGGGCGAGGTGGGACGCTCCGGAGCCGCCGCGCCGCATCCGGCGAAGCGTGTCGGGGTGCGCGTGCTGGAGCGGCATGTCCACGTACGGGACCACGCGCGGAAGCTCCGCCATCGCGGCGACGAGCGCGTCGGTGACCGTGTTCGGGTAGAGGTAGTGGACACGGATCCAGCGGAGGGCTTCGACCGCGTCGAGGCGCCGGAGCAGTCCGGCAAGCCCTTCCCGGTCGCCGCGATCGCGACCGTAGTGGCTCGAATCCTGCGCGATCAGGTTCACCTCGCGGACGCCGGACCGCGCGAGCGCCTCCACCTCCGCGGCGACGTCCTCCGGCGTGCGCGAGCGGAACGTCCCACGGAAGGCGGGGATCGCGCAGAACGAGCACGTGTGGTCGCACCCCTCCGCGATCTTCACGAACGCGGTCCAAGGGGACGTGGAGAGCCGCCGCGGCGTGGCCGCGGTGTAGAGGTAGTGGGAGGGCTCGGGGGCGTTCGGACGCGCGGAGAGGATCGGCAGGTCGCTCTTCACGCCGCCCGCCGCGGGCACGATCGTGTGGAGCTCGTCGAGCCCGACGAACGCGTCCACCTCCGAGCCGAGCTCGGCTTCGAGCTCCGCCCGGTACCGCTGCACCATGCAGCCGGCGACGACGAGGCGCTTCAGCCGCCCTTCCTTCTTGAGGGCCGCGGCGTCCAGGATCGCCCGGATCGACTCCTCGCGCGACGCCTCGATGAACGCGCAGGTGTTGACGACGAGGACGTCGGCGTCTTCGGCGCCCGGGACGAAGGAGAAGCCCGCGCCGTCCAGGTGCCCGAGCATCACCTCGGTGTCCACGAGGTTCTTCGAGCACCCCAGGGAGACGACGCCGACCTTGGCGCGGCTCACGGGTAGATGCGGTTGATCTGGCGCGGGTAGGGGATCGCCTCGCGCAGGTGGGGGAGACCCGTGATCCACGTGATGCAGCGCTCGATCCCCATCCCGAACCCCGCGTGCGGCACGGTCCCGTACTTGCGGATGTCGAGGTACCACTGGAAGGCCTCGACGGGAAGGCCGTGCTCCTGGATGCGCGCCAGGAGCAGATCGTGGTCGTGGATGCGCTGGCTGCCTCCGATGATCTCGCCGTACCCCTCGGGGGCGAGCACGTCCACCGCGAGGGCCTTCGTGGGGTCGTTCGGGTCCGGCTGCATGTAGAACGCCTTGATCGCGGCCGGCCAGTGCGTGACCATCACCGGGCGGTCGAAATCCTGCGTCAGGAGCGTCTCGTCGAAGCCGCCGAAGTCGCCACCGTCGGCGAAGAGTGGCGCCCCCGCCTCCTTCATCTTGGCCTGCGCCTCCGGTGTGGTCAGCCTCTTCGCCGCCTCGTCGTACGTGATCCTCGGGAACGGAGGCACGACGCGCTCGAGGTGCGTCGTGTCGCGCTCGAGGATCTTGAGGTCCTCCTTGCAGCGATCGAGCGCGCGCCCGACGACGTAGGAGACGAACTCCTCCGCCAGCTCGAGCAGGCCGGGGAGCTCGAGGAAGGCGACCTCGGGCTCGATCATCCAGAACTCGGTGAGGTGGCGGCGCGTCTTGGACTTCTCGGCGCGGAAGGTCGGCCCGAAGCAGTAGACGCGGCCGAACGCCATGCACGCGGGCTCGAGGTAGAGCTGCCCGGACTGGGTCAGGTACGCCTTTTCGTCGAAGTAGGGCGTCTCGAACAGCGTGGAGGTCCCCTCGCACGCGTTGGGCGTCAGGATCGGCGAGTCGATGAGCACGAAGTCGCGGTGGTAGAAGAAATCGCGACAAGCCTGCACGACCTCGTTGCGCACGGACAGCGCCGCGTGGGGCGTGCGCGAGCGCAGGTACAGATGGCGGTGGTCGAAGAGGAACTCGACGCCGTGCTCCTTGGGCTGGATCGGGAACTCCGCCGCGAGGTGGACGACCTGGAAGTCGGTGACCCCCAGCTCGTAGCCACCGGGGGCGCGATCTTCCTTCCGCACCTTCCCCCGGACGAGGACCGACGACTCGAGCGTCACGCGGTCCAAGGCCTCGAACGCTTCGGGGGAGACGTCCTTGATCCCCGCGACGCACTGGAGGTATCCGGTGCCGTCGCGGAGGACGAGGAAGCGGATCTTCCCCGAGGAGCGCTTCTGGTGGACCCACCCCCGTAGGAGGATCTCGTCACCGACGTGCTCGGAGAGCTCGGAGACGTAGACGCTGTTCCGCGTCACGCTCAGCTCTCCTGTCGGTGCTTCGCGTACTCCCCGACGATCTTCTCCTGGATGGGGGCCGGCACCTCGTCGTAGTGGTCGAACTCCATGTGGTACGTGCCCCGGTCGGAGGTGATCGACTTGAGCGTGGAGGCGTAGGTCAGCATCTCGGAGAGAGGCACGGAGGCCTTGATGACCTGGAAGTGCCCTTGCGTCTCCATCCCCTGGGGCTTGCCGCGGCGGGACGACAGGTCGCCCATGATGTCGCCCATGTTCTCTTCCGGTGCCGTGATCTCGACCGAGTAGATCGGCTCGAGGATCGTCGGCCGCGCCTGCTCCATCGCCGCCTTGAAGGCGAGGGAGCCCGCGATCTTGAACGCCATCTCCGACGAGTCCACGTCGTGGTACGACCCGTCGGTGAGGATCACGCGGAAGTCGACGACCGGGTTGCCGGAGAGCCATCCGCGCTCGGCGGACTCGCGGATACCCTTCTCGACCGCGGGACGGTAGTTCTGCGGGATCGAGCCGCCGAAGATCTTGTCCACGAACTCGAACCCGGCGCCGCGCGTGAGCGGCTCCATCTCGATCCAGCAATCGCCGAACTGGCCGCGGCCGCCGGTCTGCTTCTTGTGCCGGCCCTGGACGGCGGGGACCTTCTTCTTGATCGTCTCGAGGTAGGGGACCTTCGGCTGCCGGAGGATGGCGTCGGCGCCGAACTTCTTCTTCATCTTCGCGATCGCGACCTCGACGTGGACCTGGCCGTTCCCCGAGACGAGCAGCTCGTGGGTCCTCGGATCGCGCGCGACGCGCAGGACCGGGTCTTCCTCCATGAGGCGCGAGAGCGCCGTCGAGATCTTGTCCTCGTCCCCCTTGGACTTGGGCTCGATCGCGAAGGAGATCGCGGGCTCGGGGAAGGCGATCGGCGGATACTGGATCGGGTGGGCGGGATCGGCGAGCGTGTCGGAGGTGCGCGTCTCCTTGAGCTTGGCCACGACGCCGAGATCTCCGGCGCGAAGCTCCGGCACCGTGACGAGCTGCTTTCCCTGGAGGATCGCGACCGTGCCGAGGCGCTCGGGGACGCCGCGCCCGACGTTTTGAACCGGCGTGTCCCCCTTGAGCGTTCCCGACATGACGCGGAACAGCGACAGGCGTCCGGCGAACGGGTCGGCGATCGTCTTGAAGACGAAGGCGGAGACGAAGGCGTCGCTTCGCGGCGCACGCGACACGGGAGAGCCGTCGGCGGGGTTCACGCCCGCGCGGTCCCCGCGCTCGGCGGGGGAGGGCACGAGCTTCTGCGCGGCGTCGAGGAGGTTCCGGATGCCGATGGCGCGCGTCGCCGAGGCGAGCATGACCGGGAACACTTTCCGCTCGAGGAACGCCTTGTGCAGCCCGGCGATCATCGCTTCGTGCGGCAGCTCCCCCGTCTCGAAGTACTTCTCCATGAGCGTGTCGTCGGACTCGGCGACCATCTCGACGAGCTTCGCGTGATACTCCTGCGCGGGCTCGGCGAGATCGGCCGGAACGTCCTCGACGGAGGCCGTCCCCGATCCGTCCTTCGCGTAACGCCACGCCTTCATCGCGAGGAGGTCCACGACCCCCTCGAACCCGCTCTCGGCGCCGATCGGGATCTGGATCGGCACCGCGCGGCGGTCGAAGCGCTCCGCGATCGCCGCCATCGTCCGCTCGAACGACGCGTTCTCGCGATCCAGCTTGTTGATCACGAAGATCCGGGGGACCTGGTACTCCTGGCAGTACTTGAACACGCGCTCGGTGATGACCTGGACGCCGGCGACCGCCTCCACGAGGAGGAGGGCCGCATCGGCGACGGCGAGTCCCGCCTTCGCGTCCGCGACGAACGCCGCGTACCCCGGGGTGTCGATGAGGTTGATCTTGGCGCCTTGCCACTCGGCGTGCGCGAGCGAGGTCTGGAGGGAGATCTTCCGGGAGATCTCCTCGTCGTCGAAGTCCGTCGTGGCGGTCCCGTCCTCGACGCGCCCCAGGCGGTTGACCGCGCCGGCGACGAAGAGCATGGCGGAGGTGAGCGAGGTCTTTCCGGAGTCCCCGTGGCCGATGAGGGCAACGTTGCGGATGTCCGGCCCGTCGTAGACCTTCATGTCGTGCTCCCGAAATCCAAAGCGCACACTCTAGCACGGAGAGGCGGAAAACCCGCGCCGTTCCGGGCCGTTCCGGGCCTTCCGCTTGACCAAGCGTCCCCTCGACCCTACGTTTCCCGGCGCTTCGACGGAAACCGTAACGGGGGTCCCTTGATCGTCAGCTGCCCGTCCTGCGGCACGAATTACAGGCGCCCGGCGCTCCCGGGGGTGCTCAGAGCGCGTTGCGGTTGCTGCGAGTCCGCGATCGACCTCTCGGGGCTCAAGCCGTACCGGCTCGTCCGGACGGCCGCGGTCACGCGCTCGGATCTCGCGCGTGCGGAAGCGCACCTCTCGATCGGCCTCGACGATCCCGCGCTCGCGACGCAGATCGCGGCCCGCGCCGCGACCGCGAGGCCGGCGCCTCTCGTCCCGCTGGCGCACGCCCCCGAGATGTGGGACGAGAGCGAGTCCCTGCCGGAGATCCCCGAGATGGCGACGGCACCGCCGGCGTTCGCGCGGGGCGGCGAGGGTGCCGAGGAGGCCGCGCGGGCGATCGAGGAGAGCGGGGAGGAGCGCGGATCCTCCCTCGCGATCTACGGTTTCTGGGCCGCGGGTGGGGCGATCGTCGGCACCGGAACGAGCTGGACGCTCGGCGGGACGACGCTCACGGGACTCGTCGCCGGCGCGCTTTCCGGTCTCGCGGCCGCATGGGGCTTCTTGCGATGGACATCTCGACCGTAGCCGATCGCAGCCGCGTGGATGCGGCCGCCGGGGCCGGTTGCCCCCGGTGCGGCGAAGCCTTCCCCGAGATCCCTCCGGTCACCACACCCTCGTTCGGGGGACGCGCGCTGCGCCGGTGCCTGCGCTGCGGGACCCGCGTCGCCTGGAGCGGCAGCGCGGGCCACGTCGTCTTCACCTGCGAGTGCTGCGGGCTTCCCTTCCTCGCCTCGACGCTCCTCCCGCACGCCGAGCAGCGCTGCGAGGAGTGCGCGGCGGGTCGTGTCCCCGAAGAGCTTCCCGACTCCGACATCTCGGCCGCCGCGGAGAACGAGGTGCGCGACGCGCTCGCGTCGCGCTGGCGCTTCGTCACCTCGCCGGTCGCGCAGCC
>Ga0068859_100006757_pt1 | contig 11648 bp, 8 predicted proteins | sample KBSSwiS22_FD_66585 | JGI IMG/M metagenome (GOLD analysis project Ga0068859, IMG submission 66585) | Switchgrass rhizosphere microbial communities from Kellogg Biological Station, Michigan, USA - KBS Switchgrass S2-2 | ecosystem: Host-associated > Plants > Roots > Rhizosphere > Soil ... | reverse complement strand
GCCGGTGCCGAGCGGGCCGCCGCCGAACAGCACCGCCACGTCCATGCCGTCCTGATCCATGTCGGCCAGCCGGGCCGCCGGCATCCAGCCGCCCTGGCGGGATTCCGACAGGCGGCCCTCCATCTTGTAGTCCTTGAAGTCGCGACCGGCCTGGGCGCCGATCAGGCTGACCTTCTTGCGCTTTCCCTCGAAGACCACATAGTCGGCGTCGTCCCCATGCTCGAGCTTCGGCGCGAACTCGCGAAGGTGCGCCGGCAGGTAATCCTCCCAGAACGTCGGCGGCGGGTTCACGTGGGCGTCGGCGTCGACGATCTGATAGGTCCTGGACATCGTTCTGCTCACTTGGGCCGGGCGGGTTCAATCTAAGAATCCGCCGCCGCGAAACTATTGTCCAATATTGTTCGCGCACCTTCTGATCTTACCACGATATCACTCATCAATCACAGGGCAATAACAACAGAGCTCAGCCATGAATATTGCTGGTTGCGATCCGATTGACAGTCATGGCATAGCCGATGCCGGACGGTCCGCTGACCCACGGCGTCGATTTCACCCTGAAACTGGATAAAGATCATCGAAAAAGGAACTGGCGGATGGAAAAACGCGTCCTCGGTCGCACCGGACTTTGGGTGAGCACGCTGGGCATCGGCGCCGGCCAGTACGGGGCGTTCGGGAAGACGACTGAAAGCGATTGCATCTGTATCGCGCATGCCGGCTTCGACGGCGGCGTCAACCTGATCGACACCGCGGATTTCTATTCCTTCGGCGAGTCTGAGACGATCGTCGGCAAGGTGATCGCCGACCGGCGCGACAGGATCATCCTGGCCACCAAGTGCGGAATGCCCATGTCGGACGACCCGAACGAACGGGGCGCGTCCAGGCGCTGGCTGAGGGCTTCCGTCGAGCGGAGCCTGCGACGTCTGGGTACGGACTACATCGACCTTTACCAGTGCCACCAGCCCGATCCGGCGACGCCAATCGAGGAGACGGTCGAGGCGATGACCGAGTTGGTCCGCGAAGGCAAGATCCGCTATTTCGGGCTCTCGAACTCGCCGGCCGCCCTCGTCACGGAAGCCGTACTGCGCGGACAGCTACGCGGCGCCGGCAAGATCCAGTCGGAGCAGAGCGCCTATTCGATCTTCAACCGCAGGCCCGAGGCCGAGCTGCTGCCCGCCTGCGAAGCGCTGGGCGTCGGCTTCCTCGCCTATTCGCCGCTCGACGGCGGATGGCTGGGCGGCCGCTTGCGCGTGGGCGTCAACGCCGAGGCGACGGCGCGTCAACGCCTGAACCCGACGCGCTTCGACCTGACCTCCCCTGCCAACGGAGAGAAGCTGCAGTGCGTCGAGGCGCTGGGGGCCCTGGCGGCCGAGGCCGGCCTGGCGCTGCCGCACATGGGCATCGCCTTCGTCCTGTCGCATCGCGCCGTGACCAGCGCCCTGGTGGGCGGGAGTTCACTGGAACAGATGCAGGCCCACCTGGCGGGCCAGGACGTGCGGCTGGCCGACGACGTGTTGGACCGGATAGATGCGATCGTGACTCCCGGCGTCAACATGCCGGAAGCGCCGAATCCGTCGCCGGCCCTCAAGGACGCTTCGTTGCGCCGGCGGTCGACGAAGACCGTCGGACCGGACGGCGGGCGCGGCGAATTCTTCCGCACGCTCGTGGCGGATGAGAAAACAACATGACGGCGTCTACGCGATCGGAAGGGCCGCCGCGCCAGGATGGAAGCCAGCGACCAGCCGGCCGCCGATAGCCTTCGTCACACGGTCAGAGACCGCCTTCACCTGCCGGCCCAGCTCGCGGATTTCATCCTGCGAGGTGAGGCCGTCGAAGCCGTTCAGCGCGACGCTGAAGATGATCTCGTGCGCCGCATTCAGAACCGGCGCGCTGACATAGTTCAACTGGATGGGCGCGTCCCAAGCCACGGGCGGCGGCGGCTTGGAGGGTGAAGACGGATCGTTGTCGGGCTGCAGGCAGACGCCGTGGGTCGGCGGATCGTCAGTGGAAGCGGCCGGATAGGCGCTGCGGACGCCGAAACAGAAGCCCTGCTCGCGAATGCGCTCGAACGCCGCGCGCCAACCGGCGTGGGCGCCCTCGCTCAACGCCGGCCGGCAGGTCTCCAGCCACTCGAACACCTCGCTCTCGGGCGCCCAGGCGATGAATGAGACGCCGGCGGGCGGCCGCAAGGGCACCCGGAGCCCAGGATATACATTCCCTGTCGGCTGCGACGCAGCGATGGCGCGTTCCAGGATCACCATCTCGGAGCCGACCCTAGCCGCCCCGATACAGGTCTTGCCCGTCTCATCGGCGAGGCGGCGCATGTCGTCCCGGGCGAGCGTCGCGGGTCGGAACGAGCGATGCGCCACTTCGCCCAGCGCGGCCAGGGCCGGCCCCAGCCGGTAGGACTTGGCGTTGTCCCGATAGAGGTAGCCCTCGGACACCAGGGCCGCCAACAGGCTGTGGCAAGTGGCGCGATTGAGCTCAAGCGACCGGATGATGTCCGTCAGGGTGAACGCCTGTTCGGGGTGCGCGGCGATGAAGTTCAGCACCGCGACAGTTCGCGATACCCCTGGCGCTGGACGGGCCATCGAAATCCTGTGGACTGCGGCGGCCCCATGGCCGGTCGGCTCCGAGCCATCTAGTCACGCCGCAGGTCATTGTCGACCGCAGAAATCTGACATGTCGAATTCTGGTTTCCAAGACCGAATTCCGCGTCGGCCGAGGAGCGCCTGGACGCCGTCCGTCAGTAGACGACCCCCGCAACCTTCAGGTCGATGATTCCATCCTCGGAATATCCCAGCTCGGCGAGAATTGCATCGGTGTCGCCGCCCAGTTCGGGCGCGGGCCGCGCCTTGAGGGCCTGGCGGTCGAACTGAACCGGGACGCTCACCATCTTCAGGACGCGGCCGTCGTCGTACTTCACCTCCTGCATGAACTGGTTGGCGATCACCTGCCGGTCGCGGTTGACCTCGCCGGGATGCTGCACCGTATCCCATTGGCCCTCCTGGGTCGCCAGCGCCGCCTGCCAATACTGCAACGGCTGCGACGCGAAGACGGCGTCGATCGTCTCGACGCATTCCGTGACGTTCCGCACGCGGCTCTCGTCGGTGGCGAACCGGGGGTCGTCGGCAAGGTCCGCTCGACCGATCGCCCGGCAAAAGCCAGCCCAGTAGCGCTGCGCCTGCAGCATGCACAGCACGATGAAGCGCCCGTCGGAGGTCTTGTAGCAGTTGACCAGCGGGTTGTGCGCCTTGGTTCGCGACGGCTTGGGCAGATCGTCGACGCCCACGAGGGTCGTCGCGGAGATCTTGCTCTGCATGGACCACATGCTCGAGGCCAGCAGGGAGGAGTCGACGACGGAAGCTTTTCCCGTCGTGGCGCGCTGCAAGAGCGCCGCCGAGATGCCTGCGACCAGCATGGCCCCGCTGGTGCAGTCGCCGAACGCGCCAGACGGCATCGGCAATGGATAGGGATAGTCCGGCGGCGTCACCCCGGCGGAAACGCCGCCCCGCGACCAGAACGATATGAAGTCGTAGCCGCCCTTCTCCGCATCGGGACCATGCGCGCCGGCGCCGCTGCCGACCGCATAGATGATATTCGGATGCCGGGCCCTGATGTCCTCGACATCGATCTTCATCTGCCGCCGGGCGGGCGGCAGCAGGTTGGTCAGAAAGACGTCCGCGTCCTTCAGGAGTTCGTGCAGCAGGTCGGCCGCGCCGTCCGCCTTGAGGTCGATGGCGATGCTGCGCTTGCCGCGGTTGTAGATCTCCCACTGCACCGTGAAGCCGTTGGCGCCCGGACCGACGCCTGCGGTGCTGAGCCCGCGGCAGGGGTCGCCGGTCGGCGGCTCGACCTTGATCACGTTGGCCCCCATGTCGGACAGCATTCCGCCCGCCGAGGGCACGAACGCCCACATGGCGACTTCGACGACCTTGATGCCGCTGAGGGGACCGCTCATCTCGAATACTCTCTCTTCAGGTTAGATGACGTGGCGCCCGACCCGTCATAGGCGCGACAGTTCAGCGACCCGCCCAATTGGCGCTCCCGCGAGGCAAGCCGAGCATGCGGGCGAGTTCCAGCGAGGCGGGCGTATCTGCGAAGTCCCCTTCCGGGGGCGGCTGGTTCTTCATGTCCTGCATGTGAACGTGCAGGCAGCCCATCTTGAATCCGGCGAACGCCTCATACCAGTCGATGCCGGCGGTGGAGATCCCGGTGATCCCGCTCCACAGCGCGATGGTCTCATCGCGCCCGCCAAGGCCGGCCAGGGGCTCGCCGCCCCGCACCAGCACCTTCATGCGATCGCTGAAGAGCCACCATCCGAGATCCTGTAGCGCGCCGCCGAGCGAGGGCTGCTCCCAGTCCATCACGGCCAGGATATCGAAGTCGTCGCCGACCATCATGTTGCCCAACCGCGCGTCGCCCCAGGCAAGACCCGGCGGGCGGTTGTCGGGACGGGATTTTTCCAGGGTGTCCCAGACCGCCTCATGGAAGGGGAGCGGCCGCACCGAACGGATCATGGTCAGGAAGCGGCTCCACCGATCCCATTCCTGCTCGAAGCCGTCTCCGACCTCAGGTCGCGCCAGGAATCCGACGGACTCCAGCGGGACGCTCTGGATGGCGGCGAGCTGCCGTACGCCGTTCTCCCAAAGCCGGGCGCGCTCGGCGGGGGTCGCCTCGCAGACCCAACCGGTTTCCATGTAGGAGGGAATGCTCACCGCCACGCGGCCGACCAGCTTCTCCATGACGAAGAACGGGGCGCCGAGGATGGAGGGATCCTCTTCGAACCAGAGGGTTTCGGCGACGCGGACCTTGCCGCCCTCGCGCAGCACGCGCATGAGCCGGTACTGCTCGACGAACATGTCGTCCTGAAAGACCGTGAAGGTGGTCGGCTTGATGCGCACGACCAGGCCACGTTCGCGCCTTTGGCCGCGCTCATCCCAAGACGCGTCGAACAGGATCGTCTCATGGGACTGCCCCGCGCCCATGGGATACTCAAGGTTTTCGACTTTGATATTGCTGGCGCCCGGCATGTGCGCGCCAAGCCAGTCGACGAGTTGCCTGGCCAGGATCGCGAGATCCCGCTTCGCCGGCGCGACGAAGACGCCGGCCTTGGGCGCCGCTACATTGCTCATTTCCACTCGCGCTCGCCTAGGTCGCCCTCGCCGCCGTGGGCCCGATAGAACCGTCGCCCTGCCCGAGCCTGAAGCCAAGCCACATCCGCGGCCCCGCTTCAGGCTCCGCACCTTCCAACTAGAAGCTCAACTTCAGCTCGGCGCCGTAAGAACGCGGGTCAGTGGTTCGGACAAGGATGCCCCCGGCGGCGGTGGTGCCCCAGGTGCTGTACTTCACGTTCGTCAGGTTGCGCGCGTAGCCGGCGATGGAAACGCCCTTGGCGTACGGAAGGCTCGACAGGTCGAGCTGAACCCGCGCATTCACCAGTCCATAGGGTTTCTGGCGGGTGCGCGGATCGTTGAACACGTCGAACTCCGTCCAGCTCCGATGGGCGTAGTCCACCCGCAGCAGAAGCCGGCCGAGCTCGGCCAATTGCGTGTCATAGGACGCCGAAAGGTTGTAGGTCGTCTTCGGCGTGTTCGGGTAGCGCAGGTAGCTCAGGTCCTGGCCCCGGCCGGGCCCAGGCCGCGCGTCGGCGAATTCTAGGTACTTCGCGTCGGTCCTGGACACCGAACCCTCGAAGGTGAGTCCGGTAACCGGACGCAGCACCGCCTCAAGCTCGACGCCGCGGACCCGTGACTTGGCCGCGTTGAACACGCTGGTGTAAGGCGAGCCGTCCGGCGCCGCCAGCAGCGTGGTGCGCTGCACCTGCCCAACCTTCGAGGTGTAGACGGCGATGTTGGTGCGAAGGCGCCGGTCCAAGAAGTCCGCCTTGGCGCCGATCTCGAAGCTCTTCACGACTTCCGGGTTGAAGGGCTCGATGCTCGTGGGCGTGTCGTCCAGACCGCCCGCGCGCTGGCCCTTGTCGTACTTGACGTAGAGATTGGCGTCGGAAGTGAGCTCGTAGCGGGCGCCGGCGGAATACGACCAGTAGCCGAAGTCCTTCGAACCGCTTTGGAAGCAGACGCTTGGCGGCGTGCCGACCGGCAGGGCCAGCAGGGTGCATCGTCCGCTGCCGAGCGCGGTGATGGTCAGGTCGCGCTTGTCCTTGGTGTAGCGGCCGCCCAGGGTGATGAACAGCCGGTCGCCGTGGTTGCTTTCGACCTGCAGGTATCCGGCCGCCGAGGAGTTGTCGGCGAAGTTGTTCAGGTACCGGGCGGACCGCAGGGGATCCAGCGCCGCCGGCAGGGGCAGGGACGAGCCGTCCTCCCCAGACTCGGAGAAGTAGAAGAAGCCGGCGGTGTAGTTCAGCTCCTTCATGAAGGATGTGTCGCTGCGCAGGGTCGTGCCCGTCGCCTGCAGTTCGGCGGTCCACTGGCTCTGGTTCATGAACTGCCAGGCGTCGACCGAGATGGCCGGACCCGCGTCAACGTCGCCCTTGAGATCGGTGCTCTGGATGCGCCGTCCGACGATCGCCTTGAAGGTCAGGTCGTCGTTGACCTCGAACTCACTGCGGAACGTGTAGCCGTCCACGCGCGCCGTGGAGCTCGGGTGCACCAGCCCGTGCCGGTTCTGGTAGAAACCCAGACCCGGGAACGGCACGATGCTCTGGGTCATCGGGCCGCGTTCGTCGATGTCCACCCAGTCGTAGGTGAAGTCGAACGTCACCGCCTCGGATGGCTTCCAGCGGGCGGAAATCCGGCCGTTCTCGCGGTTCAGATCGCCGAACGAATGGATGCCGGTGACAATGCTCTCGCCGATACCGTCGCGCCGGGTGCGCTTGTACGAGGCCCGGATGCCAAACGCCCCGTCGACGATCGGAACGTCGACGACGCCGCCGTATTCGAAGCGGTTGTAGCTTCCGCCGCTGACCGTGAGCTGGCCGCTGAAATCCTCGAGGTTGGGACGGTTCGGGGTCAGCAGGATCGCGCCGCCGGTGTTGTTGCGCCCGAAGAGCGTGCCCTGCGGGCCGCGCAGGACCTGCACGCTGGCCATGTCGTCGACAGAGGCGATCAGGGCGCCGGCCGAGCGGCCGAGATAGACTTCGTCGAAATAGATGCCCACTGCCGGGTCGTTGGTGATCGCGGTGCCGGTGTTTTCCTGACCCCGCATGCTGATGATGGGCACCGCGGCCCCACGCGTGCCTTCGCCGATATTGAGGCCCGGCGCGATCCGGCTGATGTCCAGGATCGTTTTGACGGTGCGCGCTTCGAGCTGCGCAGCCGACACGGCCGTCACCGCGACCGGAACGTCCTGCAGCGCTTCTTCGCGCCGGCGAGCGGTGACGACGACTTCCTCGACGTCGCCGGATGCTCCGGCGCGTCCAACGGGCGCTGCGGATGACGCGGTCTGTGCGTTGGCGGCCGACGCCACCAGGGCGCCTGCACTCACGCCGCACAGAAGCAGCTTCTCGATCGAAGTCATTTGTGACTCTCCCCCAGTTTGTTTTTCGGGCACGCCTCGACGGGTCCGCCCGTGCGAACCTCTTAGCCGTCGCTCACTTGCTGGCAGATTTGCGACGTTTGACAATCAGGTCCAATATGAAGTTGCCTCGCGGTAATATCGGGTAGGTATTTCAATCCGATCGACTTCGCATCTTGGGCCGGCGAGTAGTCGTCCGCGTCGCACGCCTCCGGCAGTGGTTCGCCTCTCAGACGTGCCTGATACTTAAAAGCGACCAGTTCATATTGGACAGGTTGAGAAGAGCGTCGCATTCGTCTCGATGCAGGCCCTCGCGACGCGGCTGAGGATCAATTGAATATGACGGGCGACCATCCCCTAGCAGCCCTCTACAAGCCGCTGGCGCTTCCCGGCGGACTCAAGCTGCGTAATCGCCTCGCCATGCTGGCGATGACGCGGACCAGGGCCGAAGTCGACGGCGCGCCGAACGCCCTAATGGTCGAATACTACGCCCAGCGGGCCGACGAAGCTGGCCTGATCATCAGCGAGTCCACGGCCGTCAGCGAAGCCGGGCGCTGTTTCATCAACGGCCCAGGCATGTATACGACCGAGCATGCGCTTGGCTGGCGCGAGGTCGTTCGCGCCGTGCATGCGAAGGGCGCCAAGATCGTCCTTCAGCTCAACCACGTCGGCCGTGCGAACAACCTCCAGCACTTGCGACGCCCGATCCGCGCCGTAGGTCCCTCGGCGATCCGGATCCCCAGGGACAGCCGCAAGATCACGATCAATATCCCGCGGGTCACGCCCTACGACCTGCCCAGGGCGTTGGAGACCGAAGAGGTCCCGCTCGTCGCGGCGGAATTCGCCCATGCCGCGCGGCTGGCGGCGTTCGCAGGCTTCGACGGCGTCCAGGTGCACGCCGACTCCGGCTATCTGATCCACCAGTTTCTCTCGACCAACGCCAACGACAGGACGGATCGCTACGGCGGATCTCCGGTCAACCGGGCCCGATTTGCGCTCGAGGTTCTTGACGCCGTGTGCGCCGTCAATGGCCCTGGGTTCGTATCCATCAAACTTACGCCAGGGTTTCAGGTCCACGAGATCGAAGAAGACGATATAGAAGAGAAATATACCTATATCGTCGATGAACTGAACAAGCGCGAAGGCTTATCTTTTCTGCACCTGGCGTTTGGCGACCTGGCGCAATCACCGATATTCCGATCCATGCGTCGGCGCTATCAAGGCCTGGTGCTAGCGGAGGGCAGCCTGCCGGCGCACGAATACGTAGACATGCTTCAGCGCAAACAGATCGACTTCACCGGCTTCGCCCGCGCCTTCATCGCCAACCCCGACTATCTGCGGCGGCTGCGCGAGGGCTTGCCACTGACGAAGGTCGATCCGGAAACGATCTATTCGCTCGGGCCGGAAGGCTACACCGACTACGCCCGTTGGGACCCCAGCCGGGCCCCGGGCGCCGACGCCGGTGGCGACGGTTTCGAGGGCCTGCCGGTGATGTTGACCCGCAAATCTTTCGCGGAGGCCGAGGGCGACTAAAGCGTGCCGGTCGATTTTGCCGCGCCGCGCGCGGTCACCAGCGTCGCCGAAGCTGCGCGCCGCGCCGACGCTTGCGCAGCGCGTCCTGGCGCATCGCGGGCGTCACGACCGCGGTCTCCGGCGGCAGGCGCTCGCGTACGGACGCAGTGGGCACGATCGTCAGCTTGGGCTCCGGCCCGGAGCTCGCCTCCGTCCACCGCAGCATCAGCGAGCCCTCAGCGTGGCCGCCGGGGTCCAGCCAGTTGGGGACCCCCGGATCCTCGAGCGCGATCACCGCGCGGAACTTGCCGTCGGAATCCAGCACCGCCTGGCCGCCGTTGAGGCTGCTCTGCCGGTTGATCCAGTCGATCGCGTTCCACAGCGGATCGTTGAGCTGGATGTTCCAGTAGCGCACCTGTTCGGGGATCTCGGTCTCCACGATCAGCGCCTCGCCCGGCGCCAGCCGGAATATCCCCTGATAGTAATGCTGATTGGCGACGCCGCCGCGCCCGGCCCAGTCGTCATGCTCCAGCCGGTTGACGAACCCACGCGACCGCTGACCGGCGCCGTACCCCATGGCGAATCCCGCGAACCGCTCCGGAAACGCCGCCAGCAGCTTCAGCCGCCGCGCGACCTCGTCCGCCTCCAGGCGGCGGGGCGCGATTGGCCGGTCGATACGCTCGATCGCGATGCGCGCCTCGCGGCCCGCGCCCCACTCGTAGGACGCCTGGCGGGCCATGACGGTCCTGGCGCGTGGATCGAGCCGGAACCAGTCGCCCTGGTGGTCCATGGGCCGCTCGCCGCTCAGCAGGATGTCGAAGCAACCGTCGACGAGCGTGCACTTGTCGATGTCGAGCGTGCCGACCGAGACGCCCCGCTGTTCGGTGACGTAGAGGCCGCCGGCGACGAAATCGAACAGCAGGAAGAGGCCGTCGCCACGCTCGCCCGACAGCCGGTACTGGCCCGTCCCGTCGATCAGCGTGCCCGCATAGATGAAGTCGGGGTTGGTGCCCACGCCGTTGAGCACGTTGCTCACCGCCGGGGTGAAGTCCGGCAGGTCGGGATCCATGAAGGCGCTGTTGAACCCCGAGGCCAGGGCCAGGAACAGCAGGCGGTAGACCTCCTGACGCGCCAGCGGGTCGTCGCGGTCCGCCAGGGTGTCGAGCAGACCGTCGGCCTGGCCGAGGATCGCCAGGTAGTCCCCCCACCCGGGCAGGGGATCAGATGTAGTCACGGTAGGCCTCTGTGTAATCCTCGTAGACCTCCCGGATGTCGTCGGTGGTGAGGCCGAAGTCGTCGAGGCTGTAATTGTGCTTGCCGTGCTTGCCGGCCGGGTTGTCGCGCAGCCAGCCGAGGATCGCCTCGGCCGACTGCGGCGTGAACGTCCAGCCGAACCGCTCGTAGATGCCGCCGATGGTGGCCACCGGATCGGCGATCAGGTCGCTGTAGCGGATGTCGTAGATGGGCAGGTCGGGATGCTCCGCCCGGTGGCGCATCAGGCAGACCGATCCGTCGTGCCACAGGTGCAGCATCTCGCGCCCCAGCTCGTGCCGATCCTGGCCGTCGTATCCCGGGTCGCGGAGCGAGAAGATCAGTTGCGAGACCGAGGCGATGACGGACGTCGGATCGCGGTGGGGCTGCACGAAGACGGCGTCGGGATAGACGCTGCGCAGCGCCGGCATCTTGTACATGTGCTCCTGGATCTTCAGGACCCAGTGCGTGCGGCCGGTGCGCCAACCCAGGTGCTGGAGCCACATCTTGTGGACCTCGTAACGGAACGTCGCATCGATCCCCTTGAACCACTCATAGAAGCGCGGCACGCGATAGCGCATGGCCGGGTTGCTGCTCTGGAACGACGTGGTCATGAAGGATCCGCATTCCTGAGGGATCAGCGGACCGAAGGGGTGCGCCTTCTGCATGTCGTCGTAGGTGCGGCCGAGCTGGCCGCGCAGGTGCGCGTCGTAGTCGGCGATCCGCCGGCTGGGTTCCACACCCGGAGCTCCGGGCGGCGGCGAAGGGAATGCGACCTCCCACTGTAGCGGCGTGCGCACCTGCGGGTCGGCGCCGATCAGCGCATGCAGGGCGCTGGTGCCGCAACGCGGCAAGCCCAGGATAAACATCGGCTGCTTGATTTCGACCGAGGCGATCTCCGGGTAGCGCGCCCGGTCTTCGACGATCGCCTTCAGGCGGCCGAGGTCGTCGTGGATGGCGGTGAGCGCCCGGGCGACGCCGGCGGCGTTGAGCGGTTCCTCCCGAATCGAGGCCACCAGCTCGACAAGGCCGATCCGGGCGTTGTCGCGCAGGTCGCCGGGCAGGCCGTACTGATCCAGCAACGCGTCAGCGTCAGGAAACGCATTGATCGACCCAGACATCGGCCTTCCTCCCCGGAAACGCTGTCACTCTAGCGGCGTTTGCTCCACGAAATCGAGCACGACGCCGATGACGCCAAGGTCGCGCGCGATGGCGCGATGGTCGAGGTCGTCCACGTAGTGCGTCTTCGCGCCCAGCCACCGCGAGGCGATGATCTCCGACGTGCGCCAGGACCAGTGCGGATCGTCGCGGGAATGAGCCAGCAGGGCCGGGATCCGGAAGCCGCGCACGGCGGCCTCCACATCGAAGTCGAACTGCGGGCCGGTGGGCGGCGCCTTCAGGCGCTCGCGAGC
>Ga0068859_100006753_pt1 | contig 11655 bp, 2 predicted proteins | sample KBSSwiS22_FD_66585 | JGI IMG/M metagenome (GOLD analysis project Ga0068859, IMG submission 66585) | Switchgrass rhizosphere microbial communities from Kellogg Biological Station, Michigan, USA - KBS Switchgrass S2-2 | ecosystem: Host-associated > Plants > Roots > Rhizosphere > Soil ... | reverse complement strand
CAGGCGCACGTGCAGAGGTACATGCGACCGTTGTTGCAGATGATCGAGAACGGCGACATCGATCCGAGCTTCGTCGTCACTCACCGGATGAGTCTTGAGGATGCTCCAAAGGCGTTCGACATGTTCAAGAACAAAGAGGACAACTGCATCAAGGTTGTGCTCAAACCGGATTGGCATGGAACGAACGGCGCGGGCGTGAAGGACGACTCTTACACTGCAGTGCACTAAGAAAAAGATTTCACGCGGCGGCGCAACGGCGCTACGTTGGCGTTCCGTTGCGCCGTTGCGCCGCCGCGTGAGAAACGCTTAGTGAGCGCGATCAGGGCCCCTCTCTTTACGGGCCGAATCTACCGCGGTATTCGTTGGAGAAGAGGAAGCCGAAGATCATGTGCCGGAAGTTACTCGGGTCGTTGGTCAAGGTTGTGACCCAGTTGTCGTAGCCAATCGTGTCAGGATCACGGCGTAGATATCCGAAGTATTGCATCGCCACAAACGCCCTGATGAAGAACTTGTCTTCCACGGCCTTGCTCTCAACGATCCCACGCAACACCTGCCCGCGCGTCTTCTGATTCGCATTGAGCGCCGCGATCAACTCGGCCTTGTTGCTGAGTGTGATCTCAGCATTCTGCTCGAGAGCATTCACATACGCGGAATTCGAGAGGCCGCTGAAACGAATCGCGAATTCAATGCGCCGCACAAACGCATCCGTGTAAGCCGCCTTACTGAGAAGCTCTGACTGCGGCGACTGCGCACCGCCAACCTGCGACATGTCCGGCACAAACTCCGCATACAACGGTCTGCGATCAAACGCGACTTCATAGAAACGATATGCAAAGTAACCACGACCGCGAAACTCGTCTGACAGGAAGAACCCTGACGACACGTGTACACGATCACACGAAGGATTAAGGTTTTCGCCAAAGCCACCTTGCGGACAGCCACTCAGCGTCGTCACCCAATTCGCGAAGCCAACCGGATCCGGCAGCCGACCGAGAAAGTCGATGTACTGCTGCGTCACGAAAGGCTCAATTCCATCAATCGGGTTTTGTGTGGTGAGCGTGGCGTCGTCATCAGCGATCGTTACGGTGATAGTCGCAGGCGAGCTCATCTGCGCTCCGACGGCGGTCGTCAGCGTGATCGTGAACGTTTCATTACCCTCGACGTTAACGTCGTTCACGATCGGAATCACAATTGTTTTATTACTTTCACCCGCGGCGAAGCGAACCGTTCCGACTGTCGAGCCGTAATCGCATCGCTCGGAAGCTTTACCGTTGACAATGTTACATGCCGCAAGCCCGGCCGTGTCGTGTGTAATGAAATTAACTGTCGCGGCTCCGGCTACATCGCCCGTGCGCGTAACACCAATCTCCACCAATCCATGCGCCTCGTTTTCCGAAACGGAAGAGACAGCAAACTGAACAGTGTTGCGACGCGATGCTGTAAACCTGAGGTTCTGATCGCTCGTCAATGACGAGATTTCAATGCGAGCGAATTCGTGAGTCGAATTTTGCTTTGGCTCAAAAACGAATGCCGGGTCGTCGGGAATCGAAACCGAGTAAGAGTGCTGTGCCTTTCTTTCTCCGAAGCTGAAGTCTCCGTTTGCGTTGGTAAAGGCGGATCCGCCGTCGATGAAATCGTCCTGCGCGAGATTGACTCGAATGTTGCCGACGCCCTGATCGGTGATTGGGTCTACCACGCGCCCGGCAATCACATGCGTCGGTGCTTTGAAGCCGGTAAAGTCCACGACCTGGGTTCCGATTAAATTCTGAACCAACTTTTCTGATGGAACGAAATCGTAAAGTGAGGCTCGATCGGGGACCACGAAATAAGTGCCACCACGCGCCAGCCCTGTAATAGCATAAAAACCGTTTGCATCAGTTAACACGTCGCTCGTTATAGCGCCTTGGATTCCCGGGGTGATTTTGATCCCCGCGAGCGGATTGCCGTTGTTGTCTTTCACGTGACCCGTGATGCTGGCTGGCACGAACGTACCAACAAAGTTCACGCCGGTTATGTTGGCATTCGTGATAGTCACCGTGCGGCTCGGTGGGTCGAAGTCGAAAGCGCCGTTGAGGGGCGTCACAGTGTACTCGCCCGCCGGCAGGTTGACGAATTCGTAATCGTTATTGACGCCGACGTTAATCTGCGCATGCACCGGGCCACTCAACTCCACCTCTGCAAAAAATAACTCGGAGTTGGAAGTTACTTTTCCGGACAATGAGAAAGTCGGTACCGGTGTCGGCGTTGGCGTGGGGTTCGGATTCGGCAAGCGCTGCCAACTCGGTGTGACGTCGAAAAAACTAAAAATATCGACGTTGAGACATTTGAAATCAATGTTATCGATGTTGACAGTGCAGATCTTTCCCGGCGGGGTCATCATCACGATGGAGAGCCCATCGGGAGACCACTGCGGTGTGTAGGCGTCAAAATTGAAGAGCTTTCTCTGATTGGAGCCGTCGGCGTTCATCACCCAGGTGGTGCCGGCAATGCTGCTCCTGTATCGCGTGAAGAGGATCTTCGTGCCGTCTGGTGACCAGCGCGGATCGACGTCGGCAGTACTTCCATCCTGCGTCTGCTGCACGGTTGTTAGTTGTTGCTTACCCGTGCCATCAGTGTTGATAACGAAGAGTTCCTCAAAGTCTGAGTAGACGAACTTCGTTCCGTCCGGTGACCAGTCAACCGCCGACAAGGACGCAGGACTGCCGGGCAGCCGGTAACTGCCGCTCCCATCCGCGTTGGCGATATGAATAGTGTCAACGGTGTCCTCAGATGGTCCACCTAAGCCGATGTAGGCGACTTGAGATCCGTTGGGCGACCAGGTGAACCCGCGATTACGGCCCGAAACATTGTCGGCAAGCGTCAAGAGGCCGGTACCGTCAGCGTTGATGACCTTGATCTCGGTTTGGCGAGGATTATCGTTAAAAATCTGGAACGCTAACCTGCCGCCATCAGGAGACCACTCCGGTTTTTGCGCGTTCGAGTTGGTAGGAATGCCGGGGAACAACTTTTCATCGGTTGCGTCCGGTTTCACGGTATAGATACCACTCGGTGTCTGGACGAGCGCGAAAACGAATCGTTCAAACGCGATAAGGCCGTTGGATTTCTGAAGAACCGGAAGAGCGGCGACCGTGACGCTCGCTGTCGACGAGTTGTTTGACGTATCCGGATCAGGGATCGGCGAGCTTACAGAAGCGGTGTTACTGATGACGGTACCTTCAGTTGCTGACGCACTCACAGCGACAGTCAAAAGAACCGTTTCCGAAGCACCGCCGGCAAGCTGTGAAAAGGTTACATTGCCGCTTGCACCACACACGCCATTTCCTGTTGCCACGCACTTCGTCAACGTCAGACCAGCGGGAAGATTGTCCGTGACAATTACATCGGCCGGAGCTGCGCTCTTGTTTTTCACCAGCAGTGAAAAAGTGAACGTGCTGCCAGGCGCCACGAGACTTTGAGCCGCCTTCTTTGTAATCGAAAGATCGGCGACGACCACGAGTGTCTCGGCTGTTGCTGTGTTGTTGGCAGAAGGGTCTTGTTCATTGAGCGTCGCCGTTGCCGTGTTCGTGATTGTTCCGGCGGGAGGCGTGACGACAATAGTCACCGTTACCGTTGCTCCGCCGTTCAGCGTTCCGAGGCCGCAGGTAATCGTAGTTGTTCCTGAACAAGTGCCGGCGGTTGAGTTTGCTGAGACGAGCGTCGCGCCTGGGGGCAGCGTGTCAGTTAGCGTGACCCCTGTTGCCGGAAGCTCGCCGGTGTTCGTCACAGTGATCGTGTAAGTCAGATTACTACCGAAGCTCACCGGATCGGGAGAGTCACTCATCGTTACTACGACATCCGGCGCCGGACGCAGCTTTGCAATGAAGACGTCCGAGCCACCGCCGAAGCCGGGCTGTAGCGGATTCTGCGTCGGAAAGTCTGTAGAGCTCGTTGTGCCGATAACGTAGATGTTCTGCGAAGAGTCGAGGGCTATGCCGCGTCCTCCTTCGTTATTTGAGCCCCCGAGATAGGTGGAGTGGATCAAGCTTGAGCCACTGGGAGCGAGTTTTGTTATGAATGCATCATGGCTTGCCCCTCCACCCGTCGCTTGCAATGGTGCAAGCAGCGGAAAGTCTGACGAGGTGGTGAGTCCGGTGATGTATGCGCTTCCAGTAGCATCAATGGCAATGTCCTCACAATCATCGGGGAACTCACCTCCGATATAGGTGGAGTAGACAAGCGCTGCACCAGCCGGGTTTATCTTCGTCACGAATACCTCGTCAGAGAAACCCGCAATCTGCGATTGGAAAGCATTTACGGTTGGGAAGGATTGCGAACCGGTGCGGCCACAAACGTAAGCGTTGCCGTTTGTGTCAACGGCGATCGCGCTGCCTGCGTCGTTAAAATCGGCGCCCAGATAGGTTGAATACACGAGGGCAGAACCACTCGCATTGAGCTTGGTTATGAACGCATCTCCGGCGGGAAAATTGTCTCCTCTATTAGCCTGAAGGGCGTTCGCAGTAGGAAAGTTAGCCGAGTTAGTGATACCCGTGACGTAGGCGTTGCCCGAAGCGTCCAGTGCGATACCGTTTCCCTGGTCGAGTAAATTGCCGCCCAGATACGTCGAATAGATCTGTGAAGCTCCTCCAGCACTCAACTTGGTTACGAAGGCGTCAGAGGTGCTCGTTGTGCCGATGAACAGAGTTGACGGTTGCGTGGGATTGAGGACTAGAGAAGAGATTCGCGTTCTTGGAAATCCGCTGTCACTGTCGGTCCACGTGTTGCCGCCGTCGACAGTTTTCCGAATCTGGATAGCGGTGGCGGCGTAAAGCACGGACGGGTTTGTCGGGTCAAAGGCCACACTTGAGAAATCAAAACTGACGTTCCCGGATACGTGAGTCCAGGTATTACCGCCATCCGTAGATTTCCTAATGCCAGACGTCGTGGCTGCGTAGACCACGTTATTTACCGGATCGATTGTAATGCTATTGACTGAAAGAAAATCGGGAATGCCCGTATTCAGCTCCGTCCAATTGGCGCCCGAATCCGTACTTCTTGAAATGCCGCGGTTTGTGTCTGCGTAGAGCGTGGTCGGTGTGTTCGGGTTGATAGTTATACTATCGACTCGCGACGCCCCGCTGACGAAATTCTGGCTCCAGCTTGCCCCACCATTTACAGACTTAAAGTACGGGCTACCGCCGACAGTGGCGTAAAGAATGGTGGGCGTAACCGGATTAACCGCGATCGATCGCACAGGTGAGCCAATGCCATTGTTGCTGGGCGTAAAGCTATTGCCACCGTCAGTACTCTTAAACACTCCTCCATTCGTTGCTACATAGATGATAGCCGGATTCACAGGATCAAGGGCGAGATCGCTATAAATAAAAGGCGGTGAGCCAGGCAGGGGACTCCAGTTTGCGCCGCTGTCAGTTGATTTGAACAAGCCGGTATCAGTCGCGGCGTAGATAGTTGACGAGTTACCTGGTTGAAACGCGAGGTCGATGATTAAGGAAGCCGCCAAACCTGAATCGCTGGGCGCCCAATTGCCCGCGGCGTTGGTTGACTTGAAGATGGAAGAACCGGAGCGATTTGGTCGAATCGGATTCGTAGTCGGGAAGTCAGTCGACGAGGTGTTGCCTGCCACGTAGGCGTTGCCGGAATTGTCAATCGCGATTGAGTTTCCACTGTCATCACTGTGACCGCCGAGGTATGTCGAGTAGACCAGCGCCGAGCCCGTGCTATTCAACTCAGCGACAAATGCGTCACTGGGATTACCAGACAATGTAGGATGCAGCGCGTTGAGAACAGGAAAATTACCGGAGTTGGTTTCCCCTGTTACATAAGCATTGCCGGCGTTATCCACTGCGATGCTCCTGGCGATGTCGTTGAGGTTGCCACCCAGGAAAGTCGAATAGACGAGAGCCGAGCCGTTGGCGTTCAGCTTGGCGACGAAAGCGTCTGTATTACCGCCGTATGCTGCCAGTAAAGGCAGGGTGGTTGGGAAGTCGAGTGAAGCGGTTTGGCCGGCGATGTAGACGTTGCCTGATGAATCGACTGCGATGCCGTTGCCTGTGTCCTGACCGCTGCCGCCGAGGAAGGTTGAATAGACCAACAATGGATCGATGACGAGTGGTTGAGACTTGTCGTAGTTGCCGACCTTGAACGCCACTTCACCGCGCGGTTTTAGCGAGTATCTGACAGATACTTCGCGTCGCTTGTTATCGATGTTTTGATAAGCCTTCGGACGCAGCAAGGTGATTGTTTGCGCGCCGGATTTGAGGATCAGATCGCCGCTGCGGTTCAGTTTCAGTTTGTCAGCGCCCTCGAACGCTAATCTGATCTGCTTGAAACTCGCTCCCGGTGCGATCACGAAGTCGTACTCGAGTTGCCGCTGATTGCCGTAATAGATCAGATCGATGCCGTTGTAGATCTGCTCGTAACGAACTCGCTCGTAGGTTGGAAGGTTTGTGCGCCAGTCGGATGATCTATTACCGACGAGATAATTCACCTTGCCGGGCAGTTGATCGACGCCAGTGATTCGGGGTGACGTTGCGGCGTCGTGAAGACGCATGTGCAGCGCAGATCCGCCTAGTGAGAACGCTGCGTCATTGTCGGTCAGGAAAATTCCATAGCCCTTGCCGCGAGCAAGAAAACGGACGCGCGAGTCAGCCTGCCCCTGGTTGACTTCAAAACTCAACGGCAACTGCCCGAACCCAGCTCGCGCTGCTTCCGTGTTTTGCGTGTGGGGAACATTGGGCGACTCCACCGAGACCCCAGTCGACTTCGGTGCAAAAACCGCCGCCAGGCCCAGGGCCATGAGGATCAGGAGGCTTAGAGATTTCATGGTCTTCATTACACGTACGGGTGAGTTCATTGTTTTAAAACTCTCCGTCGAATTTGGATGGGCCTGAGCTTGCAGAACTACGGGGAGTAGAACAACGGCACGAACTGTACACAAAAGACGCAAAAAGGACAAAACAAAACTTAGATACTCTTCGTGCTTTTTGGCGCCTTTTTGTGGCTTTTCTTTACGGGCCGAAGCGGCCGCGGTATTCGTTGGAGAAGAGGAAGCCGAAGATCATGTGCCGGAAGTTACTCGGGTCGTTGGTCAAGGTTGTGACCCAGTTGTCGTACCCAATCGTATCCGGATCGCGGCGCAGGTAACCAAAATACTGCATTGCTACAAACGCCCTGATGAAGAACTTGTCTTCCGCCGCCTTGCTCTCAACGATCTCACGCAACACCTGCGCGCGCGTCTTCTGATTTCCATCGAGCGCGGCAATCAAATCAGCCTTGTTGCTGAGTGTGATCTCCGCATTCTGTTCGAGAGCATTTACATACGCGGAATTGGACAGCCCGTTATAACGATTCGTGAACTCACTGCGCTGCACAAATGCATCAGTGTAAGCCGCCTTACTCAGCAACTCTGACTGCGGTGACTGCGCACCTCCAACCTGCGCCATGTCCGGCACAAACTCCGCATACCGCGGCCGTCGATCAAACGCGACTTCATAGAAACGATATGCAAAGTAACCACGTCCGCGAAACTCGTCTGACAGGAAGAACCCAGCCGACACGTGCACACGATCACATGAAGGATTAAGGTTTTCGCCAAAGCCACCTTGCGGACAGCCACTCAGCGTCGTCACCCAATTCGCGAAGCCAACCGAATCCGGTATACGACCGAGAAAATCGATGTACTGCTGGGTGACGAAAGGCTCTACGCCGTCGATCGGATTTTGAGTCGCGGATGTTGTGTCGTCGTCTGCGATCCTCACCGTGACGTTTGTAGTAAAACTGAAACCCAACTGCGCTCCGACTGGGTCTGTCAGAGCGATCGTGAACGTTTCATTACCCTCGACGTTCACGTCGTTCACGATCGGAATCACGATTGACTTACTCGTTTCGCCCGCGCCGAAGCGAAGCGTTCCGGCTGTCGAGCCATAATCACACCGCTCGGAAGCTTTACCGTTAACGACGCTACACGCCTGCAATCCGGCCGTATCGGCTGTTGCAAAGTTGACTGTAGCTGCACCGCCAACGTTGCCGGAACGTGTAACGACGATTTCGAGAGACCCGCTGCGCTCGTCGACCGCCGCCGTTGTAGCCGTAAACTGCACGGTGTTAGCTCTCACAGCCGTGAACGTAAGATTTTGATCGCTCGTCAAAGACGGAATCTGAATTTGAGCGAATTGCAAAGAAGGACTGGGCTTCGGCTCAAAAATAAAGTCCAAATTATCGAAGATAAAAACATCGTACAACTTGTCCCTCTTTCTTTCACCAAAGCTGAAGTTTCCGTTTGCGTCAGTAAATCTTGTATCAATTGTGAAGGGTCTCAGGTTGAGATCGACCCGAACTCCGGGAACCGCTTGACCCGTGCCGGCCTCGATCACACGACCGGATATCACATTCGCCGGTTGTTTAGTGCCGACAAAGTCTCCCATCACTACGCTTGTTGTGAGGTTTTGAATGGTCTGGTTTGCCGGTACGAAGTCGTAGGCCGTGAACTGATCGGGACTGATGGTATACGACAAGTTTGCTTCTAACTTCGGGAAAGAATAAAAACCGTTTGCGTCCGTGGACGTGACGGCAGTCGGGAAACCACCTACCGCACCCATTCTGAGACCGGCGATCGGATTGCCGAAGTTGTCTTTAACACGTCCGGTGACATCAGCCACGGCTATTACCCGTGTTTGACTCGTTGAGGTGTTATTGGCGAGAAATACATCGGCTTCGTTGATTGTTGCAGTTGCCGTATTGGTGATTGTTGACGCCGCAGTCGGGGTAACGACGATCACTACTATTGCTGTTGCCTCGGGATTCAGAGTTCCGATATTGCAGTTGATCGTATTTGTTCCCGAGCAACTGCCGATCGTTGAATTTGCTGAGACGAGGGTCACGCCTGCGGGGAGTGTGTCAGTGAGCATCACGCCAGTGGCGGGGATCCCGCCGACGTTGGTAACGGCGATCGTGTAAGTCAGGGTACTCCCAATGCTCACCCCCAGAAAGGGGAAGGAAAACATAAACACTTCGACGTCCGCGGTTGGCCGTAGCTTTGCAACGAACGCGTCAGTACCGCCGCCAGTGGTGGGCTGTAGCGGATTCATCGTGGGTAAATCTGAAGAGGCGGTGGAACCAACAATGTAAATGTTGTGTGATGCGTCGACTGCTATCCCGCGTCCCGAGTCGTTGCTTGCTCCGCCGAAGTATGCAGAGTGGCGCAGACTTGAGCCATCCGCCGATAGCCTGGTTAGGAATACGTCGGTGGAGAAATCACTTCTAAAGGGTTGTGATGGGGCAAGCGTGTGGAAGTTCGTCGAGTTGGTGCTTCCTGTGACGTACGCGCTTCCTTCGGCATCGACCGCGATACCAAAACAATCATCGATGCGATCGCCGCCGAGGAACGTCGAGTAGTCCAGTTCTGAACCAGTGGCGTTTAATTTTGCGACGAATGCATCGCTTAAATTGAAAAGATTTACCTGGTAAGCGTTTACGGTTGGGAAAGAACGTGAGCTAGTGGTACCAGCGACATAAGCATTCCCGCTTGCATCCACCGCAATCGCGCGGGCAAAGTCACTACTGTCGCCGCCCAGAAAAGTTGAATACACCAGAGCAGAACCACTTGGATTGAGCTTGGTTATAAACGCGTCGACATCATTGACGTCTGCCTTGGCACGCTGAAGTGCGTTTGCAACAGGAAAGTCATTAGAGCTCGTCAACCCTGCGACGTAGGCATTGCCGGAGGGATCGACGGCAATCCCCGCTCCTTGCTCCATTGCACTGCCACCCAGGTATGTCGAATAGATCTGCGACGTTCCTCCGGCGCTCAATTTTGTGACGAATGCGTCTTCCTCGCTGCTCGTCGCGATAAAAAGACTTGAAGGGTTAGTTGGGTTGATGACCAGAGCATTGATGAAAGTGAACTGACTGTGTGGAAATCCGGTATCGGCTGTGGTCCAGATAGCTCCGCCATTGATGGTTTTCTGCAGCCCAATGGATGTGAATATGTAAAGCACTGAGCTATTCGTGGGATCTATGGCGACATTATCAGTGAAGGCGAAAGTGCCCTTGTTCAGACTCTCGCTTAGGTTGGTCCAGGTACTGCCGCCGTTCATGGTTTTTACAAGGCCGATGTCTGTCGCTGCATACACGGCGTTATTCGTTTTGTCGATGGTGATGTCGTTGACGAAGACGCTAAACCCAAGACCCAGATCGCTAGTTGTCCAACTTGCGCCGGAGTTTGTGCTCTTGGAGACGCCTTTGTTTGTAGCGGCGTAGAGTGTGGCGGGTGTATTCGGATCGACGACGAGTTCATTGATTCGGGTTACGTCAGCGATGGACGTGGAGGTCCAGCTTGCTCCAGCGTCCACAGATCTGAAGACGGTGTTGCTGAGGTTCGTACCGTAAAGAGTGGTCGGTGTAACTGGATCTATTAGTATTCTATCGCCATTTCCGGCGAAGCCGTTATTAATCGCTGTAAAGTTATTGCCACCGTCGGTGCTCTTAAACATTCCTCCAGTAGCCGCGGCATAGATTACCGTCGTGTTTGTTGAATCGATCGCGAGTTTGTTGATTGTGAGTTTTGGAGTTGTGGGAAAGGCGTTCCAAGTCGCTCCACCATCGGTCGACTTGAACAGTCCCGTATCGGCTGCGGCATACACGATCGATGAGTTGCCCGGCTGAAACACAAGATCGGTTACCTCAGAGGCGCTCATCCCCGAATCTCCCGGCGCCCAATTGCCCGCGCTGTTTGTGCTCCGAAAGAGCGGATGACCGGATCGGTTTGCCTGAATCGGATTGGTGGTTGGGAAGTTATGCGACGTAGTGGAGCCGGTTACGTACGCATTGCCGGCGCTGTCGATGGCGATTGAGCTTCCAAAATCAAGGATATCGCCCCCGAGGTAGGTTGAGTAAACAAGAGCCGATCCGGCGCTGTTCAACTTGGCGACAAACGCGTCAGCCAAACCGCGCAACGCAGGGTGCAGCGCGTTGACCACGGGAAAATTGGTGGAGTCTGTGTCACCTGTTAAGTAAACATTGCCGGCGTTATCGACTGCAATGCTTCGGGCGCTTTCGAAATCGTTGCCACCGAGGTAGGTGGAATAGACGAGCGCCGAGCCGGCCGGATTCAACTTGGCGACAAACGCGTCGGTTCCAGCGCCTTTTTGTAGCTTGTAACGGCGAGCTGGTTGGAAAGTTGAGGGAGGTGGTAGAGCCGGCGATGTAGACGTTGCCCGATGCGTCGACTGCGATGCTGTTGCCTGTGTCCAGACCGCTGCCGCCGAGGTAGGTGGAATAGACCAGGATCGGATCGATCACTAGTAGTTGAGCCTTGTCGTAGTTGCCGACCTTGAATGCCACTTCACCGCGTTTCAGCGAGTATTTGACAGAAACTTCGCGTCGCTTGTTATCGATGTTTTGATAAGCCTTCGGACGCAGCAGGGTGATTGTTTGCGAGCCTGACTTGAGGATCAGATCACCGCTGCGGCTGAGTTTCACCTTGCCCGCATCGTCAAATGCAAATCTGATCTGCTTGAAACTCGCGCCCGGTGCGATCACGAAGTCATACTCGAGTTGTCGCTGATTGCCGTAATAGACCAGATCTACGCCCGGATAAATCTGCTCGTAACGAACTCGCTCGTAAGTCGGAATGCTCGCACGCCAGTCGGATGGTTTATT
>Ga0068859_100006751_pt1 | contig 11658 bp, 13 predicted proteins | sample KBSSwiS22_FD_66585 | JGI IMG/M metagenome (GOLD analysis project Ga0068859, IMG submission 66585) | Switchgrass rhizosphere microbial communities from Kellogg Biological Station, Michigan, USA - KBS Switchgrass S2-2 | ecosystem: Host-associated > Plants > Roots > Rhizosphere > Soil ... | reverse complement strand
CTTCACCGCCCGCAGGCCCTGGGTGCCGTCGGAGCCGGAGCCGGAGAACAGGATGCAGACGGCATTCGGTCCCTGGTCCTCGGCCAGGGAGTGGAAGAGCGAGTCGATGGGCAGGCGGATGCCCTTCTCCTGGGGCGGCGTCCTCACCCGCAGCACCCCCGCCTCGATGGTCAGGACGGCGTTGGGGGGGATGACGTAGACGTGGTCGGCCTGGACCGGCGTCTCGTCCCTCACCTGCTCCACGGGCATGGCGGTGGTGCGGCCGAGCAGCTCGGGCATCAGCGTGACGTGATGAGGATCGAGGTGCTGGGCCAGGACGAAGGCCATGCCCGCGTCCGGAGGCATGGCGGCGAAGAACTTCTGGAAGGCTTCCAGGCCGCCCGCCGAGGCGCCCATGCCCACCACCGGGAACAACTCTCTCCCCGCGGGCGGCGTCATCGGCGAGCGGGCGTTCCTGGCCCGGCCCGGCCTCGAGGAGGACGCTCGGCCCTTTCGCGAACGCTCGGGCTGGCGTCGAGTTCCGGCTTTGCGGGGTTTGGCCATGGTGTCGCCTGGACCGTGGGGGGCTATCGCTGGACCAGCGCGACCCCCACCAACACGAGCATACCCCCGACGACGGTGGTCACGCTGACGCTCTCGCCGAGCAGGACGGCGGCGGCGGTCAGGGTCACCAGCGGCTCCAGGTACAGGAAGGCCGCCACCTTCGAGGCCTCGATCCGCTCCAGCGCCCCGTACCAGAAGAGATAGCCCAGGCCGGAGCAGGCGATGCCCAGGAAGAGGACCGCGGCCCAGCCCACGACCGAAAGACGCGGATACTCCCGCCATCCCGCGGTGTAGACGAAGAAGGGCACCAGCATCAGCCAGCCCAGCGAGAGCGCCCCGGTGGTGGCGCGGGTCGGCCCCAGCCGCTTGATCGCCGGGTGGCCGAGCACCGTATAGACCGCCCAGTTCAGCGTGCTGGCCAGGATCATGAGGTCGCCGCGCGTCTGGGGAAGAGCCAGCAGACCGGCGCCCAGCCGGCCGCGCGTCACCACCAGGGCCGCGCCCAGGAATCCCAGGACCAGGCCCGCGATCTTGAAGGGCCCGAACCTCTCGCGCAGGACCCACGCGGAAAGGAGCGCGGACCAGACCGGCGTGAGGCCGATGAGCCAGCCCGTGTTCACCGCCGTGGTCATGGTCAGGGCGTGGGCCTGGATCATCTGGTGCACGAACACGCCCACGAAGCCCATGAGGGCCAGGCTGCGCCAGGAGTCGCGCGGCGGGACGATCGGCTGGGAACGGACCGCAGTGATGACCAGGAGCAGCCCGACACCCAGCGCGAAACGGGTGAAGATCAGCGTCACCGGCGAGATCTCCTGGAGCGCGAGCTTGGTCGCGACGAAGGAGATGCCCCAGAAGACGATGGCGAGGAGGACGCCGAGGCGCGGGGGCGCGGCCCTAGGCCCCTTCCACGAGGGCCGCCGCCAGCAGCGGGACCAGGATCTCGTGGTGGCCGGTGAGGCTGTAGCCGCGGCCCACGCCGATCGTCGGGCGGCGCACGACGTTCGTGTTGGGCCGGTAGGACTGGATGAAGTCGAGGTTGGCGGTGGCGAAGTCCTGGATCGCGTGGCCGAGGTTGCGGGACAGCGTCACGGCCTTGAGGAAGACCTCGGGCAGGAGGACCGCCGAGCCGACGTTCAGGTACACGCCGCCGCCGCCCAGCAGCGCGACCTGGGCGGCGAACGTGCGGAAGTCCAGGTGCGTGGCGCGGCCGAGGGCCGCGGGATCGCAGGCCGGGTGCATGTGGACGATGTCCGTGCCTATGGCCACGTGGACGGTGGCGGGCAGCCCCTTCCGCCACGCGGCGGCCAGCAGGCTCACGTCCTTGTGCGGAGCCTTGCGCCGGTCCAGGTAGCGCCCGACCGCCGCGCCCAGTCCGAGGCCGTCGCGGTCGCCCTCGATGATGGCGCGGTTGATCTCCTCGCCGGTCTCCCGCGCCATCCCGAAATCGCCGCTGCCCAGCCCGCCCTCCACGTCTTCCGATGTGTGCCCCGCCACCGCGAGCTCGAAGTCGTGCACGATCCCGGCCCCGTTCATGGCCAGCCCGGTGAGCAGCCCCTTCTCCATCAGATCGACCAGGACGGGCGACAGGCCGACCTTCAGGACGTGCGCGCCGATGCCCCATACGATGGGCCGGCCGCGCTCGCGCGCGCGGAGGACCTCGGCGGCCAGGCGGCGCAGGGCGTCGGCGCCGAGGATGCGAGGGAGCGAATCGAGGAAGGCCTTGAAGGACGCGCCACGGACCGGAGGCCGGCCGAACTGCTCGAGGGTGACCTGGCTCTTGCGGGTGGACAGGGAATACGTGCGGACCGAGGACAGGTTCAGCGGGACGGGAGCGGTGGACCGGCGGGAGGCGGGACTGGGGGACCTTCCGGACCGGCTCTTCACGCGCGACGCCTTGATCGGGCTCCGCCGGAGGCGTCGCGCGTGCGTCATGGCATCGCCTCCTCGACGATCTGGCAGAGGATGTGCACGACCATCGTGTGCACCTCCTGGATGCGCGGTGTGTCGTGGCTGGGGACGTCGATGAGGTAGTGGACCTTGCCTTCGAGCCGGCCTCCTCCGCCGCCGGTCATGCCGATGGTCAGCAGGCCGCGGGCGCTCGCGACGCGCAGCGCCTCCACCACGTTGGGCGACCGGCCCGAGGTGCTGATGCCCACCGCCACGTCCCCCGGCTTGCCGTGGGCCTCGACCTGGCGGCGGAAGACCGCCTCGTAGCCCATGTCGTTGCCGACGGCGGTGATGACCGAGGGGTCGGTGGTGAGGGCGATCGCGGCCAGCGCCGGGCGGTCGCGCAGGAACCGGCCCACCAGCTCGCCGGCGAGGTGCTGCGCGTCCGCGGCGGACCCGCCGTTGCCGAAGGTCAGGATCTTGCCGCCGGAGCGCAGGCACTCGGCCATGCGCCCGCCGACCTCCATCAGCAGCCGGGCGTTCTCGTCGAAGAACCGCTTCTTCAGCGCGATGCTGTCCGCGGCCACGTCGCGAATGCCTTGCTCGTTCATGCTCCGCGTTTCGTTTCTTCGATTATCGGCCAGGTGCGGCCGATTACAGTGCCCGGATGTGGACGGTCAGCAGGATCGACAGCACTGCGGGGTCGTCGAGGGCGACCTGGAAGACGGTGCCGTCGGGAACGCCGGGGGGAATGCGGACGGGGACGGGCAGCCGTCGCTCGACCTTGCCTTCGCCGTAGCAGCGGCCGCAGTCGAAGAAGGCCCCGCCCGTCCCCTCGCACGACGGGCAGCTCGCGGACAGCGGGACGTCCAGCGGCAGGACGCCTCCGCGCAGGGCCTCTTGCGGCGTGAGCAGGATCTCGCCGCTGAGGCTGCCGGGCCGGACGGGCCGCCGCAGGTCCCCGGCGGCGGGGCTGCGCGTGAAGGACCAGGCCAGCGGCTCGAACCGCTCCTGGTGCAGGCTCTCGTCGTAGCGCCGGCGGCGTTCCGCGTCCGCGAGGGTCTCGTATGCGGCCTGCAGCTCCTGGAAGTCCTGGAGCGAGGCGTGGGCGGACATGTCGGGATGGAATTTCTTGGCCAGCCGCCGGTAGGCCCGCTTGATGGCGGCCATCGACGCGTCCCGGGCGACACCAAGGATCAGGTAGTAATCCTTGCGCTTGTCCATCCCGACTACACCATATGTCGTGGCCCGAAGATCTGTCAAGCTCTTGACAGACCCTCCCCGCCCTCGCGTATCATCCCCTTCTCTCGTCCACTTCCGCGCCGTTCCGTCGTTGATTCCAGGGGGGATAACGCCATGTTTCCCGAGATCGAGTCCACCCTCCAGGCCATCTTCCGCTGGTTCCACATCGTGGCCGGGATCACCTGGATCGGGCATCTCTACTTCTTCAACTTCGTCAACGCCCCGTTCCAGGGCGGGCTGGAGAAGGAGTTGAAGCCGAAGGTCAACCCGCCCCTCGTGTTGCGCGCGCTCTTCTTCTTCCGCTGGGGGGCGATGTGGACGTTCCTCTTCGGCATCTCGCTCTTCGCCCTGATCTACTGGCCCATGGGCGGGGCGCTCTTCAATGCCGACGGCGGCATGAGCGAGCGCGGCATGTGGATCCTGTTCGGCGGCCTGCTCGGGACCATCATGTGGTTCAACGTCTGGTTCATCATCTGGCCGCGGCAGAAGAAGATCCTGGGCGCCATGCAGGGCGGGCCGGCCGCGCCGCCCGAGGCCGCGCCGCAAGCGGCCCTGGCCTCGAAGATCAACACCTACCTGTCCGGCCCGATGCTCTGGGGAATGGTGGCCGGCTCGCACATCAACCTCTGGCCCATGAACTTCGGCACCCTGGGCCTGTCCCTGGTGCTGGCCCTCGGCCTGATCCACGGCCTGTACGCGACGTCGCGGAAGGTGAAGACGACGGTCTAGGCGGGGCGTCGTCGGGCCCGCGACGTGCCCGGTGCGAGCTGCGGGACCCCGGCGCAAGGCCATTCTACGACTTTGGCTGCGTTGTAGCACAATGTACTACAACACGGAAAAGTCCTTGCCCACCAGGAGCAGGCTGTTCGGGTTACTTGCTCCGGAACGAGTTGCGGGCCTTGCGCCCGCGGCGGAGCTCCAGCACCGCCGTCGCCGCCATGAGCAGCAGCGCCAGCACGCCCAGGGGACGGCGCAGGCGCGGCATCCAGGCCGGGTCGGGGAGGATCTCGGCGAAGACCTCCTGCGATGCGGCCGGCCCCGCGCCGTCCAGCGGCTCCGCGAAGACTTGAAGGGGCTGCCGGCTCCCACGCGGCGCGGACGAGCGCCAGACGCGGACGGTGGCGGTGACACGTCCGGCGGCCGGCACATCGACGGGCACGGCATCGGGAGCCTGCAAGCCGGCCGGGGCCTGCACGCGCACGCGCACGCGGTGCGGCGCGCCGTCGGCGCTCTGGACCGCGACCTCCACGTCACCGTAGTAGAGGATCCGGACGTCGCGGGCGGCGAGGCGGACGGTAGGCGACACGCCCTCGAGCGTCCCGGCACTGGCGGGCGGAGCGGGCGGGCCGCTGGCGGCCGAAGCCACGGCCAGGAGCAGGACGCAGCCGCGAAGAACGGGACCCGCTACCGGACCTTGCCGGTGATCGCGAAGTGCGCGCGCCGGTTCCGGGCCCAGCAGGTCTCGCTCGACTCCTGGCAGAGCGGGATCTCCTTGCCGTACGACACCGTCTTCAGCCGGTCCGCGCCCACGCCCAGCGAGACCAGGTAGTCGTAGGCGTTGCGCGCCCGCCGCTCGCCCAGGGCCAGGTTGTACTCCACCGTGCCGCGCTCGTCGCAGTGGCCCTCGACGGTCACCTTGATGTAGTCGTGCGACTTCAGGAACTCGGCGTTCTGGCTCAGGACCTGGCGGTCGGCGTCGCGCAGCTCGGCGCTGTCGTATTCGAAGTGGATGTCGGGCAGCAGGCCGCGGCTCTCCAGCTCGGCCGAGGAGAGGCCGGCCAGCGGGTCCTCGACCTGCGGCGCGGGCTCGGGCGGCGGCGCCGGCGCCGGGGGCGGCGTGGCGGGCGCCACCGGAGGAGGCATCGGGGCGGGCGGCCCCGGCGTGTGGTGGTGGCACGCCGACAGCGCCAGGCCCAGCGCGAGGAGGGCGAGGAGGGCGGACCGTCTGGCAAGGGCGGACTGTCTCATTCGAGCACCTCTTCGCGTTGTTGAAGGGCAGTGAACCCCGACGGCCCGCGTTCCCCGTGCGCTACGGCTTCTTCTCGTCCTCCTCACCGCGTACGGACTTCTTGAAGTTGCGGATGCCTTCGCCCAGTCCCCGTCCCAGCTCCGGGATGCGGCTGGTGCCGAAGATCAGGACCACGATGAGCAGGATGAGGAGTATCTCACCAAAGCCAAGACTGCCGAACATGATCGCCCTCCAGGAATCGCGGCCCCGGCCGGACGGCCGCGGCGGCGACCCGGGGGAATGATACTCCCAGTGTCAGGATCGAGCGAGGCCCGGGAGGACCTCGTTCAAGCGGCCGCGGCGGTAGCCTTCGGCGTCCACGGCGGCCTCGGCGTACCCCGCCGCCCGCACGGCGTCCTCCACCGCGCGGCGCACGCCGGCCTCGGACAGGCGGTCCATCTCCGCGGGCGCGATCTCGATGCGCGCCCCGCGGCCCAGATGGCGGACGCGGAACTCGCGGAAGCCGAGGGCGCGCACGGCGGCCTCGGCGCGCTCGACGTTGCGCAGCACGACGGGGGTCACGGCGACGCCGTAGGCCACCCGCGAGGAGAGGCAGGGCGAGGCCGGCAGGTCCCACGTGGGCAGGCCCATGGCCCGCGACAGCGCGCGGACGTCTTCCTTGTCGAGGCCGGCCTCCGCCAGCGGGCTGCGCACGCCGGCCTCGGCCGCCGCGCGGCGGCCGGGGCGGAAGTCGGAGAGGTCGTCCGCGTTCACCCCGTCGGCGACGTGCGCGTAGCCGAGGTCCCGCGCCAGGGGCAGCAGGTGGCGGTAGAGCTCCGTCTTGCAGTGATAGCAGCGGTCGGGGGCGTTGCGCGCGTAGAGCGGGTCAGAGACCTCGCCGGTGCGGACCACGCGGTGCGCGAAGCCGACCTCGCGCGCCACGCGCGCGGCCATCGCGCGCTGCGTCTCGGCCAGGGACTCCGAGTCCGCGGTCACGGCCAGCGACCGCGGTCCCAGCACGCGATGGGCGCGCGCCGCCAGGTAGGAGCTGTCCACGCCGCCGCTGAAGGCCACCAGCACCGACCCCATCTCCGACAGGACCCGGTCCAGCGCCGCCTCGCGCTCGATCATTCCTCCCAGTCGTCCTCCTGGTGCGGGGCCACGTCCAGCTCCAGCGGCGAGAGCCCCACCACCTCGAGCTCCACTCCGCATTCGGGGCAGCTGATGACCTCGCCCTTGTCGACGTCGTACTCGTCGATCTCGACGTCCGCCTCGCATTCGGGGCAGACCGCCATTCACGGCACCTCCTTCGGGATCATACCTCAGCGCAAATTGTCGCTGACCTCGCCGCCCACCACGGTCATCGCGACCGCCGTCCCGAGGATCTCCGCCGGGGCCACCGCGGTCACGTCGCGCGTGAAGACGGTCAGGTCCGCGCGCTTGCCGGGGGCGATCGTCCCGCGGTCGTCCTCCTCGAAGGCCGCGAAAGCGGCGCTCTTGGCGAACATGGTCAACGCCTCGGCGATCGTGACCCGCTCTTCCGGGTGCCAGCCGCCTTCCGGCCACCCCTTGGCGTCCTGCCGCGTGACGGCGGCGTAGAGCCCGGGCAGCACGTCGATCTTCTCCACCGGGGCGTCGCTGCCGCCCGGGACGGGCACGCCCTGGACGAGGAAGGTCTTCCAGAGGTACGCACCCCTCGCCCGCTCCGGCCCCAGGCGGTCGCCCGCCCAGTACATGTCGCTCGTGCAGTGCGTCGGCTGCATGGACGGGATCACGCCCAGGGCCTTGAAGCGCGGGACGTCCGCCGGGGCCAGGACCTGCGCGTGCTCGATCCGGAACCGGTGCCGTGCGCCGCCGCCCGCGCCGAAGGCCGCTTCGTACGCGTCGAGGACCATGCGGTTCGCGGCGTCGCCGATGGCATGGGTCGCCACCTGGAAGCCCTGGGCCAGCGCGCGCTGCAGGACGGTCTTCATCTTCTCCGGCTCGATCGTGGCCAGGCCGCGCGTGCCAGGCTCGTCGGAGTACGGTGCCAGGAGCAGCGCGCCGCGGGATCCGAGCGCGCCGTCGGCCACGACCTTGATCGCCCTCACGGTGAGCCGGCCGTCGCCCAGGCCGATCTCCGGCGCCAGCGAGGCAGGGGCGGCCAGGAAATCGTCGGCCCGGATCATCACGTAGACCCGCGTGGCCAGCGCGCCTTCGGCCAGGAGCTCCTTGTACAGGTCCACCGTGGACAGGGGGACGCCCGCGTCATGGACGGAGGTGAGGCCGGCGCGCGCGCAGGCCCGGAGGCCCGCGGCCAGCCGCCGCTTCCGCACCTCCCGCGGCGGCTCGGGGATGAACGAGGAGACGAGCGCCATGGCGTTGTCCACGAGGACGCCCGCCGGGGCCCCGCTCGTATCGCGCAGGATGCGCCCGCCTTCGGGATCGGCCGTCGCGGCGGAGACGCCGGCGCGCCGCAGGGCCGCCGAGCTGACCCAGGCCGCGTGCCCGTCGACGCGCACGAGGTACGCCGGCCGGCCGCCCAGCACGCGGTCCAGGTCCGCCGCCGTGGGGAACTGCTTCCCCGGCCAGTCGTTCTGGTCCCAGCCGCGGCCGAGCAGCCACTCGCCCGCCGGCGCCTTCTGCGCGGCCGCCGCCACGCGCGCCAGCGCGTCCTCCAGGCTGGCCGCGCCCACCAGGTCGAGCCGCTCCAGGGCGGTGCCCAGGCCTTCCACGTGCACGTGGGCGTCGGTGAGGCCGGGAACCACCGCGCGTCCCTTGAGGTCGATCACGCGCGTCCCCGAGCCGACCAGGGGCTTCACGTCCGACTCGCCGCCCACGGCGACGATGCGGCCGTCCTTCACGGCCAGGGCCGTGGCCCGCGGACGGGAGTCGTCGAGCGTCACGATCACGCCGCCCTCGAGGACCAGGTCCGCGGCGCTGCCCTTCACCATCGCCGCCAGCGCCGGGGCGCAGGCCGCCAGGCACGCGACGAGGACGAGCGCGCCGCCGATGTCGATCTTCATGGGCCCGATCTTATGCGGAACGCGGCGGCCGGCTCATCGCCGCCGTGCGCGGTCGCTGGAGCCGCCCGTCTTCCTCACCAGCCGGATGTCGCCGATGGTCATGGCCGGGTCCGCGGCCTTGACCATGTCGTACACGGTCAGGGCCGCCACCGCCACCGCGTGCAAGGCCTCCATCTCCGCGCCCGTGCGCGCCGTGGTCTTGACCCGGGCCTGGATCGCGAAGCCGTCGCGGCGCGGCTCCACGTCCACATCCACGTGGGTGAGCGGGAGCGGGTGGCACAGGGGGATGGCGTCGGCCGTCCGCTTGGCGGCCAGGACGCCGGCCAGCCGCGCTACCTCGGCGACGCCGCCCTTGCGCAGCTTGCCCGAGCGCGCCAGGCGCATGGCCGAGGGCGAGATCACGATCCGGCCGCGGGCCACCGCCTCGCGCGCCGTGACCGGCTTGGCGGAGACGTCCACCATGCGGGCGGCGCCTCCGGCGTCGAGGTGCGAAAGGGTGCGCGCGCGGCTGGGCGGGCGGGGCGTGATCGGCTCGACCTAGGCGGACCCGTCCCGCTCCAGGAAGTTGCCCAGGAGCAGGGCCGGGGCGCGCTCCCCCGCCTCGGCGCGCACGCGATCCGCCTCGAGCACGAGCAGGGCGTTGGCGCGGGCGTGGGCCACGATGTCCGCCGAGCCCATGGAGGCGACCGGCCGCGCGACGAACCGCCCGCCCTCGAACCGGATCTGGGCCGGAAGGTGCGCCTTGCGCCCGGACTTGTTGCGCACGGCCTCGAGCAGCTCGGCCTCCACGGTGGGCCGCGAGACGGCCCGCGCGCCCTGCATGCGCAGCAGGGCCGCCCGCACGAAGACGTCGAAGGTGACCTGGGCGGAGACGGGGTTGCCAGGGAGGCCGAAGACCAGGCGATCGCCCCGCCGGCCGAAGACGAGCGGGGCGCCCGGCTTGATCGCGACCTTCGTGAAGAGCAGGCCGACGTCGAAGCGCTGCAGGACGTCCTCCACCAGGTCGTAGGCGCCTTCCGACACGCCGCCGGAGACGATCAGGACGTCCGACTCGAAGCCCGCGCGCACCGCCTCGGCGATGCGGTCGGCCTGGTCCGGGACGATGCCGAGCGAGCGCGCGTCCGCGCCGGCCCAGCGGGCCTGGGCCAGCACCGCGTGACCGTTGCTGTTCCGGATGCGGCCGCGCCTCGGCGTGTCCCAGACGTCCACCAGCTCGTCCCCCGTCACCAGCACAGAGACGGTGGGCCGCCGGCCCACGCGCACCCGCGCCTTGCCCACCGCGGCCAGGACCGCCACGGCCGCGGGATCGACGGTGTGCCCCTTGGCCAGGACCGCGTCTCCGGCCCGGCACTCCGATCCGCGCGGCGCGATGTGCGCCGCCGGCTCGACGGGGGCCAGGATCTCCACGCGGCCGTCGCCCAGGGCGCGGGTCTTCTCCACCGGCTGGACGGCGTCGGCGCCGGACGGTACCGGCGCGCCGGTCATGATCTGGATGGCTTCACCGTCGCCAACCTCGCGGGCTGGCACCTGCCCCGCCCGCACCTGGCCCACGACCCTGAGCGTCACCGGCGCCTGCGCCACGTCGCGCGCGCGCACGGCGTAGCCGTCCATGGCCGCCCGGTCGAAAGGCGGCATCTCCACGTCGGAGCGGACGTCCTCGGCCAGGACACGGCCGACGGACTCGGAGAGGTCGACCTCTTCGGACGGCAGGACCGGGGTGTGGGAGAGGACGATATCGAGCGCCTGCTCGACGGGGATCACGCGCTCATTGTAGCGCCTACGGGAACAACCCCCGGACCCGGGTGGCCTCCGCCACCCGGCCCACCGCCAACACGTAGGCCGCGGTGCGCATGTCGCACTTGTGCACCCGGCACACCTGGTGCACCTCGTGGAAGGCGCGCTTCATGAACCGCTCCAGCTCCTTGTTGACCTGCGCCTCGTCCCAGAAGAAGCCCTGGAGGTTCTGCGCCCACTCGAAGTACGACACGGTCACGCCCCCCGCGTTGCAGAGGATGTCCGGGATCACGAAGACGTTGTGGTCCTTCAGCACGCGGTCGGCCCCCGGGGTGGTGGGCCCGTTGGCCGCCTCGGCCACGATGCGGGCCCGGATGAGGTTGGCGTTCTTGAGCGTGATCTGGTTCTCCAGCGCCGCGGGCACCAGGATGTCGCACTTCACCTCGAGCAGCTCGTCGTTGGTGATGCGCTCGGCGCCCTTGAGGCCGACCAGGGACCCCGTGCGGGCCTTGTGATCGTCCACCGCCGCGAGGTCCAGCCCGCGGGTGCTGTAGGCCCCGCCCTTGCTGTCGCTCACGGCCACCACGCGGGCGCCGTCGTCGCGCAGGAGGCGGGCGGCGATGGCGCCCGCGTTCCCGTATCCTTGCACCGCCACCGTCGCCCCGCGCAGGGGACGGCGGATCACCTGGCACGCCTCGCGGATGCAGAACAGCGTGCCCCGCGCCGTGGCCTCGTTGCGGCCGGCGCTGCCGCCCATGGACAGCGGCTTGCCCGTCACCACCCCCAGGGACGAGTAGCCCATGGTCATGGAGTAGGTGTCCATGATCCAGGCCATGGTCTGGGCGTCGGTGTAGACGTCGGGGGCCGGGATGTCGCGGTCGGGGCCGATGATGATCGCGATCTCGGAGGCGTAGCGGCGGGTCATGCGCTCCAGCTCGGCGCGGGACATGCGCTTGGGGTCGCAGGTCACGCCGCCCTTGCCGCCGCCGTAGGGGATGTTCACGGTGGCGCACTTCCAGGTCATCCACGACGCCAGGGCCTTGACCTCGTCGATGGTCACCTTCGGGTGGTACCGGATCCCACCCTTGGCGGGGCCGCGCGCGATGTTGTGCTGGACCCGGAAGCCCTCGAAAACCTTGACGCTCCCGTCGTCCATCAAGGTCGGGATGGAGACGATGAGCTGGCGCTTCGGGTTGCGCAGGACCTCGCGCATGCCATCGTCGAGGCCGATCTTCTCCGCGGCCGTGTCGAACTGCTTCTGCGCGATCTCGAAGGGGTTCAGGCTTTCCTGGGCCATCG
>Ga0068859_100006746_pt1 | contig 11665 bp, 16 predicted proteins | sample KBSSwiS22_FD_66585 | JGI IMG/M metagenome (GOLD analysis project Ga0068859, IMG submission 66585) | Switchgrass rhizosphere microbial communities from Kellogg Biological Station, Michigan, USA - KBS Switchgrass S2-2 | ecosystem: Host-associated > Plants > Roots > Rhizosphere > Soil ... | reverse complement strand
CCCCGGCGCCAGTCGTCGTAGCGCCCGCGCCTGCCGTCACCGTAGCAGTGGGTGTCCCGGAGTTTTATGTCTGGGACGGGGTGGAATTCGTCGGCGTTGTCGGCGGCACCTATTATTATCTGGGCCCCGGCGACGTCTGGGTCGTGTGCGATCCGGTGCGGCTGGGACGGTTCCACGAGTGGGAACGGGTCCATGCGGATTGGCAGGCTCATGCCACGGCCAACGTGAAATATCGGGGCGCCGCGCCCGGTCATTCGATCAAGAGCGACAACGGCGGCGGCAATGAGGGATTCAGCCATGGCAAAGGCCACGGCCATTAAAGAGGGAATTGCTCCGCTCCGCCCGCGCGTCAGAAATGACGCGCGGTTTTTTGTGAGACTCGTTTATTCCTTCCGATATTTCCAGGCGGAATCGAGCATTTCCTCATTGAACGGTTGGCAAATCGTTCCTTCTTTGGCGTAGAGAAAAAGCGCGCCTTTGTAGATCTGGCTGGCGACGTTGGACAGGTAGGACAAGGCAAACATGGCCGCGAGCCAGAGCACGAGGACGACCCCGAAGATCCACCAATGATGGGTCATCGCCGCGATCGCGCCGGCCGCGATCAAAAATCCGATGGAAAGGATGGAGATGATCCCGCTCAGGAGACGGATGCCGACGAAGCCGATCAGCGATTCGCCCCACGTCCGCCTGAGGATGCCGGCCGAATTCTTGAGCATCGTGATGGGGTTCGCGGTTTCCTCCTGGACGATGAGCGGGATGACAAAGACGGCCGCGACGCTCCACGCGATGCCGATCAGCCGGCCCAGGATGCGGCCGACCACGCCGAGGCGCTCTTCGATCTGTTTGATGATCAGGCCGACCACGCCGGCAAACAGGGTCCACAACAGGATCGCCTGCCAGCGGCTCGCGGCAAACCGCAATCCGCGACCGAGGGACACGGTATCGCCTTTCAAGGCAGCGAGGATCTCATGGAAGAAAGCGACGTTGAAGAAGGTGGCAAAGAACATGGACACGAAATACATGAAGACGAGGTAACCCATCGCCAGGGGCGAAAGCGTTTCGGTGGCGCGGCCGTGGGCATCGGTCGTCGGGACGAACAGGGATTGGCCGATCACGTGCCAATGTTGGGCGGTATGGTAGGCATAACCGGTCGGCCGCAACGTCACCGGCACCAGGAAAAAGAGCACGATCATGACCGAACAGATGAAGGTCACGATGGGGAAGAGCAGCAGTTGCTTGTCGCGCTTCATGATGGACAGCGAACTTTTGAACAGATACCAGCTGCGCAAGAACTTGTTCATAATGGTCACCTTTCGTTGATTTCTCTGGTTTTACCACCTGCCCGGAAATAGTCAGCTATAATCTGTGGCTTTATTTATCATTTTTAAACCGCTTGACATGCAACCAAAAGGTTGCATATTATGGACATCGATGGATGCAGTATTCAAAGCGTTGGCGGACAAGAGCCGCCGGAAGTTGCTGGATTCGTTGCGCAATGACAACGGTCAGACCTTGACCGAATTGTGCGGGAATCTGGACATGACGCGGCAGGCGGTGACCAAGCACTTGCGGTTGCTCGAAGGGGCGAACCTGGTGGCCACGGTCTGGCGCGGACGCGAAAAGCTGCATTATCTGAATCCGGTGCCGTTGCACGAGATCTACGAGCGCTGGATCGGCAAATACGAAGGCCATCGCCTCCAGGCGTTGAGCGATCTCAAACAAAATCTCGAACAAAAAAGGAAAGGTTAAAACTATGCAAAAACCCAAACTGGTCTACACCACCTACATCCGTTCGACGCCGAAAGACGTCTGGGCGGCCATCACCAAACCCGAATTCACCCGCCAATATTGGGGCGAGATGACGAACGTTTCCGATTGGAAAAAAGGATCGGCGTGGCGTCATGTCAACCCCGACAACGAAACCTGGATCCATGGCAAAGTCGTCGAAAGCCGGCCCCCGAAACGGCTGGTCTTGAGCTGGATCAGCCCGGAGCGGGCCAAGGACAAATCCCGGGTCACCTTCGAGATTGAGACGGTGAAGGACATGGTTTTGCTCATCGTGACCCATGACCAGTTCGCGAAGGGTTCGAAGATGGTCAAAGGCGTTTCCCGCGGCTGGCCGCTGGTATTGTCGAGCCTCAAGACCTATCTCGAGACCGGCAAAGGCCTCGATGCAAGATGCCATTGACGCATGGAAACGGGCGGCGCCGCGGCGCCGCCCCGCCATATCAGATCGGCAAATCGGCCATGTCTGGAGAGTGCGCGTCCGAGGAATTCCCTGCGGTCCCACATCATCGTCATAGGCGGCGGAACTATTTCAACGTCCGCACATAGGCAATGATCGCTTTGATTTCATCGGCTGATAATTTTCCCCCGAAAGCCGTCATCTGGCCTTTCTTGCCGTTGAGAATCCTTTTGGTGATTTGTTCATCGGTCCAATCCAGGTTGTGCAGGTCCGGCCCGTCGTCGCCGCGGCCATCGGCCCCGTGACAATGCGCGCAATTTTTTAAGAACAATGCGCGGCCGGATCCCGCCGGCAGCGCGGTCGAATTCGTCAGCATTTGTGCGTTACCCGTCATCACCGCCGCGATGATCGCGACCGTCGAAAGCAATGTTTTCATCGCAGATCAGGCCAGGGTCGAATCGACGACCGCCAATGAGGATTTTCCTTCGGTATAATTCACGTCGGTGACGCCGAGATAATCGCGTAATTTTCCTGCATCCACCTTCATCGGGCCGGGCTTGGCGGCGTTGCCGGGTTCCGGCTGCGGGAACGCCGTGGACATGGCGGTGTGAAAAGTAATGCGGCCTTCGACTTTCTTCAGGGTCTGGTGGATGTGCCCGTTCAAGACGGTGACCGAGCCGAAGCGTTTCAAATAGCCCAATGCCTGTGCGCCATCGTCGGTGCCCCAGCCCCATTGCGGGTAAACCGACCACAGGGGAATATGCGCGAAAACGACGATCGGCGTTTCGCCTGAGCGATCTTTCAGGTCGGCTTCGAGCCATGCCAGTTGATCTTTGCCCAGGGCGCCGAGGCCGTTTTGCCGGATGTCCGTGACATTGACGAGCCCGATGAAGTGGACGCCATTGTGGTCGAAACTTTGCCAGCCGCCGCCTTTCGTGTTTTTGCCGAAACGTTCGAGGTAAAGCTTTCCATTGTCCCCGGTCACATCATGTTCGCCCGGCACGTAAAAGATTTGCTGGGTTTTGACGCTTTTCAACAATTGATCAAGTGTGTCGAATTCATCGGCCGCCGCCAGGTGCGTCAGGTCGCCGGTATGCAGGACGAAATCGGGCGGCTCCGGCAAAGCGTTGATGCGGGCGATGGCTTCTCTCAGGGTGCCGGCGACGTCGGTGTTGATCCCTTCTTTGTTGAAGCCGATGTGCGAGTCACTGATTTGCACGAAACTGAAGCTTCCTTTCGTGATTTCGGCGGCGTGGCCGCGCGATGGGAGCAACGCTGAACCGAGCAATCCGCCGCCGACGGTCCAAAGCATCCCGGTTCCCGCCCACGCCATGCATTCCAGGAAGCCGCGACGGTCGAGGCCATCCTGGTGGTGGTCGCATAAAATGAACTTTTCTTTCGTTTTCATGTCTTTGATTGATGATTACCTTTCCAGGATACAGACTGGCCAAAAAAATATTTATTCCGCCGGGAATAAAATGCTCCCTCGGGCGGTCTTCCATTGAATGAGAACAAAGTGTGAGCGCGACTGAATCTCAGTTTGAACAAATTGTCCTGCCGCATCTCGACGCGGCCTACAACCTGGCGCGCTGGCTGGCGGGCAACGATCACGATGCCGCCGATATTGTGCAGGAAGCGTGTGTCCGCGCGTTCCGTTTCGGCGGCGGTTTTCGCGGGGGCAACAGCCGGTCCTGGGTGCTGGCGATCGTGCGCAACACGGCCTGCTCGTGGCTGGAAAAGAACCGGCCGCCGGTCGTTTCCATCGATGATGGCGAACTGGCGGAAATGGAAGATCCCGGCAATGCGGTTCCGCCATTCCATGGCGCGGACAGGGATGTCTTGCGCGCGGCGCTCGAGGCATTGCCGCACGAATTCCGTGAAGCCCTGGTTTTGCGCGAATTGGAGGGGCTGTCCTACAAGGAAATCGCCGACGTCGCGGAAGTCCCCGTCGGCACCGTCATGTCCCGCCTCGCCCGCGCGCGCCGGCAGTTGCAACAATTCCTGGCAAAGAAAGGCGAAGTATGAATTGCGCTGAAATCCGTTCGTTGCTCCATGCCTACCTTGACGGCGAACTCGAGCTGGTTCGCAGTCTCGAGCTTGAACGTCACCTGGCCGCTTGCCCGGCCTGCGCGGCGGAAAAACAATCCGTTCACTCGCTGCGCAGTGCCTTGCAGCAAAATGATTTGTCTTATCGCGCCCCGAATTCCCTGCGAACAGCGGTTCGGAAAATGGTCCGGGGCCATGAGAAAACGTCCGTGGCGCGCGAACATCCGTCTATCTGGAAATGGATCGCGGCGGCGACGACGGCATTTGCGGTGTTGACCTTTGTGTTCCGGCCGATCACCTCGCGGGACGAATTACTGGGTGAGGTTATCGCCAGCCATGTCCGGTCCCTTCAGGCGGACCATCTCACCGACGTGGTCTCGTCGGACCAGCACACGGTCAAACCATGGTTCGACGGGAAACTGGATTTCGCGCCCGACGTGAAAGATTTTACGGGCCAAGGTTTTTCATTGGTTGGCGGGCGGCTGGATTACCTGGATGGCCACACGGTGGCGGCCCTGGTTTATCGGCATAATAAACATTTCATCAACGTGTTTATCTGGCCTTCTGACAAAAGGCCGGTTGCCGAAACCGAAAATTGTCGTGGTTACAGCATCATCGAGCGTGATGCAAACGGGATGCGTTGTTTCCTCGTTTCCGATTTGAACGCGGCGGAATTGGATGGGCTTGCCCGGCTGATCGTGCCGTGAAGCCGATTTCCTCCGGATTGTCTTGCCCGCCCCGCGCCTTCGCTTGCGGTCCGGCCTCAAAACTGTTTTCCTCAGGGCCGTATGGCTCAACCGTACCCTACCATCATCGGGGGCTTGCGCAGCCCGTTCGACCAGGTCAAAGGCCTCGTTTATTTCGGGCGGATGCTCGACAAGATCCGCCTCGCCGCCGCCGGCAAATTGCCCGAAGGCTGGCAACCCGCCCGCGGCACGGCCCAGCAGAACAGTTTCGACGCGCGCTGTTGTCGCTTTCTCCATATCGATTACGCGGCGCTCGAAGCCGAAACGCTCAAGGGCGACAAGAACGACGAGCAGTTGCTGGATTGGGCGTTCAAGCAGGGGCGCCGGCCGACCGACGAAGAGATCGAGGTCTGGAACGCGTTCATGACCAAGCGCGGCTGGCGTGATGCCGGTACGCAACGCCTCAATGAACGTCTCGCCGAGATCGGCCTGCCGCCCGGAACCGTGTCGACCATGTTCGAATTCATCGACCTCGACGAAGGACGCTTGAAACCGGGCAAATGAACTCCGCTTCCCAGGATTTTCCAAAGCACTTGGGCGTCTTGAAGGAAAAGATGCTGCACCCGACGGATTACGAAGCCGCCGTGTACTATTTCCTGCAGGAATTCGCCGGCGACAAGGAATTCGTCCGTGCCTCTGATCCTGGAAAGAAACCGGCCCTGGTCGCCGTCCTGGGCAACGTCGTCGCCAAAGCGGTCGGACGGAAAGTGAAGCTGGAAGGGGTCCTGGTCTCCTGCCTGCGGGAACATCGCTTCATCCACGGCAACGCCCAGGCTGACGGCCGCATCATATTGTTCTTTTATTTCGAGGACGCCGATACGGGCATGCTCATGTTGATCCCCGGGGTTCGCGGCGAAGGCGAAATGGTCCGGTTCCGCCTTACCGGCGGCCTGGTCGATCCGGAAAAAAATTGAGCGCCTATGCTGTCCCTGGTCTCCCGCGTCGCCGTCCTGGCCGTTTTTCCGGTGGCGTGCAGTTTCGCGGCGCCGACGATCTATGTGAACCAGGTCGCGTATGAAAAAAGCGGCCCGAAAATGGCCGTGGTGCGCGCCGATGAACCGCTGGCGTCCCGGACCTTTGTCCTGGTCGACGCCGCCTCTTCACAGCCGGTCCTGACCAACACGCTCGGCCCGGCCGCCGCCCTCGAGGAATGGGCTCCCGGAAAGATCTTTTATCCGGCGGATTTTTCGACTTTTGCCGGGGAGGGGACCTATCGCCTGCAGCTGGCCGAAAGCAATGCCGTCGTCTCGGATGATTTTGTTGTCGGGACCGATGCGCTCGCCAAAACCGCCATCGCCGCCATCATCCAATATTATCAAAAACAGCGGGCGAACACGCCGGAAGAGCTCGGCGCCGACCGCCAGATGCGGCTCCACGGCAGCGACCGGCGCGTCGATGTCCATGGCGGCTGGTGCGATGCCTCGGGCGACGTCAGTAAATACTTTTCCCACCTGGCCTATGCGAACGTCATGTCGCCTCAACAAACGCCCCTGGTCGTCTGGTCCATGGCCGACACGGCCGAGAGGATCCCGCCAAACTCGAAAAATGGGGTCTCGCGGACCCGCTCCGCGACGAAGCCCTTTACGGCGCGGATTACCTGATGCGATGCCTCTCAACCAACGACTATTTCTACATGGTCGTGTTCAGCTATTTCAAGAAAGACCCCCATGCGCGGGAGATCGTCGGGCTCCGGGCCGACAGCGTCACGACCGACGAATATCAATGCGCCTTCCGTGAAGGCGGCGGCCTGGCCGTCGCCGCGCTCGCGCGGGTCTCCCGTTGGGACCGCCACGGCGAGTTCACGTCGGCGCAATACCTGGATGCCGCCAAACGCGCGTTCGCCCATCTGCAGAAGAACAATACCCGTTATGACGACGACGGCCGGGAGAATATCATCGACGATTATTGCGCGCTCCTGGCCGCGACCGAGCTATGGATCGCCACCGGCGACGAAACGTACCAGGCGGAGGCCCGCCGCCGCGCGACCAACCTGGATGCGCGCATGACCGCCCAGGGATATTTCAAGGCGAACGACACGGACCGTCCGTTCTGGCATGCATCCGACGCGGGACTGCCGGTGATCGCGCTTTCCCGGTTTTTGGCGAAGGAAGGCGATACCTCGTTGGGCGACCGGACGCGGAAAATCATTCGCAACGCCCTGGACTATCAACTCCAGGTCACCGGCGCGGTGGAGAACCCGTTCGGTTACGCGCGGCAGACGTTCCTCTATCAGGGTAAACTGAAGGACGGATTTTTCATCCCGCACGACAACGAGACCGGCTGGTGGTGGCAGGGAGAAAACGCGCGGCTCGCTTCGCTCGCGACGGCGGCGATCGTCGGGGGCCGGCTCGTGGACCCGGTGCCGGGGCCGTGGGGCGTGAGAAAACCGTTGGCACAGTTCGCCTCGTGCCAGACCTCGTGGATCCTGGGATGCAATCCCTACTCGATGTGTTTCCTTTACGGTTTCGGAAAGCAGAATGTCCCGCACATGCGTTCGAGTTACGGGCATGGCTCGGAAAAAGGCGGCATTTCCAACGGCATCACCGGCGCGGACGGCCGCGGCGACGGCAGCGGCATCGATTTCAAACCGAAGGCCGGCGGGAACGAATGGCGTTGGACGGAACAATGGATCCCTCACGCCGCCTGGTTTCTGCAGGCTGCTGCCGCCATGGCGCAGGAATAAGATAGATCCTCACCCTGCGCCACCAAATCCGGTAGGGCGGGCAGTCTCTTGTCCGGCGCGGCGTGAGGGCAGCCCCGCTTGACGAAGCCGGGACGGTTTCTCATGCTCTGCTCACAATTTATGAAACCGATCCAAGGCTTCCATCTGATCACCCCGGACGACCTGCAATGGCGGTTGTCCAACCTGATGAAGATCCCGAACGCGGATTTCCTGGAGCGCACCGGCAGCGAAAATCTCAGCGCCCGGTTCTGGCGTTACCCGCCCAAAAGCGCCGGCACGCTGCACAAACATGCCCGGCAGGAGGAATTTTACTTTGTGCTCGAAGGCACCGGCCGGATCCGCGTCGGCGACCAGACCCTGACCGTGCCCAAACACAGCGGCCTGCTCGTCGGGCCGGACCAGTTGCGCCAGGTGTTCAATGACACCGACGCCGAAACGCTCTGGCTCATCGTCGGCGCGCCGGAAGAACTGGAATTTTTGCCGACCGCGAAGACCAAGCCCGATATGTCGGTGATCTATCCGGTCGACCCGAAACAATTGCCGAAGGAATTGGCCGGCGTGGAATGGCCGCCGAAGGGATGAAGGCAGGGCAAAGCTGCCGCTCGGCCCCATTTTTATGCCTCGCGTGATCTTTCATCTGGATATGGACGCGTTCTACGCTTCGGTGGAACAACGCGACCGTCCGGAATTGCGCGGCAAACCGGTCATCGTCGGATCGCCGCCGACCCAGCGCGGCGTGGTCTGCGCCGCCAGTTATGAGGCGCGCAAGTTCGGCGTCCGTTCCGCCATGCCCAGCGTCACCGCCGGGCGCCTCTGTCCCCGCGGTATCTTCGTCCGGCCACGCATGGAGGCCTACCAGCAGGAATCGCGCGAGATCATGCGGATCATCATGGAGACCGGCGCGCTGGTCGAACAGATGTCCATCGACGAGGCGTACGTGGATTTTTCGGCGTTGTGCCCGGCGGATGATCCGGATGCCGCGTTGCAACAGGCCGTGCCGCAGGCGGAACGATTGAAACAACGCATCCAGGCCGAACGCCGGTTGACCGCCACCATCGGCGTCGCCTCCAACAAACTCCTCGCCAAGATCGCCAGTGATCATCAAAAGCCCGACGGCCTCACGGTGGTCCTCGAACGCGACAAGGTGGGTTTTCTCCGCGGGCTGCCCGTGCGCGCGCTCTACGGCGTGGGCAAGGTGACTGAAGAAGTGCTGAACCGCGCCGGCATCGACACCGTCGGCGCGCTCCAGGACCATCCGAACGATCTCCGCGCCTTGATCGGTTCGTTCGGGCCGACCTTGAAACGGTTCGCTTTCGGCGAGGACGACCGGCCGCTGGAGCTGGGCGACGAGATCAAAAGCATCAGCAACGAGGAAACATTCCTGCGCGACACCGAGGACCGGAAAATCCTGCGGAAATGTTTGCGCGAACAGGCGGACGACATCGCCGCGCGCTTGAAACGCCGCCGGCTGGGCGCGCATACGGTGCAGGTGAAGGTGCGTTACGGCGATTTCACGACCCTGACGCGGCAGTTTTCCGTCGAGGAACCGCTGACCGAACCCAATGAGATCTATCGGCTGGCCTGTTTCCTGTTAAGCCGTGAGAACTTGGTGCATCGACCGCTGCGATTGCTGGGTCTGGGCGTGAGCACCTTGCGGGAATCGGCCGGCCGGCAATTGGCGTTGTTCTGACGGTCGGTCGGGACCGAGGTCAGGCTTTTTTGACGAAGCAGGCTTTTAAGCCGACGGCGATACCATCCATCTTGCACGAAATCTCATGATCCCCGTCCACCAGGCGGATGGGTTTGGATTTTGAGCCACCTTTGAGCACCTGGTTGCCGCCGCCCAATTTCAGGTCCTTGATCAGGACGACGCAATCTCCATCCGCCAGCACATTGCCGTGGGCGTCCTTGACGACGCGCGGACCGGCAGGCGCCTCGGGTTCGGGTGCGCGTTCCCACTCATGGCCACACGTCACGCATTCCCATTTTTCAGGAAATTCAAGCAGGTCGGTCATCTCGCACATCGGACACGCAGGTTTGCTCATAAAGGAACAGTATAACAAGATCCCCCGCGGGAACAACCCGGCGTTTGACCTTCGTTAATTGCGTGCTATCGCGTGCGGATCGGTTATGCTGGTCAACTATGTCATTTCGTTCATTGGGGCTGGATGCCAAAATTTTTCGGGCGGTGGATGAAGCCGGTTATACCGAGCCGACGCCGATCCAGGCGGCCGCCATCCCGCCGATCATCGCCGGACAGGATCTCATCGGCATCGCGCAGACGGGCACGGGCAAGACCGCGGCGTTCACGCTGCCCATCCTCACGCAGCTCGCCGCGCAACCACCCGGCCAGCGCCGCGGCACCAAGGTCCTGATCATCGCCCCGACGCGCGAACTGGTCGTCCAGATCGAGGAGAACGTAAAGGCGTATGCGAAACATCTGCCGTTGACCGTCGCGACGGTTTTCGGCGGGGTCGGAGAACATCCGCAGATGAAGGCGTTGCGGTCGGGAACGGACATCGTCATCGCCTGCCCGGGCCGGCTCCTGGACCTGATGGGCCGCCGTTGCGCGGATTTTTCCCAGTTAAAATTTCTCGTCCTCGACGAAGCCGACCGCATGCTCGACATGGGGTTCCTGCCGGACATCCGGCGCATCGTGCAGCAATTGCCGAAGCAGCGGCAGACGCTCATGTTTTCCGCCACGCTGTCCCGGGAAATCGAGCGGCTCACACATGAATTCCAACGCGCGCCGAAGGTGGTCCAGATCGGACGCCGCGCGAATCCGGCCGAGACCGTGACGCAACTGGTCTATGAGATCCCCCGGCATCTGAAGACGTCGTTGCTGCTGCATCTGCTCAAGGACCCGCAGATGAACATGGTGCTGGTCTTTTCACGGATGAAACACGCCGCCGACCGGCTGGCCCGGCAATTGGAACAGGCCGGCATCCGCACCGCGACCCTGCATTCGAACCGTTCGCAAAACCAGCGGCTCCGGGCCCTGAAAGATTTCAAGTCCGGCGCAGTGCGCGTGTTGGTGGCGACGGATATCGCGGCGCGCGGGATCGACGTCGACGGCATCTCTCACGTGGTGAATTACGATTTCCCGATGCACGTCGAGGATTATGTCCATCGCATCGGCCGGACGGGACGGGCGAACGCGATCGGCGACGCGATCAGTTTTGTGACGTCGGAGGACCACGGCGAGTTGCGCGCGCTGGAACGGTTCATCGGGCGCGGCATCGTCCGGAAAAAAGCCGAGGGATTCAACTATTCAGCCGCGGCACCGGCGTTCCAGGCCCGCAACGATGACCGGCCCTTCGCACAGGGACAAGGACATGGGCAGGAGCAAGGCCGGCCGCACCGGCCGGGCCAGCCGCCGCATCACGGCCAAAGGAGTTCGCCTCATCACGGCGGACGACGGCCGCGGCCGCATTCAGGCCGCCGGCGCTGGCGATGACGTTTTCACCGGGCTTTTCGGGGCGTGCAGCGTGCATTCCTTCAACAGGCGGCAAAAATCCTTTTTGCTGGTATGTTCGTGCCTGCCTTCACCGGTCTTGAGGTTCTTCACGACTTTGTACCGCACCTCCAGCCGTTCGAGATGGACGATACGGATGAATTCATCGCCGTGTTTCCAGACCTGGCCTTGTCGAAGTTTTAGCGTCATAAAATCAGGTGGTTTTGGGGTCGGCGATGGTGATGTTCGTCCTGCGGGCGGTGAAATGATATTTCAAGATCGAGCGGGCGTCACATCTTTTTGGCGCGACTTCCTTTGCTGGCGACGGCCGGTGACCCCGGGGGCATGACTCTTTTCTGATTTTTGGCGCCGGCGTCGCGCAGTTTCACCTTGTCTCGGCGCGAGAGGTTGGCAAGCATTACGCCGCGCATATGCAATACGATGTCATCATCATTGGAGGTGGTCCGGGCGGCAGCACAGCGGGCAGCGCTTTGGCCAAGGCCGGGAAAAAAGTCCTGATCCTCGAACGCGAGAAATTCCCGCGTTTCCAC
>Ga0068859_100006745_pt1 | contig 11665 bp, 5 predicted proteins | sample KBSSwiS22_FD_66585 | JGI IMG/M metagenome (GOLD analysis project Ga0068859, IMG submission 66585) | Switchgrass rhizosphere microbial communities from Kellogg Biological Station, Michigan, USA - KBS Switchgrass S2-2 | ecosystem: Host-associated > Plants > Roots > Rhizosphere > Soil ... | reverse complement strand
ATCGCGTGCACGCCACCGGCAGCATCGCGGCCAGCGGCGACGGCGCCTCCGACGCGTGGGACCTGATCGTCACCGGACCCGCGCTCGGGCGCCTCGCACCGGTCTACGCCTTGCTGACGGGTGATGGCGGCGGCAGCCGCAAAGTCGATCTGTTGATGGCCGGCACGCTGAATGCGAAGGTGCGCGCCCGCGGCCGGTGGCCCGCGCTCACCACGCAAGGCCAATTCGAAGCCGACAAGCTGCGCATCGGTGCGATGAGCGCGCAGCATGCGCAGGGCCGCTGGTCTCTGGGCACTTCGCTGACTGCGCAGGTCGACGCGCAGGTGACGCTGACGCAGGCCTCGGTCACGCAGGCCGACGGCACGGTCGGCCCATCGATCGAAAGCGCGACGCTGCAGCTGCAGGGCACCGGTCGTGCGCACACGCTGGAGTTGCGTGCCGATTCGAAGGCGCAGGCGCCGGCGTGGATCGACACGATGCAAGGCGCGGAGACTGCTCCGGATGCGCGCACGGTCGGCAGCCTGAGGGTGCAGGGCGGGCTCGTCGACCAGTCGGGCGCGGGACTCGCCGGCTGGCGCGGCACGCTGCAGCAGCTGGAACTGCGCAGTTCATCGACCGCAGCCGCCGACCGGGCGCCGCTGCTGCGCAGCCGCGACGTGCAGATCGAGGCGCTGTGGGCCGGCGGCCCGCCGCGTGCGACGCTGCAACCGGGACGCGCCGAGGTGCTCGGCGGCGCGCTGCGCTGGAGCCGCATCGCGTGGAGCGCTGCCGCGCGCGATGGTGATCATGCGCAGATCGACGCGCAGGTCGATGTCGATCCGATCCGCATTGCGCCTCTGCTCACGCGTGTGCAGCCGACCTTCGGCTGGGGCGGCGACCTCGCCGTGGGCGCTCATCTCGTGCTGCGCAGCGCACCGACCTTCCACGCCGAGGTGGTGATCGAGCGCAGCGGCGGCGATCTCACGGTGACGGAGGAGGCGGGCGGCACGCGTGCGCTCGGCTTGACCGACCTCCGGCTCGGCCTCGCGGCGGACAACGGCGTCTGGAACTTCACGCAAGGGGTGGCCGGCAAGACCGTCGGCGTGGCGGCGGGCGCGGTCGTGGTGCGCACCGCGCCGCAGGCGACCTGGCCTCCAGCCGACGCGCCGATCGACGGCGTGCTCGAGCTGCAGGTGGCCGACCTCGGGACCTGGGGTCCCTGGGTGCCGCCGGGCTGGCGGCTCGGCGGCGCGCTGCGCGCCAGCGCCGGCATCAACGGACGCTTCGGCGCGCCCGAATACACCGGCATGGTCACCGGTTCGCAGCTGAGCGTGCGCAACTTCCTGCAGGGCGTGAACGTTCGCGAAGGCGATGTCGCGATCCGCCTGCGTGGAACGACGGCGGAGATCGAGCGCTTCACCGCCAAGGCCGGCAACGGCAGCCTCGCGCTCGAAGGCAACGCCAGCCTGGGCGAGGCGCCCAAGGCAGTGCTGCGACTCAAGGCCGATCAGTTCCAGTTGCTCGGCCGCGTCGACCGGCGCATCGTCAGCAGCGGCAATGGTCGGCTCCAGCTCGATGCCAAGTCGCTCGCGTTCGATGGCGAGTTCAAGGTCGACGAGGGCCTGATCGACTTCACGCGCAGCGATGCGCCGACGCTGTCGGACGACGTCGAAGTCGTGCGCGCCGACACCAGGCTGCGTGGCGATGCGGGGACGGGCGCGGCGCAGGTCGGTCGCGCGGTGGCGCTCGACGTGCGCGTCGGCCTGGGCGACAAGCTGCGGCTGCGCGGTCGCGGACTCGACACGGGTCTTGCGGGCGAGCTGCGCATCACGTCGCCGGGCGGCCGGCTCGCGATCAACGGCACGGTGCGCGCGGTCGACGGCACCTATGCGGCGTACGGCCAGAAGCTCGCGATAGACCGCGGCGTGATCACGTTCAACGGCGCGATCGAGAATCCGCGCCTGGACATCGAGGCAACGCGGCCGAACCTGGACGTGCGCGTCGGCGTCGCGGTTGTCGGCAGCGCGACCAATCCCCGCGTGCGCCTCTTTTCCGAGCCCGAGCTCTCGGAGATCGACAAGCTCAGCTGGCTCGTGATGGGCCGCGCCAGCGACGGGCTCGGCCGCACCGACACCGCGCTGCTGCAGCGCGCCGCGCTCGCGCTGCTGGCAGGCGAAGGCGGCGGGCCCACCGACCAGCTCACGAAGGCCATCGGCCTGGACGAGATCGGCGTGCGCCAGAGCGACGGCGAAGTGCGCGAGACCATCGTCTCGCTCGGCAAGCAGCTTTCGCGCCGCTGGTACGTCGGCTATGAACGCGGACTGAACGCGACCACAGGGAACTTCCAGCTCATCTACCGCATCGCCCGGCGCTTCACGCTGCGTGCGCAATCGGGCGAGGACAATTCGCTCGACCTGATCTGGACCTGGCGCTGGAAGTGAGATGGGGCCGGCGAACGGGCTTGCGGCGGCCCGGCGCTCGGCCCGCGGTTCGATGCGAAAATGCCGCGCTCGCCCACCGTAGTTCAATGGATAGAACGGCCGCCTCCTAAGCGGCAGATACAGGTTCGATTCCTGTCGGAGGGACCATCGGCGCGGCCACGCCGGGTTCCATGGACGCCATTCGCCGTCGCAGCTCGCCCAGCATGCGGCGACGCCCCGATGCGCCGACTCGATTCGGTCCATGAGCCACGAATGGCGGCACGACCTCGAAGCCAGTGAACTCGAAGATGCCCCGATGGATCGGGTAGAGCACCGTCTCGATCGGCGCGTAGTGACCCGAGCCGTCGTATTGCTGAGCCAGGCCTCCTACTGTGACGACGCACATGGCGCGCTTGCCTCGCATCACACCGCCTTCGAAGTAGCGACCCCCGCCATAGGCGACACCGGCAGCGAATACGCGATCGACGTAGCCCTTCAGGATGGCCGGCATACCGAGCCACCAAAGGGGGAAGTGGAAGACGAGCAGGTCACACAGCAGCAGCTTGGCGATCTCGGCCCGCACGTCCGGGGCAAAGCCGCCGACGCGGCTCGCATGGACCTCCTCCGCCTGTTGACTGAGTCGTGCGGGATCGAAGACCGAATTGAAGTTGCGCCTGTCGGATACCGGATCGAAGCCCATCTGATAGAGGTCCGACACGTCGACGTGATGGCCACTCGCGCGCAGAGCGGTCACCGCGACCTCGAGCAGTGCCGCGCTGAAGCTCGACGGTTCGTGGTGCGCGAAGATGATCAGTACGTTCATGGTCTGGATGGGTCGGAAGTCCGGTGTGCGTCCGGTTGGTGGCTAGAATAGGCTTGCAGGCTTGCAAAGAACAGTCGATCGTTCTGCCAATCAGACTTGCAATATTGCAAGCAAGGAAAACCAACGTGTCCGTCTCCGACGAGCGCTTCGATTGGGACGATTTGCGCTACGTGCTGGCCGTCGCCCGCGGTGGAAGCCTGGGCGCAGCGGCAAGGGACCTGGGCGTGAATCATTCGAGCGTGTACCGGCGGATGGCCGCGCTCGAGTCACGGCTGGCGGTCCGACTTTTCGAGCGAAGGCGCGACAGCTACCAGCTCACACTCGAAGGGGAGATGTTGGCGAGTGCGGCCACGCGCATGGAGTCCGAAGCTCTCGCTGCGCGTCGGCGCGTGCTCGGCACCGATCTGAAGCTGTCGGGAATTGTCCGGGTCAGCACCGGCGATCTGCTGGGCTACCACCTGCTGCCGCCGCTGCTGCGAGAGTTTCCGCTGCGCTATCCCGATGTCGAGATCGAACTCTCGATCAACAACCGTCCGGTGGACCTGACACGACGAGACGCGGACCTGGTCGTGAGAGCAACCGACCGACCACCCGAGCACCTGATTGGCCGACGGATCTCCAGAATGGCGTCATCCGCCTACGCGCACCGCGACTATCTGACACGCATGGGCCGGGGTCGTGACCTGGACCAGTACGACTGGCTCGGGCTGGATGATTCGCTCTCGCATTTGCCTCAGGCGCGATGGCTGCGCGAACGCGTCCCAAAGGCGCGCTGCCGACTCCGCTTCGACGCCATCGAAGCGGCGCGGCAATGCGCGCGCTCCGGCCTCGGCGCGGCCGTGCTTCCTTGCTTTGTTGGCGACATCGATCCGGATTTGGAGCGCATGACAGAGCCGGAGACTTCAGGCGAGTTCGGCGTTTGGGTGCTCACGCATCCGGACCTGCGACGCAGCGCACGGATTCGAGCCTTCATGAACGAGATCGGATCCATGATCGCCACGCGCGAAAGACACCTGTTGGGTGTGGCCGCTTGAGCACGACAACGCCGGTCGTGTCGTCGGGATGCCATCGTCAAGCGATCGATGACCCGCGAAGCGGCAGCGGCAAGTCGAATCGAAACGTGGCCCCCTTCTCGCCGCTCTGCGCGACGATGCTGCCGCCATGCAGATCGAGGATGCGCTTCGTGATCGCCAATCCAAGCCCGGTGCCACCGACCGCGCCATTGCGTCCGCCTGTCGCGCGGTAGAAACGATCGAAGATATACGGCAGATCTTCCTGTGGGATGCCGGCGCCGTCGTCGACGACGCTGACCTGCAAGGCGTGCTCCTGCGCCCTCAGCGCGAGCGAGACGCAGCCGCCGGCCGACGTGTGCTTCAACGCATTGCTCACGAGGTTGTCGAGCACCCGCTCGATCAAGCTCAGGTCCGCGTGCACCGGGGGCAACCTTGCGTCCGCCGCCAGACGCAGTGCGACTTGCTTGCCGTCGGCCATCAACTGAAACTTCTGCAGGACGTCCGACGCCAGCTCGGCCAGCTGGAACGACTCGCGCTGCAACGAGATGCCCTTGAAATCGAGCTTGGCCAGTTCGAACAGCTCGTCGATCAGCGTCCCCAGGTGCTCGGTCTGGCGCACTGCGGTCTCCAGATAGCTCTGACGCTTGGGTGGTTCGAGCTGGTCGCCCTTCGTGGCCAGCACTTCGAGGTAGCCGCGGATCGAGACCAGCGGCGTGCGCAGGTCGTGGGACACGTTGGCGATCAGGTCGCGGCGCAGATAGGAGTTCTCGGCCTCGAGCTGCGCGCTCATGCGCTCGACTTCGGAGAGGGCCGTGGCGAGCTGCGCCTGCGCCCGCTCGCGCTCGGCGATCTCCTGCCTCTGGCGCGCGAAGAGCTGAGCGTTCTCCAGCGAAATCGCGGCCTGCGTCGACAGCGCCTGCAAGGTACGGATGCGGTCAGCGGTGAACGCGCCGCCGACGCGGCTGTGCTCGAGGTACAGGACACCCACCAGGCGCGCCCGCTTCTGCACCGGAACGCACATCAGCGAGCGCGGCCTGCAACGCAGGACATAGGGATCAGCGCCGTGCTGATCGTCGATGTCGGCCTGCGCCAGCACCACGCTGCGCGCGGTCCGTCGCACGTAGTTGACGATGCCGATCGGGACGCTGCGCGAAGTCTCGAGAGGAACCGCCACGCGCTCGAGCGGCGCATCCAGCGCGCCGACCGCATGAACCATCGGACCATCCTCGCCTTCGAGAACCAGCGCCCCGCGCTCGGCACCTGCGTTCTCGATCGCGATCTTCAGCAACTGCGCGAGCAGCGCGTCGAGCTCGATTTCGGCCGCAATGGCCTGCGTCGCCTTTGTCAGACTGATGAGGTCCAGTCCATCGAGCCGATCGCCTGCAGGTGCTGCGCCCGCCGGGTCGATCGGCTCGTCGGCAACGGTCGCCGGTGCGTCGCCTGCCGCTGCGAACGGATCGCGGGCCACGAGCACCGAATACTGCCGCTGCATCACATCGACCTTGGCGGCTGCGCCCCAGCGGGCGTAACAGGCCCGCGCCTGTGCGAGGTGCAAGCGGCCCAGTGCCGGGCGGGCATGATCGATGAGGCAACGGCCGCACAGCTCGTGGCCCAGCGCTCGATGGTGCAGCAGCGGCAGGCCCTCGGTGAATTCGATCGCTCTCTCATACAGCGCCAACGCGTCGTCGACGCGTCCGTCGATGCGCGCAATCTCGCCCGCCAACAGCAATGCCGGACCACGGAAGTTCTCTGCGCAATGCACGCTCAGCGACTCGAACAGGCCCTGCACGCGAGTCACCTCGGCCAGTTCGCCAGGCCGATCGGCGGCCGGGCGATCGTCGTGACTCGCCGCCAGCGCCACAGCGCTCCAGAAGTCGCAGATCAATGGCCAGATTGTTCCCGGCAGGTTGTGAATCAAGGCGCCGGCCTTGCGCGCGGCGTCGATCGCCTCGCGCTTGCTTCCCAGCAGGCAGCACAACTGAAGGCGCGCGATCGCGTGGATGGTCGTGAAGAACGGGTTGTCGCGATACGTGTGCAGGTAGGCCGCCTCGTCGAGTGACGCGTCGCTGAGCGACAGGGGGCCACGGGTGCGCCCTTGCAACGCGCGAGACCAGTTCACCAGGACGCGCACGGAGTCTGCGAAGCCTGTGTTCTTGAGCTTTTCGATCAGCCCGATGCTCGGCTCATACTCGCGCTCGAATTGCGCCAGGCTCTGCGTCGACGCCATCGCCGCCCACGGCTCGGTGCCGGCGCCGTAGGCCGCATAGAGAAAATCGCCGCTCTCCAGGCCGCTGCGGCAGGCCTCGCGCGCGTACTCGCAGCACGAAGCGATCGGCCGACACCAGAAGTTCACGTGCGCGTTGAACTGCTGGTAGATCTTGGCACGCCGGCCGGTGTCGTCGAAGCGCTGGTTCACCGCCAGCGCCAGGCGACCGTACTCGAAGGCCTGCGCATACTCGCCGCGCATCGCGCCGACCGTGATCGCGTGGGTCACGTAGCCATAGGCCGACTCCTCGACATTGCCGTGATCGAGCGACAACCGCACCAAGGTCGCCGAGATCAACCGCGCCAAGGTCGGATCGCCGATGATGTATGCGGCCGACCAGATGTCGGTCAGCATGCTCATCACCATGCGCACCTCCGGATCGCGCATCGTCGGCAGCGCAACGAGCGAAGCAATCTCGCGGCCGCCACGCAGCGTGTCGATGAGTTCGATCTCGCGCGCCAGCGCCTGGATCTTGCCTTCTTCGTCATCGGGGAAGGACATCTGAAAAAGCGCCAGCGCATCGCGCACGGTCGCGATCGAATCTGCATAGCGCGCCATGTTCTCGAGCTGCACGCTGCGCAATCGTGCGACGCGAGCCCGGTCGATTGGCGTGCGGGCCAGCAGCGTCAACCTCGCGTAGTGCTCCAGCGCGGTGTCGAAGTGGCCACACAGGTATTCGCACTCCGCGGTCTCCAGGCCGAGAGAGAAGCACAGCTCGTAGTCTGCGTCCCAGGTTGCGGCATCGAGCAACTCGGAACCCGCCGACAGCAATTCGAGCGCGGCATCATGCGCGGTCGACGACTTGGCGCGCCGCCCTGCCGCGAGATCCAGCCTGGCCACTTCCATCCGCTCGTCGCTGTTGCCGATCAGCGCGCGCCCTAGGTTCAGGTGATGGACGACGTCGAACAGCCTCGCATCCAGCTGATCGGTCGCGGTGCGCGCGAGGAGCAGCCGTCCGACGGTCAGATGCACCATGCGTCGACGCTCATCGGGAATCAAGGTGTACGCGGCCTGCTGGACGCGGTCGTGCAGGAACATGAAGGCCGTCGCGTCGTCTTGCTCATCCGCAGCGGCGTCTTCGGAGCGCGTCGAGCCAGGCGCGACGGCGACGATCAAGCCGGCGCCGAGCGCCCGCTCCAGATCGTCGGATGTCTGCGCGATCGACTGCTCGCTGACGATCGCCAAAGTGTCCTGGTCGAAGCGATTGCCGATGCATGCCGCCAGCGTCAGCGCGTACTGCGCCTTGGACGGCAGGCGCCGGATGCTGCTCGTCATGAGGTCGATCACGTTGTCGGCGAACGGCGCATCGGCAAGCTCGGCAATCCGGTAGACCCACTGCGCCTGCGAGACGTCGAACTTCAGGTGCCCTTCCCGCTCGAGCATCTTCATGAACTGCGTGACGAAGAACGGATTGCCGCCCGTCTTGCGTTCGATCAACCCGGCGAGCGGCTCGGCCCGGGCCGGTTCGCAGCGCAAGGTGTCGGCCACGAGGTCGGTGAGGTCGCGTCCGGTCAGCGGGCCGAGCGCGACGCGCTGCGGCGCGACTCCTGCCGAATCGAGCAGCGAGAGCGTGCGGGCAAGCCGCGGCGCGGTATCGAGCTCGCTGTCGCGAAAGGTCCCCACGAGCAGCAGTGAGCGGATCTCGGGAGTGGTCAGCAAGGGTTCGAGCAGACCGAGCGTGGCCGCGTCGGCCCATTGAAGGTCGTCGAGAAACAGCACCAGTGGATGCTCGGGCTGCGCCAGCGCCGCCACGAATTTCTGCAGCACGCGCTGGAATCGATTCTGCGATTCCGTGCTGCCGAGTACCGGAGGCACGGGCTGCGGACCGACGATGAGTTCGACCTCCGGAATCACCTCGGCCAATACCCCACCGTTGCTGCCCAGCGCCTCACTCAGGGTGTCGCGCCAGCGTGCAAGTTGCGCCTCGCTCTCGGTCAGCCATTGTTGAACCAGGCCTCGAAAGGCCTGGATCAGCGCCCCGAACGGCACGCCGCGCACCACCTGATCGAACTTGCCTGCGATGAAGTAGCCCTTCTGCCGCACGATGGGCCGATACAGCTGCTGGATCAGCGTGGTCTTGCCGATGCCTGCATACCCTTCGACCACCACGAACTCCGCACGCCCGGCCTGCCCGGCACAGGCCCGCTCGAAAGCGCCGAGGAGGCGATCGACCTCGGCCTCGCGGCCATACAAGCGCGGCGAGATGACGAGTTCGCTGCTGGCGTCATGCCGACCGAGCGCGAACGGCTCGATGTACGCATGCGCAGTCCACTCGCGAGCGCAGCGCTCGAGATCGGCGGCCAATCCGGCCGCCGTCTGATACCGCTCATCGGGTGCCTTGGCGAGCAGCTTCATCACGACGTCCGACAAGGGTGCCGGCACCGACGGCTCCATCCGCGTCGGGTCGACCGGCACGCCGGCGATGTGCCAATGGATCAACGCGAGCGCATCCTCCGAGCGGATCGGCGGCTCGCCGCACAGGGCCTCATAGAGCAGCACGCCGAGCGCATAGAGGTCGCTGCGCTGATCTGCAGAGCGGTCCATGCGCCCGGTCTGCTCGGGCGAGACATAAGTGAGTCGGGCGGCACTCAACGTCATCGCCACCGGCGCTGGCCGCGACGAGGCGCGCCCGGCGTCGGCGTAATCGATCAACCAGGCCTTGCCGGACGTGTCGTCGTACAGCACCGCGTCGGGTCGGATGCCGTGGTGCACGAAACCGCGGGCATGGAGTTCGGCCAGCGTCGCGGCCAGTCGCGCGCCGACGGCCAATGCTGCGCCGATACCGAGCGGGCCAGCCCGCAGGAGCGACGTCAGCGGCTCGCCCCCCGGATCCTCCATCACCAGCATCGTCTGCGGACCCGTTTCGACGATGCGCGGCAGCAGCGTGGCTGCATCGGCGAGCTCGGACGCGATCGCGCATTCGCGACGCAGCGCGGCCGCATCGATCCCCCGCGTGCCGCCGCGTGACACCTTGGCGAGCACCGGGGTGCCGGTGCGCGTTCGACGGCCGCGTCGGCGCTCGAACCCGGCGTCACCGCCCAGATCGGCCGTCCAGTCGTAGTCCAGCGTCATCGCCCCTCCTGTCGCAGGCACACAGCCCGACGTCTCGGTCCGGGATCTTGCCCGCGGCCCGATCGTAGCGGCGAGAAGTGATCAACACGTGATCTTTCGTTGATGTCGCCGTGAGCGCCGCCACCGAAAGTTGCCACCGGAGCGAGCGAGTACGTCTCGCCCGATTCACGACCCTCACGACCGTTCCACTGTTCGACAACCCTCAGGAGATACACCCCATGAACACCATATCCCTCTACCGTCCGCCGCTCGTCAAGCGCTTCGCCATCGCCGCGGCGGTCGTCGCCGCACTCGGCTTGGCAGCGAGTGCCGCATTCGCGGGCGAATGCCCGGCCGACAAGCGCGTCGCCGATGGACAAGGCCAGAAGCCCGGCCCGTCGGTACCGAGCGGCGTCACCGATGTCGTGCGCTACAGCACCGACCTGTCGAAGGAGCCCATCGCGATTCAAGGCCGCCAGTTCCGCCTGCGCCAGCTCGAGATGCAGCCCGGCGGCGTCGTGCCCTGGCACAGCCACAACGAGCGCCCGGCGATGATCTACATCGTCTCCGGCGAGGTCGTCGAGTACGCGAGCAGCTGCGCCGTGCCGATCACGCACCGGGCCGGCGATGTCGCTCCCGAGAAGAACGGAACCTCGCACTGGTGGAAGAACACGGGCAGCAAGCCCGCCGTGCTGATCTCGGTGGACCTGTTCCCCGGCGACGCCAAGATGGACGACCACATGATGTGACACCGGCAGGCCCGCCGGGATGGCGGGCCGCCGTGCACCTCGCGCAATCACGACTTCCACAGGAGCTCCCATGCCCGCATTCATACGCCACGCCGTCGGCGTGCTCACGCTCACGATCGCCGCTGCCCCTGCACTCGCACAGTCGAGCGCGGCCGGCGCCGACGGCCTGATCAAGGTCCGCAGCGCCTACTCGATGGACGAGACGATCAGCCGCATCAAGAACGACGTCGCCGCCAAAGGCATCAAGTTCTTCCAGGCCGTCGATCAGTCCAAGCTTGCCGCCGACGCCGGCATCGCGCTGCGCCCGTCGACGCTGCTCGAGTTCGGCAATCCGCCGCTCGGCGCGCAGTTCATGACCTCCAATCCGTACGCCGGGCTCGACTGGCCGGTGCGCGTGCTCGTGCTGCAGGACGAGGCCGGCGTCGTCTGGGCCGCGTACACCGACTTCGCGTGGATCGCGCAGCGCCACCGCATCACCGATCGCCAGCCGCAATTCGCGATGGCCTCCGGCGTCGTCGAGTCGATCACGTCGACCATCAAGTCGCGCTGATCGTCATGGCCACGTCCTTCGACGCGATCGTCATCGGCAGCGGCCAGGCCGGTCCGTTCCTCGCGACCCGCCTGGCCGGCGCCGGCATGAAGACGGCGCTGATCGAACGTGAGCACCTCGGAGGCACGTGTGTCAACGACGGCTGCATCCCGACCAAGACCTTGCTCGCCAGCGCCCGCACCGCACACGTGGCGCGGCGCGCGGCGCTCTACGGCGTGAACGTGGGCGGGCCGGTCACGGTCGACATGGCTGCCGTCAAGGCGCGCAAGGATCGCATCGTCGGCCAGTCCGTGGACAGCCTGTCGAAGTGGCTGCACGAGACCGAGAACCTCACGCTGATCTGGGGCCACGCGCGCTTCGCGGGCCCGCACTCGGTCCAGGTCGGCGCGAACGTCTACGAAGCGCCGAAGATCTTCATCAATGTCGGCGGTCACGCCGTTCTGCCCGACTGGCCGGGGCTGCGCAACGTCCCGGTGCTGACGAACACGACGATGATGGGCTTGGACACGCTGCCCGAGCACCTCGTGGTGATCGGCGGCAGCTACATCGGCCTCGAGTTCGCACAGATGTACCGGCGCTTCGGGTCGAAGGTGACGGTGGTCGAACAAGGCGACCGCCTGATCGCGCGCGAAGACGCTGATGTTTCGCACGAGATCCAGGCTGTCCTCGAACGCGAGGGCGTCAGGTTCCATCTGTCGGTGCCGTGCGCCAAGGTCACTTCGACCAACGGCGGTGCACGCATCCGACTGGCACTGACCTCCGGCCGTACCGCCTACGAGCTCGAAGCCAGCCACGTGCTGGCCGCGATCGGCCG
>Ga0068859_100006742_pt1 | contig 11669 bp, 8 predicted proteins | sample KBSSwiS22_FD_66585 | JGI IMG/M metagenome (GOLD analysis project Ga0068859, IMG submission 66585) | Switchgrass rhizosphere microbial communities from Kellogg Biological Station, Michigan, USA - KBS Switchgrass S2-2 | ecosystem: Host-associated > Plants > Roots > Rhizosphere > Soil ... | reverse complement strand
GTCGGCAGGAATCTGCAAAGCGCGCGTGACGCTGTTCTTTCCGGGCCTCTCGATCTGATCTCGATCGGACACGATGTCGCGATCCAAAGCGGTGCTTACATTCAAACGACGAGTTGGGTTGGCCAGTGCTTCCGAGTCGGGCCGGTTCGTTTGGAGGATGGCTGTAAGATCTCGATGCGAGCAGTGGTCGCAAACAATGTGACCGTTGGAAAAGGCACGTGGATCACTCCGTTCACTCCCATCCTTGAGGACGTCGGAGAGAACGAAGTGTGGGAAGGCTCGCCGGGAAGACTCTCGGGCACCTGCACTCAACTAAAGCGGACGGCGAAAGCCTGTGAGTACAAGTATCCGATCTGGGTTCTCGAGACTGCCAACCTCCTGATGCAGTTCTTTATATCTATCTGGCTCAGTGCTCTTCCGATAGCAATTATTTTCTGGCTCACTCGCGGTTGGTTTCTCAGCGGCGACACGATGTACGGCGACCATCCGGATTCGGCGACGTTCTTCGAGATAATCTGGCCGCTGATCGTCTGCGGCTTCGTGACGACCTGGCTCACGATCGTAGTTACATCCTTGCTCGCAGCCATATTCATTCGCGTTACTGCCGCGAGTCCCGGACTTTACCCGTCGCATGGTATCCGAGGAGCTCTGCTGATGTTCCGAATGAATAAGCTGAATGCTATTCAAAGGCAGTGGACGTGGACGATCACCGGACAGTATCTGCGTGCGATCGCCGGCGTGCGCTTCCCTCGGGTAGGTGCGTCTGAGTGCGACGTCATGTTCAACCTCGTTCCGGAAACCACCAGCGCCGACTCGCAGGTGTTCTGGTCGAGCGGCTCGTTTACGAACATGCTCGACTACGGAGCCGAGTACTTCACGCTTCGTCGGCTCGACATGCCGAGGAATTTCTTCACGGGCAACAACTGCGTCGCAGAGTACGGACAGTTTCCCGCAAATTTTCTCCTCGGAGTTTCGACGCCGTGCAGCGAGATACAGTATCGAAGACAGATGTGGTCGAGGCCGGCCGAGCCTGTCACCGTGGCGGGAAATCCGCCGTTGGAGTTTCCGAGCGCGTCATCATCGGCGGAAAATGAGAGGCACACTCGCCCCGGATTCCATCTGTTTCTTACACGAGTTCTCGTGAACGACGTGATCGGCTTGGGACTGCAGCCCATCATGGAAGGTGTCATCTTCGCGATCCTTTATCTTTCGTTTGCAGAACTTGATTTCCATCCTGTCATCGGAGCGCTCGCGGCGCTACTGCTAACGGAACTCGGTCTCGTCTTGCTCAGCGTTTCGGTCAAGAAGGTTCTCGTCGGCAAGTGGGGAACAAACCACACCGCGCCTTTCTGGTCGTTGAGACACTTTGCGTACTTTTTTTCGCAGGATTGTTTCTTTGTGTGGTGCCGCGAGCCGCTCCGCTTCTTCGCGGGCACGACGATAGCGAACTCGATTCTCAGTATGTTCGGAACGAAGATCGGGAGCAGAACGATAATCTCGCAGCCGATGCAGTGTTTCGACTGGAACGCCGTCAACTTCGGAAATGATTGTTACATCGACGGCTTTCTTCAGCTTCATACGTTCGAGGACATGACGCTAAAAGTGAAGCGGACGCACATTCAGGATGGATGTACGGTCAATGTCGGAGCAACGGTCATGAGCGGAGCCGTCATCGCTCCCGGATCGAACCTCCTTCCGCTGTCGCTCGTGCTCAAGGAGTTCCGGATGCCGACAGCGACCTACGAAGGCAGCCCTGCGGAGCCTGTCGGTGGATCGTTCAACTCGTCGCAAGGATCAGATCCTGCTCTCGATTTTGAAGTGCCGCTCGATGAGACGAACGCCGAACAGTCTGGACTGGTGGATCGCACCGACTGGTTAAAAGTTGCGGCGATCATCCTCGTGACGATCGATCACTTTGGCTATTTCTTTGTTGATAACGATCGGTGGTGGAGCGTCTTCGGACGGATGGCGGCTCCGTCGTTCTTCTTCTTGATGGGCTACGCACAGACGCGCAAGATCCCGGTCCGTTGGATATTCATCGGCATTTTTCTCACTCTGCTCGACAGCTCGAACAACGACTGGAAATGGGTCGCTCCGAACATACTGTTGAGCTTTGTAATTGTCCGGCTCGCGCGTCCCTATGTTCAGACACTTTTGGAGAAATACGGCTGGATAGCTTTTGCCGTTGTAGCTGTCGCACTCTACGCGTCGCTACCGGTCGCTGCGAAGTTGTTCGACTACGGAGCGGAAGGATGGTTGTGGGCGCTGTTCGGCCTTTCTCAGCGGATGTACGTCGACGGCAGATCGCCTGACACCTCGGACGATAATCTTTTGAAAAGGACGCTAACCAGCGCCGGACTTCTTCGGTTGGCGGCGTGCGTTCTGGCTGCGGTGATCTATGTCGGGCAGGAGCAAATAGAATTCAAGTTCAACGTCGATCAGTCGCGGGTGTTCATTTTCGGTCTCATTGTTCTGACCGTGTGCATGTGTTTGTTTTGGCGCGGACCGAGCCGATTTCAGCCGCCGGCTTTTCTGACTGGTCCGGTGCAATTCGTTGGGCGGCACACTCTCGCGATCTACGCCATTACGCTGGCGGCATTTGAGATCATCGTGAAACTTTTCCCCGATCTCGCGGCATAGTGCGGATCCTGATTATGAAACGAGCCGATGCCAACGAACGAGTAAGTGAGTTCTTCCGATCCGTCTCGGAGGATTGGACGCCGGCGGCCGCACGTCCTGCTGCGCAAATGGTGTTCGCGCCCGTTTCCTCCGACGAGAATGTTTCGCGAATTTGCTCGACCGTCCTAACCGACCCAGAGCGAAGGCTGGCGGACAACTTCTTAACCGACGGCGACAGAAATAATTTCATGCAGCGTCGTGCGTTCCGTCGTTTCTGCGCCGCACTCGCACTGGGATCGTCGAGCACGCCGCTCTCGCAAATAGTTTTCGACGAGACTGACGAGGGACGGCCTTACCTCTCCAAGGCTCCAGAGATCTCGTTCAGTTTCTCCTCATGCCGTTTCGGTTTTCTCGGCGCGTGGTCGTCGACGCATCGGATCGGTATCGACTTCGAGGATCGAAGTCAGCCAGTGGAAGCGACTGAGCTCGCTCGACAGTTCTTTTCGGAAGACGAGGCTCAAATCGTCGGTGAGTCCGGCGATATGGCGCACGTCCAAACTTTTTACCAACTCTGGAGCCTGAAGGAATCGGCGCTGAAATCGATCGGAAAGGGATTGCCGTTTGGACTCGATGCGTTCGGTTTCGATCTTTCGCCCGACTTACGGGTCATACGAGCACCGCTCGAGTATGGTGGGCCGGATCGTTTCGAACCTCACCTCATCGAGGGAACGAGGACCTGTGCAGCCCTTGTGACATATTTCGAATAAGCATTTTAGCTGTCAAAAATGACAGTGCCCGCCCGAGCCGATCACCTATAAATTACCAATTATCCTTGCGCTCCGACCGCCTCTTGAGCGGTGCTCGCTGAAAGGCGTGTTCGATGACAAATTCACGAGCTGAAGACGCATACGATCGAAATCTTTTTAGCTGCTCGAGGTGTTTTATATGAGACGTTCACGAATTGCCATCTTTCTGATCATCAATTTGGTATCTCTGCCGACATTGATAGTACTTCCGCGTAGTTCGGCATACGCTCAAGCTCCCGCCAAGGCAGCCACACAGGATACGGGTTGGCCGCGTGAGAAGATCGCCTCAACCGGGAGACTTATCTACTGCGCGCCGCAGGCAGACTCATGGAAGGATTATAAAGAGCTGCAGTTTCGGACGGCGTTCTCGCTGACTCCGACAGGTCAAGAGTCGGTGATCGGCATCGCCGTCATCCGCGCGGCGACAGTTGCGGATGTTCCGAAGCGAATTGTCTACCTCAGCAACATCGAGATCACCGAGACGAGTTTTCCCGGCCTGGAAGACCAATCAAAGAAACCAGCTCTTGAGGCGCTCCTAAAAACATTTCTCCCGAACATCTCTACCATGACGGTGGCCCTTGATCGCGTTGTCGCGAGTCTCGAAAAGAACACAGCGCCAGTGAAGACCGTCAACCTCAAGCACGATCCGCCGCAGATCTTCTACAGCAACAAGAACGCGATCATGGTCCAGCTTGATGGCGAGCCGGTCTTTGCAAAGATAAAGAACACCGAAAACCTAGAATTCATCGTCAACGCAAACTTCCCGGTGTTTCGCGACACGTCGAAAAGTGATTATTACGTCTATTCGGGCAAGCAGTGGCTGACCGCAAAAGATCCGAAAGGTGCGTGGACGAAAACGATGTCGCTGCCTGGCGAAATGAGTGCGGTGAAAGCGGACAAGCAATGGCAATCGATTGCGACCGCTATCCCGCCGAAGCCGGTGGCGGAACCTGTTCCCGGTGTTTTCTATTCAACGACACCGGCGGAAGTTATTCTCGTCCAGGGCCAGCCGACCTGGTCGATGGTCAAGGGAACAAACCTTCTCTTTATCAGCAACGCCAACGGCAATGTCTTCCTGGATAACAAGAGTCACCAGTACTACTATCTCGCGTCCGGGCGCTGGTTCCGTGCTCCCGACCTCAAGGGTCCGTGGACATTCGCGAGTGCCGATCTTCCGGGGGATTTTGCGAAGATCCCCGCGGACAGTCCTGCAGCGAGAGTGCTCTCAGCGGTGCCCGGAACTCAGGAAGCGAAAGATGCTGTCCTGATCTCGCAAGTGCCGACGATCGCAGTCGTCAGTCCGGCAGCCGCGGAAAAAGCCAAGGTCAAATACTATGGCGAGCCAGAATTTCAACCGATCGAAGGGACCTCACTGCATTACGCGATCAATACCGAGGAGAAAGTCATCAAGGCAGCCGACACATACTACCTGTGTTTGGACGCTGTCTGGTTTCAGTCATCCACGCCGAACGGCCCCTGGACAACGACGAAATCCGTCCCCGAGGAGATCTACGATATTCCCCCAAGCTCACCGGTATACAGCGTCACCTACGTTGAACAGGAAGTGACGGACACCGGCGAGATCGAGGCTAGCTACACCAGTGGTTACGAGGGTTACTACGCTGACGACTCTGGTGTCATGTATTGGGGCACTGGTTACTGGTACCCTCCGTACTTTTATTACGGTCTTGGATATCCGTACTACTGGGGCTGGCCCATCACCTATGGATGGGGAGCCTTTGCCATCGGAGCGGCATGGGGCGCAGCCTGGGGAGCCTGGGGGCCATGGCGCGGCGGTGTCGGATGGGGAGGTTATAACCCGTACACCGGAACCGTCGCACGCGGTGCGAGGATCTCAGGGCCCTATGGCAGTCGCGGCGTCGCCGCAGCATACAACGCACGTACCGGAACCGGTCTAGCTACGAGACAAGGATCGGGACCCTACGGATCGTGGGGTAAATCGGTCGCAACCCGCGGCGGTCAGGCGATAAAGACCGGTCACGTGACCACCGGCCGCGGCACTACCGCGGGAGCACGCACGTCCAACGGTGGAGCTGCGATCGTTCGCGACGGTCCGAGAAACAATAGCGGTGCGATCAGGACCGGGAGCGGTGACATGTACGCCGGACGTAATGGCGAGGTGTATCGAAATACCGGTGACGGTTGGCAGAAATACGACGGTAACGGCAATTGGAATTCGGCTAACCGACCGAGTCAGAACAACCGAACGCCAAATCGCGGAACGGACGCTGCGACGGTGGGGAACTTAAACTCCGAACGGGCGAACCGGCAGAGAGCGACGACGAATTACGATCGGTACAGACCCTCGACCTCGAATCGCTCCTATGGTTCCGGGTCGCGTGGTTACGGCGGATCTCGTGGTTACGGAGGCGGTGGATTCCGTGGAGGCGGTGGTTTCCGCGGAGGCGGGAGACGTCGATAGCTGAGGTGTGCCAGTGCAAGCTTCAAAGCAACGCGAATCGTACTCGAGAGGCACCGATCCATCCGGTTCGGTACGCGTGCTGATGGTCGTGAGAATGGCTCGTCACATTTTCATCGCGACCTTTACATTGATACTCGCGGCGCCGTTGGGTTTCGGACAGACGCCCTCACCGACACCTGGAAAGGCCAATTCGAATTCGCAAAAGCAGCAGGACAAAAAGTCATCCGCGAATTCAGTGCCCGCAGACGATGACAAAACCGCTGCCGATGATGACGACACGACCAAAAAGCCAAAGCGCGGCAGTTGGATCTTTGCTCCGATTCCTATCGTCAGCCCGACTTTCGGATCGGGTTTGGTCATGGCGGTTGGATACGTACTCAAGCTTGATCCGAAAGACGAAGCTTCACCGCCATCAACGATCGGCGGTGCAGCCGCGTTCACCGGCAATGGCAGCCGCGGAATCGTTCTCGGTGCGCGACTTTACTTTAGCGAGAACAAATACCAGACAGCGTTCGCCTTCGGAAAGGGAAAAGCTAACTACGATTACTTCGGTATCGGACGGGTTCCCGGACGTGAAGGCATCAGTACCGAAATAAATCAGTCAGGTGCGTTCGTGTTTGGCGAGTTCATGCGTAACTTCGGCAAGAAGATCTTTGTCGGGCCGCGGTACCAATATCGGAAACTGACAGCCCACCTCGGCGGAGAGACGACGCCTGGAGGATTTGAGATTCCGGTGATCGATTTAGTATCGACAACAGCAGCGATCGGTTTCCATGTCCAGCGTGATCTTCGAGACAGCACATTCTATCCGCGAAAAGGCTCGCTGATGGATTTCAAAGCCGACTTCTTTGCGAAGCCCCTCGGTAGTAATCGCAATTACCAAACTTACTTACTTTCCTACAGCGGCTTTCGCTCGCTCGGCCCGAAGCAGGTCTTGGCGTACAACGCGACGGCGTGCTCGGTAAGCGATGCCGCACCGTTTTTCGATCTGTGTTTTTTCGGTGCGAGAAGCATTCTTCGCGGTTACACTGCGGGCGAATTTCAGGACCGAAGGATGCTTGCAGCACAAGCCGAGTATCGACACGAGCTTCGCTATCGGCTGGGCTTCGTAGCTTTCGCAGGCATCGGCGGAATCGCGCCGCGATGGGACAAATTTCGATTCGACAAACTTATGCCCGGAGCAGGAGTCGGGATCAGATTTAAGCTCGACAAAACCAATCACATCAACTACCGGGCCGACTTCGGATTCGGTCGGAGCGGCTACACAGTCTCTCTCGGTGTTACTGAGGCTTTCTAATGTGGACCTTGAAGCAATACAAAAATAAGTTCGCCACACTTCACAGTAATAACTATTCGCAAGCTCTGACGTTGCTCTTCGCACGCTTCGCTTATTCAGCTGTTGCGTTGTGCTGTCTCATGCTTTTGTTCCCGCAGGACGCGTCGTCACAGCGGACCGATATTCTAGAGGTGAAGGCGCTGAAGAGCGAGATACGGACGCGCTTCAGTTTGAGCGAACGCGATCTCGTCAGGATCGAGCCTTGGATAGATCAGGAAGGGAAGAAGCTGATCAGGATGTATGTCCGGTTCAGTGGCGATGAAGCGGAGTACTCGTCGCGAGTATGGGATCAGGTTATCGAGGATAGAGCGAGCTTCGAACTAAGCCTCGCTGCCACTCTGTCGAGACGGCAAAAGGAAGCTGTCAGGTCGGCCAGGTCTCGAATGGAAAAGAAAGTGTTGCGTTACCTTGTCGATGACTATCTAAATCTGCTTGGTCAACTCCTCGATCTCAGCGATTTCCAGTCGAGTGAGATCGCTGACTTGATGGACTCCGACTCCACCAAGAAAACGCAATTGATCGCTCTCCGCTTGGGTGATGTTCCGCGTCTGCAGAAGGAACTTGATTACGTGACGCAGACGACGGAACTTAGCTTGAAGAGGATCCTAACGTCGGACCAGTGGCGGATGTTTCTTCAACTGAAAGAAAACAGCACACCGGTCGCGTAAGCAATTCACAAAGTTATTTCAGAGTGCAGGACGGGGAGACGAATAGCTTGTCTTCGAGGGCTGCGTTGATCGCCGCTATGAGATCGGAGGCCATGTGTGACTTGACGACGTAACCGCGAGCTCCGGCGCGTAGAGCGACGCGGACAAAGTCCGGATCTTCGTGGACCGTCAGGAAGATCGCCTTGGTTTTCGCACCTTTTCTTTTTATTTTTCTTGCCGCTTCGATCCCGCTCATCACCGACATAGATATATCCAGGATGACGATATCGGGCTCGAGAAGGAATACCGCCTCGCATGCCGAGCCGCCGTCACCGGCAGTACCAATGACATCAAAATCCGCTCGGAGCAATTGAACCACTTTGTCGCGAACCTCTTTGTTGTCATCAGCCACCACTAACCGTACCCGACCACCCTTTTTTTGTTCTTGAATTGGCATTCGAGTACGCTTATCGAGATCGATGGTCGAGTTCGGCATCGAATTAAAACCCCACATGAAACCGTTTCGGTGAACTGATTTGATTTTCGCCTGTTAGGACGGACTGAAACACTGTCAGAAATAACAGTACAGCCCGTCCGTCGGCGTTTTCTTTGAAGATGGGGGGTGCGTTGGACATACTAACGGATCGCACGCGAATCCAACGCAGGTGAAGTGCGCGTGCTTTATGGAGCGTATTGTTGCGTCGAGAGGCCGTAGGAGATCAACTCGGCGCTCGAGCTTATGTTCAGGTTTTCCATCATCGAGTATTTATGGAAAGCGACCGTCCGCGGTGCAATGTTCAAAGCACATGCAACCTCTTTCATCGACCGGCCTTCCATGAGCAACTGGAGGACTTCTTTCTGGCGTACCGTGAGGCAGGTCGCCGGCTTCATTTTCTTGAAGTTCTGGACAAACGAACCGATCATTCCTTCGGTAAGGCTCGGCGTCGCGAAATAACCGCCACGTAAGACCTCTCTGATAGCTGCGACGAGCTCCGAGGCGGCAGAAGTCTTCAGGACGTACCCGTTCGCACCTGAGCGAAATGCTTCGCCGGCGGTTTCGGCATCCTGATTCATCGTGAGGAAGATCACTTTAACTTTGGGGAGCCGAGTCCTGAGACGGGCACATGCGGTGAGGCCATTCAGGGTCGGCATGCAGACGTCCAGAATAACGACATCCGGTGCCAGCCGGTCGGCTGCTTTGACCAGTTCTTCTCCGTTGGGAAACGTCCCGACAACTTCGTACTCGGGCTCGAGAAGACTCCGGACCGCGTCCATTAACATCGTGTGATCATCAGCTAGAATTATTCGAGTGCGTTTCATAATAACTCCTCTAGGGTTGTGAATTACCTTTCCGATTCTCGTTCGTTCGAACGAAGATTGATTCCAATCCCGACGACCTTTTGCCTATGAAGCGATCGGGATGGTTACGTGCACGGTCGTACCCCGGTTGGGCGCCGAGATAACGTTGAAAGTTCCGCCGACGTGGCGAACGCGTTCCTGCATACTTGTTAAGCCAAGTCCCTCTGTCATCTTTTCCTGCGTGGGAGAAAAACCGCGGCCTTGATCAGCGATGCTGAGTTCGAGCTGCCTTTCCGAAGCGTTCAAATTCACTACGACCGTGTCTGCTCCGCTGTGTTTCGAAGCGTTTTGCAGAGCTTCCTGGGCGGTCCGAAATACGCAAAGCGTGATATCGCGATCGAGTGTCTCGGGTACTTTGCCGCTATGAAACTCGATGTTGACACCGCGGCTCCGAGCGAGTTCTGAACAGAAGCTGCGGACGGCCGGAACGAGTCCGAGGTGTTCGAGTTTCGACGGATGCAGCTCGTAGGACATTCGATGGATCTCGTTCGAGATCTCGGAAACCTTCTGCTGCAGGCTTGTCAGCCTGCCTGATAGAGACGACGGATTTCGTCCGCACATTTGGGCGGCTTGCTCGAGCTCAATGGAGATCAACGCAACTCGTTGATTGAGATCGTCATGAAGCTCGCGTGCGATGCGCTTTCGTTCCTCTTCCTGGGCATCGATCAGACGGCGAGTAACATCGGCTAATGCGTGTTCGGTCTGCTTACGATCCGATATGTTCGTCATGAAGCCATGCATCGTCGGCCGTCTGCCCCACTCCCGGACGACATCTACCAGATCCTCGATCCAGATGACCCGACCGTCCTCGGTGATCATTCTGTACTCGGATTTGAAATGGTCCGTGAACGGCGAGATGTTGGAATATTGGGCGACGATCCGGGAGCGATCTTCGGCGTGAATGTGGCTCGCCCAAAAGTCAGTTTGTTTCCATTGCTCGATCGAAAATCCCAACAGATCGAGAGCCTGCTCACCGACGTAAGTAAATCGAATCTCGCCTGAGCTCCGCTCCCAGGGAACAATGTTTGTCGTCTCGAGCAGACGACGGAAGCGAAGCTCATCCTTTCGAATCTCCGCTGAAATAAGCTCGGCCGAAGATACGTCGTCGTGACTGATAAGAATGAGACGTCCACCGTGGTATTCCGAGCGGGCAAAGGACGAGGCATGAATTGAGATCCAGGTAGGATCCGCGAGGGCGGTACATCTGTATCTCATTTCGAACTCTATCTCTTCTCCGTCGACGATCTGCTGGATGCCTTCTTTCAGTGCGACGGTATCCCTTGGACAAGCCGAGGCGATCCCCGACGAGAGTTCCGGATATGTCTTACCGAGGCCATTCTCTCCGCTGAGAACGCCGGTCCGAGTCGCGAACTGCCGCCATGCCCTGTTTGCGAAAACTATCGAACGAGCTTCATCGATGATGACGATGCATGAACCCGAGGCGTCGATAATCCCTTGCACGAGTTTCGAGTCTCGTTCCGTATTCTCGACAACTCGTCTCAAGGAGTTTCCGATCTCTTTTTTGAAGAGTGCTGCCTCGCTCATAAGTTTCCTTGTACTTAGTCTTCTAAAACGCTCAACAATTTGTGGCCTATCTTTGACTTGACGCTTAATACTTGGACGGAGCCGTGAAGGATCGCGAAGTTCTCGCCTGACGAATGGGTCTCCCAGCATGTCTTGTTGTCCCATTCGCCGACCAGCATCAATGAATTCTCATTTCCGGCTTCCTCGAATAGGCGAAAGCTGACGCAGCCTTCCTCGTGGCGTATCTTGTTGCTTATTTCCGTAACCGTCTGGAAAAATTCCTTTCGATTCTCTGGCTGAACGGTGATTTCGGTATTCGAAACCAACAGTTCGCGGCGTCTAGTTGTGGACGAAGATCGACTGTTATTCATAGACAGATCTACCCCATTCTGAAATTGATTTCCCGTATGTTCGTGAACATGATCCTGTATCGCAACGGCCATGCCATGAGACGGTGAAGCAGTTTGGAAACTTCCAAGTGATTGATTTTAAGAGGTTAACTATGAAGTCCTTCTGCGTGACCGGATGGGTAAGGCAGTCAGCTTCGACGCGAAATACCGTGCCCGAGAACTATTTCCGCGAAATACCGCAGAAATCGTGGTGGGCAAAATCCGGCAGCGTCGCAATACAGTGATACCGGATCGGAGGCCTCGAAACGGAGCACCGACTCAAGTCTGCGCGACAAGATGGAATATTTCTGTGACGGGTATTTTTGAGCGGTCTAGACGAGACGCGAATCGTTTTTTACGATCCCCAGTTTGGCCATTCGAGTACGGAGCGTGCTCGGATTGACGCCAAGGATGCGAGCGGCTCCCTTGGAACCTTCGATCCGCCAGTTGGTGGCAAGAAGAGTCTTAATAATGTGTTTCCGCTCGACACCGGCGAGTGATTCCGGCAGTTCATTCAAATCCTCAGCCTTCTTTTCCTCACCCACA
>Ga0068859_100006740_pt1 | contig 11669 bp, 6 predicted proteins | sample KBSSwiS22_FD_66585 | JGI IMG/M metagenome (GOLD analysis project Ga0068859, IMG submission 66585) | Switchgrass rhizosphere microbial communities from Kellogg Biological Station, Michigan, USA - KBS Switchgrass S2-2 | ecosystem: Host-associated > Plants > Roots > Rhizosphere > Soil ... | reverse complement strand
CGCGGTGGCGGCGAAGATGTGTGGCCAGCGCCTCGTTGATCGAGTTGCTCCCGAAGCGTTCGGACGTCGAATGAACGATCGTGCCCTTAGCCACGATCGCTATGTTGGTGGTTCCGGCACCGAAATCGACGATGGCGGTCGCACGCTTGTCTGACGGCGTAACACCTGCCCCAAAGGCTGCGGCGAGGCCCTCCTCCATCATAAAAACCTTGCCGATATGGGCGTCCTCGGCGGCGTTGAAGAGCGCTCGCTGTTCGACGTGGGTTACGTCCGAGACCATGCTCATTACCGCTTGGATCGAAATGTTCGAGCCGCCTGTCTTTGCCTTTTTAACAAAGTGGGCGAGCATCTTTTTTGTCCGCTCAAAATCGGCGACAACACCGCCAATAAGCGGCGCCTTTACGGTAACGTCACGCCCCTCGCGGCCCGTCATCTCAGCAGCCTCGATGCCAAAGGCAACGATCTCCTCGGTAATCTCGTTTATCGCCACCAGCGACGGCTCATCGAGGACGACACCGCGGCCCTTGACAGCGATCAACGTATTCGCCGTTCCGAGGTCGATCGCCATCGAATCCGTAACCAGTTTTTTTAGAGATGAGATCTTTAGCATAAAAGATTTCGCAAATTGGGGGGATAGTTGGATTATATGCCTATTTCGTCAACCCCTTCAAGCCCAATTTACTTCAAAGCAATCGACCGGTTGAACGCGGTTCTTGACCGTCAACGGCTCCTTTTTGACCATCGGAAAGATGTCCCCAGCGGCCTGTGCGGTTGCCTCACTAATGAGTATTTGTCCTCCCGTCGTGTTCGATTCGAGCCGCGAGGCAAGGTTTACCGTGTCGCCGATCGCCGTATATTCCGACCGCTGCTCTGAGCCGATGTATCCGATGGTCGCCTCGCCCGTATGCAGTCCGATGCCTATGGAGATCTTGGAAAACCCATCAGCGACCAATTCGTCATTTAACGTTACAAGCCTTTTTTGCATCGCGACCGCTGCATTTACGGCATTGCGGGCATCCTCCGGCGTTGCCGTCGGGGCCCCAAAAAGTGCCATCAGACCGTCACCGATGTATTTGTCAAGCGTCCCACCGTGCTCAAAAATGATCTCAGACATTGCGGAAAAGTAGTGGTTCAGCAAGCTTACTACCCTTTCCGGGTTCTTATTTTCGGCGAACGTGGTAAACGCGCGAATGTCGGCAAAAAGCACTGTGATCGTCTGGTTTGCACCACCCAGCTTGAATGAATCGGGGTTTTCGAGCAGCTGCTGCACGACATACTCGGGCATAAAACGGCTGTAGTTAGCCCGGGCGACCTCTTCGCGAGCGAGGCGTTTGTGGGCCTTAACGGTCTCGACCGTGACGGCCGTCTGGGCGGCTACGGCGCTGATCAGCTCAAGATGGTCGGGCGAAAATGCGCGAAACGGATCGAGGCGGTCGGCGTAAAGCACGCCATGAACGCCCGACTGGGTTATCAACGGTGCACAGATCGTAGATCTTACACCCTGCGAAACGATCGACTTGGCGCCCTCAAACTGCTCGTCGGTCTTTGCGTCCTGCGACAGGATCGCGACACGGTCGTTCATCACTTTTTTAGTGATCGTGCGGCTAACAGTTATCGGTTCGGTCTCCTGGTCCTTGCTCTCCTCGCGAGTTTTGGCCCCGACCTGATAGAGATCGCCGTCGACGATCTCGCCACCCTCCGTCTCAGTCGCGAGCAGCGCCACGACACGGTCGGCGGGAGTGCCGCGAAAGATGAGATCGGTCGCCTTTTCAAAGATACCCTCCAACTCAAAGACCGTACCCAACGTCTTGCTCATCTCGAAAAGGAGTTCGAGGATCTTCGCCTTACGCCGCAGGTCCTTGATCTCACCAGGGGTTGCAACCGCCGACTCGAGCGAAAGATTCGAGCTTGGGCCGATGATCTCTCCCACGGTCATCTGTACCTGAGTGTGCCCGAGAGGTGAATCGTCAAAGGTCACGCTTGGTCTTTCGTCCACCGGTTCGGTGACGACCTCACCTGTCCGGCGAGCATCGATCTTCGGCTTCGGCTCGATTGGCGCATCCGCGACGCTTTGATATTCCAGTGTGCTCTCACCGATGGTGATGATGTCGCCGTTCTTGAGAACGATTTCGCTCCTCATCTCGCCATTCACAAAGACATGATTGACGCTGGGGATGAGCTTGCCGTTTTCGAGATAGCCGTCAACGACCTTAAATGCAGTGCCGTCGCAGAAAATGAAAGCGTGCTTGCGCGAGACGCGCCGATCGTTGAGCTCGATATCATTTCCCTTGGCGCGCCCAATGGAAAATGTCTTGCCGATGCTCACATCCTTTGTGAAGCGGCGGCCGGTTGGTTCTGTGATGGTAATTATCGCTTTCAATGTAATGCTAATTGTAATTGGTAAAGCGCAAATGGTAAATTGACGGCGCGAACGATTCTAACCAATATGATCTATTTCGACAACAATGCGACCACGGCGGTTGCTCCGCAGGTTTTTGATGCGATGCAGCCGTTTTTGACTGCCTCATTTGGAAACCCGTCGGCCGCCTACGCGTTAGGGCAGGAAACGCGAAAGGCAATTGAAATGGCACGTGACAGTGTCGCCGTCCTCCTCGGAGCGGCTTCTGCACACGAAATAGCGTTTACCTCGTGCGGGACAGAGAGCGATAATTGGGCGATCCTCGGAGCACTAGAGGAAACCGGCAAAAATCACATTATTACAACGAAAGTTGAACACGACGCGATCCGAAAGGTTTGTGAAAGGCAAGAAAAGCTGGGCTACCGCGTGACATGGCTCGATGTCGACGAGTACGGGGCTTTGGACAAGCAAACCCTGATGGCGACCTTGGGCCCAGAGACCGCGGTCGTTTCTGTCATGCTCGCAAACAACGAAACGGGCATTTTGTTTCCGATCGAGGAGATAGGACAGATAGTAAAGGAGAGGTCAGACGCGCTATTTCACGTCGACGGCGTCAATGCCGTCGGCAAGGTTCCGCTGGATCTGAAAGAAACGGAGATCGATCTTTTCTCTGTGTCAGGACACAAATTTCACGGCCCAAAGGGTGTCGGCGCCTTATATATTCGCGATGGAGTAAAACTGCGTTCGTTTTTTACTGGTGGCGGCCAAGAAGGGGGCAAGCGGGCGGGAACCGAGGCTGTTCACCAGATAGTCGGCATAGGAGCCGCGGCGCAGTTGGCGAATGATCTGTCACCGATGACTAAGATCCAGGCGATGCGCGACCGAATGGAAGAAGAGATTCTTCGTACGATTCCCAATTCTCGTCTTAACGGCACCGCCGACACCGCAAAGCGGCTGCCAAACACGTCGAGCATTTCGTTCGAAGATACCAACGGCGAAATGATCCTCGCACGGCTCGACGAACTCGGTATCTGTGTCTCGACCGGCTCAGCGTGTAATGCGCTAGACCATACGGCGTCAGCTGTTCTGCAGGCGATGAACGTTCCTTACTCAAGGGCGATGGGTGCGATACGGTTTTCGCTCGGACGGTTCAATACGGAGGATGAGGTCGACATCGTACTTGCTGCTGTGCCGCGAATCATAAGCGAGTTGCGAGAGATCGTCGGTTAAGCCGCCTTCTCGATACCATATCTCGACAACTTGAGATAAAGCCCACGTCGAGTGAGGCCGAGCTCGCCGGCGACGCGCGATATGTTCCAGTTGTGCCGTGTGAGAGCACCCTTGATAAGCTGCATCTCGAGTTCTGAAACGGCCGATTCGAGCGTGCCGCCCGTCGAGAGGTTGGTAAACGGCGTAAAAGTTCCGTCGTAGGACGCGATCGGTTTTACCGTCGGGTCAGGTCCGAAAGGTGTGAGCGGCCGGGCACTCCGCTTGAGTTCGGGCGATAGGTGGTCGGGCGTGATCACTTCATTATCGACGGCACGAGCGACGACTCGTTGTATCTCGTTGCAGAGCTGGCGAACGTTGCCCTCCCAATTGCAGACCATCAGCATATCGACCGTCTGCGGCGTAAAGGTGACGTTGTGCTTGCCGAACCGCGACGAATAGTGATTGATGTAATAGTTCACGATCGGCGGTATCTCGCTGCGTCGCTCGCGAAGCGGCGGTACGCGAAGGCGGATGACGTTTAGCCGGTAATAGAGGTCCTCTCGAAATGTACCGTCGGCGACCTTGTCCTCGAGCGGCATATTTGTCGCAGCGATGATGCGGACATCGACCTTCATTGGTTTCTTGTCGCCCAGCGGCTGTATCTCACCCTCCTGCAAAAATCGAAGCAATTTAGGCTGCACGTCGATCGGCAGATCGCCTACCTCATCCAGGAAAAGGGTGCCGCCGTCAGCCGTACGGATCGTACCCGGCGAATCGGCGACCGCCCCCGTAAACGCTCCTTTCTTATAACCAAACAAATGTCCCTCGGCCAATTCTTTCGGCACGGCCGTGCAGTTGAAGGGCACAAATATCTTGTCTTTGCGGTTCGAAAGCGTATGGATCGCACGCGAAACAAGTTCCTTACCGGTGCCGGATTCGCCAGTCACGAGCACCGTCACATCGGACGAGCGTATCTTATAAACTTCCTCGACCAGCGACGTCATCGCCGGCGACGAGTGGATAAAGCCGGGCATTAGACTGTTCGAGGTATACGGCGACGTTTCGCGTTCGGTCGGCAGCGATTTGTCCCTTTCGCGAAGGGCGACGACATCCATTCCGAGCTCGACGACGCGAAGCAGCGGTGCGAGCGAACTGTCGTCGCTCAATACTGCTCCAGCCTGCGGGTTGATCAGCAACACGGCCGGGGATGCCGCCGACGAGCCGCGCAGGTTGAAAATCGAAATGTTCTTGGCGCGTGAGAACGATTTTTCGTCTCCAGCGGCCTGGGCGTCGTTAAGTTTGCCGACGAGTTCGTTGCTCTCCTGCGGCGAGTAGCCATGCGTGATAAACGGGTAGAGACGCTTTTGGTCGTTAAATTGAGCGATAATGATCTTTTTCGCGTTGCTCTCTTGTTGGAGCACAGCGACGAGTTCGCGGAAAAGCAGCTCGCGCGATGCGGTCGCCTCCGCCAGGCGCACGGTCAGCAGCTGTGAAACGACTGAATTTGAACGCCGCCGCCTTTCGCCCTGGACGCCATCTTCTTTGGGAGCCGTTTCGAGCCGTTTAAGCTCTTTCGCGTCCGTTTCAAAATAGGTCCGCAGACCAAGTTTCTTAAAAATATCCGACGCCGATGTGAGGTGACGCTTTGCTCTGGCTGAATTCCGGAGATTGGTGCCGAGTAAATGATGAAGAAGTCCTGTGTGATACAGATCCTCGGCCGCCTCAAATATGGTCAACCCACGGCTAAAATGATGGACCGCCAATTCGACATCATTATCGGCAATAGCGGCCAAGCCACGTATCCGCTGAATATTGCCTAGCACAAAAAAGTCCGCTGACGGGTCGGTTTCCTCGATAACGCGGAGCGAATTTTCACAGTCCTCAACTCCGCCCTGGCTCAGATAGCTCTCGGCCAGCACGAGGCCGGCCATATTTGCGTAATGCTTGTCGCCAATGGCACCCGACCTGTCGATCGTCTCTCTCGCCTTTTGGATGGCTTTTTTGAATTTGCCCTGCGCCAAATAACACCGGGCGAGATTGCGCATCGACTGCAGCGTGTACCACGGGTGCTTGTGCTTTTCCGCAAAGGCGACCGCTTTGTCGAGCCAATTTTCGGCCTCGTCGAGTTCATCCCGGAGTATCTTCAATTCACCAAGCGAATCGTATATTCCGGCGACATGTACATAGCCCTCTTTTTCGCCGATCTCGAGCGAGCGCATTACCATCGCCTCGCCTTTTGTCCATTCCCCGATATGCATCAGGTGAATGCCGAGATTGTTGTAGGCGATGACACTATTGAGGGCATGGGCGGTCTGGTCAAAGAACTCAATCGATTTTTCGAGACAGGCGATGCCATCCTGTGGTCGGCGCAAAAACCAATACGCACCGGACATATCGGTGTAAAGCTTTCCGAGCATGAAGGGCGCCGAGTTTTCACCGATAATGTTGATTCCCAGTTCAAAATTCTCGATCGACTTTTCGCTGTTGCCCTCCTGGTGATAGCTGTTAGCAATCTCGCGGTAAGCCTCGGCCATGCCGAGCCAGTTGCCAGTTTCGCGAAAATGTTCGAGCGCACTTTGCGCGTAGTCTCGGCAGATGGGAAACTCGGCGAGCTTGCGATAAACGCGTGCGAGAGCGCTGTCGATGCTGCCAAAAAGGTGCCTGAGGTCGTTTTCCTCGGCCTTTTTGTGCGTTTCCTTGAGAAACGTCACGGCCTTTGGCTGATCGCCGATGTTGTTATAAGCGATGGCAAGCTGCGTCGCGACCTTTACCTGTGTTTCGATCCCAAGTTGGGATAGATTTTCCTCATCGGCGAACGGCCGTATGGTCTCTAGCGACTCTTTGTAACGTCCGGCTGTCTCGAGCGTGAACGAGAGCAGTCGCTTAAGATTTGCCAGGTCATCGGGTTTGTGATCAAAACCCTCGATCGTCCGGACCAGTATCTTCTCGGCCTCGCCCGAGAGCCCCTCGCGGAGCTTTTGCCCGACGCTGCTAAATACGACGTCAATACTCTCGTGTGAAATTGCCCGTGCAGCCGCAGCATGCCCGCCGCGGGAGCCCATTCCGCCGGAAAATGGCGAGGCTGCTTTCTGATCTCTTTTCATCCTTTTAATAGCTGACAAAACGACCAATCACAGCCGGATTTCAAATCCCGGCCAAAACAAATTGTCGAATTGCATACTAAGTAAACAGCGCACTTGAAATCTAACAAAAAAAGCGACGCGCGTCTATATTTTTCTTGCGGCGATAAAAATCGCCCGGGCGGTTGCGAACGCGGTTTGCCATGGTCGCATCAAACTTCGTTCGATGGGCGTTAGAGCTAGCGGAACTCAAGTTTTTTTGCAAAACTTAATGCCGGTAATGTCGTACTCCAAACGAGCGGAATATTGGCCCGGGTTGGCCGAGCGATGAAGAACGAAGAATCAGTTGATAAATTCAAACCGGTATTTCTGGATACCAAGGGCAAACGCAAGACATACTTGTCATACCTCAGTATACTTGCCGCAACCGTGGTGACGGTTTTGCTGACTTTTTTTGTTATCAGTGTGCTCATCAACCCCTTCTTGCCGCAGATCAAGCTAAAGCCGGTTGCAGCCCTGCCTCAACAATCCGACATTAATTTTCACCCGCCCGAACGTCCGCCCCTGACCAAGGCGGAGAAGATCGCTCGACAGACAGGCGACAAGGCAACGGCCGAGCAGAAAAAACGTGACGATGAGCGGATAGAGCGGGCCGCAGACGCCGAATTGCTCAAAGCGCAGAAAAACGGCACCGTCGAGCGCGCCACACATGAAGGAAGCCCATTGGCCGTAGGTTTTTTCGTGAATTGGGACGACTCGAGCATAGCTTCGCTTCGGCAGAACATTAACAATCTTGACTGGGTCGTACCGGAATGGATCAGACTCTCAGGTGACGAACAAAATCCACTCGTCCTCGATATCGACGAAAGCGCCCTTGATTTCATCCAGCGAACAAAACCGGAAATGCCGGTCCTGCCGCTGCTGCAAAACTACAAGAATGAGCAATGGAACACCGACATTCTTGTGCGGTCGATCAGCACCGAGGACCAACGTCAAAAACTGATCGCGTCGGTCCTGCAAACGATTGAAAAATATAAATTCGGCGGATTGACCATAGATATAGAAGAGGTGCCGGCGTCGGCCCAGACCGATCTCTTTACGTTCATGCGCGAACTGCGTGCCGAGTTTCAGCAGCGGGGCCTGATCCTCGCACAAGCGGTACCCTTCGACAATCCGGATTGGAATTACAAAGCGTACGCGAGCGTAACCGATTATCTGATGCTGATGGCGTATGACCAACACTGGTCTGACGGCGAAGCCGGGCCCGTGGCGGGACAAGATTGGTTCGAATCTATTTTGAAGCAACGGATGGAAGAGCTTTCGCCGGCGAAGACGATCGTCTGTTTTGGCAACTACGGATATAACTGGACCAATGTTAAGGGCGAGGAAGCCGAGACCACGTCGTTTCAGGAATCGCTGCTTGTCGCGAAAGAGTCGCTTGATTCACCGACAGAGATCAAGTTTGACCCGGTGTCAAAAAATCCTTATTTCGAATATACAGAGGACGACGGAAAGGATCACACGGTCTGGTTTCTCGATGCGGCGACTGCCTACAACGAGCTCCAGAGCGCCAAACCCTATAAGGTAGCTGGCTTTGCTTTGTGGCGGCTGGGCAGCGAGGACCCGTCATTGTGGGAGATATTTGGGTCGGGCGGAAAGACTGTCCCGGTCGATGATCTGAGGACGATCAAATACGGTTATGACGTTGATTTTCAGGGCACCGGCGAGATATTGCAGGTTGTAGCCGAGCCTCAGGACGGATTGCGCGACCTGACCATTACATCAAGCGGCTTGATCACAAATCAAGTTTACCGTCAGATACCGTCATCTTACGTTATCCAGCGTACCGGCGACCAACCGGGCAAGATCGTGCTGACGTTTGACGATGGACCCGATCCTGTTTGGACACCAAAGGTGCTCGACATCCTAAAGCAGGAGAATATCAAGGCCACATTCTTTATTGTCGGGCAGAACGGGCAGACAAATCCTGATCTGATAAAACGGATAGTTGCTGAGGGACACGAGATCGGCAACCACTCGTTCACGCATCCAAATCTTGCCGAGGTCCCGCGGCAGGTCACCGATCTTGAGCTGAATGCGACACAGCGGCTCATCGAATCGTTGACCGGACATTCGACACGCCTGTTTCGCGCGCCGTATTTCGGCGACGCCGAGCCTCGAACACCCGATGAGATCGACCCAACGGTCCTCGCCCAAAAGCTCGGTTATATATCGGTCGGCCTGCACCTCGACCCCGACGACTGGAAACTTAAGAACGAGGACGGCTCACCGCACACGGCCGATCAAATGGTAGACGAGATCCTAAGGCAGGTCGCTATCACAACGCCCGAGGAACGCGGCAATATTGTGCTAATGCATGACAGCGGCGGCGACCGCTCGGCCACGATTGAGGCACTGCCAAAACTGATTCATGAGCTTCGCTCGCGGGGATATCAATTTACTTCGGTCGCCAATCTCGCGAACATGACGGAGGCTGAGGCAATGCCGCCGGTGCCGCAGGACCAAACGTTCTACGCTCGTGCCGACTCGTATGTATTTTACGGCGTCTCTGTTGCCGGGTGGTTGATGCGTTGGCTTTTTTTAATCGGGATAATCCTGGGACTCGGGCGAATGGCGTTTATCGGCATTCTCGCTTTTGCCCAATACGTTCGATCTCGCCGCCGTGAGTATCAGCATTTTGGAGAGCGATATCAGCCATTGGTCTCAGTCGTCGTGCCCGCATTTAACGAGGAAAAGGTCATTGTCCGGACGCTCGAAAGCTTGCTTGCGTCGGACTATGAGAATTTTGAGATCATCGTTGTCGACGATGGCTCGTCGGACGGAACGTTCAAGCTCGCGAACGAGACATTTGGCAGTCACGAGCGCGTAAGTATTTTTACAAAGGAAAACGGCGGCAAGGCCGAGGCCCTCAATTTTGGATGGCGAAAAGCGAAAGGCGAGGTCGTGATCGCTCTGGACGCCGACACACTCTTTACTTCGCAGACGATCGCGTCGCTCGCGCACCGGTTTGCCGACGAGCGAATAGGCGCGATAGCCGGCAATGCAAAGGTCGGCAACCGAATTAACGTCGTTACGAAATGGCAAGCTCTCGAATATGTCACCTCGCAAAATTTTGACCGCCGTGCCTTTGCCTCGCTCAACTGCATCACGGTTGTTCCGGGCTCGGTCGGGGCATGGCGGCGAACTGTATTAGAGGAGGCAGGTGGATTCTCTTCCGACACGCTTGCGGAGGACCAGGACCTGACGATTCAGGTTCGAAAGCTTGGCTACCACATCGGTTATGAGGAAGCCGCCATCGGCCTGACCGAGGCGCCCGACAGTCTGCGAAATCTGGCCAAGCAGCGTTTCCGGTGGTCATACGGCACACTGCAATGCATGTGGAAACACAAAAATGCGCTGCTTAACCCAAAATACGGCACGCTCGGGTTTATCGCGATGCCGAACGTCTGGATCTTTCAGGTGTTTTTTCCACTCATCTCGCCGATCATGGACCTGATGTTTATCTGGACACTGGGCGGAGCGCTGATAACATCGCTCGAGCATCAACAGGAATATGCCCACACGCCGACCAATCTGAATGAAGTCATTTTTTATTACGCCCTTTTCCTGGCGGTTGACTGGTTCGGTGCGTTTGCCGCGTTCATGATGGAAAAAAGCGAGCAGAAGAGTCTGCTCGGATGGCTGTTGATACAACGATTCGGCTATCGCCAGGTCATGTACTGGGTAATGGTCAAATCGGTCTTTACCGCGATACGTGGAGCGGTCGTGGGCTGGGGTAAGCTCGAACGCAAGGCGACCGTGGAGGCCCGCGTCTGATTACCTCTGGCGAGGCAATCTGTGATTAAATTCAGGTGATGCCTGACTTTCCAGACACAGACGGCGGCAGCGAGGTCCTGACCGAGAGCGAGACCAAGCTCGAAAAGCCCAAGCTATTTAAGGTTCTGCTGCACAATGACGATTTCACGACGATGGAATTCGTCGTTTTTGTCCTGCAATATGTCTTTAACCGCGACGAGCCCGAGGCCTTCACGATAATGCTCAAGGTCCATAACGAAGGTTTGGGGATCGCGGGTATCTACCCTTACGAGATCGCAAACATGAAGAGCGAAAAGGCGATGAACCTCGCTAAAGCGCGCGAATTTCCGCTGTTGTGCACCGTTGAGGAAGAATAGCCCAAATGAGAACCGCAACGGACAAAGCTGAGCAAAAGCCTTGGACGACATCACGGAATATGGACTCCATATTATTCACGTAGCTGAGGATGAAATTGGCCCTTGTTTTACCTATTCCATTGGGCTGTTTGAGAATTATTTACATCCTGAGGTCATTATTATTGGTTTGAAGCAGGAGGTTGCACATGCGACTCTCAACAATCTGGCATACGATATAAAACGCGGAAAAACATATACGGCCGGTGAATTTCACGAAGGAGCTCTCGACAATTTCCTCTGTTATTTCGGTGATGTGCCGAAGTCTAATTATCGCGAATATGTTGGCTGGGCCAGATGGTTCTACGGCGGGGACGAGTTTCCGTTAATACAGTGCGTGTATCCGACAGTCACCGGAGTATTTCCATGGAACAAGAATTTCCCAGAAGAAGCAAGATGGTTTTGCCAGTTGCTGACTGAAGCGCCCAAAGAGCATTAAATACTCTGGTGCGACTAACTTGCGAAACCGTCTCAAGCCCAAAACAAGGCTTGGGGCTTTTTCAATTACGGAAATAAATTTCCGGCGTGCTAACATCTAATCTTTTATACGGAAATGACAGAAACGATCGATCTAAAGAAGACTGTAAACCTCCCCCGGACGGATTTTGCCCAAAAGGCAAATCTCGGTCAGAGCGAGCCCGCGCGTTTGAAGAAATGGCAGGAAATGGGGCTTTATGACAAGGTTACTGAGGCGAGGCGCGGCCGCGAGAAATTCATCCTCCACGACGGGCCGCCTTATGCCAATGCCGACATTCACATTGGCACGGCTCTCAATAAAATACTCAAGGATTT
>Ga0068859_100006738_pt1 | contig 11671 bp, 11 predicted proteins | sample KBSSwiS22_FD_66585 | JGI IMG/M metagenome (GOLD analysis project Ga0068859, IMG submission 66585) | Switchgrass rhizosphere microbial communities from Kellogg Biological Station, Michigan, USA - KBS Switchgrass S2-2 | ecosystem: Host-associated > Plants > Roots > Rhizosphere > Soil ... | reverse complement strand
TACCCCTTCATCTTCCTGTAGAGGTTGGAGCGCTCGACGTCCAGCGCCTCCGCCGTGCGGCTCATGTTCCGCCCCGACTCCTGGTACTTCTTCCAGATGTACCGCTTCTCGAAGTCTTCGCGGGCCTCGGCCAGGGAGGGGAAATCCTCGAGCGCGCCGCGCGCGCCGGGCTCGGCCGCCTCCGCGGCGGCCGCCATTCCCGGAAGCAGCGGCGCGGGCAGGTGCCGGGGCTCGATGCGGTCACCCGGCGTCATGATCACCAGCCGCTCGATGATGTTGCGCAGCTCGCGCACGTTGCCCGGCCAGGGCTGATCCAGGAGCGCGCCCAGCGCCTCGGGGCTGAGCTCCTTCGGGCGCCGCCCGTACTCGGCGGCGATCTCGCCGATGAAGTGGCGCGCGAGGAGCGGGATGTCGTCCCGCCGCTCCCGCAGCGCGGGCACCTGGAACGGGATGACGTTCAGGCGGAAGAACAAATCCTCGCGGAAGGCGCCCTTGCGGATCTCCTCCTGGAGGTTCTTGTTGGTGGCGGCGATGACCCGCACGTCCACCGAGACGGACGAGGTGCCGCCCACCGGCTCCAGCCGCTGTTCCTGGAGCACGCGCAGGACCTTGGCCTGCGTCTTGAGGGTCATGTCGCCGACCTCGTCGAGGAAGAGCGTCCCCCCGTCGGCGAGCTCGAACTTCCCCTTCTTCGGCGCCAGCGCCCCGGTGAAGGCGCCCCGGGTGTGGCCGAACAGCTCGCTCTCGATCAGCTCCTCCGGGATGGCCGCGCAGTTGACCTCCACGAAGGGGCCCGACGCGCGCAGGCTCTGGAAATGGATGTTGCGGGCCACGAGCTCCTTGCCGGTGCCGTTCTCGCCGAAGATCATCACGCGGCCGTTGGACGGCGCGGCCTGCGCGATGTGGTCCCGCAGGGTCTGGATGGCCGGGCTCTCGCCCACCATCACCCACCGCCGCTCGACCTGCTGCTTGAGGACGCGGTTCTCGGTCTCGAGCTTCCGCTGGTCCAGCGCCTTGCGGATGTCGGTGAGCGTCTTCTCCAGCGGATGGAGCGGCTTCTCCAGGAAGTTGTAGGCCCCCATCTTGGTGGCCTGCACCGCGGTGTCGACGTTGCCGTGACCGGAGATCATGATGACGGCCACTTCCGGGTCCAGGGCGCGCACGCGGGACAGCGTCTCCAGGCCGTCCATCTTGGGCAGCCACACATCGAGGAGCAGGAGGTCGAAGCGGCGTCCTTCCAGCAGGGCCAGGGCCGCCTCGCCGCTGTCCACGGCCTCCACTTGATACCCTTCGTCGCCGAGGACCCCGGCGAGCGCGCTGCGCACGCCGGGCTCGTCGTCCACGATCAGGATCGATTCACGCATGTGTTTTCTGCCCCCTCATGCCGGGAACTCGAGCACGAAGCGGGCGCCGCGCGGCGGGTTGTCCTCCACGCGGATGGCGCCCTGGTGCTCCTGCACGATCCGGCTGACGATGGCCAGGCCCAGCCCGCTCCCTCGCTTCTTGGTCGAGAAGTGCGGGACGAAGAGCTTTTCGCGGTCCGGGGCGGGGATGCCGGGCCCGTCGTCCGCCACCCCCAGGCGCACGCGTCCCTGCGATCGGTCGAACTCGGTGGAGATGACCACGGTGCCCTTCTTGTCCGTGGCCTCGATGGCGTTGTCCACCAGGTTGATGAGCGCGCGCTTCATCTGGTCCGCGTCCAGCCGCAGCGTAGGCACGTCCGTGGCCAGCCGCCTCTCGATCCGGATCCCGGTGAAGAGCCCGTCGTAGAGCGAGAGCGTCTGGTCGATGACCTGGTGCAGCGAGCCGGGGGCCAGGTTGGCGGCGGGCAGACGGGCGAACTGCGCGAACTCGTCGACCAGGTTCTTCAGGGCCTCCACCTCCTGGACGATGGCGCCCGTGCACTCGGTGACCACCTTCTCGAAGTCGGGCGCGGCCTTGAGGTGCGCCTTGCGGATGCGCTGGGCCGAGAGCTGGATGGGCGTCAGCGGGTTCTTGATCTCGTGCGCGAGCTTGCGCGCCACCTCGCCCCAGGCCGCCACCTTCTGGGCGCGCATCAGCGGCGTGAGGTCGTCCACCACCACCACCGCGCCGCGCGGCGATCCGGGCGCGGCCTCCAGGGAGACGACGGTCACCGCCAGGTGGCGGTCCCGGCCGCGCGCGGGCAGCAGGACCTCCCGGTCCTGGCGCGCCACGCGGCCGGAAAGCAGGCGCTGCACCAGCGCGGGGATCTCCGCGCGGCCGGGGCCGGACAGGGCCTCCTCGAGGCGGCGGCCCACCATCGCCGCGTCCAGGTCGAGCAGGCGGCAGGCCGCGGCGTTGGCGGCGGTGATGGCGCCGTCGGCGTCGATGACGACCACGCCGGTGCCCACCGTCTCCAGCACCGTCTCCATGAGCCGGCGGCGCTCCTCCAGCTCCTGGTTCTTGCGCGTCAGGCCGGCGCGGCTGTGCTCCACCTCCTCCTCGCTGCGGGCCAGGCGCTCCGACATCCGGTTGAAGGAGGCGATGAGCGCGGTGAACTCGTCGTCGCCGGACGCGAACTCGACCTTGACCCCACGCTCCCCGGAGGCGATGCGCTCCGCGCCCTCGGCCACCCGGCGCAGCGGCGTGGTGATGCGCCGGGCCAGGTAGAGCGACAGCCAGACGGCGCCGAACAGGATGAGCAGCGCCGCCAGGAGGTAGATCGAGAGGTAGACCGCCTTGATCGGCTCCTTGAACGCCTTGGCCTTCTGGAATTTCGCGTAGCTCTCCTGGACGTCGCGGGCCTCGGCCGCGATGCCTCCGGGCAGGAAGGTCGAGACCAGCATCGCGCCGCGCACGCGGCCGCCGGGGCCCCGCACGGGGACCGCGACCCGAACCAGCTCCCCGGCCCCGAAGGGGACGGTGGCCTCGACCTCTCGACCCGCCAACGCCCCTTCGGCCAGCGGCTCCGACGAGGCGGCCGCCCCCTGCCCGACCGGCAGCCGCGGGTCCATGACCGCCACCAGCTCGCCGTCGGCTGTGAAGACGTTCACCAGGTCGATCCGCCGCTCCCGCGCGCGCACCTCGACGGTCCGCCGCAGCCTCTCCTGGCCCGCCGGATCGAGCAGGCCGCGGGCCTCGATCTCGCGCGCCAGCACGCGGGCGTGGGTGCGGCTGTTCTCCAGGACCGCGGTGCGCAGCGCCGTGCCCAGGGCCTGCGTCGAGGAGAGGATGCGCTCCACGTCCACGTTGAACCAGCGGTCCACCGTCTGCTGGATGAGGTCGCTGCCCACGACGATGAGGAGGAGCGAGGGCGCGATGGCCATCAACAGGAAGATGAGGACCAGGCGCATGCGGAACCGCGCGCCCAGGACGCGGCGCCGGCGCTCCATCAACACGCGCACCAGGTTGCGGCCGAGGACGAAGAGCAGCACCAGCAGCAGGCTGAGGTTCAGCACCGTCAGCCCGTAGAGGAACACCGAGGCCAGGAAGTCGGGCGAGAAGTCCCGGCTCTTGCGCAGGAGGACCTCGAAGGCCACGAACGCGAAGGTGGCGGCGGCCGTGACGGCCAGCACCAGGCGGGCGTTGTTGCGGAACGGCTCTTTTCTCCCCATCGGCGATCGGCGGGGCCCATTGTAGCTTGGCAGCCACACCCCGCCAAAGGCATCGCGTTGACCGCCATGGTGGGTCATGGTAAGAAGGCAGGTCCTTGCCCTCCAACGACATGCGGCGCCGGTGGACCCGGCGATTGGCCGCTGCGGTCCTGCTGCTCGGCCTGGTCGCCCGATCCGCCCACTCCCAACCGGCGGCCGCCCTGGTGGCGGTCCTTCTCGACTCATCGGGGAGCGTGTCGCCGCGGGAGCTGGACCGGGCCCGGCAGCTGTCCCTCGAGGTGCTCCGCAGCCTGCCGCCGGGCAGCGAGGTGGCCGTCTTCACGTTCGACGACCAGTCCCGCCTGGTGCTTCCGCGCACCACGCGCGCCGACGAGGTGAAGCGGGCGCTGGACGGCGCGCGCACCGGCGGCCGGCACACGGCCCTCTACGACGCGCTCTACGACGCGAGCCGCTACCTGCGCGATTCGGGTGCGGACCGGACCGCGATCCTGCTGATAACCGACGGCCGGGACGAGCAGAGCACGCTCAACGTCGAGGACGGTCTGCGGCTCGCCGAGGAGGGGCGCATCCCCGTCTTCGCCGTCGGCGTGGGACAGGTCGAGGAGCGGGGGCTGCGGCGCATCGCGAAGCTGACGGGCGGGCAATACCACGGGGCGCGCGAGGCCAGCGGCGCGCAGCTCGTCGCGGCAATGATGGCGGCGGCGCCCGCGGCGCGACCAGCGGGGCCTTCGTCGCCGCAGCCGGGCACGATGCCGCGCGCGCCCGCGCCGACGACGGCCGGTCCGATGGGCCGCCCGCCACAGCCGGCGGCCGGCGGGTCAGGCAACCTTCGGCTCGCGGCCGTCATCGCCGCACTTGTCGTACTTGCCGCCATCGGCCTCGGCCTGGTGAGGCGGCGGCGCGGGTCGCCTCCGCCCGCGGCAGCGGCGCCCGACCTGTCGTCAACGGTGGTCTCGCGCGTGGGCGGCACCACCGAGGAGTACCTGGAGAAGACGGTGGTCCTGCGCTCAAAGGCCGTCCTCGCGGTGACCCGGGGGCCGCTGGCCGGTCAGGTCTTCGACTTGAGCCCCGTGAGCGCCACATCCCTGGGACGGTCGAAGGCCAACGACCTCGTCCTCGACGACGTGTCCGTCTCGAGCCAGCACTGCCGCATCCGGCCCGAGGACGGCGCCTTCGTCCTCCTGGACCTCAAGAGCACGAACGGCACGTTCGTCAACGAGCGGCGCGTCACCAGCCACAAGCTCGCCGAGGGCGACGTCATCCGGGTGGGCGAGATGCAGCTGCAATTCCGCACCGACCAGCGGCGCAGCTGACGGCTCTACTCTTTGGTCGTTTCGAGCAGGCCCTTGAGCGTGGCCATGAACTGGTCCACGTCCTTGAAATCGCGGTACACGGAGGCGAAGCGCACGAAGGCCACCTTGTCGAGCTCGCGCAGGCGCTCCATGAGGTACTCCCCCACCTCCACGCTCGGGACCTCGCGGTCGGGGCTCTCCTGGACCATGGCCTCCACGCGGTCCGCGACCATCTCCAGCGTCTTCACCGGCACCGGCCGCTTCTGGCAGGCCTTGATCAGGCCCGCCAGCACCTTCTCGCGATCGAAGGCCTCGCGCCGGCCGTCCTTCTTCACCACCAGGTGCGGGATCTGGTCGATGCGCTCGTAGGAGGTGAAGCGCTTGCCGCAGCTCAGGCACTCGCGCCGGCGGCGGATGACCTCGCCCTCCTTGCTCTCGCGCGAGTCCACGACCTTGTCCTCCACGTGCGAGCAGAACGGGCATTTCATCGGGCCGCCCCCTGGGCCGCGATCCCGCAGAAAGCCACGGCCCCCGCGACGCGCGCGGCGGCCCCGCCGCCCGGCGGCCGTCGTTCGGTCATCTCCGCCACCTTTCCGAAGGTGAGGCCCTCGCGGCCGAGGAAGAGCAGGCCCAGCACGAGCACGGGCAGGTTGGAGAGCGCGTGGGCCGTGATCCCCGCCGCGGCCGCCGTCCCCTTGTCCACGCCGTAGGCCTGCGTCAAGGCCAGCAGGTACGACTCGTGGAAGCCGCCCACCATGCCCGGGGTGGGCACCGCCACCCCCACGGTCAGGAAGGCGATGAGGAGGAACGTGCTGTGGAACGGCAGGTCCAGGCCGAAGGCGCGGTTGTTGAGGTACATCGTCATGTCGATGCTGAACCACAGCGCGAGCGATTGCCCGAAGACGGCCAGCAGGTGCGTGGCCGGCGCCTGGAGCACCGCCAGGCCTTCGCCGAAGGAGCGGAAGCCGCGGGCCACGGGGCCGGCCAGGCGCGCGGGCAGCGGCCTCAGGCAGCGGTCGACGAGCGCCATGGCCCGCTCGCCGCGCAGATGGAACGCGAGCAGCACCAGCAGGACGCCTACCGCCGCCAGGCCCGCGACGGCGCCGCCCGCCTTGAGCAGGCCGAGCAGCGGACCGCGGGTCTGGGCCGCGGGCAGCGGCAGGACGTAGAGGTACGCGCCGAAGAGGAGCAGCACGGTGATGAGGTCGACGAGGCGCTCCAGGATGATCGAGGCGAACGCGGCCGAGACCGCCAGGGCATGGCGCCGGCCCACGAGGTACGGCCGCACCACCTCGCCCGCGCGCGGGACGATGAGGCCCGTCATGAACCCGACGGCAGTGGCTGAGAAGAGGTCCACGAACGGGATGCGGGCCAACGGCGCCAGCAGGTAGCCCCACCGCCAGGCGCGGATCAGGTACGTCACGATCGTGAGCAGGACGACGCCGAGCAGGAAGCCAGGGTTGGCGGACCGGAGCGCCGCGACCAGCGCGGACCAGTCCACCCCGCGAAAGAACAGCGCGAGGAGCGCCACGGCCAGGACCCCGCCGCCGGCGAGCCGCCACCGGGCGGCCGCGGTCATCGGGTCGATCCTCGCAAAGCCTTCTCGGTCATAGACTTGATAGCGTGGCGCCACTCTACTACAATGCTCCGCTGAGCGTCAATCGACGGGCCGTTCCCCCCGTAGCACCTGATTTGTGAACCGGAGCCGGGCGCGCCTCGTTCCTTGTGTAGGCGCCCGGGCTCGATGAGCGAGGCCTTTGAGCGACATCGACCCTGACCTCCTCAGGAGATGTCGGGAAGGAGACCAGGCCGCGTGGCGGGATCTCGTCGCCACGCACGGCCGGCGGGTCTTCAACCTCGCCTATCGGTTCGTGGGGCGCGTGGACGAGGCAGAGGACGTCACGCAGGAGATCTTCGTCAAGGTGTATCGCGCGCTCGGCAGCTATCGTCCGACCGACGGTTCGTTCCCGGCCTGGCTCACGACGGTGGCGCGCCATCACGCGATCGACCGCTATCGACGGCGCCGCGACGAGCGGCTGGTGGCCGAGGATCCCGCCGCCCTCGCCGCCGTCCCTTCGTCGGACGAGGGACCGCTGCGCCTCCTGGAGCGCGAGGAGCGGAGGCATTTCGTGCACCGGGGCCTGCGCTCGCTGCCCGCCACGCTGCGCGAGCCGATCCTGCTGTGCGACCTCGAAGGGCTCTCCGTTGAAGAGGCGGCCGCCAGCCTCGGCATCCCCGTGGGAACGGTGAAGAGCCGGCTCAACCGCGGCCGCCTGGAGCTGGCCAAGCGGCTGCTCGCCGCCCGCGGCCGGAGCGCGCCCACGTCATGACCGGCATCGACTGCGCGCGCGCGGAAGAACTGCTCTCCGACGACTGCGAGGGGACGCTCGACCCGCTCTTCCGCAGTGACCTGCAGGCCCACCTTTCGACCTGTCCGGCGTGCCGCGCCCTGCGCGCGGCGCTCCCGGAGGTGGTGGAGGACCTGCGCCGCGTGCCCGAGCTGGCCCCGCCTGCGGACCTGGGCGAGCGCGTGGCGGCCGCGGTGGCGCGGGCCGGGAAGGAGCGGGCGCGGCGCGGCGGAGCCTTCCGCTTCCAGGCCGCGGCGGCGGCGGTGGCCATCGCCGGCACCACCGCGCTCTATGCCACGCGCGGCCCCGCCCTCCGGCAGGGGGCGCGTTTCATGGAGCGGGCCTCCAACACGGGGGTCTACATCATGGAGAGGAAGGACCGGGTCGTCGAGGACGTCCGCATCCTGCGCGTGGTGGTGGGGGCGGCGTTCGAGGGCCGCTTCGATCGTGTCAACGACCGCGTGGAGGACTACCGCCGGCTCCTGGAGAAGCGCAAGAGCGTCGAGCAAAAGAAGAGCGAAGCCTCGCCCAAGGGCCCCGTGCCCCAGGCGGCCGGTTCGCGGGGCACACTTTCGGCGAACCGGCGACAGTTCAATCTCGTAAAGCATCAATGTGGATGAGAGGACGACGCCATGCTGTCTGACGACGACCGGCCCGCGGAGGTCGCGGGCTACGAAGCGACGAAGGAGCGACCGATGACGACCCCCGTGGAGGCCCAGGCCGCCTACCCCGCCCTCCCGCTGCCGACGGCGGCGGCGGAGCCCGCGGCGCCCAAGAGCCCCATCCTGGCCCTGGTGCTTTCGCTGTTCCCCGGCATCGGGCAGATCTACAACGGCCAGCCGGCCAAGGCCCTCGCCTTCTTCTTCGGATGGGTGGGGAGCATCTACCTGACCGCGGAGGCCAACCCCTTCTTCGCATTCCTGATCGCCTTCACCTACTTCTATAACCTCGTCGACGCGTGGCGCAGCGCCACCGTCATCAACGCGCGGCACGCCGGCGGCCTCGGCGTGGCCGAAGAGGACGCGGCCGAATCGCCCGCGTGGGGCGCCGTCCTGATGGGTGTGGGCGCGCTGCTCCTCCTCAACAACCTCGGCTGGCTGCGGCTGGCGGCGCTGCAGCGGTACTGGCCGCTGGTGCTGATCGCGGCTGGAGGAGCGTTCCTCTACGGCTCGGTGCAGCGGGCCAAGCGCGAGGGCGGGAGCGATGGCGGGGTCCGTTAGGATCGAGGGCATCGTCCTCGGCCTGGCCCTCCTCGGCCTGGGGGTCGTCTGCCTGCTCGCCAACATGGGGCGGGTCGACCTCCTGACCACACTGCGCACGTGGTGGCCGATCACGCTTGTGGTGTGGGGCGGACTCGAGCTGTACCAGGCGCTCGCGGCGCGTCGCGGGCGCGACCTCCCGGCGGCCCGCCGCCTGGACTGAGAGGAAGAAGAGAGATGAAGGCGGCGAAGATCGGTCTGCTCCTGCTCCTCCTCGGCTTCGGCGGCGTCGTGGAGACCGCCTTCGCCGTGCGCAACAAGATCGGGATCGGGCCGGCCGGGTGCCGGGTGATCCGCGGGCGGTTCTACGGTCCGTCCTTCACCTTCGACGCCGCCGACGAGCGCGAGGCCGTTCCCGCGGGCACGGCCATCGAGGTCGAGAACGCGTTCGGCGGGGTGCGCGTGGTCCCGGGCACGCCGGGCGAGGTGCGGGTCTCCTTGCGGAAGGTGGTGTTCCGGCCCACCGAAGATGCGGCGCGGACGTTCGCCGACCGCGTGCACGTCGAGAAGACGCTGACCGGATCGGTCCTCCACATCTCCACCAACCGGCGGGCGCTGGAGGGCGGGTCGGAAGACGTGGGCTTCGAGACGCACCTGGAGATCGCGGCGCCGCCCGACACGCCGGTGCGGGTGCAGGCGGACCACGGCCAGGTGGAGGTGAGGGACGCGGCCCGCGCGGACATCACGAACTCCTTCGAGCCCGTGGAGGTGGAGCGCGTGAAGGGGCCGGTCACCGTGGACAGCCGCCACGGCGACGTCACCGTCGCCGAAGTGGCGGGGACTCTCTCGCTCACCGCGCGCTACGGCGACGTCAAGGTGCGGGACGTGGCGGGCGCGGTCACCGTCAACGTGGAGCACGGCGAGATCACGGCCGACCGGGTGGGCGGGCTGGTCGTCACCACGCGCCACGGCGGGCTCAAGGCCGGCGACGTGCGCGGCGACCTCGAGGTCCACGGAGAGCACACGGGCGTCGAGGTCCTGGGCGTGACCGGGCGCGCGCTGGTGGAGACCACCTTCGGCGACGTGGTGGCCAAGAACGTCACCGGCGAGCTGCGCGTGAAGTCGGAGCACGGGTCGGTCGAGGCCACCGACGTGGGGGGCGCCGTCTTCGCGCAGGCCAGCTTCGACGACGTGACCCTGACCCGCGTGGCGGGACCGGTGGACGTGGCGGTGGAGCACGGCGGGCTCAAGGGCCACGACCTGGAGAAGGGCGTCAAGGCCCGCGTGCAGGGCGACGGAATCGTGCTCGAGGAGTTCCGCGGCCCGATCGAGGTGGACGCGCAGCGCGCGGGGATCGAGCTCGAGCCCGCCGGCGAGCTGGTCGACGCCGTGTCCGCCAGCGCGACGCACGGCGCCATCCGTCTCAGTGTCCCCGGCGGGAGCCGCATCGATCTCGAGGCCGCGGCGCAGCACGGAGAGGTGCAGGTGGACGTCCCCGGGCTGGTGCTCTCGCGCTCCGAGACCGAGCGGGTGAGCGGCAAGCTGGGCGGCGGCGGCGCCATGGTTCGTCTCACCGCCGCCAACGGCGACGTGCGCGTGGAGACTCCGCAGGCAGTGGCCGCGCAGAATCCCCAGTGATTCCTTCCGGAAAATTTTCGCTCTTGCGTCGCCGCTCGGCGTTCCTGTAGACTCCCGCCCTCTCCTGCAGGGGGCCAACTTTTTCATGACGGAAACCGCCGCCTCGACGCTTCTCGAGACGAAGATCCCGGGGCTGCGCCTCTGGCGGCGCGGCAAGGTGCGCGACGTCTACGACCTCGGCGAGCGGCTGCTGGTGGTGGCCACCGACCGCATCAGCGCGTTCGACGTCGTGCTGCCCACCGGTATCCCGCAGAAGGGCGTCGTGCTCACGCAGCTGTCGCTCTTCTGGTTCCAGCTGCTCGAGGGACTCACGCCCAACCATGTGGTGACGGGCGACGTGGCCGAGTACGGCCCCGCGCTCCAGCCGTACCGAGACCAGTTGGAGGGGCGGTCGATGCTGGTAGTCAAGACCGACCCCTTCCCGGTGGAGTGCGTAGTGCGCGGCTACATCACGGGCTCGGGCTGGAAGGACTACCAGGCCACGGGCGCGGTCTGCGGCATCGAGCTGCCCCGCGGGCTGAAGGAGTCCGACCGCCTCGACCCTCCGATCTTCACCCCCTCCACCAAGGCGGAGACCGGGCACGACGAGAACATCTCCTTCGAGCGCATGGCCGGCATCGTGGGCGCGGCCCGCGCCGCCGAGCTTCGCGACCTGAGCCTGGAGATCTACCGGCGGGCCCGGGCCCACGCGGAGGGCCGCGGCGTGATCCTGGCCGACACGAAGTTCGAGTTCGGGACCCGCGACGGCCGCGTGGTCTGGATCGACGAGGCGCTGACCCCGGACTCGTCGCGCTTCTGGTCGCGCGAGGCCTACGCGCCGGGCCGCTCCCAGCCGAGCTACGACAAGCAGTTCGTACGGGACTACCTCGAGTCGATACGGTGGGACAAGCAGCCGCCCGCGCCGTCCCTGCCCGACGACGTCGTGGACCGCACGCGCGCGAAGTACCTGGAAGCCTACGAGCGAATCACCGGGAAGAAACTGTAGATGACGGGCGCGCTCGCCGTTCGCGCGAAGGGATGGGAGATCGCGGTGACGGCCGTCACCGCGAGCGCAGTCCTGGGGAGTCAAGCTGACCTGCCCCGCGAAAGCGTAGCTCGAAGCCGGCGGATAGAGGGAGCGGTCCCGTGAAGCAACAGCTCGAGTCTCTGGTATCCGAGATGGTGGACAGGGGCATCCTCTTCGTGGACGCGCGCCGCGAGTTCGAGAAGCGGTTCATCGCCCGCGTCCTCCAGCGCCACCGCGGCAACCTCTCGAAGGCGGCCAAGGACCTGCGCATCCACCGCAACACCCTCGGCAAGAAGATCGAGGAGTACAAGCTGGACGGCGGCCAGCGCGGGTCGTAGCTCCACCGTCCCGGCACCCTCCCTTTTCTCGAGAACGACGTTGACGCTCCGCGCACGGAGCGCTAACGTGGATCCAAAGTCCCAGCCGTGCGCAGAGTTTCGCTCGCCGTCCTGATCCCGCTCCTCCTCGTCCCCCGGCTCGCTTCGCCGCAGGGCGAGCCCCTGGGCCCGGAATTCCGCGTGAACACTTACACGCCCCAAATCCAAGCCGCCCCATCCGCCGCCTCCGCCGGAAACGACTTCGTCGTGGTCTGGACCTCCGGCTCGGGGAACTC
>Ga0068859_100006735_pt1 | contig 11673 bp, 9 predicted proteins | sample KBSSwiS22_FD_66585 | JGI IMG/M metagenome (GOLD analysis project Ga0068859, IMG submission 66585) | Switchgrass rhizosphere microbial communities from Kellogg Biological Station, Michigan, USA - KBS Switchgrass S2-2 | ecosystem: Host-associated > Plants > Roots > Rhizosphere > Soil ... | reverse complement strand
GGCATGGCGAACAGCAGCAGGGCGATCCTGGTCACCGACAGCAGCGAGCGGCGCAGCACCGGGAAGCGCATGAGCTGGACCCGCGAGCCGCGTTGCCGCAGCATGTCGACCAACGGACCCGCGCACGGCAGCACCGTCACGACTTCGTAGTCGCTGCCCGCCAGCGCACCCACGGACTCCAGCAACTGCCGGTCGGAGCCGTACAGATCCGGCGACGGGTGCGCAACCAGCGCAATGGGCATCGCGCATCCCCCTCCGCACGGTCGATCCGCTCGCCTGTCGGCGAGGAGGACCCCCGAACACCCCTGATACGAACACCCGGTGACCAGACGTCAACGGGTGTTACGAATCTAACCCAGCGGTGCCGCGGAAGAGTATTCAGATCAGACTTAGGAGGCTGAGTTCCACATCGGTCACGTAGCGCTGCAGGGAGAACCGCTCGAGCGCGTCCTGGCGGCCGTCATGGGCCAGCCGCTCGGCGAAGGCAGGGTCGTCGAGCACTTTCGCGACCGCCGCCGCGAGCGCCTCGGCGTCGCCCGGCGGCACCAGCAGGCCGGTGCGGCCGTGAACGATGATCTCCGTGAGCCCCTGCACATCCGACGCGACCACGGGCCGGCGCGCCAGCAGGCCCTCGACGGCGGTGTTCCCGAACGGTTCGGCCCGCGACGGGATCAGCACAACCTCCGCGCCGCCGAGCACCGGCCCGGTCGGGTTGACGTAGCCCAGGAAGCGCACGGTGCCGGCCAGGTCGGGCCGGGCGGCACGCTGGCGCAGTTGCTCCTCGTACCACTCGTAGCCGGCGTAGACACTGCCGCACACGTCCAGCTCGAGGTCTCGTCCGTCCGAGCGGAGCAGCGCCAGGGCCTCCAGGGCGACGTCAACCCCCTTGCGCGGGGACAGCCGACCGACGAAAGCGAGCCGACCCAACTTCGGCGGGCCGTCCTGGGGGCCGGGGTCCGGAAGGCCGTTGTAGAGCACGTCGGTCTTGCGCGCCAGGCCGGGGATCGTATCGGTCAGGACACGCTTGGAGGCCCGCGAATTGGTGACGACCCGTGTCGCGAGCAGCAACGGCATGGCAAGCGCGAAGCGCAGCACGCGCGGCACGTCGGACTCGGCCTCGCGCACGTGGACCAGCACGGGGCGACGGCACAGCCGGGCCGCGAGGATCCACCACGGGAGCGTGACGGTGTTGACGTACACGACATCCGGGCCGACCCGCCGGATGTGGCGGACAGCCCGCCAGACGTCTACGGGAACGGCCAGGATCAGCAGCACCAAACGTGCCGGGGACAGCAACCCCTTGCGCAGCACCCGGAAGTGGCCGACTTCGACTCCGATCCCGTCTATCGCCCGCAGATCATGGATGAGCGGTCCGTGGGAGGGCACTCTGACCGCAACGTCCCACCCCCGCGCCGCCAGACCGGTTGCCGCCCGAACCATCTGCAAGTCGGACCCGTACTTCTCAGGCGATGGGTGTGCTACGAGAACTGTGGCCATGGCGCACTCCCCCGAATGCGTAGATTCGCTGGCGGGCACACATACCGACATTGGCGATCCCGCACTGACAAATTACCCAAGTCGGGAGCCTCGTACGCCGTTGTCGGGGAGCGAGTGGGCAAACACTCAGTGAAGTGCCGGCGAATGCCTGGCGCGTGCTGTGGGAACTCAGCCCAGTAGCTGGTCGACGTCGATGCCGTTGCGGCGGCCAGACGGACGCTCGCTGCGGCGCTTGCGGCCGCCCCTACCCGCCAGCTTCAGGCAGAGCGCCTCGTACCGGGAGGCCACGTCGTCCCAGTCGTAGCGGGTCGCTTCGTGCTGGGCAAGGGTCCCGCGACGCAGGGTCGCCGGCAGGTCCGCCTCGGACTCCATCAGTTCGACCGCCAGGTCCGTCGCACCGAGGAAGTACCGTCCGGACACACCGAGCACCTCACGGTTGAACCCGACGTTGTAGGCGATCGTCGGGGCGCCTGCGCCCATGGCACGCAGCAGCGACGGGTTCGTCCCGCCCACCGAATGGCCGTGCAGGTAGGTGAGTGCGTTGCCGTAGAGCTGGTCCAGCAGGTCCTGGTCCCAGACGCCACCGAGGAAACGCACCCGGTCGTCCGCCAACGCGTGGATCTTCGCGATGTACTCGTCGGCGTACGGGGCCGAGCCGACCACGATCAGCGGCAATCTGCAGTCGCTGCGGACGTAACCGTCCACAATGACATCGACATGGTTCTCCGGCTCGAAGCGCGCGACGACCAGGTGGTAGCCGTTACTGGTCAGCCCGAGTTCCTCGACCCGGTCGGACTGCTCGCTGCCGATGACGGGTGCGCCGTAGGCGATGAGCTCGGTGGGAACGGAGAATTCCGCGTCGTAGTAGTCGGCGATGCCCTGGGCATCGGCGATGAGACCGTCCGACCAACGCACTGAGGCGGCCTCCGCCCAGCGGTAGTACTTGCGACCCAGACCCTGCCACTTGGCGCGGCGCCATTCGAGACCGTCGACGTGCGTCGCGACCGGGATGCGGCGCAGGCGCAGCAACGGCAGGAACGGTGCGTTGGCCGCATTGAACACGATCACGGCGTCGAAACGGCGGCGGAACATCGCATGCAGAACGGACAACAGTGTATGGCTGAGCGTCTCGAGCGACTTCTTCTTCAGCGCCGGCAGGTGCACGAGCTTCATGCCCTCGTACTCCGCAGGACGGTCCTGGCCCTTCGGCGTGCGGCAGTACACCGTGACGTCGTGACCGGACTTGGCGAGCCGCCGGCCGACCTCATCGACAGCCGTCTCGAAGCCGCCGTAACGGGCCGGAACACCGCGCGTCCCGATCAGTGCAATCTTCATGACTCCGGGCCTGCTCAGTACGCGCCGTCGCGGCCGAGCACGGCTCGGAACGTCTTCCACAGCAGCACCATGTCCAGCGGCAGTGACCAGTTCTCGACATAGCGCAGGTCGATTCGGACCGACTCCTCCCAGGACAGGTCGCTACGACCGCTGACCTGCCACGGGCCCGTGAGACCGGGCTTCACCAGCAGACGACGGTGAACGTGGTCCTCGTACCGCGAGACCTCCGACGGCAGCGGCGGCCGCGGGCCGACGAGCGACATGGTTCCGTTCAGGATGATCAGCAGCTGCGGCAGTTCGTCGATCGAGTAGCGGCGCAGGACCTTCCCGACGCCGGTGATCCGCGGGTCGTCCTTCATCTTGAAGAGCACGCCGTCGGACTCGTTCTGCGCAGTGAGTTCGGCGAGCCGCTGTTCGGCGTCGACGACCATCGAGCGGAACTTGTACATGGTGAACTCGCGCCCGTCCTTGCCGACGCGCACCTGGCGGAAGAGCGCCGGGCCATTGCTGGTGAGCCGTACGGCGAGGGCCACCGAGATCAGCACGGGAGCCAGCAGGAGCATGGCGACGAGCGCGACCGAACGGTCGAACGCCGACTTGACCACGCGGCGGAACCCGGTGAACTCGGGCTCGTCGACGTGCAACAGCGGCAGTCCGGCGACGGGCTGGATGTGCAGTCGGCGACCGGCGATCTCGGTCAGCCCCGGCGCCACGACCAACTCGGTGTCGGTGCCCTCAAGCTGCCAGGAGATCCAACGCAGCCGGTCGGCCTCGACCTGGCCCGAGAGCACCGCGACGGTCTGCGCGCCGGACGCCTCGGCGGCGGCCCGGACGTCGTCAGGCGTACCGAAGACGGGCGTTCCCGCCTCGGCCAGACGTGCCCTGATCGCAGGCGTCACCTCGTCAGTCAGGCACGATGCGACGACGCTGAGGCCCGCGTGCTTGTCGCGTTGCAGGAGCTCGGCGAACTCGGCGATGGCATCGCCCGAGCCGATCGCGAGCACCTTGGTCAGGTTGCGCCCCCGTGCACGTGCGGCCTGCAGCCAGCGGCGGGCAGCCAGGCGGGCGGGAACGTCCAGACCGACAGTGACAAGCAGGGTCGTCAGGACATAGCTCGGCGAGATCGGCGCCTCGGGAATGAATGACATGAAGGCGATGACCGCCGTCATGTGCAGGAAGGCGCGGAAGATCAGCTGGAACTCCGCAGCGCCCGCGCCGAGGATCCGGATCTCGTACGCACGGTTGCCCCATACCGCGCCCACCCAGACGATCGGCAGCACGAGGAGTAGAACGCCCATCGACATCTCGTGCGTGGACGCATGACCCCGTGCGAGCATCGTGATCAAGCACGCGCCGAGCCCGGACAGCAGGTCGAGGGCGCCCAGCAGAATGCGATAGCGCGCAATGCCCGACGCCATGGGCGTAGTGGTGTGCGGAGTCGCAGAACTGACCGACGACGGCACAGTGGTCCGGCGCGAAAGCGCGCCCGAAGTTACATGAGTACGGCTCACTGCATCGACGTCGGCAGGCCCCCCGGCCAGAAATTCCGATGCCCCCGCAGCAGCCGTGATTACACGGCCTTTCACGATTCCCCCGTTTTTGCGACCGACCCCCCGGTCCGTCGCCTTTCCCCCCATTCGTCGTCCGCCAGTTGCCCCCATGCAGCCTGTCGTCCGACGACCTACCTGCACTTGTATAACCCACCCAGCCGACGTGGTCGACCGGAACTCAGCCGACGCGTGCCATCTCACTCTCGCGAAACCGGGCATTCCGTTACGAATCCGCCCACGATCCCTCTGAAGATCGACATGGAATCGCGACAACCCGCGTTGCCGAGCAGCTCACGGACCCCTGCCGATGCTGGCTTCGCACGCTCATTCCGTGGCCGATGCGGGCTACGCCGCCGCGACAAGGCGATACGGCAGACTGACCGCCGTGGAGGGCCCCGCACCTGAGGTGAGCGTGGTCATCGCCTGCCGCAACGCCGGCGCATACCTGACCGAGCAGCTCGAGGCCCTGGCGGCACAGCAGGTCGCGGCGCCCTGGGAACTCATCGTCGCCGACAACGGATCCACCGACGGCAGCGCAGTGGTCGCGGCGGGCTACGCCGACCGGATCCCCGGACTACGTGTCATCGACGCATCGTCCGGCCGGGGGCCAGGTGGCACCCGCAACGTCGCGGTCGCGCAGTCACGGGCACGCAGCGTGCTCTTCTGCGACGCCGACGACGTGGTTGCACCGGGTTGGCTGGCCGCGATGGTTGCGGCGCTGCAGACCCACGAACTCGTTGCGGCCCGCTTGGAGCACGACCGGCTCAATGAACCCTGGACGGTGCTGCAGCGCAACCCGCAGGCCGGCCTGCTGCAGACCGATCCGCCCTTCTTGCCCTATGCCTTCGCCGCCGCGCTAGGGGTGCGTCGCGAGCTGCACGAGCGCCTCGGCGGCTTTGACGCGACCTACCTGGCCGGCGGTGAGGACCGCGACTACTGCTACCGCGCCCAGCTCGCCGGCGTCACGCTGACCCTCGTACCTGACGCGGTCGTGCACTACCGTCATCGCCGCACGGCGCGCGGGATGTACCGACAGGCGTACGGCTACGCGTACGGGCAGGTGCGGCTCTACAAGCAGTACCGCGACCGAGGGCTCGGACGGCCGCCGACCGGGCCGGCGATCGTGAGCTGGCTAGCCACGCCCATCAAGCTGCTACCGGCGCTGCGCAGCCGCGAACGCCGCGCACAGTTCATGGCCCGGCTGGGCTGGCGGGTGGGCCGCCTCGCTGCGAGCGTCCGGCACCGCGTCTGGGCCATCTAGGCCGACGACCCGCGCGCACGACCTTGGCGAGGAACCGGAGCCCGCCGCCGTCGCGCCGCAGAATCTCGATTCGGGGCACCTGTAGCGCGTCGATGACGTCCGGCCGCGCCAGCCCGGCCTCGACGGTGAACGCGACCGGGATGCCGGCGCCCGTGAGCGCCGCTCGCACCCTCGCATCGTGCTCGCCGTGCGGATAGGCGAAGGCGCGGACGGGCGGAAGACCCAGTTCGGCAAGGACTCTGATCACGCCGACGGTCTCGTCCGGGAGGTCATCTCCGACGGTCGGCAACGGGCGGTGTGTCGCGCCATGTCCGCCGATCTCGACGCCGGCGGCTGAAAGCTCACGAAGCCCGTCCGCGTCGAGCAGGCGCAGTTCCGGCGCGCCGATCCGGACGTCCCATTCGTTGCTGCCGCCGACCTGTCCGGCGACGGCGAATGCTGCAGCTGGGGCCCCGGCCGCACGCAGCACCGGCACCGCGTCGGTGAGCAGGTCGGTGTAGCAGTCGTCGAAGGTGACGAGCACCGCGCGGCGGGGCACGCCACCGCTGCCGTCCAGCAGTCGAACGACCTCCGCCAGGCTGACGAAGCGGAACCCGAACCTGCGCAGCACCTTCAACTGCCGCGCCAGCAGTCCGGCCGGAACGCCGTACTGCTCGATGCGGGCTGCCCCGGAGAGGTCGCGCACCGCGTGGTAACAGAGCACCCGGACGGGCCGCCGCTTCGGCAGTCCGCCGGCGCGCTCGACACCGCGCCAGTACTCCAGGTTCCGCGCCTTGAAGAAGAGCCGCTCGGACGTCCTGCCTTCCGGGCGGCGTTCCGCGAGGCGGACGGCGAACGCACGGACCGGCACCGCCAGCGCAGCCACTCCCGGCAGGCGTGACAGCGGACGGATGACCAGTCGGGTACTGCGCTCGTCCACCCGCATGGCATTCAGGATGTACTCCCGCTCTGCCGGATGCTTGCGCACGTACGCGACAGCAGCCCGGCCCGACTCGTGCCACTGCCGCAGGTACATGCGGGGCGTCACCGCGTAGTGCTGCTCGCTGACGGCATCGGCAGCAAACACCACGCTGCACCCTGCTCCGAACAGGCGCCGGCCGAAGTCGGTGTCCTCCATCCCGAACGATCCATCGCGCGTAAACCGCTCGTCGAACCCGCCGAGAGCCTCGAAGACCGCACGACGCACCGACAACTGTCCGGTCAGCAGGTCGTCGGAGCGCAGCGAGCCACCGGCCGCGATCAACCGCTCCCGCCGCCGGACGGCCCACTCGCCCAGGCCACGGGCGAGGAAGCCGCGCGGTGCGCCGGACGCGATGGGGATGTGCCCGAACACCGCGTCGGCACCCGCGGCATGCTCGCGCGCGAGGACCTCCAGCAGGTCCGGCGCCGCCATCATGTCGTCGTCCAGGAACAGGATCAGTTCGCCGCGCGACAACTCGGCGCCCGCGTTCCGCGCCCGCGAGGCGCCGCTGTTCGGCTGTTCGACCACCCGCAGGTCGAACGGCACCGTGAGCCGGCGCAGGGCCGCGGCCGTGCCGTCGGTCGAGCCGTCGACAACGACGATGACCTCGACCGGGGCTACGGTCTGTGCGGCGAGAGCTCGGACAGCGCGGGTGACGATCTCCCGGCGATCGAAGGTCGGGATGATTACGGAGTGCTGCGGCTGCACCGGCCAGACCCTACCGGCACAGCGGTGCAAGGATGTGCCGATGACGACCGACGCGGCGTTCGCCGCGCCCCCGGCGCGAGGGCCGCTCGAGCCGGGCCGTCGACCGTCGTTCTCGGTGATCGTGGCCGCGTGGCAGGCTGCCGACCAGATCGGGACGGCACTGGAGTCGGCCCTGGCGCAGACGGAGCCGCCGCTGGAGATCATCGTCGCCGACGATGGTTCGACGGATGATCTTGCCGGGGCGCTCGCCCGGTTCGGCGATCGCGTCTGTCTCATCCGCCTGCCGCACGGCGGCGCGGCGTCCGCCAGCAATGCCGCGGCCGCGCGCGCCTGCGGCGACTTCGTCGTCGTGCTCGATGCGGACGACCGGTGGGACGCCGAGCGACTGCGCCGACTCGGCGACCTCGCCTCCGCGCGCCCCGACCTGGATCTACTGACGACGGACGCGTGGTTCGTTGTCGACGGCGAGCGGCGGGGCAGCTTCTACCAGTACAACCGGTTCGAGACCCAGGACCAGCCGACCGAGATCCTGCGGCGCACGTTCTTCTTCGCCCACGTCGCCGTCCGGCGCACCTCATGGGCCGCGGTCGGGGGGTTCACTCCCGACCTGGCGCGGGGATACGACTGGGACCTGCAGCTTCGCCTGCTGCTACGCGGCTCGCTCGCAGGCTGCGTCCTGGAACCGCTCGCGGACTACACCGTCCATTCCGAGAGCCTGTCGGCGAACCGGTTCGAGTCGTTCATGGCCCGTGTCGACCTGCTGACAAGGGCCGAGACGACCCAGCAGCTGTCCGGCCAGCAGCGCAGGGTCCTGGACGAGGCCCGGCGCCGCTACCGGCACAGGGCGCTCGCCGCACGCGCCGAGCAGCTACTCGTGGCGGGCGGGCCCGGCAGGCGCCGCGCGGTGCTGGCGCTGGCGGCGCAGGCCGGCGCAGGCGTCCGTCCCCGCCTGCGGGCGCTCGCGGCGGCCGCACTGCCGGAGCGGGCCGGTCGCCATCTTCGCCGCGAGATGCAGGGCCGGGGCCAGGCCCGCAGCGATCGCACCCTGCAGGATTGACGCACCGACAGCCGCGCCGGACCGACGCCCGACGATCAGCGCTTGCGGGCGACGACCAGCAGCGCGCGGGCCGGTCCCCATGTGAGGTGCCGACGTTCGAGTCCGACCGCCGCGGCCATCAACGGCAGCATGGCCACCTGCGTGCGGCGCGGACGCCGCTTGTAGCGGTCACGCACGTCCTGGGCCAGCGCGACCGTCCGGCGGAAGGTGGGCCGGATCGTCACGACGTCCAGGCCCACCTCGTCCAACGTGGAGCGCAACTCGTCCGCGGTATAGCCGTGCCGTGCCTCCCGCCGCCAGGTCTGCTCGGCGGACTTGAGTGCCGGCGTCCAGTCCGCGGTCGGCACCTGCGCGACAAGCAGGCCACCGCTGCGCAGTGCACCGGCGAGTGAGGCGATCGCCGCCCGATCGTCCGGGATCTCGACCAGCGACTCCATCGCCGTGACCACGTCGAACAGCCCCCGGCCGAACGGACGCTGCAGGTCCGCCCGTACATAGTCGACCCGCAGCCCCTCGTGCTCCGCCCACGCCTTGCCGCGGCGAAGCGGTGCCGATGCGATATCAGTGGCCACCAGCGTCCAGCCGGGATGGCGGCGGGCGAGCTCGAGACAGAGCAGACCCTCCTCACTGCCACCGTCCAGGACGCTGATGCTGCTGCCCCCGGCGAACCGTTCGATCTCGCCCAGGGCGAGGCGCATCCGGAGTCGACGCCCAGGCGCAAGATCGCGCAGTTGCAGGCGGAGGAAGCGACGCGCGCGCTGCGCAGCATGAGTCACGTCCCGATACTGGCAGCCTTGGGTACTCTCCGGCTCGTGCCAGGCCAATCATCGCCCGACGGAGCCCCCGACTGGGGCGAGGCCCGGTGGCAACGCCGCGTCGTCCGGCGCATCGCGGTGACGGCCAGGATCCCCCGATCGGTCCTGCCCGAGCGCCACGCGGTCGACGTCGCGCACTGGTCCGCGATCCGCGCCGGCAGCGATCGTTGCGGATGGAGGCGACGGACGCGCTCGTACGTGGTGCTCTGCTACCACCGCGTGATCGAGCAGATCCCCCCCGGCCAGGAACGGTGGTCCGTCACGCCGGGTGCCCTGCGAACCCAGCTGCGACTGCTTCGTCTGGCCGGATGGCATCCGCTCACCCCTGCACAGCAGCTCGCGATCCACGCCGGCACCGACGTCCTGCCACGCCGCCGGTACGTGCTCACCGCTGACGACGGATTCACCGACGCAGTCGAGGCATTCTCGTCGCGGGGCGGCTTGCATCCCCAGCTTTTCGCGGTCACCGGTGCGACCGGGCTGCGGTCCTACTGGTGGGCGGACGCCCCTCTGGCGGACTGGGACCGGCTGCGCAATGCCCAGCGGCTCGGCGTCCATCTCGGCAGTCATTGCCGCCGCCACGTAAGGCTCGCCGAGCAGGATCCGGCCACGGTCCAGGCGGAGCTGTCGGATTCGCTCGCCGACCTGCGCGCCAACGCCGACGGCGACGGCGAGCCGGCGATCCTCGCCTACCCGCACGGCAGCCACAGCGACGCTGTGTGCGCGGCCGCCCGCGACGCCGGCTACGCGCTCGCGTACACCACACAGCAGGGTCGCAATACGGCCACCACCGACCCGTGGCGGCTGCGCCGCGTCGAACCCAAGCCGTGGGACAGCGTCGCCATGTTCGCGTGGCGCGTCCTCACCGGCGAATCACCACCGCGACGGTGGGAGCAGCGGCTGGAGCGTCGCTGGCGGGCGCGACATCAGTCCGGCTGATCCGGACGCGAGACCCGAAGACCTGCGCCGATCTCGACCGTCCCGCCGGCCCGTCGCACCCGCCTGCGCAACAGCAGCCCAGGCAACAGCAGCTGAGCGACACCCGAAAGCCGGGTCCGCGACGAGACGCCGCGCACCACGACCACCCGCGCACCGGCCCGCCGCGCCGTCCGTCCGCCCGCCCGCAGCGCTGCCTCCGCCTCGCGCAACAGCAGGTCACGCCGTTCGCGGCGCAACGCGGCCGCGACTGTCGCCCGCTCATGAGGGCTCAGGTCGTCCCGCCCGGCCGCCCGCGTCAACACCGCGACCCGGCCGCGCAGTAGCCTGACCCGGTCCGAACTCAGCGTGCCGCTGCTGAGCCGGTAGCGGGCCAACGGGACATTGAGCAGACCGACGCGCGAACCGGACAGGATGAGTCGCATCCAGAAGTCCCAGTCCGTCGTCCGGGACAGCGCCTCGTCGAACCCACCGACCTCCAGCCAGCGTTCGCGTCGCACTGCAGCCAGGCCGAACACGAAGTTGCGGTCGACGATGGCCGCGCGCTGGTCCTCGACCGGGAACGTCCAACCTGCGTGATAGGCGTTGCGTACGGGCGTGCCGTCGGCCTCGACCACCGCGTCGGTCGTCAGCACGTCCAGATCGGGACGGACGGCGGCTGCCCAGCGCAGGGCCTCCAAACGCTGCGGCAGGAAGACGTCGTCCGCGTCGAGCACCACGACGTACTCGCCACCGGAGGCGCGCACAGCGGCGTTCTTTGCCGCGGCCTCGCCGGTGTTGGGCTGCCACAGCACCCGTATTCGTCCCGCGTACCGGGCGAGCACCGCAGCCGTGCCGTCCGTGGATCCGTCGTCGCAGACAACGACCTCCAGCGGCGCGACCGTCTGGCTCAGCACCGAGTCCAGTGCGTCACCGATCGACGACTCCGCCTGGTATGCGGCGATCACCACGGAAAAGCTCGGTTCGCCGCGGACGACGGGCGGCCCGTCCGGCGCGGGAGCGAGGAGCGGCCAGCTCGTGGCGTCCCCTGCAGTCACCAACCGGACGCTACTCTGCGCCTCATGGCATTCCCCGGTTCGACCGTCGAGGACGTGGCGGTCCCCCACACCGGCGTCACCCGGATCGCGCCGAGCCAGGGCTGGGTCTCCCTCGAACTCGGCGAACTGTGGCGGTACCGCGAGCTGCTGGTGTTCCTTGCGGTGCGTGACATCAAGGTGCGTTACAAGCAGACCGTTCTCGGCGTAGCCTGGGCGGTGCTGCAACCCGTCGCGACCGCACTGATCTTCGCCCTGGTGTTCGGGCGCCTCGCGAAGCTGCCGTCAGGCGGCCTGCCCTATGTCGTCTTCGCGCTCGCCGGACTCGTGGTGTGGAGCTTCTTCAGCGCTGCGTTCGACGGTGCCGCCAACAGCTTGGTCAGCAACGGCAGCCTGGTCAGCAAGGTGTACTTCCCGAGGTTGTGCGTCCCGATCGCCGCGGTGGTCGCCAGCTTCATCGACTTCCTCATCGGCTTGGTCGTTCTGGTGCCGGTCATGGCCGGGTACCAGGTCTGGGGC
>Ga0068859_100006733_pt1 | contig 11674 bp, 11 predicted proteins | sample KBSSwiS22_FD_66585 | JGI IMG/M metagenome (GOLD analysis project Ga0068859, IMG submission 66585) | Switchgrass rhizosphere microbial communities from Kellogg Biological Station, Michigan, USA - KBS Switchgrass S2-2 | ecosystem: Host-associated > Plants > Roots > Rhizosphere > Soil ... | reverse complement strand
TAAAATCCCAGCCGTCGTTCTCTCCGCCTCCAGCTGGAGGCGGATTTTATGCCAAATTACCGCCTGTTTCATAATTAACTTTACTTTTTACATGCATGCGTAGGCTGAAATTCAAACGTAAAGTAAAGCAAACGCATGTAGACATGCGTGCGGCGCGATGTAGAGTGTGAATACCTATGGTTGAACCTCAGGAAACAAAAGAATCGCAAATCGCAAATATCACACAATCCGACGTGCAGACTGTCCACGCGAATCTGGTTCGCATGAATCAAGCCAGCGCCGGGACGATCAATGCAAGTGAAGTCGAACTTGAGCAAAGCGCGGCGGCCAATATCAAAGCAGAGAGTGTTACGGCACACCAATCTGCGCTGGCGGCCGTAGAGGCCGAAGAAGTCCTGGCTCGGAATAGCGCGATCGGATTCGTTCAGGCAGAGAAAGTTTCAGTGCGAGGATATACGGGTGCCGTGGCGGCCCAGAATGCAGAAGTCCATTATTCACTGGCGGCGGCTGTCATTGGAAACGATGTCCACGTGGAAGGCGCGCGCACCCTCCTGTTGGTTGGACAAAATATCACAGGCAACGTGACGACTGTCATTGAGCCGCGCTCGGCATTGATCGCGGGTCTGACAGGTGGTCTGTTTGCCGGTCTGATGCTGTTGCTTGGACGCATGTTGTTTGGGCGAAGATAACTTGAATGTAGGAGCGACTTTGGTCGCTTAATAGGGACGACTGAAGTCGTCACTACAGAAATTCTATTCATAGGGCGAAGGTAACCTGTCAACCGATAGGTGAGAGGCGCCCGAGGAGCTAAGTAAGATGGATAAGGTAGTACTGAAGGCTGAAAAACGTGAAGTCATTGGTAAGCAGGTAAAAGCGCTGCGCCGCTCCGGTAAATTGCCGGCGGTGATTTACGGGCGTCACACCGACCCGATGAATGTTTCGTTGGATTTTCATACGGCCTCGTTGGTGTTGGGAAAACTGACGTCTTCGAGCCTGGTGACAATAGAATTGGATGGCACAGAGTATCCGTCGCTCGTCCGTGAAAAGCAGCGTGATTACATCAAAAATCGTTTGCTGCACGTGGACTTCCTGGCCGTCTCCCTGAACGAGGCGATTCGTGCCAATGTGGGTGTCAACTTTGTCGGTGTTTCCGGCGCAGTGAAGGATTTCAATGCTGTGCTCGTGACAAACCTTCAATCTCTCGAGGTCGAGTGTCTCCCCACCGATTTGCCGGAACGGATCGATGTGGATATTTCTGTTCTGGCTCGTCCGGGTGATGACATCCGTGTACGTGATGTGCATGTTTCCGATAACATCCGCCTGTTGAATGATCCCGATACGATGGTGGCTGTGGCGACCTTCGCCAAAGTGGAAGAGGAAGCTGTGGCTGTCCCTGGTGCAGAAGGTATTGCACCCACCGAAGGCGAGCCAGAATTGGCTGTGGAACGCGGCAAGAAGGAAGAAGGCGAAGAGTAATTCTCGCATCCGTATCGCCACTTTGTGGCGGGCTATGCTTGTCAGTAGCAAACTCCCCGATGAAAATCGGGGAGTTTTTATTTTGGGAAAGGTTTCTGCTTTAGAGGACTTCAGAAAAGGCCGGTTAGAGTCCCAATACATTCAAAAAATCGATGGTCATTCGAGCGGTGGCGCCCCACAGGAGTTCGCCGTCATAGGGATGATAGGCGATGAGCGAACGGGCTCTTCCTTGCATTTCAAACTGCCAACGATTTGAAGGGTTTGAGAGCCAGCCCAGAGGAATGGTAAAGATGCGAGCGACCTCATGTTCGCCCACTCGAAAGACGACAGGCCATTTCACAACCCCAATCACAGGTGTGACCCTGAAATACGTGATCGTGATGAGGTTGGGTAAGCGTCCCAATACCTTTACATCCTTTGGATTGAGACCGATTTCCTCCTCCGCTTCTCTTAAGGCTGTTTCTTCCGGGGTTGTTTCGCCTTCATCGCATGCGCCGCCAGGAAACGAGACTTGCCCTTTGTGTGATTCAACGGTGTCTGTGCGGCGCGTGTAAAGGAGATTCCACTCATCGTCGTGCCAGACCAGGGGAACAAGCACTGCTGCGCATTTGAGCCGCGTCTCCTCATTGAGATCAATTTCCGAGAAACCGTCAGAGGATGGATTATCTCTAACCGCAGCCTGTAGGCATTGCGAGATATAGTCTTCAGTCAGTTTAATGGGCATAATTGAGATTTCAAATCGCCGTCAATTCGAAATTGACGAGCAACTGCTCTAGCGGATCGGGCTTCCGCAGTAGGCGCATTCGGCTGTGATCTCGTCCAGCCATTCCACTTCATCCGGTCGCACCGCGGCCCCACAGGCCGGACAGTGAGTGGGGAGCACCGGTCGCTTCACAGGCGTTTCTTGCGCTTCCACTGCAGACATGGAAGCCTCAGGAGACATTGTCCAGGCTTCGATCTCGGCGGCTTCGTTATTCAGGCCGCGTTCGTGCAGTTCGTTGATCAGGCGTCTCCTCACTCGGTGCAAGCGCAGGAATAATCGCTGTTGTAAAAGCAATTCCAACCCGCGCTTGAGGGATGGCATTCCAAGTGCTGGCTGACCTGCAAAGAGACGGGCGCGTCCGGCCTGGAGATAAAAGAGGGGGGCGCGTGGTCCTCCGCGGGCTGAAGTCGTCTCTGCGATTTTCTCGAAAAGTTCACCTGCCCGTCCATATTCGCCTTTGTCGAAGGCAAAATTTGCCTCCTGCAAAATGGGTGGGACCTCCTGAGCCAGAGTCTTACGAATTTGACGTCGAAACAGGCGACGCATGATTTCTCTCCTTAGGATGAAAAGGACAATCTGCTCCGATGCATTCACGGTTGAGGTCTGTGAAATCACAAGTAAGAGTATCAGGGATCTCCAAGGTAATTTCAAAATTTTGTTTCATAAATTTCCGGGCAGTCTTAAGTGCCATAAAGGTATCGCGTTTACAGCAACGCGGACCTCCCAATGCGCCAATACACCGTAAACTCTCGGCGGTCATTTCGTTTGAAAGTCCCCATGACTTTCTTGAGAGCGGCGTTGAGTCTGTAATAAGACTGATGAAGATGCCCGTCCCAATCCCTGCTCCGCATGCTCCGTAGAATCCGCAGAAACCACCGAGTACATTTTCTGCGCGTTGGCGCGCGACCTTGAGTTTTCTTTGCTTTTCCTTCTTATCATTTCTCTGGTTGTAGTAAGCTGTTAACAATACAGCAGGAACAAGGAAATGATGTTCAGGTCCGTGCATGGATACTGACGGGGTCTTCATCAAAGACACAGCTAATTCGACAGGCGCGGTTGATTCGCTATGCAAACACACTTTTTCGATGAGATCGTTCGCAGGAGACGAATGACAACTGTCACAGATGAAATGTCCACATTCGCCTCTGGCTTCAGACCGGAAAACCTCTCCGCAAAGTTCACAAGTGAAAGTTTGTGGTTCGATCAGATAGAGGAGTGGTGAACCACACAACAAGCAGTTTGATTTAGAAGGGTTTTGCATTTTTATTCTGTTTTCCCACTGCCAACTTCTTCTGACAGTTCTTTTCCGCGCGGGTCATCGCCTGGCTCGATCCGTCTGGCAAAGAGCAGAAAGCCCGTGTGCGCGACCATTCTGTCCGTCGGGCGAATGCGCGCTGGTTCAGGTTTGTAATACCGAAGCAGGAGTTCGCAGACTTCCACGAAGGCAAATTTTGTTTGCCGTAATGCCTGTAAGGTTTTTTCAATCTGGTTAAACGTCGGGATCAGGCAACACAGATAGCCGCCCGGCTTGAGCGTCGCGCGAACCTGTCCCATGTAATCATACGGATTTGGAACATCCAGGAAGAAGGAATCCACCTCCGTTTCATCGAGACCTTGTCCGATGTCGCGCAGCTTGAAGTCGACCCGCGAGTCGAGCCCGAAGCGAGTCAGATTCTTGCGCGCCAGGTTCTGCGCATCCGGTTTGACTTCATACGAGATGATACGGCCCTCCGAACCGACGGCGTATGCCAGGGCGGTCGTCATCGAGCCTGAGCCGGTGCCCGCTTCCACGACTGTTTGACCTGGACCAATCCCCATTGTCACGAGGATGAAGCCAATATCCTTCGGGTAAAGGATTTGAGTGGTGCGCGGCAATTCCGTAAGGAGATCGGCCAGGGAGGGTTGCAATAAAAAGAACGGGGACCCGATGTGGCTGAACACCTGTGTGCCCCAGGGTTTCCCAATCAAATCGTCATGTTGGAGAATCCCACGATGGGATTCGAATTTGGCGCCCGCCTGGAGGGTGAGAATAAAATGCTTATGACGTAAGCCCACCAGTTGGGCAAGATCACCGTCGCGTGCAATGGCAGAAGAATGAGTGACAAGCATGCGGTTATCTTACCATGAGAGTTTTTAGGATGGAGCCCGGTCATCGATAGGGGGAAGAATTGGCTCCTCTGACACGGTTCCAATTGCCTTTTTCATTCGAGAATGGGAACTCAGCAGAATCACAAATAATCCAAAGCTGAGGATACTCAGCGCGCCAACGCTGAGTGGCTGAATGGCACTCAAACGATCGGCCTGATTTCGAAGGTTCGCGATTTCAGAAAATGTATAGAGCATCGCCGAGGCATTCCAGAGTCCATGCAACGCGATCGCGATTACATACGTTCCAAGCAGGCGCAGGTAGCGTCTTTTACGCAAGGCCAGCACAATGGCGGCACCCATCAGCGCTGAGGTTGTAATGTGGAGCAAACCCGTACCGATCCGCGTGAATAGCAGAGATGCCCATTCGCCGCCCTGACCGCTGACCCCAATAGTTTCAATGAGGGCATAGCTGGCGCCGCTTAAGGCACCAAGGGCAAATCCCTGAGCTGGCGAGTCTAGTTTGTTCCCAAGCAGCCAGACTCCCAGGGGTTTAAATAATTCCTCGATGGCCGGTACAAAAAGTGCTGTATAGAGTAATACGGTAAAAATTACGCCTGGTTTTGTAAGCCAGGGGAGGAGAAGATCGCGAGCTGCTTCTGATTGGGGTCCCAGCACCACAACCTGTTGACCGACGGCCTGGAGGCTATGGAGGATCTCCGGCTGCGTAGAGACGTAGGTAATGATTCCCAAAAAGAAGAGAATGGCGATGACAATCTCCAGAACAAATAACAGGAAGGGAGTTAGTGTCATTCCGAGGCCCAGAACGCTCCAAAATTGCCAGCGTGCCCCCAGTGGTAGGCCCCGTGTGCCGAGCGTCAAAAGGATGGCTAAGGGGAGTACCACTGCTGGGACCGTCAGAAACGGAAGCACCAACAGGTTGACTGTCTCCAGTTTGCCAAGCCAGCTCCCAATCAGAATCGCGAGGCTGGCAAGGGTGATGATGAGAAGGATTTGCCAGGCTGATAAATTAAAAAACGTTTCTCGATCTGCCGAGGGCTTTTGAAGCGTCTTTTGAAACACAAAGAACGCAGCAATGAGCAACAGGAGGGCTTCAAAACCAAACGCGACAAAGAGAATCGTCTGTTGGATTTCAACATTTTTCCCGGTAGCAAACGAAAGAAGCGCTGTGGAACCCATGAGCAGTCCAACGCTCAGGATGAGGACAGCCCCCAGCACAAAGAGCAGCGCGCTGAGCAAGGAGGGAAGATGAGTCTGCGATGTTTTCAATTCATTTTTCCTGGATGGTGATGTTGATGAGCTTGTCGCCAGGTGGGGTATCGGTGCCAGGCTGAGGGTCACGCGGGGTCAGTTGTTTCAACACGTCCATACCGCTCAGCACCTCGCCAAATATTGTATATTGTCCATTGTATTGGGCAGTCGGTCCATACGTGATAAAGAACTGGCTTCCACTTGTATCCGGTCCCGAGTTTACCATCGCGACCATACCGGGTCTATCGAATAGTAAGGATGGATCGAACTCTGTAATAACGTAATAGCCGGGGTTGCCTTTACCCGTCCCACTTGGGTCGCCGGTTTGCGCGAACATGTCGGGGATGACACGATGGAACGTGATGTTATCGTACCAGCCGTTGCGCACCAGGAAGAGGAATGAATTAACTGTCATCGGCGCTTTGTCGGCAAATAATTGGAGTACAACCTCGCCCTTTTCCGTGTGCAGGGTGGCAATGTATTGTTTGTTTTGTTGCACGGTTACGGCAGGACAGGAAGTATATTGCCGCTTCCCAAGCATGAGCAGTTGAATAATATCGTTGAGACTGGTGTGATCGCGCGGTCCCCCGTAGATCTGTCCGTTGATCAGAATCAATGGCGTGCCGGGCAGACCGATCTTTTGTCCGCCTTCCCAGGCCTGCTGCGCATCTGCGACAATATCTTCCCGCTTCAGATCGGTCCGGAATTGACCCACATTCATTCCCAGGGCCGACGCCTGGGCGCCGAGCCACTGTTCGAAATCCGGAACCGACAGTTTGATCCAGTTCTCCTGCTGCGCGTATAACAGCTTATGCATTTCCCAAAACTTATTTTGTTCGCCAGCGGCCTCTGCGGCCTGGGCCGCGAGTGCAGCCTTGTCGTTGATACTCATCAAAGGAAATACGCGACTTACAACCCGTATTTCCTTTGGATGTTCTTCAAGCAGTTGATCGATGACCCTGGCAAGCTGCCCGCTTCGCAAGTCCTGATAATCACTGTATTCAGTGAGGGTGACGAGAGGAGCTTCAGACCCGCGCACATGATCGTTCGCGCTTTCCGGTATGAACAGGGATGGGCTGTCTGAACCCGGCGTGGGCTCGACTTTAAGGGCCGTACAGGAAGGCGGCGTGGGAATAATTATATTTGGAGTGGCTGAGAGGATAGGAGATGTATTCGTCGGTGCAGAAGACGATGTAGAACAGGCCGAGAGAAACAACGTCAGAAGGATAACACCGGGCGCGGTCGAAATGAATTTGAAAAGAGGTTTACGCATGGGAAACAGGTTGATTGTCTATTTGATTGCTTGCTGCAATTGTTGGAATGAAGTCATCCAGGCAATTTTGTTAATGAAATCTGCCAGCGAATCGCTTTTGGCGCGCAAGGCGCGGACGGCAGGGCCCACCGGGTCTTCACCCGCCGCGCCGCCAGGAACATCAGCATAGGCACCATGAAAAGCAAAGTAAGCCTGATTGAGTTTGCGGAGCAGGTATCCGTTGTCCCAGAACACCTGCCGGCGTTTTTCCATATAAGATTCCGCCTCGTCAATTTTGCCGTCTGCCAGCAACTTGTCGACGGTGACCCGGGTTTCGTGCATTTCCGCCCGAAAGTCGAAAGGCGCTGGATCGTCGAGACGACTGGCAGAACGGTTCGCGGCGTTGAAGGAAGTCAGGTTTTGAGCGGAGGATGTCTTGATTAATTCGGGATAGTAATTCTGTAATACGTATGTGCCGACCTCGTTTCCCGCGATGGAGGCAGTTGTCTCGTTCATGGTCCGCAATTCAGGTGTCGTGCTGTAATTGATTCCCAAGGGGCGGAGGTTGAGGTAATTGTGCGTCCATTCATGTGCAATCGTATCCAATGTCCAACTGAGGTCAGTGGTTTCCATGACCATCGTTGGATAAACGCCAACGCCGCCAATGGGCACAACCAGGGTTGAAACGTTCAAGGATTTTGCTACCACATCTTCCAGTTTGATCTGGTTATCGAGGGTAAGCGTAGGCAAAACCGAGATGTTGGCACTTTGCTCGATCACGTTTCGCGGCGAAACGATGAGTGCCAGGGGTGTTGAGGAGATGTGATAGAGGACCGGTGGGAGGGGTTGTCCAGCCGTGGTGAGACCCAAAGCCGCCACCGCATTACTGATCTGGCTTTGGAGAGTTGCTTCGGCCAGAGGCGCCAGTAAATTCTGTCGAGCAATTAATCGATCACGTTGGGTGCGAACATATTCGCTGGCCGCTTCCTTATCCTTAACTGCCGGGTCAGCAAAAATCTTTTCGATCTGCTGTTCAGCCTGGATGAGGTTTTGAGTTGTCCGCAAGTATTCAACCACAATTTCCTTGTTGGTGCCACGGTCAAACAAATAAGGCAACCCCACCGCGCCCTGTTCAAATTTGGTCCAGGCGGCGTTCCACATCCAATTGGGATAGTCAAATTCAATTTGCCGCGTGAAGGAACGAACTCGATCTGAAGTGTCGGTAAGCTGGGGGGTATCTGCAGTTGCGGCGATCAGAACCGCTACAATCAATGCCAGAAAATCAAGGATGCGCAAAACGCGATCAAGCATTAGATGATTATAACCATAAACAAAGACTGGCAGTTTTTAGCACTGCCAGTTCTCATTGTTCTCTAAAATTCATTTTGCCGGAGGATCTCCTCCGGAATCGATGGGAGTTTCGTCTTACACCTTGTTTTTTAAGTACTCATCAATCGTCCTGGCTGCTGTGCGACCCGCGACCATCGCAGTCACGACCAGGTCTGGACCTGTAACACAATCGCCACCCGAGAACACCCCCGGTCGGGAGGTAGCGCCGGTCGTTGAACAGGCGGTGATCAATCCCCAATCGTGTGTGTCAAGATTGGGCGTCGTTTTTCCAATGATAGGATCGGGCCAATAACCAAGCGCGAGGACAGCTGTGTCACATTCGACAATGAAGTTGGAGCCTTCCACAGGGACAGGCTTACGCCGACCTTTTGCGTCTGGTTCCCCCAGTTTCATTTCAAGGCATTCGACAGCTCTCAGATTTCCATCTTCGCCTGCCATGAATTTAATGGGTTGTGTGAGGAAACGATAGTTCGCTCGTTCCTCTCTTGCCATTCTTCGGTCTTTGAAACCACCCGGCATTTCATTTTCTGTGCGCCGGTAAAGACAGGTAACCTCTTCTGCGCCCAGGCGCAGTGCGGTTCGCAGGCAATCGGAGGCAGTGTCGCCACCGCCGATCACAGCAACACGTTTCCCGATCTTCAGAGGCTGTTTCATCTCCAGAGGGAGGAGGTCCGGGTTCACATTGCCGCGGATCAGGAAGTCGGTCGCCTCATAGACGCCGCGCAGATCGGTCCCGGGTGCCTGTTCCATCTTGGCATCGACGAGTGATCCCACTCCAATGAAAACCGCCTCGAATCCTTCCTTGAACAGATCGTCAATCGACTTGTCTTTTCCAATACAGGTGTTTGGGACGAACTTTACCCCGGCGCGTTCGAACTGCTGCCAGGTCTGGAACCAGACCTCTTTTGGCAATTTGAAGTTTGGAATACCGTAAACGAGCAGCCCGCCCGGAGCTGGCTTTGCTTCAAAGATTGTTACATCATATCCGCGCTGGAGGAGCTGGTCGGCACAGCCCAATCCAGCAGGCCCTGAGCCGATGACCGCGACGCGCTTCCCGGTCGGAGGCGCCACGGGAATACTGAGTCCTTCATTTCGCCGCTGATACTCTACGGCAAAGGTTTCGAGTTCTCCCGTCAAAACGGGCGTATGAAATTTATTGAGCACACAGGAACCCTGGCATAACTGCTCATGAGGGCAAACACGCCCGCAAATTTGAGGCAGGGAACTGGTCTGATGATAGAGTTTCGCTGCCTCTGAGAATTGTCCCTGCTCGATCAGCCACATCGCAGAAGGAATATCGTTGTGAGTTGGACAAGCCAACATACAGGGAGCGGGATCTGGACAATGAATACAGCGTGATGCCTCGAACATGGCTCGTTCAACGCTGAACTTGATGACCACCTCATCGAAATCGCATATGCGGATATGTGCTGGTCGCAACTCGAGATCATAAAAAGGCAGATTTGCGCGGGCTTTACGATCAATGGGAAGCGATTCACCGGGAATTAACTGCATAAAATCCTCCAGTGGCGAAATGCGGAATTTCACTAAAATAATACCAAAATTGGAGGTCTCTGTGGAGTTTATATGTCACCAAAGCTGAGGACATTCATCACAATTATGCGAATTCGGACCATTCAATCTCTAACCGGGATGTTATGCATTTCTTGATTCATTCCGAATAAAAACATGCGGCTCCCCGTTAATAGGTTAGATGAGAGGGGCGGCTAAGACTCTGGCTGGCCCACCGACTTGATCCGTTCTGTCCTTTCCCAATTCATCGTGTATTCATAATTGTAAGGTATAAGCGTAAAGTCCTTACGGTAAAATCTTAGCCGAGGTAGCCCCTCGCGGAGGAAACAATGCGTTCGTTTTTTAAGAAATATCGAAATCTCTTGATCATTTTGCTGGTCGTGGTGCTGGGAGCCTCTGCCTTCATCTTTGTGCGTCGCTCCAATGCCAATCCGGCCAGCCAATTCCAGACAGCCAAAGCTGAACGTGGCAATCTGACTGCCACCATTGGCGCAACGGGTACCGTGCGCGCCAAACAAAGCGCAGTATTGGTCTGGCAAGCTGCCGGGACCGTGGATACCGTCAATGTGAAGGTTGGTGATAACGTCCCATCGGGTTTTGTGATGGCCTATTTGGCAAAGACTTCTCTCCCTCAAACTGTCATCATGGCAGAAGCCGATCTGGCGGATGCGCAGAAGGCACTGGAAGATGTGACCGGTTCCGATACGTCGCTCGCTCAAGCCGCGATCGATTTAAAAACCGCCCAGGAAGCCTATGATAAAGCCGCTAAGTATTTGCAATACCTGCAGAATTCCAAAAAGGTCCCACAAAGCGAAACCCGCTTATTTTTGGAAACCAAGCGCAACAGCTGGATGTATGTTTACAAAACGAAGACCTTCAGAGGTCCGGCTCCTGAGGATTGGATTACAGATGCGGCGAACGATCTGGCTTTGAAGACCTCTCAGCTTGGAGACGCCCAGCGGGCGTTTGATCGCCTCAACAATGGAAACACGAAAGATATAGCCGCGGCCCAGGCCCGAGTCGACGCAGCTCGCGCGACTCTCAATCTGGCGCAGGTTGTCTCACCGTTTGCCGGTACGGTAACAGAGTCCTACCCATTGAGTGGTGACCAGGTGAGCCCCGAAACGACTGCCTTCCGTTTGGATAATTTGTCGAGTCTCCTCGTGGATGTGAAAGTCTCCGAGGTCGATATCAACAATATCTCGATCGGGCAACCCGTTACCCTGACCTTCGATGCGATCCTCGGCAAGGAATATCATGGCAAGGTCGTGGAAGTGACTCAGGCTGGGACGGCAGATGAGGGTGTGGTCAATTTCACCGTTACCGTGGAATTAACCGATGCCGATGCGCTGGTTAAGCCAGGCATGACGGCCGCGGTCAATGTCGTGATACAGGAAATGAAGGATGTTCTTTTAATCCAGAATCGGGCGGTTCGTTTAGTCGATAGCCAACGCGTGGTTTACGTTCTCGTGGATGGCAAGCCGGTCCAGAAGAATATCAATCTGGGTTCTTCATCAGAGACATTGAGTGTGGTTGCCAGTGGTGAAGTCAAGGAAGGCGACGCGGTCATCCTGAATCCTCCGGAGGAATTTTCGGGTCCGGGACGTAGATTTGGCGGATAATAACATGTCGAACGTTATCGAAGCCCGTGACCTGCGCAAGGTCTACAAAATGGGTGAAGTGGAAGTGGAGGCTTTACGCGGCGTTTCCTTCTCCATTAAACGCGGTGAAGTCATTGCCATCATGGGTCCTTCCGGCTCAGGCAAATCCACGCTGATGAATACACTTGGATGTCTGGATCGGCCTACTTCCGGCGAATATGTTCTGGATGGCGAACCTGTTGCGTCACTTAATGACGATCAACTGGCCAGAATCCGCAATCGTAAAGTTGGCTTTGTGTTTCAAAGCTTTAATCTGCTTTCGCGCCAGACGGCCATCACCAA
>Ga0068859_100006730_pt1 | contig 11676 bp, 10 predicted proteins | sample KBSSwiS22_FD_66585 | JGI IMG/M metagenome (GOLD analysis project Ga0068859, IMG submission 66585) | Switchgrass rhizosphere microbial communities from Kellogg Biological Station, Michigan, USA - KBS Switchgrass S2-2 | ecosystem: Host-associated > Plants > Roots > Rhizosphere > Soil ... | reverse complement strand
TCAGTTGAAAAGGTCGACGTCATCAAGATCGACACCGAGGGCGCCGAATGGGACATCCTCACCGCCTTCCCGGAACCGGTACTGCGAAGCGCCAAATACATCACCGGCGAGCTGCACGGCAACAAGGACTTCGCGCTGCTGGACTTCCTGTCGCGCTGGTTTGACGTGGGAATGAGGAAGAAGCTTTCGAGCAGGCTGTTCAATTTCCAGGCGATACCGAAGAAAACGGCCTAGCGGCAGTCCGCTCGCAGGTATTTCGGATCGAGGTCGATCGTGCGGCAGGTCCATTCGAGCCGGCGTTCCTTTTCGGTCGCCGCCAATTCGAAGCGCTTGTCCTTGAAACGCTCCGCCATCGTCGCGACGATGGCACGCCGCCCGGCGTCCCAGCCGACCGACGCAGTGAATTTCATCTTTTCCGCATACTGAAATCGCGCCGCCTCCTGCGCCCCCGGGAGCCTTCCATGCTGCTGATGGAACTCGGCGACCGGCGTCCTGAGCTCATACGCGATGCGCGCGGCTTCGGCCACCTGGGCACGGCTCTGATATTCGTACTGCGCCTGCGCCGAGACGTAGATCATCCAGGCAGGAATCACGATGATCAGCAAGGCCCCAAGCGCAGTCCAGGACGATGGCGGTCGCGGTGCGATACCGCCGCGCTTCAGCCGGTACAGGTAGAGGGAGTCCGCGTACAGCGGCGCCAGCACGAATGTCAGGCCCAGGTAGGCGATCCCTGCGGCGGCCATCGCATATCCCATGCCGCCCTCGGGCACGAACCATTGGGCGACGAAAATCATCAGCATCAGCAGCAGCACCGGCGCGGCCAGGTTGAGCAGCGCCCAGCCGTACATGCGGCGGTACCAGAACCAACCTGTGCTGTGCAGGAGAGCGGCGAAGTTCCATCCCGGCACCCAGGTCCGGCCGCTGCTCTGCATGCGCTCGAAATGCCGCAGATAGTGGCCGGCGTTGCGGCCGAGGCCGGCGCGCAGCTTTTCGCGCAGTTCCTCCGAAATTACGGATCCGGTATCCACATGCGCCTCCGATGCGCGGGGCATCGTACACTAGGGCCATGGGAACAGTCGTTGCGTTGACGGGGCAGATCGGCGGGGCGAAGCTGGTGGACGGGCTGTATCGCCTGCGCGGCAAGGACCTCGCGGCAATCGTCAACACCGGGGACGATTACGACCACCTGACGCTGCGGTTTTCTCCGGACATCGATACGGTGCTGTACGTGCTCTCCGGCATGGCGAGCCCCGCAGCGCCCTGGGAACCTGCCGGCGAAAGCCAGGCGATGTTTGCCACGTTGAAGCAGCTTGGCGGCCCCGAGGAACTGACGCTGGGCGACAAGTCCCTCGCCGCGCCGCTGTTGCGCACCGCCTGGCTCGCCGAAGACCGGCGCCTGACGGCGATCACGCTTGATTTCTGCAAGCAGCTCGGAATCGCCGCGCGCGTGCTGCCGATGAGCGACGATCCGATTCGCACTTACGTGCTGACGGAGGACGGCGAAGTGTCGTTCCAGGAATACTTCACCACGCTCGCCTGCGAGCCAGTGGTCAAGGGCTTTCACTATGCGGGCGCCGAGGATGCGATGCTCACGCCCGAAATCTCCGATGCGCTCGATTCGGAGGATCTCGAGGCGGTGGTCATCTGTCCGTCCAACCCGTATCACACCATCCGCCCGATCCTGGAGGTTCCCGGCATGCGGGAACTGCTGCGCAAGCGCAGGGCGCCGGTCATCGCGGTGACGCCGATCGTCGGCGGCCGCGCGCTCAAAGGCTCGGCGGGCAAGATCATGAGCGAACTGCGCCACGAGGCTTCGGCGCGGCGCGTGGCGCTCGAATACCTCAAGCTCATCGACGGCTTCGTCATCGACACCACGGACGCCGCGGGCGCCGACGACATTCGCGCAAGCGGCATCGAGGTGCTGGCAGCCAATACCGTAATGCGCACGGTCGAGGACCGCACGGCGCTCGCAAGTGCGGTGCTTTCTTTCGCGCAGACAATCCGCGATCGGCGCCTGCAGGAAGCCTGAATCGCGCATGAACGCCGGCGCCGGCCCGCTGCTGCCCGCAAAGGAGGCGAGCGAACTCTTCGTCCGCATCGCTGCCAATATCGAAAAAGTGATGCGCGGCAGCCGCGACGGCGTGCGCAAGCTGCTTTCCGCGTTCGCTTCGGGCGGCCATGTGCTCATCGAGGACTATCCCGGCACCGGCAAGACCACCCTCGCCAAGAGTCTCGCGGCTTCCGTCGGTGCGCGCTTCACGCGCGTGCAGTTCACGCCCGACCTCCTGCCCTCCGACATCCTCGGCGTTTCGGTGTTCAACCAGAAAGAGCAGACCTTCGAATTCCGCGAAGGCCCGGTGTTCACCTCGATCCTGCTGGCTGACGAAATCAACCGCGCGTCGCCGCGCACGCAGTCGGCGCTGCTGGAAGTGATGGCCGAGGGCCAGGTGTCGGTGGAGGGCAGGACCCATGCCATGGACGAGCTGTTCTTCGTCGTAGCAACCCAGAACCCGGTCGAATTCCGCGGCACCTATCCGCTGCCCGAGGCGCAGATGGACCGTTTCGCCATGTGCATCGCGCTGGGCTACGTGGATGCCGATGTGGAAACCGAAGTGCTGGCGGCGCAGGACCTCGGCCACCCGCTCGCCTCGCTGCGCGCAGTCGCGACGCATGAAGAAGTGTTGGCGCTCAAGGAACGGGTGCGGCATGTGCGCCTCGCTCCCGAGCTGCGCCGGTACGTGGTGGACCTGACGCGGCGCACGCGCTCCGCGCCGCAGGTTCAGCTGGGCTGCGGTCCGCGTGCCTCGATCGCACTGGCCGGCGCCGCCAAGGCGCTGGCGCTGTTCGAGGGCGAGGAGTTCGTCCGGCCGGAGCACCTGCACGAACTCGCCGTACCAGTGCTCGCACATCGGATGGTGCTCGATCCTCAGGCTAAATTCTCCGGCACCACATCCGCGGCGCTGGTTGCCGACATCCTGCGTGAGGTGCCGGTTCCGGCGTAGGAGGCAAAATGCGGCGCCTTGTGGTCCGCCAATGAAACGCCTGATCTTTGCGGCGATACGCGTGGTGGGCGCGTTGGACCACCGGTTGCGCGAGCGGCTCACGCTCGCTGGCTGGCTGGTGGTTGGCGCCGGAGGCGGCGCCGCCGCGGCGGGCCTGGACACCAATCTCACCGTCACCTATCGCGCCTTCACCTTTCTCGCTGCGCTGATCGCGCTGTCGTGGGCGGCGAGCCTGTTGTTTCGCGCGCGTGTCGATGTGCGCCGCGAGATGCCCCGCTATGCGACCGCAGGCGAATCGTTCAGTTACCGCATCACCCTGGCCAATCTCGGCACCAGTCCGCTTGCCGGAGCGCTGGTTACGGAGCGCTTCCGCGATCCCCGGCCAACCTTCGAGGAATGGCGGCGCGCAGTGGAGCCGGGCGAGGAGCGGCGCAACTGGTTCGACCGGAAAGTCGGCTATTTCCGCTGGCGCTGGCTGATCGACCGGCGGGTGCCGCGCGATCGGGATGCGGTGCCAATCCCGCACCTCGCCCCGGGTGAACGCCAGACGCTGCGACTGGGTTTCACGCCGCGGCGGCGCGGGAGCATCGAATTCTCGGGCCTGACGCTCGGACGGCCTGATCCGATGGGCCTCGTGAAGGGACTGGCGCGCGTGCCGCTGGCGGGGCGGGTGATCGCCTTGCCCAAGCGGTACCGCCTGCCGGAAATCGCCCTGCCCGGCCGCCGCAAATTCCAGCCCGGCGGGGTTTCGCTCGCCGCTTCCGTGGGCGACTCGGAGGAGTTCCTCGCGCTGCGCGACTACCGGCCGGGCGACCCGCTGCAGCGGGTCCACTGGAAGAGCTTCGCGCGCACCGGCAAACCGGTGGTGAAGGAGTACCAGGACGAATTCTTCGAGCGCCATGCGCTGGTGCTCGATACCGGCAGCAGCCGTGGCGAGGACGCCGCCTTCGAGGAAGCGGTCGCAATCGCCGCCTCTTTTGTCTACACCATCGACACGCACGATTGCCTGCTCGATCTGCTGTTTGTCGGCGGCGAGGTCCGCGCCTACACCGCGGGACGCGGCCAGCTGAGGGCGGAGCACATGCTGGAGGCCCTGGCCGGCGTCGGACCGAGCGAACCCGCTGCTTTTTCAGAATTGTCGCGTGCGGTGCTCGCGCGCCGCGCCACGCTCTCCAGCGTGATCGCCATATTCGTCTCCTGGGACGAGGAGCGCGCGCGTTTCATCACGGCACTGCGCGCCGAAGGCTTCGATGTGCGTGCTTTGCTGGTCGCGGAAAAATCCGAAGCCGGCACCGGCGTCGTGCACCTCGTCCCCGGAATGATCGAACAGGGCCTGGCAGGCTTGCGATGATCGCGCCGCCTTTCCTGATCGGCGCCGCACTTGCGTTCTGGGGATGGCAGACCGGCCACCTCGTGGTGGGCATCGCGCTCGGCATCGCGCTGGAGGCGCCGCGTTACTTCAAGCTGCGTCTCGAGCTGGGCGCCGTAGAGCACTCGCGCATTGCCGACCTCTCGACCATCGGCTTTGTCACGCTCGCGGCGCTGCTGGCCGCCAACCGCGGCATCTCCCACGGCATCCTCGCGGCGTTCACCTGGGTGCCCGCGGCGCTGGCGCCGATCATGCTCGCGCAGCTGCTTTCGGAGACCGGCCGCATCCCGTTGTCGGCCCTCTTCCGCTACATGCGCAAGTTGAGGCGGCGCAATCCCGAGATCAAGGATCCGCCGGTGGACGTGAGCCTGATCTTCGTGGCGCTGGCCATGGTCGCCGCGGGCGTGGCGAACGCGCGCGGGCCGGAATACTACGTGGGCGTCGTCATCGCAAGCGCCTGGGCGCTGCACGCCGTCAGGCCGAGCCACTCGAGCCTCGCCGCCTGGCTGTTGATGCTGGCGGCCGCGGCGGGCGCCGGCCATGCGGGCCACGTGGGGCTCGCGCAGCTGCAGGCGCAACTCGAGTCCTGGGCGATCGATTTCAACATGCGCGGCCTGGACGCGGATCCCTACCGCAGCGTCACCGAAATCGGCACCATCGGCCGGCTGAAGCAGTCCGACGCCATCCTGCTGCGCGTATACGCCGCAGAGAGCGACGCGACACGCGTGAAACTCCTTCACCGCTCCAGCTACAACACGTATTCCGGCACCAGTTGGCTGGCGCGCGAGAGCGCGATGCAGACGATCGAATCCGAGGCGGACAACACCACCTGGATACTCGCCCCCACCGCGCATCCCGTTACATGGGGCGTGCGCATCGTGGCGCGCATCGACAATGGAAAAGCGTTGCTGCCGCTGCCCGCGGCAACGACGCGCCTCGCCGGCCTCGAAGCACTTTCCATGCGGCGCAATTCGCTTGGCACGGTACACGTGGATGTGGGCGCCAACTGGCTTCAATTCCGGGCCGAAGGTGCCAATGACACGCAGATCGAACCGCCCCCCGGCGCGCCGGACTCGATCCTGCCGTCGGCGGAACAGGCGGTCTTCGAGCGCGTCGCCGCTGAACTGAAGTTGCGCGAAGTGCCCGCCGAGGAAGCGGCGCGGCGCGTCGAACGCCATCTCGCGAATTTCACCTACTCGCTGTTCCGCGAACGCCATCCGCCGGCGGGCGAGACGGCGCTGGGCGATTTCATGACGCGCACGCGCTCGGGCCACTGCGAATACTTCGCCGCCGCAACGGCGCTGCTGCTGCGCGCGGCCGGAATTCCCGCGCGCTACGCGACGGGCTACGCGGTGGAGGAGCGCAGCGGCCTCGAGGACGCCTACGTCGTGCGCAGCCGCCACGCCCATGCCTGGACGCGCGCCTGGATCGGCGGCCGCTGGGTCGACCTCGATACGACGCCGCCGGACTGGGTCGCGGAGGAGGCCGGCCAGGCGCCCTTCTGGGAAAGCCTCGCCGACCTCGCGCGCTGGGCGGGCTTTCGCTGGACCATGCGGGAAGAACTCAAGACGAGCGACGCCTGGTATGGCGTGCTTGTGGTCCTCGCGCTGATACTCGGCTGGCGCATGTTCGGCGGCCGGCGTGTTGCGCGCCCCGGCGAAAGCGCGGCTGCCAGCGTCAGGCGACGCTATCCGGGCGAAGACTCCGAGTTCTACTCGGTGGAGAAAACTCTTCCCGCGCGCGCCGAGGGCGAAACCCATGCGGCGTGGGTAGCTCGCATTTCCCGCGGCCTCACTCCACTTCAGCAGGAGAAGCTGCGCTACGCCCTGCGCCTGCACCAGTGCTATCGCTTCGATCCCGAGGGCCTCGCCGCGACGGAACGCAACCGGCTGCGGGAACTGTGCCGCGCATTTGCCCCTCGAACACAATGATGCGGACCCTCGCAATCCTTCTCGCGATTCTGGCGATTCCTGTTTTCGCGCAGGACCAGGGAATTCAGCGCGAAATGATGCTGCGCCAGCAGAACACCGACGCATTCCAGCTGCAGCTGCGGCAGTCGCAGGATCGGCTGCAGATTGCGCCGGGCGACTTGCGGCGCCAGCAGGAATTCGACGCGCGCCAGTTCAGCGAGCGCCAGCGGCTGGAAAACGTCAGCGACCGGCAGCTACGTGAAGTACGAGCCGACACGCCGCAGGAACTGCGGCCCTACGAGCTTCAGAAGGCCGCCGACGAAAGACGTCCCTACGTGCTGCCGCTGGGCAAGATCATCCCGAAGCCGGACGATCCGGTACGTCCCTTGCCCGGGTTGCCCAAGGGAAACGTCGACGTCATCGAAGCTCCGCGCTGAGTACGCGGCCTGAGGATTGGTGCCGGCTGACGGGATCGAACCGCCGACCTTCGGTTTACAAAACCGTTGCTCTACCAACTGAGCTAAGCCGGCCCAGGCGAGGATTATATTCGCCGGCTCACCGGGTGTCGCCCGCGCACCAGCGGCGCCAGATTCCGCGGTAGGCGGACTCCAGATTGCCGGCGAAGCCTGCCGCATCCATCAGCGGGGAATGTGCCATGCGCTGGCGCAGGCTGCCGCGGAGCAGCGCAAGCCGTGCGCTGTCCCCGGCCAGGCGTTCCGCGATATCGAGATATTGCATTTCGTTTTTCGCGACGAGTTCAGGCAGCCCGGCTGCGTTGAGCAGGCTGGCGCCGCCGCGCGATACCACTGTTGTGCCCGCCATGGTCACGACAGGCACGCCCATCCACAGCGAGTGGCAGGTGGTCGTGCCGCCGGTGTAAGGAAATGCATCCAGGTTGATGTCAATGCGATTGTGCAGTTCGAGGTAATCAGCGAGCGACAGCCGTCCCGTGAATTCGAGGCGCGCCGCGTCGATGCCGTGGCCTGCGAACTGCGCCGCAATCTGCGGCGACAATTGCTCCGGATCCGGAGTGAGCATGATCAGGCGCGATCCCTGCACCCGGTGCAGCAGCCGGCTCCACAGAGCAATCACCTGCGGCGACACCTTGGCGGGGTTGTGCAGCGAGGCGAACGTGATCGCGGCGGTGCGGCTCGCGGGCAGGGGACCAACTGCCGGCGCGTTGGCGGCGGCAGCAAAGCACCACTGGCTGTCGGGCAGCCTCAGCAGGCGCTCGGTATGGAAGCGCTCCCAACCCTGCGGGCACGCGATCGCATCCGTGATGCGATAGTCCATCGCAGGCAACCCCGTGGTGTTCAGGTAGCCGAGCCACGTTGCCTGCACGGGAGCGGGCTTCAGCGCGTAGACGGGCATGCGTTTGCCGCCCATGCTGTGCCCGGCAAGGTCGATGAGGATGTCGATGCGGTCGTCGCGGATGCGCTGCGCCAGTGCCTCGGTGCCGAGGTTCGAGCTTTCCCGCCACAGGTCCGCGTGGCGGCGCAGCTGTGCCGTGACGTCGTCTTCCTTCGCTGCGTCGGAATAACAGACTGCCTCGAAGCGTGTCCGGTCGTGCCGCGCCAGCACCGGCTCGATGAAAAAGGCGAGCGCGTGGTCACGAAAATCCGGCGAGACATAGCCGACCCTGAGCTTGCGCTCCGGGCCGGGATCGTTCGCGTGTGCGCGAACCGGTAAACCGCGTGAGACGCCCTGCCCCCAGGCGACGTGCTCGGCGAATATCGCCTCGGGCCGCCCGTCGAACACATAGTTGAGAACGAACAGCAGGTTGCTCGCCGCGGCCGGCCGGTCGGGCGCGATTTCCAGGACGCGGCGGCTATGCGCCACCGCGCGCGGCGCGTCGCCGGACTCGAGCACGCAGCCCGCGAGATGCTCGTGCGCATCGGCCGAATCCGGCGCGAGGCGCAATGCCGTTTCCAGGTTCGCAATCGCCTCGAGCGGATGTCCGGCGCCGATACAGGCCTCGCCAAGCATCACATGCCACTCCGCCCTGCCGGGATCGAGCGCCACTGCCCGGCGCATCTGTTCGATCGCCTCGTCGCGCTGTCCACTTGCGAGGAGCAGCACAGCGAGGCTGAAGCGCGGCGGCGCAAGCGCAGGATCGGCGGCTATCGCGTCGCGGTAGTACCTCTGAGCTTCCTCGTCGGCGCCGTTGCGCTGCAGTACCGCCGCCAGGTTGGCGAGGGCTTTGGCGTGCCGCGGCTCAATCTCCAGCACCCGGCGGCAGCAGCGCGCAACCTCGTCGAACCGGCCGGCGTCGAACTGCGCGACGGCCAGGCGGTGCCAGCTATCCGCATCCCGAGGATTGAGCGCGACCGCGCGCTCAAGCTCAGGAATGCCGCCGCTCACTTGATCCGGCGCAGCTGCGGCTTTCCACCGGTTGGTTTGGTGGGCTCCGTCGGTGCCGCGGCCGGCACGCCCGTGGGCACGGGCAGTGGCGCGGGGCCGGGTTCGTTGGACGGGCCGGAACTGTTCGACGGTTCCTTCTCCGCCTCGGTCTGGACCGAGGGCTTGGCGACGTCAACCTCGAAAGTCATGCCGTGCCCGGTCTCGCGCGCATAGAGCGCGTAGACGCCCGCGACGGGAACCGAGATCTGGCGCGCCACCCCGGCGAAGCGCGCCGAGAACTCGATCAATTCGTTGCCCATCTGCAGCTTGTGCACGGCGCTGGGCGCGACATTGAGAGTGATCTCGCCGTTGCGAACGTATTCCGAGGGCACCTGCGAGCGCGAATCCACCTTCACCGCGAGGTGCGCGGTGTAGCCGTTGTCCACGCACCACTCGTAGAGCGCGCGCAGCAAATACGGCTTGGTTGGAATCTCGGCGGCGGCCATGGGACGATCGGGTATTCCTATTTCCGCATGACCTTTTCAGAAGGCGTGAGCGCCTCGATGAATGCGGCGCGCGAGAAGATGCGCTCGGCGTACTTCATGAGCGGCGCGGCGGGCTTGCCGAGCTTGATGCCGTAGCGGTCGAGGCGCCAGAGCAGCGGCGCGATGGCGACATCGAGCATCGTGAAGTCGTCGCCCAGCATGTGCTTGGTGCGCGTGAAGATCGGAGAGAGCTGGATCAGGTGGTCGTGCACCTGCGCCTTGGCGCGCTCAACCTGCTTCTCCTTGCCGGATTCGAGCGCCTCGATCTGGGAAAAGAGCTCCACCTCCATGTTGAACAGCATGAGGCGCGCCCTCGCGCGCATCACCGGGTCGGCGGGCATCAGCTGCGGATGCGGAAAGCGCTCGTCGATGTACTCGTTGATGATGTTCGACTCGTAGAGCACGAGATCGCGCTCCACGAGCACCGGCAGGCGGTTGTATGGATTCATCACCGCGATGTCTTCGGGCTTGTTGTACATGTCCACGTCGATGACCTGGAAGTCCATGCCCTTTTCGTAGAGCACGAAGCGGCAGCGGTGGCTGAATGGGCAGGTGGTGCCTGAGTACAGTTGCATCATGACGCGGGGTTCCTAGACAGAGAAAAAAGCCGGGCAGCGCCCGGCTTTTGAAAATTCAATCGCGATGCCTAATGCACATCCTTCCAGTATTCCTTCTTCAGCGCGTAGGCGAAGATGAACAGGATCAGGAGCGCGAACAGCGCGACGATGCCGATCCGCTTGCGGTTCTGGGCGGCCGGTTCGGCCATGTAATCGAGGAAATTCACCAGATCCCGTACCGCCGTGTCGTACTGCACCGTGCTCAGCGTGCCGGGCGTGACCTGGGTCCACTTGTACTCGGGCGCACCATGGCCGTCCTTGGCCGGGATGACCTCCAGCGCCCGCTGGCCCTGCAACGACCAAAGCGCATGCGGCATCGCCACCTGCGGAAACACGGCGTTGTTCCAGCCGGTAGGCGAATTCGGATCGAGGTAGAAAGTGCGCAGGTAGGTATACAGCCAGTCGGCGCTGCGCGCGCGGCCGATGACCGAAAGATCCGGCGGCGCCGCGCCGAACATCGCCTTGGCATCCTTGCCCGCAAGCGCGACTTTCATCGTGTCGCCGACCTTGCCGTCGGTAAGTACCAGGTTGTCGCGGATCTGCGCTTCGGTCAGGCCGATGTCGGTGAGCCGGTTGAAGCGCATGAACTGCGCGCCATGGCAGTTGAGGCAGTAGTTGACGAAGGTGCGCGCCCCCGCCTGCAGGCTGAGCATGTCCCGCGAATCGATCGGCGCGCGGTCGAGCCGGTAGCCCGCCTCGGAGGCCAATGCGGCGGCCGGAACGAAAAGAAGCGCGAGCAGGAACTTCTTCATGGCGCGTCTCACATCGTCACCCTGTCCGGTTCGGGTTTGCACTTGTCGATCGCCGTGTACCAGGGCATGAGGAAGAAGAAGGCGAAGTACAACACCGTGAAGACGCGCGCCACCACAGTCGCCCGGTCCGCGTTGCCCATCCACGGGCCGAACTGCCCCCAGACCGTGACCGGCTCGGTTCCGAGATAGCCCAGCACGAGGAAGGTGACGACGAAGATTGCGAGCGCGCTCTTGTAGAGGACGCCTCGGTAGCGGATCGACTTCACCGGGCTGCGGTCGAGCCACGGCAGGAAGAACAGGATCAGGGTCGCGATGCCCATCGCCAGCACGCCCGGGAACTGCGACGTGAACAGCGGCGGCACCGCGCGCAGGATCGAATAGTAGGGCGTGAAATACCAGACCGGCGCGATGTGCTGCGGTGTCTTCAGCGGATCGGCGGGCACGAAATTGTTGTATTCGATGAAGTAGCCGCCCATCTCCGGCACGAAGAACAGGATCGCGCAGAAGATCATCATGAATACGACCGCGCCGGCGAGATCCTTCACCGTGTAGTACGGGTGGAACGGAATGCCGTCGAGCGGGTGGCCGTCCGGGCCCTTTTTCTTCTTGATCTCGATGCCGTCGGGGTTGTTGGAGCCGACATCGTGCAGCGCGAGGATGTGCGCCGAGACCAGGCCGAGCAGCACCAGCGGGATGGCGATCACGTGCAGCGCGAAAAAGCGGTTCAGCGTCGCGTCGCCCACCACATAGTCGCCGCGGATCCAGAGCGACAGGTCGGGGCCGATGAACGGCACGGTGCCGAACAGGTTCACGATCACCTGCGCGCCCCAGTAGGACATCTGGCCCCAGGGAAGCAGGTAGCCGAAGAACGCCTCGCCCATCAGCGTGAGGTAGATCAGGACGCCGAAAATCCAGACCAGCTCGCGCGGCTGCTTGTACGAGCCATAAAGCAGGCCGCGGAACATGTGCAGGTAGACCACGATGAAGAACGCCGAGGCGCCGGTGGTATGGATGTAGCGGATCAGCCAGCCGCCCGGGACGTCGCGCATGATGTACTCGACCGAGCCGAAGGCGAGCGCCGCGTCGGGCTTGTAGTTCATCGTCAGGAAGATGCCCGAGACGATCTGGATCACCAGCACGA
>Ga0068859_100006729_pt1 | contig 11676 bp, 8 predicted proteins | sample KBSSwiS22_FD_66585 | JGI IMG/M metagenome (GOLD analysis project Ga0068859, IMG submission 66585) | Switchgrass rhizosphere microbial communities from Kellogg Biological Station, Michigan, USA - KBS Switchgrass S2-2 | ecosystem: Host-associated > Plants > Roots > Rhizosphere > Soil ... | reverse complement strand
TGCTGCAAGGCCCCCGAGGCGCCGAAGCCGGAATCGCGGGTGAAGCAGGTCGCGCCCGCCGGCGTCGCCGCCTCGGCACCGTCGGTCGCCGCGGTCGTGGACTCCAGCGAGGTTCCCGCTCTCGTCGCGGCGCATGCGGCGCGGCGCGAGCATCGCGCGCCGTCCCCCGACGACTCGCCCCCCGACCGTCTCAGCCGCAACCACGTTCTCCTGATCTGACCCGCTCCGGTCGCCCGTCCGGGTACGCGGGGACACGTGTCTCCGCGCGGATCCTCGATCCTCGGGAGCGGTGTCATGAATCGATCGATCGTCTGTCTCCTCGTCCTCCTGGCCACCTGGCCGTTCGCGCGCGCGGGCGAGCCCGAGCCCCTCGACCTCGCGGCCCTCCTCGCCGAGGCGGATCGCGCGAGCCCGGAGCTGCTCGCCCGCGAGGCGCGCGCGGCGGCGGCCGCGGAGGTGGCGGCCCAGCGCGCGGCCCTTCCCGATCCGCGGCTGTCCGTCTCGTACACGAACGACGGCCTCTCGAGCTTCACGCTGGGAGAGTCGCCGTTTTCGAACGTCATGGTCCGGTGGGATCAGGACGTCCCCTACCGGAAGGTGCGCGCGAAGGCGGCCGGCGTCGCGGCCCGCGAGCACGACGTCGCGGTCGCGTCGGGATCCGCGGCGCGGGCGCGCCTGCGCCTGCGCGTGATCGCCCTGTACGTCGCGATCTGGCGCGCGGAGCGGAACGTGATGCTCCTCGAAGAGGGCCGGGGGCTCTTGACGACCGCCGTCGAGGCGGCGCGCGCCCGCTACGAGTCCGGCGAGGGGAGCCAGCAAGGCGTGCTGCGCGCGCAGACCGAGGTGCGGCGCGCCGCGGTCGAGCTGGAATCGCTGGCGCGAGAGCGTCGCGCGGCCGAGATCGCGCTCGCCCAAGCGTTGGGCCGGACTACCGACACGCGCTTCGGTGCCGCCGCGGAGCTTCCCGCCACCTCCCCGATCGATGCCGGGACGCTCGAAGCGCAGGCGGCCGCCTCCGGGCCCGAGACGCTCGAAGCCCGCGCCGGCGCCGCGCGCGCCGAAGCCGAAGTCGACAGCGCCCGCGTGCAGACGAAGCCGGAGTGGGGATGGATGGCCTCCTATCAGTACCTGGGAAGCCTCGACCCGATGGTGATGGGCGGGCTCACGGTGCGGCTCCCGCTGTGGAAGGACACCAAGCAAGCACGCGGGATCGCCGAAGCGGAGCGGGCGGCCGAGGCCGCCACCCACGATCGCGACGCCGCCGAGATCGCGGCCCGGGTCCGCGTGCGCGACCTCGTCAGCGAGATCGAGTCGATCGAGCGGCGGCGCGCCCTCTACGACGAGGCCGTCCTCCCCGAGGGCGGAGCGACGCTCGAGGCGTCGCGCGCGGCGTTCTCGGCGGGTCTCCTCCCGATGACGGACGTGCTCGACGACCTCGTCCGCCTCGTCGCCGACCGCCGCGCGGCGGTGGACCTCGGAGCGCGTCGCGTGCTGGCGACCGCGGAGCTCGAGGCGGCGACCGGAAGCCCGCTGCTCGTGATCGGAGGTGGACGATGAGAAGGGCCCTGATCGCGATGCTGGTCGTTCTGGGGCTCGCGGGAGCGGCGGCCGTCGGCTGGCTCGCGGCGGTCTCCCGGCACCAAGAGGCACCTCAGGTCTCCGCTCAACCGACTCTCTATCGCTGCCCCATGCACCCGCAGATCGTCTCCGACGAGCCGGGGCGCTGCCCGATCTGCAACATGGTGCTCGTCCCCATCGCCGCCTCGGAGGCGGGGGCGGGCCCCTCGACCGTCTCGCTCGACGACGCGAGGCGCACGCTCGTCGGGGCGCGCACGGTGACCGTCGAGGAGGCCCCCTTCGTCCGCCGGCTGCGCACGGTCGGGCGCGTCGCCTTCGACGAGACGCGCATGAAGCACGTGCACACGAAGGTCCAGGGGTGGATCGAGCACCTGCACGCAGGCGCCGAGGGGGATTCGGTCCGCCTCGGCGAGCCGCTCCTGACCCTCTACTCGCCGGAGCTGCTCGCGAGCCAGCAGGAGTACCTGGTCGCCCTCGACAACCGGTCGCGCTCGGCGAGCTCCTCGATTCCGGGGGTCGTCGACGACGCGGAGCGCCTCGTGGACTCGGCGCGGAAGCGCCTGCTGCTCTCCGACATGACCGGGGAGCAGATCGACCGCCTCGAGCAGACGCGGCACGCCGACCGGATCGTGACGATCTACTCCCCGGTCGCCGGCACGATCACGGCGCGCCGCGTCAGCCACGGCGAGCGGGTCGAGTCGGCGACGAGCCTGCTGGACATCGCGGACCTGTCCCGCGTGTGGGTGCTGGCGGACCTGTACGAGTCCGACCTCCCGTTCGTCCACGACGGCCAGGAGGCCGAGATCACCCTGGTCGCGAGCCCGGGGCGGATCTACCACTCGCGGATCCGGCTCCTCTCCCCTCTCGTCGATCCGGCGACGCGCACCGTGTCGGCGCGGCTCGAGGTGGACAACGCCGACCTCGCGCTCAAGCCGGGAATGTTCACCGAGGTCACGCTCGCCTCCGACCTCGGCCCGCGCCTCTCGATCCCCAAGGACGCCGTCGTCCGCACCGGGACGCGCGACGTCGTCTTCGTCACGAAGGACGGCAGCACCTACGCGCCGATCGAAGTGCACTTGGGCCTCGAGCTTCCCGACCGCTGGGAGGTCGTCTCTGGGCTCGCAAGCGGCGAGCGCGTCCTCGTGGGCGCCAACTTCCTCGTCGACTCGGAGTCGAAGCTGCGCTCCGCCCAGGGAGACCGGCCGTGACCGAGCGCATCATCGCGTGGTCGGCACGGAACAAGCTGTTCGTCCTGCTCGTCTCCGCGTGCGCGGTCGCGTTCGCCGTCCAGGCGATGTACCGGGTCCCCCTCGATGCGATCCCCGACCTCTCCGACACCCAGGTCATCATCTACTCGCGCTGGGACCGGAGTCCCGACATCCTCGAGGACCAGGTCACGTATCCCATCGTCTCCTCGCTCCTCGGCACGCCCAAGGTCAAGGCCGTCCGCGGCTTCTCGGACTTCGGCTACTCCTTCGTCTACGTCATCTTCGAGGACGGCACGGACCTGTACTGGGCGCGGAGCCGCGTCCTCGAGTACCTGAGCAAGATCACCTCGCGCCTTCCCGAAGGCGTGAGGACCGAGATCGGACCCGACGCGACCGGGGTCGGTTGGGTCTACCAGTACGCCCTCGTCGACCGGAGCGGGACGCACGACCTCGCGTCGCTGCGCTCGTTCCAGGACTGGTACCTGCGACCGTGGCTCCAGAGCGTGTCCGGGGTCGCCGAGGTCGCCTCGATCGGCGGCTTCCAGAAGCAGTACCAGATTCACGTGGACCCCGAGCGCCTTCGCGCCTACGGGATCCCGATCGACCGGGTCCTCGCCGCGGTGCGCGACGGGAACTCCGAGGTCGGCGGGCGCCTCGTCGAGATCGGCGGCGCCGAGTACATGGTGCGCGGGCGCGGGTACGCCCGCACCGTCGCCGATCTCGAGGCGATCGTCGTCGGAACCGACGGACGCGGCACGCCCGTCTGCATCCGCAACGTCGGCACGGTTTCGATCGGCCCGGAGATCCGACGCGGGATCGCCGATCTCGACGGCCGGGGGGATGCGGTCGGCGGGATCGTCGTCATGCGGAGCGGCGAGAACGCGCTCTCGGTCATCGAGCGGGTCAAGGCCAAGCTCGCCGAGGTGCAGGCGTCGCTCCCCGCCGGGGTCGAGGTCGTCCCGGTCTACGACCGCTCGGGGCTCATCGCGCGCTCGATCGACACGCTGAAGCGGGAGCTGATCGCGGCCCTCGTCATCGTCAGCCTCGTCATCCTCCTGTTCCTGTGGCACGTCCCCTCCGCGATCGTCCCGATCGTGACGATCCCGGTCTCGGTCCTCCTCGCCTTCATCCCGATGTGGGCGATGGGGATCAGCTCGAACATCATGTCGCTCGCCGGGATCGCGATCTCGATCGGCGTGCTCGTGGACGGCGCCATCGTCGAGGTCGAAAACGCCTACAAGAAGCTCGAGCTGTGGAACCACGGGGGGCGCGTCGGCGACTTCCACGCCGTCCGCCTGCAGGCCCTCCAGGAGGTCGGGCCCGCCGTCTTCTTCTCGCTCCTGGTGATCGCGGTCGCCTTCCTCCCCGTGTTCACGCTCGTGGACCAGGAGGGGCGACTCTTCAAGCCGCTGGCGTACACGAAGACGCTCGCGATGGGGATCGCGGCCCTGCTCGCCCTGACCCTCGACCCCGCGATCCGGATGCTCTTCACCCGGATGGACCCGTGGACGTTCCGCCCGAGGTGGCTCGCGCGCGCCGTCTCGACGCTGACGGTCGGGACGTACTATCCCGAAGAGAAGCACCCGATCAGCCGCCTGCTGTTCGCGGTGTACGAGCCCGTCTGCCGCTTCGTCCTCCGCTTCCGCAAGACGACCGTGGCCGTCGCGCTGGCGCTCGTCGCGGCGACCGTGCCCGTGTACCTCCACCTCGGCCGCGAGTTCATGCCTCCCCTCGACGAGGGGGACCTCCTCTACATGCCCGTGACGCTCCCCGGGGTCTCGGTCGCCGAGGTCGAAGGACTCCTCCGGGTGATGGACAAGGCGCTCATGGAAACGCCGGAGGTGGAGCGCGTGTTCGGGAAGGCGGGCCGCGCCGAGACCTCGACCGACCCCGCGCCCCTGTCGATGGTCGAGACGGTCGTCCAGCTGAAGCCGCGCTCGCTCTGGCGCCCCGGCCTCACCCGCGAGGGGCTCGAGGCCGAGCTCAACGCGAAGCTCCGGTTTCCCGGCGTGACCAACGCCTTCGTGATGCCGATCCGCAACCGGATCGACATGCTGGCGACGGGGATCCGGACCCCCGTCGGCGTGAAGATCTACGGCGCCGACCTCCGGACGATCGAGGAGATCGGTGCTTCCGTCGAGGCGGAGGTGCGCACCGTCCGCGGCGCCCGCAGCGTCTTCGCCGAGCGGACCGCGGAGGGGTACTTCCTCGACATCGTCTGGGACCGCGAAGCGCTCGCCCGCTACGGCATCTCCATGAAGGACGCCCAGATGATCGTCTCCACCGCGATCGGCGGCGAGCCGGTCACGACGACGATCGAGGGACGCGAGCGCTACGGCGTGTCCGTGCGCTATCCGCGGGAGCTCCGCGACGACCCCGCGGCGATCGCGCGGGTGCTCGTCACGTCGTCCACCGGGGCGCAGGTGCCGCTGTCGCAGGTCGCGACGATCCGGAGGACCCAGGGCCCGTCGATGATCCGCGACGAGAACGGCCAGCTCGCGGGGTACGTGTTCATCGACGTCGCCGGCCGCGACCTCGGCGGGTTCGTGGAGGACGCCAAGCGCGCCGTCGCGTCCGCCGTGACGCTCCCCGCCGGTTACACGCTCCAGTGGAGCGGCCAGTACGAGAACATGCTCCACGTCAAGTCGCGCCTGCGCTTCGTCGTCCCGCTGACGCTCGCGGTCATCGTCGTGCTCCTCTACCTGAACACGCGCTCCGCGGCCAAGACGGGGATCGTGCTCCTCGCGGTCCCGTTCTCCGCGATCGGGGCGTTCTGGCTGCTGTGGGCCCTGGGCTACAACGTGTCGATCGCGACGTGGGTCGGCCTCATCGCCCTCATGGGCCTGGACGCCGAGACCGGCGTCTTCATGCTCCTGTTCCTCGATCTCTCGTGGGAGGAGCGTGTGAAGGCGGGCCTCATGCGCACGAAGGCCGACCTCACGGAGGCGATCGTCCACGGTGCCGTGAAGCGCGTGCGGCCGAAGCTCATGACCGTCATGGCCGCGTTTCTCGGGTTGCTTCCGATCATGGTGTCCCACGGGACCGGCGCCGACATGATGAAGCGGGTCGCGGCACCGATGATCGGGGGCCTGGCGACGTCGTTCGTGCTGGAGCTTCTGGTCTATCCGCCGCTGTACGCGATGTGGAAGGAGCGAAAGCTGGCGAAGGCTACTTGATCGGGTCGACCGCGACGCGATGCTCGGCCTCGGCGTGCTCGCGCATGTGCTGGCCGATCCAGTTCGCCATGACGTCCGCGGGCATGGGGGCGAGCGTGAGCTTGACCTCGCGGTCGGCGCCGGAGCGCTGCACCGTGTAGGCCACGCACTGTCCGGGCTTCCACTCCTTGCGGACCCTCGCGAGCGCTTCCTTGTTCTGCGGGAGGAGCCGGACGCCGTTCAGCGCGAAGAGGATGTCCCCCTCCTGCAGGCCCGCCTGGGCCGCGGGACTCCCCGGGACGACCTTCGTGACCCGGTACGTCTCTTCCTGGAACTCGATCCCGACCCAACCGCTGCTCTTCAGCTTCGCGCTCATCATCTCCAGGCAATCCTGGGCGGAGGCCTTGCAGTTGAACGGCTCCCCGGCGAGCGCAGCACCGGTCGCGAGCGCGAGGATCCCGAGGGCGGCGAGAAAGCGGATCATGATGCGAAATCGTACGCTTTCGAGGGCGCGGCGTCCGCCTCGCCCCGGTAAAAAGATGTCTCTCTTGTCAATCGGCTGTAAACCGCCCCCGAATCGCTATAGTTTCGTGGAATGGCCGTGAACGTCCTCCGGCGACACCCGCTCCTCGTCGGGCTGGCCGCCGTGCTGGTCCCCCTGGCGATCCTCGTGATCCTCCAGCTCGTGTGGCTCCTGCGGCTCGAGAGGGTGACCGCGATCGCGCAGGCGTCCGCCCTCGAGAGCTTCCTCGGAACGGTCGCGACGAAGGTCGAGTACCTCTTTCGCGAGTCCGCCGAGCGGACGCTCAACGTGCCCGCGAGCTGGTTCGTCCAAGGGGACCTCGAGAAGGACGCGGTCACCTACTGGGAGAAGCGGCCGGCGAAGGGTGCCAAGCGCCTGTTCCTCGTCGATTTCACGCGGAGCGAGTTCGGGAACTTCTTCGTCTTCGACCCCGGCTCGGGGAAGCTCGTCAAGCCGGTCGCGTCCGACGAGTCGCTCGCGATGATCCTCGCGGCGAACCCGATCCACATGTTGAACTACCGCCAGCGCGGGATGGAATCCGCGGCGCTCACCGTGGACGAGCGCAACCCCGACTTCCGGTTGATCTTCAACCCGATCCTCGACGACTCCGGCCGCGTCGTCGGCATGGCCGGGATGATCCTCGACGAGAAGATGTTCCGCGAGAAGCTCCTCCCCTGGGTCATCGAGTCCACGCTCGCGGCGTACTTCCCGGCGGCGCCGTCGGGAGAGCTCGCGGTGACCGTGAAGGACGGCACGGGCCACAAGGTCGTGGGCGTCGGCGAGCCCGACGGCCGCAAGGTCGCGGCGCGCGGGCGCTTCGGCTTCGTGTTCACGGACTGGGAGCTCGAGCTTCACGCCCTGCGGGCGAGCCCCGAGCAGTGGGCGAGGGCGGGGTTCCTGTTCAACGTGACGCTCGCCGGTTTTCTCGCCCTGACGCTCCTGGGCGGGATCGTCTGGGCCCTCCGGTCCGCGGACCGCGCCGTGCGCCTCTCCCAGATGAAGTCGGACTTCGTCTCCAACGTCTCGCACGAGCTGCGGACCCCGGTCGCCTCGATCCGCGTCTTCGGTGAGTTCCTGAGGCTCGGGCGCGCGGCGACGCCGGAGAAGGTCCGCGAGTACGGGGAGTACATCGAGGCCGAGAGCCGGCGCCTGTCCCGCCTCATCGAGAACATCCTCGACTTCGCGCGGATCGAGTCCGGCCGCAAGGAGTACAAGTTCGTGGACGCGGACGTCCGGGACGTCGTCGAGGACGCCGTGCACACCTTCGACGTGCGGCTCGCCACGGAGGGGAAGCGGATCGCGTTCACTCTGCCGCCGGATCCCCTGCCGAAGGTCCACGTGGATCCGGACGCGCTCGGCCAGGCGCTCCACAACCTCCTCGACAACGCGGTCAAGTACTCCGGGGACGACAAGCGCATCGGCGTCGAGATCCGCCCCGAGGGGCGGGACCTCGCGATCACCGTGATGGACAACGGCGTCGGGATCGACCCCGACGAGCAGCGGCGCATCTTCGAGCGCTTCCACCGCGTCGGCACCGGCCTCGTCCACGACGTCAAGGGGAGCGGCCTGGGGCTTTCGATCGTGCACCACATCGTGAAGGCCCACGGCGGACGCGTGTCGGTCGAAAGCGAGCCGGGACGAGGGAGCGCGTTCACGATCCGGCTCCCGGTGGAGGCGTGAGATGGCGAAGGTCCTGATCGTCGAGGACGATGACGCGATGGCCCACGCGCTGACGGACGGCTTCCGCTTCGAGGGGTACGAGGTCGTCGCGGCGCGCGACGGCGAGTCGGGCCTCGCGGCGGCCAGGAGCGCGGCGCCGGACCTCATGGTGCTCGACGTCATGCTGCCGAAGCTGTCCGGCCTCGACGTCTGCAAGCAGCTCCGCGCCGAGGGGAGCACGATCCCGATCATCATGCTCACCGCCCGCGGCCAGGAGATCGACAAGGTGCTGGGGCTGAAGCTCGGCGCCGACGACTACGTCACGAAGCCGTTCGGTTTCATGGAGCTCGTCGCCCGGGCCGAGGCGGTGCTGCGTCGGTCGGGGAACGCGGGCCGCCCACTGTCGAGCTACCGGTTCGGCGACGTGATCGTGGATTTCAAGAAGGGGGAGCTCCGGCGGAAGAACGTCCTGCTCGAGGTCACCGCGCGCGAGCTGCGTCTGCTCGAGTTCTTCATCGCGCATCGCGGCGAGGTCGTCGCCCGCGAGCGTCTCCTCGATCAGGTATGGGACTACGACGCCACGCCGCTGACGCGCACGGTGGACATGCACGTCGCGAAGCTCCGGAAGAAGATCGAGGAGGACCCGTCCGACCCCAAGTTCCTCGTGACCGTGCACCGCATGGGCTACAAGTTTTTGGGGTAGGGGTCAGGTCTCTCATCGAGACCTGACCCCGGCGTGACTAGTTGGATGCGACGGCCACGTGCTCCTTCATGTGCTCGTCGTACATCGCCTGGTAGACCGCGTCGGGCATCGTGCCGAGCTTCGCGGTCAGGTCCTTCGAGGATCCCGCGCGCTTGACCGTGTAGGTCGCGGTCGAGCCGGGGAGCAGGCTCTTCTTCACCGCCGAGACCTTCTCCTTGTCGGTGATGTCCACGCCGTTCAGCGCGACGAGGACGTCGCCGACCTCGAACCCGGCCGCGGCAGCGGGGCTGCCGGGGACGACCTTCTTCACCGCGATCGTGCCGGCCTCGGACTTGTCGTACTCGACGCCGAGCCAGCCGGACTTCCGAGCGGCGGCCATGTACTTCGTGCACTCTTCCTTGCTCGCGGTGCACTTGGCGCTCGCGGTATGCGCGGCCGCGGCGGTCTTCTCGCACTCCGCACCCCCGGCGAGGGCGGGGATCGTGGCGAGGGCGAAGGCGGCGAGAGGAGCGACGAGATTGAGGGTTCGCATGGACGGGCCTCCTAGCACTCCCCGATGCGTGTGCCCGGCGTGCGGCCTCGACCATCGAGACACGCGGGGGACCGAGAGGGCATCGCGGGATTCACGCGTCGATTTGTACCCGTTGGTCGCGTAAATGTCGGGCGGCCCGCCGTAAAGAGAGGTCAAAGTTGTAAGCATGAGGTAAATAGGCCCCATGAGAGTTCGAAAGATCATCGTTCTCGCCGCCACGACGCTCGCGGCCGCCGCAACCCTCGCGGCTCCCCCGCACCCCTCCACCTTCTCGATCGTCGCCTCGGACCCCGAGGCCGGCGAAGTCGGCGTCTGCGTCGCGAGCCGCTTCTTCTCCGTCGGCTCGGTGGTCCCATTCGCGAAGGCGGGGGCGGGAGCGGTCGCGACCCAGTCGTTCGCGAACACCTCGTACGGGCCGAGGGGCCTCGAACTCCTCGAGCGCGGGCTCTCCGCCGAGGAGGTCGTCAAGGTGCTCACGCGCGCCGACGACGGCCGCGACCAGCGCCAGCTCGGTGTCGTCACCGCAAGCGGCGACTCCGCGACGTATTCGGGCTCCAAGTGCAACCCGTGGGCGGGCGGCCGTCACGGACCCAACTACGCCGTGCAGGGGAACATCCTCACCGGCGAGCCGGTCGTCGCCGCGATGGAGAAAGCGTTTCTCGAGAGCAAGGGAAAGCCCCTCGCCGAGCGCCTCTACGCCGCGATCGTCGCCGGCGACGCCGCGGGCGGCGACAGCCGCGGCCGGCAGTCGATCGCGCTCGTCGTGGCGCGCGACAAGGGAGGGTACGGAGGCTTCACCGATCGAGCGATCGATCTGCGCGTGGACGACCATCCCGATCCGATCGTCGAGATGGGGCGACTTCTCGGCATCGGCCTCGTCAACGCGTATTGGAACCGCGGCTGGACCGCATTCACCGAGAAGCGCTTCGCCGACGCGCTCCCGTGGCAGGAGCGCGCCGCCGCGATGGCCGAAAAGCAGCCTGCGGTCCTCCCCGAGGTCCTCTATGACCTCGCCGTGATCCGCCTCGCGGCGGGCGACAAGGAAGGCGCGAAGAAGGCGCTCGACCGCGCGCTGACGCTCAACCCCAAGTTGAAAACCCAATACGAGAAGGACCCGGACCTGGAAGGGCTTCGGCGCTAGCGCTTCCCCGAGGCCATCCGCACCGCCTCCGGCAGCGACCGCAGCCGCAGCATGCTCGGAATGCCGAACGCCGGGCCGAGCGCGAGCACCGCGAACGCCCATCCCCAGCCGAACCGCTCGACGAGCGGCGGCACCATGCGGATGGTCCCGAGCGTCAGAAGGAAGCCGAGGCAGGTCTGCACCGTGAGCGCCGTGCCGACGTGCGCGGGATCCGCGAGCTCGCTCACCGCCGCGGAGAACTGCGCGCTGTCCGCGACGACCGCGAATCCCCACACGAGGCAGATGGAGGCCGCGAGCCACGGCGCATCGAACGCCGCCCCGGCGACCAGACAACACGCGCCCGAGACGACGAGACTGCCCGAGGCGACCACGGTCCTCCCCCACCGGTCGGCCAAGACACCCGCGAGCACGCAGCCCGCAGACCCGGCGGCGATCGCGGCGAACCCCGCGAGGCGCCCCCATGCGTCCGGGTACCCGCCCCGACGGAAGCTCTCGAGGAGGAACAGCGGCACCCACGTCCACATCGCGTACAGCTCCCACATGTGACCGAGGTAGCCGAAGTTCGCGAGGCGCGGCGCCGCTAAGCGAAGCGTCTCGAGCGCGTAGCGTGGCTCGAACCGGACCGCCTTCGGAAGGTGAGGGCCGGTGCGTACGAGGAGCCCGGTGATCGCCGCCGCGACGAGCGCTCCGAGCGAAGCGCAGAGGATGACCGGGCGCCACGCGCTACCGAAGAGCGAAAGCGCGTTCAGGAAATGGGGCGACGCGGATCCGATGGCGAGGGCCCCGACGAGCAGGCCGATACCGAAGCCTCGATCCGAGGTGGTCCAGCTCGCGATGATCTTCATGCCGGGCGGGTACACCCCCGCAAGCGCGAAGCCGGTGAGGAAACGAAGAGCGATCGCAACACCGGGTCCCGGGGCCAACACGACCGCGGCGTTGGCGGCAGCCCCCATCGCCGCCGACGCCGCGATCAGCCGCGGCGCCTGGAGGCGGTCGGCGAGGTTGAGCCACGCGCTCGTAAGCGCCCCGAGGACGAACCCCGCCTGCACGCTCATCGTCAGCCACGCGCGCGCCGCACCTCCGAGACCCCAGGCCGCGGTGAGCTGCGGCACGACGGCGGACGCCGAAAACCACAGCGCCATCGCGAGAAGCTCCGCCGCCATGAGCAGGACGAGGT
>Ga0068859_100006728_pt1 | contig 11678 bp, 13 predicted proteins | sample KBSSwiS22_FD_66585 | JGI IMG/M metagenome (GOLD analysis project Ga0068859, IMG submission 66585) | Switchgrass rhizosphere microbial communities from Kellogg Biological Station, Michigan, USA - KBS Switchgrass S2-2 | ecosystem: Host-associated > Plants > Roots > Rhizosphere > Soil ... | reverse complement strand
GTAGCCAATTATCCGGGTAATACATTTCACTCTGCTTCTTATACCGGGTATGCCAATGTTTATAGTAAGCTGGATGTAAATATGGATGGGAAGATCTATAATTCGGCATCACCAAGTGATAAGTCTATTATTACTAACAACGTGGCTAATTACCCAGGGAATACATTTCATTCTGCTGGCTATACAGGATTGAAAGCAAAATTATAAAATCAAATAAGGCGTCACGGCGGTTACAACCGTCAGACGCCTTTATAGCATGATTTACGTTTTAGCATAACAGCGAAATTGGGATGAAGGACAAAAGCCACATCGTGGCGATATTTTGGTAATACACAAATTATAACAAAGCCTTGTAGAGGCGACATTTTTTTGTTTGCGCTTGGATGAAATAACACCCCGCTGAAGTTTAGACGAAGAGTAAGATTGAACAGAAATAGTTTTAGTTGCGGAGATTCCGGTCGCTGGGACACCGACTAGGGAGAAAAGGTAGTGTGATACGGCCTTTATTTTGGGGGATATTTTTATTGGAAAGCACGCTGCGGTTGCAAACCTAAACCGTAATTACAATATATTTACAAAAAAATATAATGTCCCTTCGCAAAGCAATTGCTGTTTTTATTATTTCGTTGTTTCTAAACAACATTTCTACAGCACAAACAGCCTCAGATTCAACTGCAACAATATATACCAAAGTAGATGAGGGAGCTTCTTATTCTGATGGTAATGATGGCTGGAGAAAATTTCTTATTAAAAATATGAACGCTTCTGTACCACTTGATAATGGAGCACCTATTGGACGATTTACGGCAATAGCCCAGTTTGTAGTACATGTTAATGGCACAGTTTCAAATATCACTCCGGTTAGCACTGCAGGTTATGGTACCGAAGATGAAGTAGTTCGATTGATAAAAATATCTGGCTTATGGAAACCTGCATTGGTAAATGGTAAACCGGTTGCATCTTATGTAAAACAACCAATAACTTTCTTAAATGAAATAGACGGCATTAACGTAAAGACTGAAAAAGCGTATACTCTTTTTGCTGGAGCTGATAACAATGTAATAATAACTGTTAGAAGATTGGCATCCCGCTACCTGAGAATTGTTGCACCGGATGATCCCAATGTTACTTTAACTGTTGCAGGAAATGGAAATTTTATCATTCATCCTATTAACTCTGGGGCCTTGATGGTTGATATTTATGATAAAACAACGCTGGTTACTAAAGTGAGGTTTGAAGTAAAATGATTTTAACTCCACGGCTGGTTTTTGCTAATATTTTTTAGGCTCCCTACTCTTGTCTTTGGTTGGTACCCTCTTCTACACCTAGCAAACGCTGTTGTTTGGAATAGAAGCAAGGATTATAGCGATGGTGTACCAATAAGATTGGTGAACAAATGGTTTTATGGTGTAATTGCTTTACTATCTTGCCTGGAGTTAGATAACTGCAACAATAAAATTGAATCGAAATGGCTGTAGCTGGTACGCTTAATCACTTTCAAATACTAATCACTTATTTTTTATCCCCACGATAATTTCTTCTGTAGTTTTAGATGTCCAGGCTTTAATTTCATCAGCTAACTTTTCCATTTTGATATTACTTAATCTGTCCTGAAATTCTTTTTCTTTAATTACATGCACTTTTGCTTTTAAAAATGAAAGCTGTGCTGCCCGGTACTTTTCAGCTGCCTTGTTTAATTGATCTGATGTAAAGTTTTTATGTACAGCGATTTTAAGCTCAAGCTCTTTTTGAGTGAGTTGTTCTGCTTTTTTAACTGGTTCTGATCGGGGTGGATAAAGCGGCATTTTATAAAGATACTTTTTCTAAGTAAAAAATCCACTTGCAGCAGCAAAGATTAGCTTATATCCAAACCGTGCGACCAAAGCCCCCTATCCTGCGACGTAATGGCATTCCTTATTTTAAACATCGTGTTCCATAAACCATCTTATATACATTGAATCACTTTTAAAAAATACAATTATGAAAAAGATTTTTACAATGCTATTAGTTGCAGCCGGAACTATAAGTTTTGCTGCTGCACAATCTTACAATCAAAAAGCTGGTACCTGGAATGATGATAAAAAAATGAGCAACGATCGTGATGATCACCATGCTTTTGACAAGGACAAAAAGGTTGATTACCATGACAGCTATTTTTCTTACAAAGAAAAACAGGCTAAACTGGAAAAGATCAACAGGGAATTTGATCAAAAAATTGCTTTTGTAAAATACAACAGGCATTTAAGCGGCTGGGAAAAATCAAAACAAATTCAGTGGCTGCAAATGCAACGTCAAAATGAACTTGACAAACTGCAATACGACTATGCAAAAAACGACAGTAAAACACACGGGCATGATTCGCATTGGTAATAGTATTGAGCATTCAATTTTTTAAACCATTAAAATATAAACAATGAAAAAGTTAATCGTAATAGCAATAGCAGCATTATCCTTTACTGCCGCATCGGCACAAAGCAGGGATGATCATTATAATAAGCAGGGTCGTTACCAGCAGCCCCAACAAAATGATAACTGGTATAATAAAGATCAGCAACAATCAAATGATGGTTACAACAGAAACAATGGTTATAATAACAATAACCGTGGCTATGATCGTAACCGCCAGGCAGATTATGACCGCCGCATGAACCAGCAATACGATCAAAGGATAAATGATTATAGAAATGACCGTTCACTCAGCAGGCGTGAAAGAGAACGTAGAATAAGGGAATGCGAACAGGAAAGACAACAACAATCAAGAGGATTTGGTAAGGGTGTGGTAGTTGGTGCAATAGCTGGTGTTTTATTAGGTGCCATACTTAGTCATGGGCATTAAAAAATACAGGACCAGCAATTAAATTAATAAGGGCCGTTTAGATACGGCCTTTATTTTTGTGGTTGCTTTTTTGCCATTGCTGGCATCCACTTTTAAAACAGCAAACGCCGTCGTTGGTATCGAAGCAACGATAGTGAGCGATGGCGTACCAACAACACCGGGAACAAAGGCCGTAACAAATTAAAGGCTTAGCCTGGGACTTGAAGCAGTGGGCTTCGGACTAAATTGTTGGTATGCTTACGCACTTGCCTACCCGACATACCAACAACGGCGCAGTAAGATGCCGCAGGAAACCAGCGATCTATTCTCCTTTCGCCACCAGGTACCCGACAGTAATACGATACAGCTTTGGGGCAAACAAAAAAACGATTCGCTGTTTATAGAACTTAAAAGATCGGCTCGCCATTTTCAACTTGCAGAAAAGCAATTTCATTGGTTGAGTGAAGCGAACAGATAATGGAATACGTTGTATTCGTTGAAACCACGGGAGGCGAAGATTGGAGCGAAGCCACCTGCAGTGGCGAAAGAAGTACACTATCCAGTGGGATGGAGAAAGTTAATAATACTCATAAATAAATTTCGAACTATACATGTACACATCTCTTACGAAGTATCTCACTTCTGTAATGTTTTTAAAGCTATCATAAATAAATTCAATTTTCAATTTTATCCGGTTATCTTTTTTTGCATTGAATAAATAGTCACTCATAAATATAAATGGAGAAAGAGAAAAATAGTCACTTTGATCTATTTCAACTCTAACCAAAGCATTATTGTTATAAAAAAACTCGATCGTCTCATTACTTTTATTTTTTTTATAGAGATACTCACATTTTTTTATGAAGCCGCCATCGTAAGTGTAGGTTAAGTCATAAGAGCCATTTGATTGTTGAAAGAGTTTTCCGCTGTCATTATATTTAAATGTTGATTCATAGAAATATTGGTTACCCGGTACAAATAGGTCTGCTCTTTTAACCAGCAATCCCTTATCATATTTAAAACTGATATTGTATTGTTTTAGAACAGCATTTATCAATTTGTTTTGCTGATCGTAGATATATTGTGCAGTAAGGTCTTTTTCATTTTTATCGTTTACATAATATTTCTTTACCAGGTTACCCTTGTTATCGTATTCAAAGGCCCATGTAAAATTATCAAACTCTGTAGACCGGTGAACATTTTTATCAAAATAAGTATAGCTTTTACTCCATTCAGTTATTTTGTTCTTAGCATTGTATTTGTATTTTATTATAGATTGATCATACTTTGAACAATAGTTCATTTCTGTTTTTAATTTATTCACATACTGGTAGGTGGTTTGAGATACTCGTTTGCTATTTTTACCATATTCATAAACTATTTCCGGGTTTCCGTCTTTATTAAAATGAATAATCGATAAAGTATCCATAACCCTTATCCAGATTAATTTTTTCATGGGGTATTTATACTCAGGGTATAAACTGGTCTCAACAAACTTTAATGGATTAGGCTTTACATCCACGTCTATGGTTTGTTGCGAATATGAAACTAAAGAATTGAAAAATAAAACAACCAAGAAAATCGCTTTCATTTTTTTATATGTTTAGTACAGCGCTGAAATGATAGCGCAAATTTAGCTTTTACTTTTATTAATATGGCTATGGTTCTGTAATGCTTTAAAACGTTATACTATGTTCGGCGAACAAAAGGCTGTAACTAATTTAAGACTTAGCTTGGAATTTAGAGCAGTAGGCTCCAGGTTGAGTGTTGGTATGCTTACGCACTTACCCTCCCGACATACCAACGGCGAAGTAAGTTAATGCAATGGCTTTTCAACCCAAACAGTTGTAGTAAAACAAGTTTGGCAGATATAGGCAACAATTGGCAAAAGAATCAAAAGCCAGCAAAGCACTATTATCCACTTTCTTTTATTCCGTATAAAATTGTCGAATTTCACTTGCTGCTCTGCAGGTAAGTTTATTACACCATACAATAACAGCAAAAAATATGTTCCTGCAAATACAGGAATAAGCGCATTAATTAATTTAGCTGACATATAGAATTGAGTGAGTGCGAAGATAAGGCAAAGCATATATTTAGCTATACGCCGTAAAAGTTGGAGTACATACATTACAACCAGGTTAAAGCTGGCTTGTGTATTAATCCCGAAGATCGGCGGCACTTTACGGATACCAGCAATGGTGAAGCGGCGAACAACGGAGACGAACTATTTATTTGTTTGTAGCTTCTGAATCAGGTTTACGGCCTGCACCATTTCTTCGTGCAGTTGATCGTAACCCGATACCCCGCCAATGCTTATTAACTCTAAAAAGCATTCACGCATTTTATCATGCAGCTTGCTTTCAATTTTATCTTTTACATCGGCTCCTGATTCTTTACCGGAAATCTCTTTGTATAATTTAACTAAATCGTTATTCATGTTATGTAATTTAAACAAAAATATAGTTTTTTTTCAGGGTTACATATATTCTTAAAAAACAAGTTAGTGTATTTTTTCTTTTCTTTTTCCTTGATGAAAAAGAAACAAAAAAAATCAAGGATAAAATTATTCATCAGCCCGGTTTTATCTGGATAGAATAGTTTATTTAGGAGTCTAAATTTATTGGGATGCAGAGGCGAAGATTAAAGTGATACTACCCACGACGGCAGAAGTTAACTTCAACAAAATATTTGTCTTTGTCATTGTTGGTTTCCACTTTTAAAACAGCAAACGCATTGTTGGTATCGAAGGAAGGATAATGAGCGATGGTGTATCAACAACATGGACAAAACAAAGGCTGTAACAAATTAAAGGCTTCACTGCTGTTGTTGTTGTGGGCTTCGTGCTGGTATTATAGTCTTGTGATATCATCGATACGTCGTTGGTCAAAGCCCAGACGACGGCGAAGATTTTAGCGGATACCTCCGACGGCGAAAGTTCATTGTTTATTCAAATGCTTGGCGTTATTCGTCCGCTGGAACCAAAGCTGGTATTTGCAAATAGCTGATGATTTGTTCGTCAAGCCCAACTTGCATAAAACCCAATGTTGGTGGCAGTTTTTGTCACCGTACATAAAAAGGTTTTGTTTGTTTTGTGAAATAGTCGCAAAGTCCACCTTTGTTGTCTATTTGTATAAAGTCAATAATATCATTGGGGTTTGATAACTGTTGTGCTGTATAACCTGCTTCGTTTGTAATACTTTGTTTATCGCCTTCTATGTCAAGAGCAAATATTAAATGTGGTGGTTCTCCTGCTGATGGGTTGTAAATCCAACCTAAATATGCAGCCTTTACACTTGGTCTGTCTGCAAACAAAGCTTTTAATGAATTGACAATTTCAGTTGGATAGTTTGCAGGTTGTCCGATTTGAACTTGTGTGTCTTGTTGGACTGTGATTTGTTTATGGTTGTCTGTCAAGATTGTTCCTTTTAGTAAACTTTCAATTTCGTTAGGAAGCAATTCCTTTCCATAGTCTGAATAGGGATTAAGAATAAATGTTGCTCCTGTTGCAAGAATAAAAAGATCCTCGCCTTTCATTTCTAAAAATGGAACTTCTTCTTTAATGATGCCTTTGTCAAAAATTTTAGAAGTAGATGTAAACACAGGTATTTTTCCATCTGGAAGAGTCGCAATATTCACATCTGTATTTTCTTGCAAAATCTGAACGCCTTCTGGAAGCTGCGTTTTGTCTGTCAATACAAACAATTTTTCTGCAAGTAGGCTTTTGTAAAATTCAGCTCTGTATGCTGGTTCGGTTGAAGCTTTCCGCAAAGATTTCTCAATAATATTTTCGTTACTGAAATCGTCTTGCTTTTGTTGGTTAGTTTTCTTTTTAAAAATGTCGAAGAGTCCCATTAATTCTTGTTTTGTCTATGCGGTCAAATAAAATTGCCTCCAACGAGCAGGGCTTTGTGCAGGTGTGGAATTAGAAATTCGTCAGCCCACAACCACTGCTGATTGAAAATATATTGTTTAAATTAAGAACTAAAGTTGAAGTTGTTTGTCCAACCCGAACCACAGCCAGGATTTGTAATGACCCCTCCTGCCCACTTGCCAGCAATATTTTTGTTGTGCGTTCGGCTTTTCAAGGTCAGATTTGTTTTTTGTCATTTAAGTAAATTACTAGCTTTTGTCAGTCGTTTTAAAAGCCAAACAAAAATATAAATCCTCATCACACCTATAATGAGCATTAATAAGACGTCTGAACTAATTGGTCGTTCGTTAATGAAGAACCAAACTATTTCAAAAATAAAAGCAAAAAGGAAAGTTATTACTTCAATTCTTCGTTGCAAGCCCGTAACTATAGTTAATAATAAAATAAAAACCTCAACAAAAAAATAAACTGAAAAATAACTGTGACCAAAGTCAGTTGTCCCAATGTGAAGTAAATAAGATTGCAGTGCTGAAATGCAAACAGTTATAATTGTCAATATTATTCCTCTATCGAAATGTTTCTTGTTTAGCATAGGTGTCATTTTAGGCTGACGCCCAACGTTCAGGGCTTTATGCTGTTGGGATATTTACTTCCGTCTGCCCACAACCGATGTTAAATTTATAATTAAAAGTTCATTGTTTGTATAAAAGTTCAAAGATACTGGTCAAGCCCAGACTGAAGACTGGCCTTGCTTTTAGCTGAAGATTGTTGGTCAAGCCCCAATAGCATAAAACACCATGTTGTACGCCGTTTTTCTATTTTGCAATTGTTTCAAAAAATCTAAATATCGATTAGTAATTTGTCTTAATAAGTGATAGTAATGTTTAGTGTCATTTTTTTATAATTTCAATTTTCGGAGATTCGATATGTTTAGTATCGCCCTCTCTTCCTTGTCGAATTTCATCACCTGGTAAATTTTTCAAACCTTTTTCAATTGTCACTTTGCCGGTTACTCTTATTTTTTTACCATTGAGTTTTTTAGCTCGTTTGGAGTCAATATTTACAACGTATCCGTTTAGGTAAATTCCGTCTTTGGTCAAATTAGTAATATCAAGCTTGGTAACAAAGGAAACAACACTTGATGTCTTATTAGTTGACGTTTTCAAAGTGTCATTTGTCTGTGAAAAACAACTTACAGTAAAAAGTAAAATAAAAAAAGTGAATGTTGGTCTCATATCTTCGGAAATTAGAGAACGGCTGCAAAATGGCGTACAACGTCCAGGGCTTTCTGCTGTGCTGATATTCTGTGTTACTTCAGCCCGGGACTGTCGCTGAGTAAAGATAGAAAGCTGATGGTATATTCCAAAGCTCATCCGTGAGTCGTCAGTTGGGACTGCAGCTGATAAGCGATATGTCGATCAGGATATGTTCAACTGCCAGCATAGCAGAAAAGCCCTTGTTAGCGGTTGCCTCTTGTCGTTTCGGTATGTCGTTTCAGATCGTCTCCTTTACGTTCTTTTAAACTGTTTAAACTGTCATAATAATGAAGTCCAGCAAGTCCTGTTCCGTGCGGAGCCATATATTGATCAGAAATTAAATACCCGTTGTCAAGTTCAAAAAAGCCTTTTTCGATTCCATCGCTCTCCCATAAATAGTCTACTATAGTTCTGTTGATGATGTATTTTAATTTGTTTTCGTGATATTCTACTTTGTATGGTTTGTATTCTTTGATTGGAGGTTCATAGTCAAATAATACTTTTTTTAATCGGTTGAAAATATTTTGTTTTCGCTTTTTATGAGCTTCCGCAACTTCAGCAATTGTCTTACCTTCTTTGTTTACATGATAATGGGGAATATCTGAAAGGTTATCAAATATACTTTTAGCATCTGGATCTGGTTCTATTACTAAAACATCTTTGGCCTGTCCATAGGGAATGTCAATGTAAAATTTATTGTCAAGTTGTATAAAGCATTCCGCTGTGTCAAGCCAACCGTCCTCTTTGCCATATTTACAGCGGATATCAGTTATAGCCTTACCTATAATTTCTTTCATCAATATCGTCTCGTCTGTCATAGAGAAAGGTCATTTGAGGTTGCCGCTAACGGGCAGGGCTTGCTGCAGGGCTGGAATTCATTGCTCGTCCGCCCGGAACCGCTGCTGAATAAAGATATAAAAGTACAAGTTAACAAACAAAGCTCAACAATGTATGTCCAGCCCAGATGAAGCACAACAGCGATAAAATGACTATTGCTCAAACGTCCAGCCAGCCTTGCAGCAAACCTGATGTTAGCGGCAGTTGTTAATAAAACCAACGCCCTTTGCCAGGTGGGTTTTGGTCAAAATTTGTACTCATACTTTTTCGATATACTTTCCTAAGTCCTGCCACTTTGTAATTTACTTTAACTTTCTTTTTTAAGAAAATCATGATTGCTCCCAGCTTACCGTATTCATAAAATAAGACATCACTGCTTTGCGGACTGATAACGTCAATGGATTTTATATTATTGGGATTTAAAAATTCCTTTACAAATTCTAAAACCAGTTTGCCATTGATAATATCTAAAGCATATTCGTATTTGAAATCAATAATAAATAAGGGAGAATAGGGTTTGGAATTAGTTGATAGATAGTTAAAGTGCCTAAGATTACTTGTGTCAAATAAAATCGTGTCAGAAAGTATTTTAAGTCTAATGCTATCTATAAATGGGGCAATTAAATCTCCTTCGATCTTTTTTGTCGGAACTATTGAGTCTATTTTGTTAAAGCTTGATGCGTCAAATGGAGCTAAAAAAAGAAATATTAATGGAATTACAATTTTCATATAGTAATGGATGCAGGTTGCAATGAATTTGCATAAGGTTGGCTATTAATTGCCGCTAACGGTCAGGGCTTTCTGCTGTGCTGATATTCCGTGATTCTTCAGCCCGAACCGAAGTTGAGTAAAGTTAATGCAGCTGATGTTATATTCTATAGCTCGGCTTTATTCGTCCAGCCCGGACCATAGATGATAAGCGAACGGGACGATCAGTATATATTCTTCAGCCAGCATAGCAGAAAACCCCATGTTGGCTGCAGTTCATTTTTCAATTGAAAATTCAAATTTTCGAGCCCGTCTTATCGAAGGATTGTTTGTTTCCCGAAAACCGTAAGTGAAAGTCATTTTTTCGAAACCGTTTTTGGAAATATTTGCTATATAAAAAGCAATCACCAGATAATCTGAACCATTTTGAATAAGTAATTCTTTTACATAGTTATAAAGCGAAGAATCTTTTTCATTGAAGTCATTTCCAAATATCTGAAGATTAACTGGGGTCTTAGTCTCTTTCGCATCAATGGTCTTTTCGGGACCCCCATCAATACTATAAGTCAATTCAGGTTCAAACATTGGAGGGAACTCTTTAGGATTTTTAGCTAGTAGTTGAAATACCACGACAATACTTTTTTTATGTGGTGGGTCAGTGAATTTAGCCTTAAGAAATTTAATTTCGAAGTTGGGCCAGGTTGAATCTTGTTGGCCATTCACTGGCATCACGAAAAATAAATGCAGTATGAATAGTAATAGTGTTGATCGAATTTTCATGTTAATGAGTTTAGATTGCCAAGGGAATTGCCGCCAACGTATGTATTTACGCTAAAATACGCAGCATTTTGCATAAAACAATATTTGCATATAGTCTGCTTATCAAAACGTTACCCAAAAAAACGCTACAACTTTACAATAGCGCAAATACAACTCAAACCTGTTCTTATTAAAAAAGCCGTCCCCAACAAGTTGGGAACGGCTTCAAAAAATTATAATTCTAAAATTACTTCACTTCCTCAAAAGGCACATCCTCCACTTTACTCTCACTACTCTGTTGCTGTCCATCATGCCCGGCATCAGGTCCCGGTTGTGCACCAGCGTTAGCACCTGCACCATCCTGCGTAGCCTTATACATATCCTCACTTGCTGCTGTCCATGCAGTATTCATTTCTGCAGTAGCCGCATCAATCTGTGCAAGGTCGGCGTTTTTATGAGCGGTCTTTAATTTTTCAAGAGCCGCTTCAATAGGCGCTTTTTTATCAGCAGGTATTTTTTCGCCGTATTCTTTCAGTTGTTTTTCGGTTTGGAAAATCAAACTGTCGGCGCCATTTATTTTTTCTACTTTTTCTTTTTCTAATTTATCAGATGCTTCGTTGGCTTTAGCTTCATTCTTCATTTTTTCCACTTCTTCTTTGCTTAAGCCGCTACCGCCCTGTATGGTAATGCGTTGTTCTTTACCGGTGCCTTTATCCTTAGCCGTTACGTGCAGGATACCGTTGGCATCAATATCAAATATTACTTCAATCTGCGGAACGCCACGAGGTGCAGGTGGAATGTCGGCAAGGTTAAAACGGCCCAGGCTCTTGTTCTGGTTAGCCATTGGCCTTTCGCCCTGCAGTACATGTATTTCCACACCCGGCTGGTTATCGCTTGCCGTACTGAATGTTTCTGATTTTTTAGTTGGAATGGTTGTGTTGCTGTCGATCAACCTTGTCATTACACCACCCATGGTTTCAATACCAAGGCTTAAAGGAGTAACATCAAGCAACAATACATCTTTTACTTCACCAGTCATAACACCACCTTGTATGGCAGCACCTACTGCAACCACTTCATCAGGATTAACACCACGGTTAGGTTTTTTACCAAAGAATTTCTCCACCAGTTCCAATACTTTAGGGATACGGCTGCTACCACCCACCATGATCACTTCATCAATTTGAGAAGTGGTCATACCAGCATCTTTCAATGCAGCTTCGCAGGGTTTTAAGCAACGTTCAAATAATTTATCTGCTAAGGCTTCAAATTTTGCACGGGTTAATTTTTTCACTAAGTGTTTAGGCACGCCATCCACTGCAGTGATATACGGCAGGTTAATTTCTGTTTCGCTGCTGCTGCTTAATTCTACTTTAGCTTTTTCTGATGCCTCTTTCAAACGTTGTAAAGCCATTGGGTCTTTACGCAG
>Ga0068859_100006725_pt1 | contig 11682 bp, 23 predicted proteins | sample KBSSwiS22_FD_66585 | JGI IMG/M metagenome (GOLD analysis project Ga0068859, IMG submission 66585) | Switchgrass rhizosphere microbial communities from Kellogg Biological Station, Michigan, USA - KBS Switchgrass S2-2 | ecosystem: Host-associated > Plants > Roots > Rhizosphere > Soil ... | reverse complement strand
TATGATATATATTCACAAGGGAGGAAATAAAAATGACTGAATTCTACATGGTTGCCGACTGCACTTGCAAAAAGCCTCACAAAAATGGTAAGGTTGTCGTTCGCTTCGTGCATTCAAATAAGCGTGAATGGCCTTGCCGTCTTTGCCCGCATTTTGAAACCGTTGCCGATGCCATCGACGGCGCGAAGCGGCACCGGAATTTGCGCCGGTTCGTTCTAGAAAACCTGCAACAGAAAGGTGCGTGATACCATGCGCCACACGTCTAATCGATGCACGCCGTATTGTTGTGTGTGCGGTGCCGTTGCTGAAGCGCACTTCCCGCGTCCAATGTCGGTGGACAATATTCCGTCTATCGTTGTCGATACTGTATTTGATCGGACGACGAAAGAGGGACGGGTTATGACGTTCCGCGTTGTATTGAATGAAGCTTCAGAGCGCGCCATTGCACGCGCAACCGGCGCTTTCCTGCAACAGATTCCCGCCGTATTCGTGAACGCATTCAAAGGCGACATTGGCAGTATGATCGACAAGGGGCAACATGGAATGCAAGCCGATGAGCTTGCCGCTGATGGTAGTATTTTGGTCGGTCGTCCGACCGATCTGTAGTCAACCCTAGCACGGAGAATGCCGAATATGACCGCTCCAAAGGCAGCTAGCACCAAGGGAACCGCCAAGGCTGGTAAGCCCGCGTTGACGGAAGCGGAAAAGAAAGCGCGAGCGGAAGCGCGCAAGCTGGAGAAGCCTGAAGTGCGCTTCAAGCGTGTCGCCGCTCCGCGTATCAAGAAAGCGTTGTCCGCGTTGCGCCGTCTGGAAACCGTAGGCCGCTCCCCCGCTTACGACTACAGCGTGGAGCAGGCTAACGCCGTCATGAAGTACATCGACGGCGCGGTGGACAAGGTTCGGGCGGCTTTCGTGGCCAAGGTGAACAAGAACGAGGAAGCACCGATCCAGCTTTAGTCTCACCCCGGTCACGTAGCTTCGCAACGGTCACCCTAACACGGTGGCCGTTTCGATTTCCTAGAAAGGATTGAAAATGCTCACTGGCAACGAAATCAGCGCCCGGATACTTGGCGCCATGGCTGGTTCCGGCAACCTGCAAAAGCTGGAACAGTTGAAGCGCCTTATCTGGTTGATCGAAAGCAGACAAGCAAGCGTGTCACTCCGCGCAACCGCCGAAGATATTCGATGCACCGTCACCTTTCAGGATGGAACCGCCGTGTTAGGTATTGGCGACAACACTATTACCGCGATAACGGCGATGTTCCGCGCCGCCGTTGAACAAGAAAGCCCGCTAGCATAATGCCCGACGAAATCTATCAAGCCGGAGATATTCAAGGCTTTGATTTCGCGTTTGATGCGGTTGGGCAATTCATCGATTGGCAACCCGTCATCGATGCGGCGCAATCGGGAGAGGTACGGTTAGAGCTTCGCCTTGCAATGTTATTCACGAAAGAAGGCGAGGAAGGATATGAGGCGCGGGCACGTATCAAGATACCGGAAGGCGGCGACGAACAAACGATCAAGCAACGCGCTTACGTCGCCATTCGTAATTATATTCGCAACGTAGGGCGGCGACTCGGATTAGACGAGGATCAAACACCGGGGGATGCTGTCGCCCTCATTTCGGGAGTCACCATGTCATGAGGTCGTTTATTCCGTTATTCGTGTGTGACGGTGCGATGCGTCACAATACTAGCGGGAATGCAAACTTCCCGGCCTACACTCCACCGCTTCCGTATTCCGAGGCGCTGCTAGCCGCCCATGCCCTAAACCGCATTCGTCCCAATGACGTGTTTTGGGTACGTAAAGAAGCGGTTAATTTGCCCTCGGATTATGCTAAGCAATGGGAAGATTCCGATGCCCGATGAATACCTGTACGTGAGCCTAACCGGCGACCAAGTGGAAGCAATTCACTTTGCGTCCGGTTTCTTGAAACGGTTTGTTGACCGGGTTAAAGATTTCCCGGAAGCGGAAAAGATTTCGCGTAACTTGTTTAAGGCGTCCCAACATCTAGCGGAACAAACCGGGAGGAAGCGGTATGCGGCAACGCGGTAACAACGCGCTTTGCACATGGAATCGGCCTTGCGGTCGGTTGTCGTGTGCGCGGTGCGAACGTCGCGCCATTTTCAAGGCGCACAAGGCAGACAAGCGGACGAGCAACCCGCCACGCTTACCGCGTGGTGGTTTCGCTGATCGGTTTCAGCCGGAAGCTACCGACGAACAAATGCCGTCGTCGTGGCGTCCGACAAAAGACATCACGACGTGGAGCGAGTATTTTACCGCTACCAATATCTTGATGGCGTTACTGTTTGGCGTGATTTTCCTTGCTGGCCTTGGGCTAATCATACTGGCGCGTAGGGTACCGCAGTAATGCCGCTCCTGCTTGATTCACTCGCCCCCGGTTGCGACTCCTATCTATGGACGTTGCCACCGATTCAACCCGAAGTTGTGCAAGCGTGGTCGTACAAAGGCACGATGCGTTCATTCAAATGGGGTAGCGGTGGCGTGGTGAAATCGCGCTCCGCGTTTGGCGCACACCGCACACCGGAAGCGTTCTACGATCTGCTAGAACAAGGAGCGAGCCGTGGCGTATATCGCCCGTCGTCTTACGCATCGTTTTTCCATAATCGTTACCATGCTCCCTCGGCATCGGGTCCAGCACGTCGGGCTATGGCGTGGGTTGTTCCCGGTGGTTGGGAGGCGCTTCTCATCCCGAAAGGTAATCATTCCGGGCATTGGTATCGCTACGATATCAGGAGCGCGTATCTTTGGGCATTGTTTGCTGGTTTGCCTGATCCGAAGTCATACCAGTACACCGAACGGGTCAGCCTAACCCGCGACGGTTGCTATGTAATGGACGTTCGGCGCAACCCCGCAGCACCTTACCCCTATTCAGCCGGTGGCGTGTGGCCAGTGCTACGCGATGAAATCGACTTGTACGGGTTAACCGGCAAGCTACGATATGGCATTACGTGGCGTCAGAATATGCCAAGCGACGACATGGTAAAAGAAATTATGTCGTGGCCATTCTGGAAAGAGATTGCCCGCGCTTATTGGGGTCAGTGGCTTGCGACGGCACCGACCGATTGCACTAGCTACGACGGCAAGTGCAACCGTACTAATCGCTGGCAACTTCCACCGATGCGAGCTAACCCGATTTGGGCACACGTCATTCTCTCTCGCGTGCGAGCGCGACTGTTTGAAGCTACGCGCTTAGGGCGCGTTGCGCGTGTGTATGTAGATAACGTGATTATTGATTCCCCATTGCCTACCGGAGATAGTCCGGGCGCGTGGCGCCTTGAGGCCGAATACGACGGTATTAAGGTGGAACACCTTCATCGTATAACTTCTCTAGGAGTCGTCCTTTATGCCGCTGCCTAATGCGAACAAGGGAAACACCGCGCCGCCGAAGAAAACCACGCTAGTCCCAAGTGTGGAAGCACCGAACGGTTTCCGGGTTATGGTGCAATCGCCTATGGGCAAATGGGAAACACCGGGGCAACAGGTGTACGCCTATTTTCTCGGGATGCGACCGTCAACGAAATACCCCGGTAGGCGCTTGCTGGACACGCTTGACGATGATGGCGTGGTAACGACGTGGCCATGCCCGATTGTGCTTGAACAATGCTTGCTCGCGGTGGAGCGGCGCACGATGATATTCATTCACTATCGCGGCGAAGATGACCAGACGAAACAGTTTGACGTTTTCGTGAGTGACGCCAAATGACAAAAAAAGTTGCTGATGTGATCGACCTAGAAACCGGCCCGCCGAACGGCGACACTAACCCGGAAAGCGCCGCCGATGCACTAGGAGAATTACAGTTTGTCGATGAAGCAAAGCCGGGAGCGGAAGCACCGCCCCGGCCCGCCATCGATATCAAGAAAAAGCGCCAGACGAAAGCGGAGCTTGAAGCAGACAACGCACGCTTGCACGCGGAGCTTGACGCACAAAAACAGCAAGCGGCGGCGAATGCTCCCGGCCTTATCGATTCGATGAAGCCAGCTTTGTCTCTCACCTTCCGCGCCGCTAGCGGAATAATGGCGACATGGAAGGGACCGCACTGGCGTTTCGAGGATGCCGAATGCACGTTGCTTGCCGATGCGTGGGCACCGTGTGTCGGGCCGATGCTTGCGGCGCACCCCGAGGCGATTGTATGGGCTGCGGCGCTTGGCGTAACCTATTCTGTCGTCGCGCCGCGTGTCCAGAAAGAACGGGAATTGCAGGAAAAGAAGAAGCTAGAAGAATCGACGGGAGAGGTGGTAAACAATGCAAGCTAAAGTCAAAACCGTCGTCGCCGCGTGCGTCGTGTTCGTGGTGCTCGCCGCGTATTTCATTCTGTCATCGAAAGCGGCACCGACACCGGAGCCAGCGCCACGCAAGGAACCGGAACCGCAACCGGAGCCTGAACCGGAGCCGGAGCCGGAGCCTGAACCGCAACCCGAACCGGAACCGGAGAAGGTTGACGATGCCAATTAATACAATGTGCCTTGAATGTGGCATCATACTAGATAAGTCGATCAATATCACGGACGCGAACGAGCCGGTTCCCGGCGACGTTAGCCTATGCGGACATTGCGGCGCGGTCGGCATTTTCACTCCTGACCTGTCCTTGCGTGAACCCACGCCGCCGGAGAAACTAGAGATACTGAAAGACTTGCTTTCGATGGCGCTACGACGATTGGAGTTTAGCGATGGCCCGTCCCAATAGCGAACGCGCTACCGTTGCCGGTCAAACGGAAAGCGGTAAGACGGAATTTATGCGCCGCCATTTCCTAGCGGGGGGACGCACCCCGCGATTGCTGGTGATCGACCGAACAGGGGAATGGTTTGCGCGTGAGACTGGCGCACCCTCGGCGCTTGGTTTGGCTGACACGGTGCGACTGCTTGACGAGTTTGCGCCTAAGACTCGGTGGCGCATCATCGCGTCACTAAGCAACGATGAAGTACAGAAACTAGGCGCGGTCCTTGTCGGGTTGCCAGACGTTCGCAAGGGGTACGCTTTCAACGTCGGCGGTATGGGGTTGGTTTTGTCCGAAGTCGATTTGCTGGTTCCGTTCGCTAACGCCACCGAAGAATTACGTTCGCTCTGGCGTCGTGGCAGTCACGCGGGACTATCGATTTACGCGGACACACAACGTCCCTCGAATGTTTCCAAGGAAGTCACGTCACAATGCCGGTGGCTTGTATTTCTGGCGTTGTATGAACCGAACGACGTGAAGTATCTACGGGATCAGCTAGGGTTGTCGATGTTCCCGAAAGCGTTGAAATGGATACAAGGGACACGCTACGCGGCGGCGCTATTCGATCAGCGCCGTCGCGTGTGTCATCTAATTGATTCGAACGGGAGCATACGGGAGACGTTGACGGATGGACCGCTTGCTAGTCCTTCCGCGAAACCACCAGATACCGACGACGACCGTCCACAGTCCGAACCAGAATAAAGCGACGACTGCCCGCCGTTTCCCTACGGCGGGCTTTCGCTTTGCTACCGAACGAGCCGTGAAACTTGAGAGTACTCTTTTTCCTCATACGTGTTTGCCTTTCGCTAGGCGCTTGGCAATCTTCGCTAATTCCGCTTGCATCTTCCAGTAGAAACTATCCCGTTCCGCCTCTCCCGGCGCGTAGATATGACCGCGCAATAGGCATTCGTCGCAAGGTGGTGCCGGTGGCCAGCGACATTTACGCGGTCGTTCGTCGTCCGGCGCACCGCACCCCTTCACTAGATTGCACGGAAGAAATACGTAACGCGCACTTGTAACAGGTGCGCGGCGTTCCCGCCGGTAAGATTCCCGGCTGCGCCGTTCGTCATCTTGAGGCTCAAGCCTATGCCGTTGCGTGATGCCGTAGGCATGGCGCGAGGCGACACCGCACCGGCTTGATCTGAGGTTGCCGGTCCAGTAGCAAGCAACGCGGTTACGTCGCCGGTTGCTTCATCTAGCGGGGTAACCGCATCGATAGCGGTGCCAGTGAACACCGCTTTTAGCTTTGCCGTGGCATCGATGTTCGTGTATGCCGCTACGAACGGGTCAAGCAGTAAAGCAACCTGCACAACTTCAAGAATGAAATTCGGCGGACACGTCAGCACCGGCACCGCTATGGTCGGTAGCGTTTTGATCTGTGCATCGGTCAAGAGAAAGTCAGCGTGGTCCAGACGTAGCCCGCTTCCGGGAATCAGGGGAATGCTTGGCATTAGTCGAGCACCCCCGGCACCTTCCATTTGTGCGCGTAATATCGCATCTGGTTTTTGACTTCCTCATCGGTGTGCGCCAGTTGATACACCGACACGGCGCGAATATCGCCGCGAATGAATTCAGCCGGAGTATCTACGCCACTGGAAATTGAATTACCACCGACGCCAAGGTTTGTATAGGCAAGAGGCGGCAACGGTGTTCCGGGTACACCCCATTGCGCGCCGCCGTTTTTATTGTCATGGAAGAAGTTGAAGAAAGCAATGTCTACGCTGAGCACCGCGCACCGCATCGCATAGACACCCCACGTCGCGCACCACGAGTTAAACGGTTCCCCCGGCGTATTCTCCCCCGCCGCTAGGGTGACGTTCTCGCGCACGCCAACAGTATAGCCTTGCGCCACGCTTCCGCCGATTCGCATGGTACCGGCTGCAACACCGGGAATTGCGCCTGACTTATTCAGACACATACCGATGCGGCGACCGACGGCGGGTTGATTGTAAAAGGGACGCATCACGATGTACGCGGTAAGCTCGGTCCCGACATACGCGGGCAATCCCTGAATTCCGAGAATCTGGCTTATGCCATCGAATTGCACATATGGCAATCCATCGCCATCCTTGCGAAGAATCGGCGGCGTAGGAATCGGAAGGTTAGGGACCGCTTGCGGTGGTACAGTCAACGTATGACCGTTGCCGCTCGCGTCGGCCCACGAAAGCACCGGACTACCGAACGCGACGTTGATTCCAGAGTCAGCCTCATACGCAAAACTCGCGTTGCGTTGGATCGACTTCGGATAGTTGCTCGCGGCGGCGCGCTTGATATAGGACATAGCTATGCCCTTTCCAAGCGCGTGTCTGGCGTGCATCCAAGGATGACCTTGGAGAAGATGGCGGGCAATGCGGGCGACGACCGAACGAGGATGCCATCGATAACGACCGGAGTGCAGTCGCCAAAGAACACGGTGTCCCCTTCAATAATCGGTATCCATTGTCCGTTTACCTTGATCTCGAACGTGGCGACACCGGCACCAAGTTGCGCGAGAAACAGCGTGTACACTTTCGCGCCTTGCGGGGAAATCTTCCGCTCTCCGGTGTTCGTCATGTCAACGTCAACCGGCAACAGCACCGGCTCTTGCGTTGCTTGTTCCATATTCCAGCTATCTACCTTTCCGGGTTAGCAGGAACAAGCCTACCCCGATAGCGAGAACGTACAAGCCAATGGCTGATGGTCCGCCTAGCTTGTCGATTGTCTCTTGTGTGAGCAGGGGATAACCACCTTCTGCAAGATGCAAACGGAATTCCCCCCGCATCTTCGGCCCTAGTCCTACATGGATATGCCCGTCCAAGGGATAGAAGATGACTTGATCGAACGCGGGCACGTCATCTTGTTTCAACCGATTATACACGGTCCACATTGCTAACCCGCGAGCCTTGAAATCGGCAGCTAGTCCGTTCGGATGGTCACTTGTGGCGCTTCCGCCTACTTCCGCGTTATGCGTTGGCGAACGGTATCCACTTTTTATATCAAGTGGTACGCCAAGCTTGCCGCGCACCGATTCAAGCCACGCGGCAAGCCGGGAGAGATTCGCCAATGCGTCGGAAGGGATGCCCGGAATGTCCGCGCCTAATTCCCATGCGGCAAAGTGCGGGGCAAGCAAAACCGACGATGGCAAACTCATTTGCGTACCTCTTTCACTAGACGATACGCCACGTATGCAATGACGACCACTAGCGCCACGCTTGCAACCGTTCCAAGCTTGTCAAGCAAACTCTTGACGCCAAGCGGGTCCGCGTCTTTTGTGGCATCGACTAACGCGGCATCACGCGCAATCGGGTCCGCGTTGTTCACCTTCTGGACAGATTGCACATCGATGTTAGAGATGAGGGCATCCATACGACGGGCCAGCGCGCCGTATGTGTCCCCTTGGTCTGCACCCAATACTTGCACATCGACAACAGCGCGAGCGCCAAGTATCGACGTTCCCGGCGATGCCGATGCCGTGCTAGAGATAGCGGGGATGATAGCGCCTTGTGCGTCCATCGATGCACGCCACGCTTCCACCCTATCGGGCCAGCTTTTCAGCGGGTTAGATGCAAAGTAACCCACGTCTAGCACGTCACCTTTCAGAATCACACGCAACCAACCGCGTATGACCTGCTCGCCCTGAGCTATCCCGATGAAGTCCATGTTAGCGCCTTGCTTTCATCGCCAGAATGACGAGCAAGCCAAGCGCCAACAGTGGCCACCAGAGATGGCCCGACGAAACCAGATCGGCAAGGGGTTGCGCCTGAAAGGTTCCCCCCGGTGCCCCGGTATCGACGGGGACGCCGTTTACCGCCGTAATCCATGCTGGCCAGCTTGGCGGGTTATTCTTGTCGATCACGGTTTTGCGTGGTCCGGTGTAATCCGGGCCAGTAACCAGCACCTGCCCCGGCTTTAGCGTTGTTCCGTCAAGCGGGTTAGTCGCGGGAGGCTGCGAGCTAACGTCATACGCTACCGCTCCGGTTGCTGGTTTCTCCTGAATCGGCGTAATCATCACGCCAGTTGTCGAACAGATACCGCACATAGCTATTTCCTCCTAGACGCGGCAAGCGCCAGAATGGTAACCGCGATGACGACAACGATACCCCATTTGATTGTCCCCAAAGCGGAAGCCGGGTTAGGGGTCGTCGGCGTTCCCGCAGTCGATAGCAACGGCGGCGCGACGGTCGGGCCAGACGACGACGGGGCCGGAACCGTCGTCACATTGTTGATCGGTCCTTGCGTCGGGAGGCTTGCATCCGGCCTTACCGGCGCGTCAACCGTAGAATTCGGCGGCGCGTAAATGCTCGGTGGCGGTGTCAGCGAAGTCGGGTCAACTGGAAGCGTAACGGTGCTCGTCAAATCAGAAAGCTGAGCACCGCTAAGTTGATCCAAGTACAGAATCGAACGAGCCGGAAGCCACATCGCCAGTACACCGGGATTTTGCAATTCGTCTAGCGTCCGGTACATGGAAATTTGCTCCCATCCGTATACCTTCTCTGATCCGTCGCTGAATTGTTCATGCAACCGTTCCGCCACTACGCGCCACGTTCCGTCTGGTTGCTGCTTCCCTAGCACGTAGTCGTTGCTTCCGCCGACTCGCGTTGGAGCGGTGGCGGTCGGAACAAGAACGCTGGGGTTTGACACGGACACCGGAGTATTTCCGCTCGGCGTTTGTGGGTTCATCGTAGCAGACGTGGCGTTGCCAGTATAGGCGGCATAAATCTCGCCGCCATTGGTTGCCGTGATGATTCCCTTTGCCTGATAGTCCGCGATTTTTGCTTTGACGGTGGCATCGGTCAAACCTAACCCGTTTGCCCAAGTGTAACCCGTCAGTTGAAACAACCCGCGTTGCAAAACCGCTTGCGTGTTCTGAGCAACCGCTTGTGTCCAGAACATAAAGCGGTCCCAACCGTCCGCCGTGTTAGCTACCCACGACTTTGCAACGGCGTTTAGGAACGACTTGTAATTGGCGGTCTGCAATGAACCGGGAACCGCCGCAGCAACGAACGACGCCTGAATTTGTGCCGCCGTTACTGGTGCATCGTAGTTGGCGGGAAGTAAACCCGTTCCGCGCTCGGCTGCTGGAAGCAGTAGAAGCGATGTAGGCATTATTTCCCCTTCCGACGCACGTACCAGATCAGTCCGACGATGACGACGACGGCAATCAACGCCATCGGCAAGCCGGTGCTCTGGACAAATTGCTCCACCTTCGCCGGGATATCGCTTTCACCAATAAGGCCGACACCGATTCTCCCGGCTGCAACGCGAGCCTGATACTCCGCGTATTTCGCTTCCGCGTAGCGGTAAGCAATCTGTGAACCGTATACCGGCGCACCGTCGCTACCACCACGGGCCATGTTGTTCGTGGCGATATACTTCAAGTAATCGGCACCGCTCATTCCCTCAAGATTTGTGCTTGGACTAACAGAGGTTTGCGGGCGATTGTCTCCACGTATGGCCAGATCGAACGCAAAGTTGATGCGGTCAATCCGTTGCTGATCCTTTACCGGGTCCGATGAATTCAAGCCGAAAATCGAAGCCACCTGATTCAACCCGGTTAACACGGCACCGATTGGACTAGCGGCAGACAATACACCGCTAACCGCTCCCGTTATCCCGCCGCTACTGGCGGGTTGCGTTGTGGTGCTGGAAATCATAACCCGCCCTCCTTTCTCTAGCGTCGGGAGGGTTAGATATCGAACGGGATTGCGGTGGTGGTGCTCGGCGTGCGTTCGAATTCGACCATCGCCACACGGACCCGACCACCGGCGCGAGCAGACACGGCAACGTCAAGCTCAAGCCGCAGGTTGGTATCCTGATACGGGTTCCACATCTGCGAGAGTCGCCCGTAGCGACAGAAATCGATCCACAGATAACCCGGAGGAAGCGCGCCGCCGAATTCGTAGGCTTGCGCCTGAACCAGATCATTGAAGTTGACGGGCCGATCCCCGAACAGCGAAGCCTTGTCGCCGCGAAGCACAAGGCCGTTGATGATATCGGAAACCTCGCCGAAGTTGCTATCCTGCTGAATGGCGATGCCGCGCACGAAACGGTTACCGCGCAAATCGATCTTGAGCGCGGCGTTTGCGGCGACCACGTCCTGCTGAATCTGGCGAACGAACGTCTGCAAGAACGGCGCTTGGTCGGTAAGCTCATCGAAAACCTGCTCCACCGCAACCGAAAGGTTCGTGATGGTTCCGGCGAGCGCGCCGCCCTCCGCGATGTTGGTGATAAGCTTGGACGGCACAACGAAAACTTCCTGCTGCAACTGCTTGTTGGGTTCGACGTACTTGGTTTCGTTCGGGTTCCCGGTGCGATATGCCGACAGGAAGATGGGAACGATTTCGTTCAGGAGAGTCGCCGCCTGAACACCGGCACCGGCGAGGCGCGTAGCGGGGAGCGCGGAAGGTGCCATAACTTCGCCAATGAAGCGGGCGAGTCTGGCGTCAAGCTGCACCTTGTCGGTGCTGCCATCGGTGAAACCAAGCTGCGGGATCATCGACAGAATGGAACCACGGTTCAAGATGCCGGTGCCCGCCACCGTGATATCGACCTGACCCGATACCTTCAACTGGTAACGCTCGGTGCGCTTGTTGTTGTCGCCTTGCGTGCGGGCGCGGATGCCGTCAGACGGCAATCCGTTCGCAATGGCGATTGTGGCCAGCCCTCGGAATTTATCATTCTGCATTTGTGCGTGATCCTCCTGTTAAGATTCGCGGGGTGCGCGGCAAACTTCGGTGACGTGTGCGGGGTGCGTGTTACCGTATGCGTTTTGCTTTGCTTCTGTCGGTTCCGCGACTACTTCCGGCTCCGGCGCATCTTCCGTTTCCGGTTGCGGGTTAGGTTTCCTGCGGCGCACGCGGGTTACACCAACGACTTGAGGCCGGGCACCTTGCGGGCAACGGCGATTGCCAGCACCGCGATGACAGCCACGCCAACGATGGCGGCGAAGCTATCGGGGAACTT